>JAABUU010002054.1_pt1 | contig 30342 bp, 26 predicted proteins | sample 5559301 | NCBI WGS metagenome assembly JAABUU01 (sample SAMN10711884, study PRJNA513360) | rock metagenome | isolation source: Antarctica rocks | place: Antarctica: Victoria Land, Richard Nunatak white
GCAGTCTTGGTAATCCACGGCGGATCAGGCGTGATCCGCCGCGACGCACTAGCCCCCGAACGGGATACCGCCTGCCGCGAGGGGCTGCGCGAGGCCCTCCAAAACGGCGGGGCGGTTCTGCGCGCAGGCGGCAGTGCCCTAGAGGCGGTCTGCGCTGCTGTCTGCTGCCTGGAGGACAATCCCCTGTTCAACGCGGGGCGCGGGGCAGTGTTCACCTACGAGGGGCACGTGGAGCTAGACGCCGCAATCATGGACGGGGCAGCGGGAGGCGCAGGCGCGGTGACCGGCGTCCGCACGGTTAAGAACCCGGTACTGCTCGCCCGCGCAGTGATGGAGCGCTCGCCGTTTGTTCTGCTGGTCGGCAGGGGCGCGGAGGAGTTCGCCTCTGCGCAAGGGATGGCAGCAGTCGAGCCAGCGTACTTTACCACGCCGGAGCGCCAGAAGCAGTGGCACGATTGGAAACAATCACAGCAGGCGCAGACACAAGACGCGCAGATGCGGCTGTCCGAAGACGGTGCTCGGGACCTAGGCGAAGGTGGCGACTTCAAGTTCGGGACTGGTGGCGACTTCAAGTTCGGGACTGTGGGGGCCGTCGCGCGGGACAGTCGTGGCGGCCTCGCCGCAGCGACCAGCACGGGAGGCATGACTGGCAAGCGCTACGGACGCGTCGGCGACTCGCCCCTCATTGATGCGGGCACCTGGGCCAGCAGCGCGACCTGTGCCGTCTCGGCAACTGGGCACGGCGAGCCTTTCATCCGCCAGGCGGTCGCCCACGACATCCACGCCCGCATGGCTTATGGCGGAGCGACGCTGGCAGAGGCGGCGCGGGCTGTCATTCACGGAACCCTGCTGGCGGCGGGCGGCGCGGGGGGCGTGATTGCGCTGGACGCGAATGGCAATGCTGCCCTTCCATTCAATACGTCCGGCATGTACCGGGGCATTCTGCACGCCGATGGCACCACCAAGGTTTCTATCTATGATGATGAACCGTGAAAGAAAGTGAAAGAAAGCCGTGACACGGCATTAAAATGCCGTGTTCATATCCCGGCACGGGGTTTCTACCCCGTGTTCCTAACTTGCGTTTTCCCCGCAAGCAAAAAGCCCCTTCGCTCCGAAAGGGGAGCGCAGGGGCTTTGTGAAACACGCATCAGGCACGCTGGTTTACGGCGCGCAAACGGTGGCTAGAGGCGAGCCGAGTGGTGATCGGCGGGTAAAGCAGACGGTCGGGACGACGCCACCAGCCGGGCGTCTCCAGATCAGCAAGATTTGGGGCCTGCCCCAGTGCGAGGGCTTCCACCAAAGCCGCCAAAGGGGTCGCGCGGGGCGTGCCGTCACGGGTATCAAACACGCCGGGTTCGTAGCAGCCTTCCCAGCGCGTCAGCAAGCTGTTCCAGTCATACGCCCCAAACAGTGCCCAAGCAGTCACCGCGCGCACGTCAGCCCCCGCGCGCTGCGCCGTCAAAGCCGCCTGCCAAACATCCCACAGCCAGCGCACCTGCTCATCCGGCGTGCAGCCAAGATGCGCCTCGGTGACCGCAAGGGGAATATGGTAACGCTCCCATGCCTCGCCTAGAATGCCCCCAAGGTCAGGCATCACATCACGGCACACGCGGACGGCCTCAATATCAGCATACGACTCGCGTCCGTTGTGCCCATGTGTCCAGGGCGGATACGCCTCTAGGTTGTGGTCCAAAAAGCGTTCACTGGTTACATAATAATCAATGCCCAGCAAATCAGGCGGGCATGGGTTGTCTAAAAACCAGTCTAGGTCGGCATTGGGAATACCCAGCCAGTGTAGGTAATGGTGCATCGCATGGCCGGGCCGCACGCACCCACACAGCAGATCAAAAGTCAGCCACCGGCGCTCGTTTTCAAAGTCGGCTTGGTAAGACAAATTAGAAGTGGTGTAAGTTTTGCCGATGTCTTCGTTCTGCACAAGCCGTGCGTGCGGTGTCACCTCGCGGATCGCGCGCATGGCAAGGACGGTCGCCCGGCACTGGCTTAGCAGGCAGCGGGCAAACGTCAGCGCGTCCTGTCCATGCGGGTACCAGTGGCCGTACAGCCCGCAAAAGCGAGCCGTCGTCAGCGGTTCATTGATAGGGGTAAACGACTGAAGATGGGGATAACGAACGGCAACAGCGCGGGCATAATCTGCCAGCTTTACGCCAAACTCGGGGTCTAGCAGATGCGTGTCGGCAGGGCCATTGCCGTGATGCACCAGGCCCACCACCGGCTCAATGCCCAGCGCCTGCAAACGACCGAGCCGCTGGTCGGCCCATGCCCAGTCGGCCTGCGCCAGCCCCTGCGGAGCCGTGCGCTCCCACAGGATAGGATAGCGCAGAGTGCGCAAACCAAGATTGGCACAGAGATCAAGGTCAAGAAGGCGGGACGCATGCCCACCGCGCTCTAATTGGTCAAACGTAAGGTCGCCAATGCGATTGACTGTGCATTCAATGCCGCCCCAGAGCTGCATAAGCGCTTCGCCTCCTTCGCCTTGCCGCACGCTAGGCAGTCTGCACGGCAACCGATACGGCTTTGCGCCCATTCGTTGCGGGCAGGACAGCGCTCGTCTCTACGGCAGGCATCTTCTCAATAATGGACGGGCGCTCCGCACGCATGCCCATGATCTTGTCAAAGGTCGCCAGCGCCTGCCCAACGACTTGGTCCATGTTGTAGTATTTGTAAGTCGCCAGCCGTCCGACAAAATACACGCCCTTGGTGCTGTCTGCCAGAGCCTTATACTTGTTATAAAGCGCGGTGCATTCCGGCTTAGGAATGGGATAATACGGGTCGCCCTCGGCCTGAGGGTACTCATACACAACGCTGGTTTTCGCGTGCTCCTGCCCAGTCAACTGCTTAAACTCGGTGATGCGCGTGTAGTCCTGATCGTTAGGATAGTTCACAACGGCGACGGGCAGGTGCTGCGTTTCATTCAGCGTCTCGTGCCGAAACTCCAGCGACCGATACGGCAACTTGCCATAGCGATAGTCAAAGTATTCATCCACCGGCCCCGTATAGATAATCTCGCGGAACGGCACCAGGTCTCTGATCTCGCGCCAGTCCGTGTTCAGCATGATTTTGATGTTGGGATGAGCGAGCATGTTCTCAAACATGCGCGTGTATCCATGCAGAGGCATAAACTGGAAGTCGTCCAAAAAGTAGCGGTCGTCTGTAGTGGCGCGCGTGGGAACACGGGCGGTCACTTGGGCGTCTAGTTCAGACGGGTCCAGGCCCCACTGCTTGCGCGTATAGCCGCGAAAGAACTTCTCGTACAGCTCGCGGCCTACCTTGCCCACCACCACGTCTTCGGACGTGTGGGCATGGCCTGTGTCCTCGGCACGGGAAGCAAAAAAGGCTTCGCACTCTTCCTCGGTTTGGAGATTAAGATTGTAAAGCTTGTTGACAGTCGTGCGGTTGATGGGAATGGGCAGAAGCTGCTTGTCAACAGAGGCCAGCACGCGATGCTCGTAGGGGCGCCACTGCGTAAACTGGCTCAGATGGTTAAAGATGCGCTCCGAGTTGGTGTGAAAGATATGCGGCCCATAAGGATGCACCAGGATGCCGTCCTCATTGTAGCGGTCATAGGCATTGCCGCCGATATGCGCGCGCCGGTCGACAAGGAGCACCTTTTTATTTGCCTGCGTCGCCAGCCTCTCGGCTAAGACGCTTCCGGCAAAGCCAGCACCCACAATTAAGTAATCAAACATGTTCTTGCTTTCTTATGTATTAAGCGGAGTGCGAGGCAGCGGCTTGCTGGAGCAAGTCGGCCATCTGCCGCCATGTTTTATCCCAGGATAGCTGCGAAAGAAATGCATCTGCCCGGGCCTGCCGGTTTGTGTTGTCTTCGTTCAAGGCTAGTTCGCAGGCTGCAACGAAGTCAGCAGGCGTGTCGGCAATGCGCACCAAGTCCTGGTCTCCATAGGACCGCACCACATCACGAATGGAAGTAGACACGACCGGCTTTCCCGCAGCGAGGTATTCAGGAGTTTTGGTGGGTGAGATAAAGCGCGTGGCGTCGGTGCGCGCGAACAGCAGCAGGGCAGCATCCCAATGGGCAAGATACGCAGGCAAATCGTTGTAACTCTTGCCGCCTAAGTAATGGATATTAGGAGCCTGTGGCAGCATGGCCTGGTCTATTTTAACGACCGGCCCAATAATCACCCACTGCCAGTCAGGGCGCAAAGCCGCCGCTTCGCGCAGCAGGTCTAGGTCAAGACGCTCATCCACCACGCCAAAGAAGCCTAGACGCGGGTGCCCAATACTTGATTGATCGTTGGGATCAGGCAAACCCTGACGCGCCTGCGCAAAATGCGGCACATCAACGCTGCTAGGAAACGCATAAACATGCGGGTGCCTAGGCTGCTTAGCTTCGTACAAAGACAGCCCGCCGGTAAATACGAGGTCGGCTTGATCCAGCAGCTCCTGCTCGCATTGAAGCAGGGCAGGCGAGGCTCCCTGGAACGCAGACAACTCGTCCATGCAGTCATAAACAGTAGCGAGCGGCAGAAGCGCATCTGTCCATGCTAGGGCCATCGGCGTGTAGTACCAAAGCACGTACTTTTTGATGTCCTGCTGCGCAAATAAATCCGTTAGCAGGCTTTTTTGCTGCGTCCTTGCTTCTTCCTCACTCAGCCCGGCCGGCAGAAAAGGCACGGCAATTTGTACGCCCTGAGGCGAACAGCGCAAATCAAGGCGTGCTTGCTCGCCCTCAACAACGGGTTCTTCCACAAAAAAGACGCGCCGCTCTCGCGCGCACCGTGTCATCAACTGCTGAGGACGCTGAAATACAAAGTCCCAGCGCAGGTGAGACAAGCAGACAACATCAAATTCTTCCGCCACACCGCCTGCTTTCCGCCATTATTGGGCAGACATATGCTTTATTAAGCATACACATGTCTGCTTGATTACGCCTGTAAATTTAATGATTTATACCCGAAGCCTCGTGTGGGTAAACGCTGCGCACTCATAGGCTTACCGGAACAAGCTCTGCGCACGTCGGCACTCGCCGGAGATGCACCGTGTCACCCGCATGCGAGATGCTTTCATTGTCCGAAGAACAGCTAGGTAATCTTTGTAGCTGTCGCAGGCTGCCTGTACAGCCTCTAGTTCTTCGCGCTTAACGTACACTTTCTGCACCCGGCTGCCCTCGCGCCATATTCGGTAGTAGTACGGCCCATGGCGCTCCCCTTCCTGGCAGCGGCAGCCCGCTTTGCCGCACCGGATATACTGCTCACAGAGCTTTCCCGGCAATGGGGTAATAGCGGAAGGCGAAACAAATGCAGCGGCGGACATAGTGCATCTTTCTAAGGCTCCTTAAAGTGGCCTGCGGGACGGAAGTATCAGACATTGGACATGTGAAGCGGCGACTGTGCGAACTGTGCTAAAAGATCAGCAAGGTCGGCATAAACTGCGACGGCTTTTGCTAAATCGGCGTCGCTCCATCCGCCGCTGCGCAGAGCGATTGTTTGGACGTGCGCGTTGGCTGCTGATTCAATGTCGTACGGCGTGTCGCCTACCATCAGTGCTTCGCCCGGCTGCAAATTAGCTTTCTTTAAAGCAACTTCAATTGGCTGCGGGGCGGGCTTGGAGCTTCCAGTGTCCTGGGATGTGGACATAGCATCAATCAAGTGTTCCACGCCGGCAATCTTAAGCAAAGCGTCCACTTCGTCTTTCTCGCTGGATGAGGCAACTACTAGGGTCAAGGCCTCGTCCTTCATGCGCTGCAAAAGATCGCGTGTTTGAGGAAACGCTTTTACTTGGGTTAGGTACTTAGCCTTGAATATCTCTCCGCGCCGCTTGCTCGCCTTTTCACCCTGCGGGCTGTCTTTCTCAATATGAGCGATCTGCGGCAGCAATTTGTCCCCGCCCATGCCGATGGCATGGCGCACGGCCTCAAACGGCACATGAATATCTACTTCGGCAAGGGCATCCACCCAGGCATGGGCATGCAGATCGTTGCTGTCTACCAAAGTTCCATCGACGTCCAGCAGGACACCGCGCAGTTTGTTCGGCATTGAAGTAAAAGTGTCCTGGCTACGCTGGTGCGGGGCCGAAAGATGGTAAAACCCGCATGAAGAGGCAAGTTTAGGTTAGGTACATTGTTCTTCTACCCGTTTGCCTCCCTATTAAAACATCCGGCACTGGCGCAAGGGCATTACCACAAACGCTTGGCTCCGCTGACCACCGTGTCTGCAACAGAGTGAGTCACGCCGCCCAGGATCAACCCGATAATGGCCCAGAGCGCCCATGACGGATGCGCAACGCTCCAAGCCCACGTATGCTGCCATGCGCCAAGCAGCAAGGCCTGCCGGTCAATGGGAATGCCTGCTTTGATAAGCAGCCAGGCCCCGGTGCGCACCAGCAGCCACAGCATCAGCAAAAAGTACGCGACGCGGACAATTGGCCCCACTCCGATGCCGTGCGACACCCACGACCGATGCGGCACCAGCTTCTGATAGGGCCACCACAGATAACGCAAAGGCCCCCAGCGCTTGTACGACACCGAATTGGTATCCAAATCATCCGACAGCCAGAAGCCGGAAAACACATACGCCCCCAGTGCGGCAGCCAGGGCGGCAGCGTCTCGCGGGTCATGGACGGGGACAAGCAGCCACCAGCAAGGCACTGCCGCCACTGCCGTCACCACTGTCAGGCGGTCATGGATTTTGCCGGAGGGCAAGAGTTTATGCCTTTGCTGGAATGCTATCTGCCAAACTTGCGGTCCAAATCCGTATTGGGCAGCTCCACGATAATGGGGCGACCGTGGGGACAGGTGTACGGATTGTCCGAGCGGAACAGGTCTGCGACGAGCGCATCCATCTCCTCAAACGACAGCGAGTCGCCCGCTTTGACTGCCATCTTGCACGAAGCGGTGATCAACACTTCCTCGGCAGGCAGGAGCAGTCGCCGGGAAACAGTTTTTTCCACCAGTTCATCCACAATTGAACGCAGAGTGGCTTCCGGGCCGTCCTGCGCCTTGAGATGGCTGCTTGCGACACTAGCGGGGACAGAGCGCACGACAAAGGCATCGCCGCCGAACGGCTCCAAATCAAAGCCTGCGCGGGCAAGGTCTGCCAGTCGAGTTTCAATGACAAGCGCTTCGCGGCGGCTGGTTTGCAGCGTAAACGGCAAAATCAGGTGCTGGGTAGGCACGCCTGCCCCGCCGCCTTCCGCCCCGGCCAGCAGCTTCTCGTACAAAACGCGCTCGTGGGCGATATGCTGATCAATTAATAACAAGGCATTGTCGGTCTGCGCCAAAATGTACTGGTTGCGCGTCTGTGCCAGCACCCGCACTTGTTTGGCATCCTGCCCCCGGTAGTCGCTGCCTGTAAACGCAGGAGCCGCCTCCGTGCCACTGAAAACTGGGATTGACGCAGGCGACGGGCTTGGCATAGCCGACGCGCCCATGCCCGACCCGCCCATGCCCGACCCGCCCGCAAAGCTGCCCGCATCGTCAAACGGGTCATCGTCAGCAGGAGGAGGGACACTTGTCCGCTCCTGCCAGGCCTCATGGAACAAGGCTGCGGTGTCTTGATGGGTATTTGCCGCCGGACGGGCGGGCACGGGCAGCAGCGGGCCGGGTGCATCGGCATCCCACCGCGACAGCGCGCGGGGCGTTTCTTCAGGCCGCACAGTCGCTTTTTGGATAATGGTGGGCACCAACCCGCCCGCAAGCAATGCCTCCTGCACCGCCTTGTAAACCGCCGAGTAAATGTCACTCTCGCGGGTAAAGCGCACTTCGGTCTTGGTGGGCGAGACATTGACATCCACATGCGCGGGGTCAATCTCCAGCAGCACAACAGCGGCGGGAAAGCGCGTGCCGTGCAATGTCTGCACGCTTTTATACGCTTCGTCCAAAGCGCGCGTGATGGCTTTGCTGCGCACAAAACGCTTGTTGACATAGGTATGCTGGCTCGCCCGCGACCCCTTCAGCGCGGCGGGCGTGCCGATATAGCCCGTGATGCGCAGGCCCGCGCCGTCAAATTGCAGCGGCACCAGATGCCGGGCGGTGTCCCGCCCAAACACATGCACGCAGGCATCCATCAGCGACCCGCTGCCGCCCGACGCGAACACTTCACTGCCACCCTGCACCAGCCGCAGGGCCACATCGGGCCGGGCCAGCGCGAACCGCTGCATCAAATCTACAATGTGCCCTAGCTCAGTGGACGCCGTCTTGAGAAACTTCAGCCGCGCCGGGACATTGTAAAATAAGTTCTCTACGGTAATGGACGTCCCCGCCCGTGCGCCGACCTCGCTCACGTCTTCCAGCGTGCCGCCCGCGCAGCGCAGCTGCGTCCCCGATGCCTCGTCCTGCCCGGCTTCTTTGGTCAGCAGCGTCATCTGCGAAACCGAGGCGATAGACGGCAAGGCTTCCCCGCGAAAGCCCATGGTCGTGATGCGAAACAAGTCATCGGCGGTGCGGATTTTGCTGGTCGCATGCCGCTGCAACGCCAGCACCGCGTCGCCCTGCCCCATGCCCGTCCCATCATCGGTGACACGCAGCAGCCGCTTGCCGCCTTCTTCCAGTTCCACCACCACCTGACGCGCACCAGCATCCAGCGCGTTTTCTACCAGTTCTTTGACCGCCGCAGCGGGGCGTTCAATCACCTCCCCGGCGGCGATTTGGTTGGCCGTGGTATCATCTAAAATCTGGATTTTGTGCGAAGCATTGGGCATGATAGTTAATTATAGCACACGAACACCCGTGCGAATAGCGCGCAGGAACAAGAAACCCTGCCCACGATTTGCATTCGGCGCTACTTCTTTAGCAATTTCATCTGCCGCAAGTTCGCTTTGGTGTTGGTGTCGGAGTAAAGCGTTCCCAGCGCGCTAGAGTACACAAGCGTGTACGACCCGGTTTCCGGGCTGCTGCCCGCTGTGGTGGCGGCGATGTGGTACAAAGACCCGCGCGTCACCGTGAACGTCACTTTGGCATTGCGTCCCCCGGCGGAATTGTCATCGCTTGCCACCGTTTGGATGTTGCCGGAACTGTCTTCCACGCCCACAAGCACCAGCGAGTCCACCTTGTTGGAATCCATTTCCACCGTTGCCGTGCCGTCCGAAGCCGCCGTGGTGACATAAAAGTCCACGTAATCGCCGCCCGCAAAGGCTTGATCGGTCGTGTCCAGCGACCCGTGAATCGTGTTCGTGTCAGCCGAGCCACCTCCGCCTCCTCCACACCCTGCGCAGACAATCAAGCCCACAGCGGCTATTGTCAGTCCGGCCCCGCGCAATCGGGCGCGTCGTATTCCTGTTCCCTGCGGCCCCGCGCCTATCTTCATGGCATTCTCCTTAACCGTATATGTTCTATTATAACACGCGAACGCCTGTGCGCGGCTCTAAACACAAAAAACAGGGATAGGCACAATTACCTGTTTTTCATGCAGACTTGCCCCACTCGCGCCCGCAAAACAGCGGCGCGTTTGCCCAGAGTTTAATAACTGCAGCATAAGCGCAATAGCATAACAATAGCATAACACGATAACAAATCACCGATAATTGCACGGCATTGCGGCCAGGAATCGCCGCAAAACGCCCCCTAGCTCCTTGCTCTGGGCCGGGAATTGGATGGTTTGCGGCGGGAATTGGATGGTTTGCGGCGGGAATTGAATGGTTTGCGGCGGGAATTGAATGGTTTGCGGCGGGGTAGAAAGCAGTGCGCCCACCAGGGCTTCCGCCAGGCTCAGACGAGTCGCGCCCTAGGATCGGCCCGGCAGTACGCAGATTTCAGCCCCATTGGGGGCCACGGTATCTGATGCCGCCGTGCGCGCGTTCTTGAGTCGGCAGCGCGGCGCGGGATGGACGCGGGCGCATGGCAGGCCGTTTGCAAAGGCATTGCCTCGTCGCTGCCCTCGTGTACCAACGACGGACGAATTTCTTCCGTCGTTGGTACGCGAGGGTAACAGGCCGGCAACAGGGGCGCGATACCTTTGCAACTTCCAAATTGACGGGATAAACTCAGGCCAATCTTGGCGCAGGTAGAATAAAAGCGCATGAACATCTCAGTGATCATCCCAGCCCTCAATGAACGGGCAGGCCTGCCGAACACGGTGGCAAACGTGCAGCGCTGCCTGCCATCGGCGGAAGTGGTAGTCGCCGACGGCGGCAGCGCCGACGGCACGCGGGAGTGGGCGCAGTCCGGTTCGCACGTTCGGCTGGTGGAGGCGGCGCGCGGGCGCGGGCCGCAGATGAATGCGGGGGCGCAGGCGGCGAGCGGCGATGTGCTGCTGTTTCTACACGCGGACTGCCTGCTGCCAAGCAATGCTGAGCCACTGCTGGAAACTCTGCTGGCCGACAGGAGGGTTGCGGGCGGGGCGTTCCGGGTGCGCTTTCCCACAGAGTGCCCCAAGGCATTTCACCGGCTGGCGGGGCTGATTACCTTGCGCTCGCGGCTTGCGTCGGAGGCGACCGGCGACCAGGCGATTTTTGTGCGGCGGGCGGCGTTTGAGGCGGTGGGCGGCTTTCCCCCGTGGCCGCTGTTTGAGGACTTCGCACTGGTGACACGCATCAAGCGAGGCGGGCGGTTTCGCATCGCACGCGCGGCTGTCACCATCTCGCCCCGGCGCTGGCAGGCACATGGATTGTGGCGGGCATCGGGGCTGATGTGCCTGCTGTATGCCGGCTACAAAGCGGGAATTGCGCCCCAAACGCTGAAGCGCTGGTTTGTGGATGTCCGGCCCGCCGCGCCGCCAAAATAAGCGAAATCAGAGTGGAGAAAGGGCGGGTTCGGGAAAGCAGCGGAGCCAGTGCGCGGTCATGGGAGCACGCACGCGGGCGGCGGGATCGGTCTCCATCTCGCGGCGCAGGCGGGCCAGGTCGTCGGCAGTGTCTATGTCGTACCAGGGTGGCAGGGCATGGAGGCGCAGGCCCAGGCGCGCGGCGTTGGCGGCGGTGTCGGCATAGGCGCGGGGCGTGCTCCAGGCGACCGCGTCAAACAGGCCGGGGGCAGGCTGACGCAGGCCAACAAGGTAATAGCCGCCGTCGTCGGTCGGGCCAAGCACCACATCGGCCTGCCCGATATGCAGAACGGAAAAAGCGTTCAGCGCGAAAGCAGGCGGCAAAGTCGGGCTGTCCGTGCCGACCACAAGGAGTGGGCCGAAGCCGTGCGCATGGGCATCAGCCAGGGCCGCGTCCAGGCGCGCGCCTAAGTTTTGGCCGCGCTGCGCTGTCCACAAAAGGCCGTGCGGCAGCAGGGATTCCAGGACGGCGCGTTTGTCGGCGGGGGCATAGGCAGCGAGCACGGGAGCACTCTGCCGCAGGCCCGCCACGGTGTCCTGGGCAAAGGCGGCGGCCAGCAATGCGGCGTCGGCAGGGAAAAGAGGCGGCGAAAGGCGGGTCTTGACCGTGCCGGGCGTGGGCGCTTTCACCATGACAACAACGGCGGGATGGGTCACGCAACCGCACCCCCGCAGGACGAGCCTGCCCCGGCGGTGCAGCCCAGGCAGTGGTCGCCGGTCGCGATGCGGCGCTGTTCCAGGGCGCACACGTCCAGGTCGCGAATGTGCTGGGGGCAGGCGGCATCCACGGTCAGGTCAAGCATTTGGTTGAAATCGCAGTCGTAGAGCAGGCCGTCATAGCCGACGCTGACCAGTGTGCGGCACATCACATTGGCGGCGGCATCGGGGTTGAACGCCGCCGACAGCTTGGCAAGATAAGGGGCATAGTTGCCCGTGCGCTCCAGAAAGTGCCGGAACCGGGCAATCGGCATGTTGGTAATCGTGAAAAGATGATTGAACACGATCCCATAGCGTTTGGCAAGCTCCACGCGATACTCGGCCTCAATCGCGGCCTGCGCGGGCGGCAGAAACGCGCCGGTGGGATTATACACCAGGTTCAAGACCAGCCCGGAGCCGGGCTGCCCATAGCCGAGGCCGTTGAGCAGGCGCAGGGCGTCCAGGCTTTGCGCAAACACGCCGCCGCCCCGCTGCGCATCTGTCCGCTCGGCCATGTAGTACGGCAACGAGGCAACAATCTCCACGTGGTTGTCGGCAAGAAACGCAGCGATGTCTTCCTGGCCGGGGACAAACAGCACGGTGAAGTTGCAGCGGTCAATGACGTGCCGCCCCAGCCCGCGCGCCGACTGCACGAGGTACCGAAAGTTCGCGTTGAGTTCTGGTGCGCCGCCTGTGATGTCCAGCGTTTCAATGCCGAGATTGCGGGCGAGCGCGGAGACAACCAGTTCAGCAGTTTCGCGCGTCATCTCCTCGGTGCGCAGCGGCCCGGCATCTACATGGCAGTGTTTGCAGGCTTGGTTGCAGCGCTTGCCCACGTTGATTTGCAGCGTATCAATGCGAACCGCACGGAGGGGAAACAGGTCGGCGCGCGCGAGTGCCGCATCAAAGGCGGGGCGGACCAGGGTGAGGGGAGTCATTGGGGGACGTTCTTTCTTATCACATGCTCACTTTGTCCACGGAGCGCAATGCCTGAAGGCCATGAATAAGCGTCGCGCCGCCCCGGATACCACTCGCCACATGAATTGCTTCGGTCATCTGCTCCAGGTTGGAGCCGGTCTCCAAACACGTTTGAGCGAACGAGTCAATGCAATAAGGGCACGGAATGGCATGCGCGACAGCCAAGCCAATCAGCGCTTTCTCACGCTTTGTCAGCGCGCCTTCTTCCAATGTCGCCTGGTAGTAGCCGAAAAACTTCTCCATTAAATCAGGCCGTTCCCGCCCCATTTCGGCAAAGCGGGCCAGGTCTTCCTCGTTGTAATAGCTGGTCATCGTCGTGCTTTCCCCATTAGTTCCTGCTGTTCTTGCTCCGGCGGCTCAGCCCCACGAGGGCAGCAGCAGCGCCCAACACCCCCCAGGCGAGGGCGCGCTCTCGCGGACGAATGGCGTGGACATAAGCGCGGAGTGCATTTTGCACCAGCGGCTCCTGCGCTTTACGCTCGTACCAGCGCTGGGCGACATGCTGGCACGCCAATGACAGCGTTGGGTAGACATGGATCATATCGGCGACCGCACGTATGGAATGCCCGTGCTCCATCGCCATAATCCACTCTTGGGCCAGCTCGCCCGACCGGCTGCCTAGGATATGCACACCGAGTATTTTACCCGACAGCCTTTGCGTCAGCACCTTGATCGCGCCGCGCGTTTCGTTGTCTGTGATGGCGCGGTCGTTCTGCGCAAACGGCTGCTGGTAGGCTTCATACGCAATCCCCTGCGCCTGAAGCTCGTCTTCGGTTTGCCCGATATGGGTCAGCTCCGGGTCGGTGAAGGTGGTCCAGGGGCGCAGCAGAAAGGCGGCTTTGGCTTTGCCGGGAAAGGCGATGTTGCGGACGACTATCTTTGCCTCGTACTCAGCGAGGTGAGAGAATTGGTCATGGCCCAGCAGGTCGCCGCAGGCATAAATGTGCGGCGCAGTGGTGCGCAGAGTGCCGTCTGTCCGCACATGCGTTTTGTCGTATTCTACATTGGCGGCTTCCAGGTTCAGGCCCTCAGTGTTGGGCAGGCGGCCAATGCCGAATAAGATTTGGTCAAAGGGAACTTCGCTTGTTTCCTCACCGTGCCGCAGGACAGCCACGCGCGCGCCCGGCTCCTGCCGCACTTCAGCCAGCGATGTGGCAAGCCGAACGTCCACCCCATCGTCGCGCAGATAGCCTTCCAGCAGGCGGGTCATCTCGGCATCATCGCGCGGCAGGAGGCGGTCGCCCTTCTGCACCAAAGTGACGCGGCTGCCCAGCAGGCAGAAGGCCTGCGCCGCCTCCACGCCGTTTGGCCCGCCGCCGACTACCAGCAGGCGCTTGGGGATTTCGTCCAAATCAAACACCGTCTGGTTGGTAAGATACGCGCCTTCGCCCAAACCAGGCACGGCGGGGGCGGCGGGACGCGACCCGGTGGCGAGGATAAAGCTTGCCGCCGAAACCGCCTGCCCGTCCAGCCTCAGCGTGTGTGGGTCGGTAAAGTGCGCACTGCCGTGCCGTATCTCCACGCCGTTGTCGCGCAGCAGCTTTTCCGTGGCGTCGGCGTCCTGAACGGCGGTGATTGTCGCGCGCACATGACGCATCACGTCCGCCGCGTCCTCGCGCGTGACGGTCAAAGGGGCAAACCCAATCTCCCTTGCCGTGCGGATCGTCTTTGCGACTTTGGCGGCATGCAGCAGGGCTTTGCTGGGTACGCAGCCTGTGTTCAGGCACTCGCCTCCCATTTTGCCCTTTTCAATCAGCAGCACGCGCAGGCCGAGTGCCCCGGCCATGACGCCGGACACAATCCCCGCCGAGCCGCCACCCAGAATGATGATGTCGTAGTCAAACACGCTTTGTTTCCCTTACATCTAGAATACCCGCTTACCAGCCTCGTTATGCCCCGCAGCGTTGTAATTATCGGCGTTGTAATTGTCGGCAGAGGCACAGCAGCGAAGCGCTCCGGCTTGGGAGACTTGTCAGCGAACAAAGAGCACGGGACAGAGACCCAAAGCCGCCACCGGGTCAAACTCATGGTCACTAGTCACCAGCGTGCCGCCGGTGCGAACTGCCAGGGCCAGCGCAAAACAGTCGGCCAGTGACAGCTTGCCCGGCGACACCTTGAACTGCCCCACCTGCCGCCAGAACGCTTCATCCATGTCTGAACGCAGCACAACCCCCGCCCCGAAAACATTCGCCATCGCCTTTTCTGCGGCGGCAGGCCCGCCCATGCGCAGGGTATCATAATACACTTCGCAGAGGTTGACGGCATGCACCAGTCGCGGGCCGCTGCTTTCCAGCAGAATGTTTTCTACAACATCGGCTCCGGCTTCGTCGCGCAGGTAAGCATCAAGCGCGCATGCATCCATGACATAGGTTTTCATGCGCTTGTGTTCTTCTCGCGAGACCGGCGTTCCTCCAATGCCTTTTCCTGCTGCCGCGCCTGCATCAGCGTGCTTGGGCCGAGATAAGCCAAACTGCCCCGTGCCGCCTTCACGCGCGCGCGCAAGTCGGCCTGCTCTGTGCTTTCAGGCGGTTCGGGTTGAGAGACGCCTTGCAGCCGCTCTTCCACCAATGCGTCCACGGTCATGTTGCGTCGGGCGGCGGCCTCGCACAAGGCTTGCTCCGTTTCCGGCTTGAGTGTAATGGTCATAGTGAGTTCCAACTTCCTATTAAGAAGACAATGCCTTGTAAAACTGAGTTAAAAGCAAAGTATTGTAGTCTTTTGAAAAAATGAGCCTCGTTACATCGTGGGCTTCCATTTCTGTTAGACTTAACAACTTCTCGGCATATTTATTTTCCAAATGTTGGAGCGGGTAAGCGCCTCTCTCATCAGACACTTGAAGAAAGTACTGATTGTCCGCAGGACATTTACTGAGCGCTACTCCCCAATTGAGTATCTTGACTATGGTAACTTTCTGCCCGCACGAACAGAACTTATCATATATGTTTCCCATTGTTATGAGTGCCTTGTCAGTAAATCACCTTGTTGAGTGGGTACTCCACTAACCCTTGCGCCCCGGCCCGGCGCAGGGCAGGCAGGATGTCCCGGACGGTCTTTTCGGGAATGATAGTTTCTAGTGCCACCCAGTCGGCTTCGTTGAGTGGCGAGACAGTCGGCTTGCGCAGCGACGACAGCAAGGCGGTCACTTGGGGCAAGTCGGCTTTGGCGACATTCATTTTCAGCCCGACCAGGTTGTCGGCATCCAGCGCGCCTTGCAGCAGCAGGGCGATGTTTTCAATCTTTTGGCGCTTCCACTCATCCTGCCACGACGCGTGGTTGGCAATCAGGCGCGTGGTGCTTTCCAGCAATGTGTCAATAATCACCAGGCCATGCGCCGCCAAGGTGCTGCCGGTTTCCGTGCCTTCCACGATAGCATCCACCAAACCCGGCACTTTAACTTCGGTCGCTCCCCAGCTAAACTCCACATGCGCCTGCACATTGTGCCGCTCCAGATACCGCTTGGTCACATTGACCAGCTCGGTGGCGATGCGCTTGCCCCCCAAATCCTGCGGCCCTTTGATCCCGGAGTCTTTGGGAACGGCCAACACCCAGCGGTACGGGCGCGACGTGGCTTTAGAATAAATCAGCTCGGACACTTCATGGACATCGGCCTCGGATTCCACAACGTTGTCATGGCCTGTCAGCCCGACATCTAAAACGCCCGCCGCGACGTAGCGGGCAATCTCCTGCGCCCGCAGCAGCACCGGCTCCAATTCGTCGTCGTCCACAACCGGCTGATACGAGCGGGCGCTGACCCGGAAGTCCCAGCCTGCCTTCTTGAATAAGCCGAAAGTCGCGTCTTGCAGGCTGCCTTTGGGCATGCCGATCCGCAGTTTGGTCACGTGTCTGGTTCCTATTCGTGCGCGTTATGTCTTGCTCTGGTCGAGCGCGTGCGCCATTGATATTGAGCGCGTGCGCCATTGATATTGTTTCAGTATAGCCCCGGCTCGGGGTGAAGTCAACGGCGAGGCGAGCGTGTTGTCCGGGCTTTGTCTTGGCGTGTCCAGCGCGTGCCAAGCCGCTATCAACGACGGAACAATTTCGTCCGTCGTTGGTATGCCTACGGAACGCATTGGAAACACATTGGGAACGGGCGTGCAGTGCGTTTGGTGCGCCGGGGCACAGGGCTATTTTTGGAAACAGTTGTGACACACGGCGCATGCAAAACATGCGTGTTCTTGCTTGTGGATGCTGGTTAGGGGGACGCTTGCCGAGAAGGAAAAGCCTCAGTTTGCGCGTTTTCTTCCTGCCTGCGCTAGGTCAGGCCGTTGACATGCCGCTGCGGGCAAAGTATAATGGATAAATATTCGCGCAGGCCAGCCGCCTGCACCCCGCAAGCGAGAGCCGTTCGGCTCGCGCTTTTTTTGCTTTTGTTTTCGCTGCAACCTGGCAAAAGACCCGGCGGCATTTCGCCGCGCGTGTGATACAATAAGCGCGTGACCGCAAATCATTTCCATAGTTATTCCCGCAATTATCCCCATAAACGACAGCGCGGCGCGTGGCAGGTGAGCGCCGCCCAAGGGCTGGTGTTCGTGGTAGCGCTGGTGTGTTTGGCCGTGATATTCAATGTGTATCAGGCCAACAGCCATCCGCTGCGCGTGCTGCCGACGGCTTTGCCAAACTCCAGCCGCTCGCAGGCCAAGCTGATGCAGAATGTCGCGAAATGGCAGGCGTCCCTGCAAAAGCGCAATATCACGCTGAGCTGTCCCTACCTGGGGCATGATTATGTCGCGCGCCTAGACCTGCCGCCCCGCCGGGTCGTGACTTTGGATGCGTGGGACTATAACAGCGAGGCGATGGAGGCGCGCAATGCCTACATCAATTTAGCCAATGCGCGGAGCGTGGCGCGGGTTTCTAACCCAACCGGCTGCATGGTGCATGTCTTTGATTCGACCGGGGAAGAAGTGGCGCGTGCCAACCAGTTCGGCGTGGTAACATCGCAGTTCGCTCCCATTCCTGGCTCGTAGCACGCAAGGCTGTGTGTTTGGGCACGGGTGCAATCAACAAGGGCGGCCTGAGAACTATTCTCAGGCCGCCCTATTTTAGAGCGGGTACGGCTCAGGTGAAGGAAAGAAGCTGGGTGACAAACTTCGCCTGTTCGGTGTCTTCCCGGCCCACCAGCCAGGCTTCAAACAAGGCGCGGCTTTCCCGAGCCAGGATACCGCCGACGATCTGCGGCGTGCGGCTTTCCGGGCTTTGGGGCGGAACAACACGGCCCGTGCCGCTGTCGGCGGGGGCGGACAGGCCGAACAAAACGGTGCGCACTCCGGCTTCCATCGCCGCGCCCAGGCACATCACGCACGGCTCCAGCGTGGACACCAAGATTGCGTCGTCGGCATCCAGGGGCAGGGCGGGCGGCAGGCCACCCTGCGCCCCGGCGTTTTCAAACGCCACCATTTCGGCGTGGGCCGTTTTGCGGGCCAGGGCATTGACACGGTTGTGGCCGCGCGCGACAATGCGCAGGCGGGCGCCCTGCCCTCGCGCCAGCACGCAGCCGATGGGCGCTTCCCCGTGCGCCATGCCCAGCGCGGCTTCGGCAAGGGCGGCCTGCATCAGTTCCTGCTGCTGAGCGGGAGTGGGGAGCGTGCTGGGCATGGGGATGTGCTTTCCGTGAACAAAGCGAAGCCTTTGGGCGAAACAAGTCCTATGTTTAAGGGTAACAGGTGATAGCTGCGGGGGCGCTGACGACAATGCGGCCCTGCTCATTCCCATCGTCTTTGATAAAACACCGCGCACGCACTGTTACTACATGGCCGTTCCGGGTGCCCTCGCGGGCATCCAGGGTCAGCCAATTGCGCTCGGCAGGGTCGGCGCTGAAGCTGGTCAGGCCGACCGGCGGCCCCCACGCGCCGCGTGCCAGGAACTGAGTGCCCTGCACGCCATCAGCCACCGCCCCGTTCCAGGTGACCGTTTCGTCGGGGGCCGCTTCTCCCGACTGCGTCACGCGGAAATGGCCGATGGCTGTCAGCATCAGGTTCGCCCCCAAACCACCCAAAACCACGCGGCGCGCGGCGGGTACAAGAGTCACTCTTGTCAGGGTCAGGCCGGTGCCGCCCGCATACGCTTCCACCGGCGGCAGCAGGCCGCAGGGCATAATCGGCGCAGCGATGGCGGCGACGACTGCCCCTGCCGACGCCCAGCGCGCCACGCGCAGCCGCGATACTGAAAAGTTTAGGGTTTCTTCAGGCCGGTTGATGGCCGACAGCCCCACGCCCAGCGACGCCCAGAACAGCAGCGAGACTTCGCCAAACTGCCAGGCTGGGTTGGCAAACGCATCGGTGAGGTGGGCGGCGAGCAGTGCCAAAGCCGCAATGGTGAGCACTGTCCGGCTGCTCGCCGGCTGCCCGCGCCGACGCCGCAGAGCGACATACGCGCGCCCCACGACAGCCAGCAGGGCCAGGCTGTACAAGCCGAGGCCAATACCCCCAATCTCCGCCGCCGTTTGCAGGTACAGGTCATGCGCCTCCTCCGACAGCGACGGGCGCTGGGCTGGCGCCAAGGCCCGCCCGACATGGGAAAACGCGCGCTCGCGGCTGGGATAGCGCCCCAGCCCAATGCCCACCCAGGGCGACTGCGCCGCCATCCGACGCGCCCCGCGCCAGGCAATCAAGCGCCCCTGCCAGCTTGTGTCCTGGGAAAACGTCTGCAAAGTGTGCATGCGCAGCACCAGCGGCTTTTGCATCTCGGTGGCTGCCACCAGGGCGGCGCACGCGCAGGCCACGCCCAAACCAAGCAAAATAGGCCGCAGCAGGACGCGCCACGGCGGCTGAGCCGTCCAGAACCACAGTCCCCCGAAGACGAGGACGCCGACACTCGCCCCAATCCACGCGCTGCGGGTCTGGCTGAACGCAAGGCTCACCCCCATCGCGAGAACGATGGTCTGGGCCAGCCATGCCTGACGCGGGGCGCGGGAACGGACGCTGAGTGCCAGGGCGAGCGGGAGCAAAATCAGCAATGCACTGCCGTAAAGCTGATGGTCTCGGAACGGCCCGCTGATGCTCTCCATGCCCCGCGCGGCCTGAACCAGACCGTCGGCGGACAGTGCCCCACCGCACAGCGCCAAAGCCCACGCGGCCCGGCGGGCCTGTGTCAGCAGCAAACCCAGGGCAAGCGCCAGCCCAATACCCGACGCCCACCGCACCCATTCGGTCAATGCCTCCGCCTGCCAGGGCGTGTGCCAGGAGCGCAGGGCCGAACCCCCCTCCCACAACAGCAGCAGAACAAGCCAGGCTTCGGGCCTGCCGACCAGGCGCATCGCGGCGTATTTCATAAGGGCAAAGTTTTCATAAAAGGGGCAAAGTTTGGGCGAGCGCCTTTTTCACTTTTCTATACCCTTCCTGCACCCGATTTGTTTGCCTCTGACCAAAACGGCGTTTGCTAAAGCTAGGCAGCAAAAAACCTAAAGCTAGGCAGCAAAAAGCGCAGCGGCACTCGGCCGCTGCGCTTTTTGTTTGTGGTGGGCCGGACAAGTTTCGAACTTGTGTAGGCTTGCGCCGACGATTTTACAGACCGCCTCCTTTAACCACTCGGACACCGACCCATACCTAGAGGCTTTGCAGATACGCGCGCAAAGGGCACTCAGCCGACAGAGGGATTCGAACCCCCGACCTTCCACTTACAAAGAGGCTGCTCTACCCCTGAGCTATGTCGGCATGGTAAAACGCACTGTCTTTTCCGCAAGGCGAATACCATTATACGGCTTGGCAGGTGCGTTTGTCAAGGGCGGGCGGCAGAAAGGAGTGTCCAATTTCACACAAACGAGCAGCACGGGCTGGGCCAAAGCGCCGCGTGCTTTGGCCCAGCCCGCTTTTGCGGCATTCCCCTAGCAACACAAGCGCGTGCTAAGCCACAACCAACGACGGAACAAATCCATCCGTCGTTGGTGCGCCTTTGGAACAAGGGAGAAACGCCTTTGCCCCGCCTGAGCCGCGCGCAGTTTACGCGGGCGCGGCACGCAGGCAGGCCCCATAAGAGCGGCAGGATTTGCACGAAAAACAGCGGGAAAACAGGGGCAAAATTGACGCAAAATAGGCAAAAATAAATGTTTGCGCGCACGGAAACCCCGTGGTATAATAGCCACGATGCCGGGACTAGACCCGGCTGCCTTCCTTTTCACGTTGGTTTGCTGCCCGCTCTCTGTCCGGCTCCTTCGGTTCACACGCCTAGGTCCGAGACCTCGCGTAGGCTGTCCTGCGAGATGACAAGAAAGGCTCGTCCGAGTATCTGCTCCCATGCGCATCTAGGGTGTTTGTGGGGCGTGTTCTATCGAAAGGAGCCATTCCAGAATGGCAACAAAACTCTATGTCGGCAATCTGAGCTACCAGATGACCGATCAGCAGCTGAACGACCTGTTCGCCGAAGCAGGCAATGTCGCGAGCGCCCAAGTGGTGACCGACCGTTACACCAGCCAGTCCCGTGGCTTCGGCTTTGTGGAAATGGCGACCGAGGACGAGGCCCAGCAGGCGATTGCCGCCATCAACGGGCGCAATGTCGGGGGCCGCGCCCTGGTGGTCAACGAGTCCCGCCCGCGTGAAGGCGGCGGCGGGGGCGGCAGCTATGGCGGCGGCGGACGCAGCGGCGGCGGCGGTGGTTATGGCAGCGGCGGCGGTGGCGGTGGCGGGAGCTACGGCGGCGGGGGCGGCGGTTATGGCGGCGGCAGCGGTGGTGGTTATGGCGGGGGCGGCGGCGGACGCGGCGGCGGTGGACGCAGCGGCGGAGGCGGCGGCTATGGCGGCGGCGGTGGACGCGACCGCTACTAAATCGCTGCTCATTTCTGCTAACATGGCAAACACGGGCCGCGCCTCGGCTGAGGCGCGGCCCGTGTGCTTGCGTGTCGTAAAGAGCGGCGCGGGGCGTCAGGCTTTGCGCAGGTCTTTCAGCATCAACTGCACCGAAGAGCGTCCATTCCACTCATTGATTTGGGGCGAGTACACAGCGGACAAGCGGTCGCCCGGCCCGGCAAGGTCGGTAAAGTCGCCCTGCCCCCAGGCCACGCAGTCGGTTGGGTCCATGGCATCGGCACGGACGCGCAGCTTGAGATGGGACATGTCTTTGCCCATGCGCTTGGCGTCGCAGATCAGCATCTCGGTGGAGGCAAACAGCGGCGCGGGGTTGGCATGGCCGAACGGGGCCAATTTCTGCCATTCATGGATGAGGGGGATGGACAAATCGGACGGGTCAATGGTGCCGTCATGCGCAATCTCCGGCACGAAGTGTTCGGGGGTTAAAATGGTGGAAGCGTAGTCGTTGATGCGCTGCCGGAAGTCGTCAAAGTTTGTCATGGTCAGCGAAAGCCCCGCCGCCATCGCGTGCCCGCCGCACGTTTCCAGCAAGTGTTTGCTGTGCTGGATGCCGTCAAACAAGTTGAACGCTTTGATAGAGCGTGCCGAGCCTTTGCCCCAAGTGCCGTCATCATTGGTGCCAATCACAATGGCGGGGCGGTGGCAGTCGTCTACCAATTTGCCCGCCACAATGCCGACCACGCCGGCATTCCAGCCCGGCGAGGCTAAGACCAGCACATTGACACCGGACATATCCTGCGCGGCCATCATGGCCCGTGCCTCGGTCAAGATGCGCTTCTGCTCCACCTGCCGGGCAGCATTAAAGCCGTTCAGCTTCTCCACCAGCAGGTGCGCTTCTTCGGCATCGCCCGTCAGCAGCAGGTCCAGGGCGAGGGCGGCATCATCCACGCGCCCCACGGCATTGATGCGCGGGCCGATGCCAAAGCCGATGCTTTCTGAAGTCAAAGGCTTGGACAAGTCCAGCCCCGCGCCATCTAAGAGCGCGCGCAGGCCGACTTTGCGGGTCTTGGCGAGCGAAAGCAGGCCGAGCGACGCAAAGACCCTATTCTCTCCCAGTAATGGCATCACATCGGCCACTGTGCCGCAGGCCGTGAGGTCTAAAAACTTCTGGATAAACGCGCCCTCGTGCATGGGCTGCAAAAGGCGCGTGACCGCCTGCATGGTCTTGAACGCCACGCCCACGCCCGCGATATGGGGCCAGGCATAAGTGGAATCGTGCCGGTGGGGATTGACGATAGCGTAGGCAGGCGGCAGTGTTTCGCCCGGCTCATGGTGGTCAGTCACAACCACGGTCATGCCGAGCGAATTGGCAAGGTTCACGGCGTCGTGCGACTGAATGCCGCAGTCGGACGTGATGACAAGCGCTGCCCCTTGCTCATGCGCCCACTGCACGCCGGTTGTCCGCAGGTCGTATCCATCTTTCTTGCGGTGGGGCACACGGTAGATAAGATTGGCCCCCAGCGCGGTCAGAGCGCGCACATAGACTGCCGTGCTGGTAACCCCGTCCACATCATAGTCCCCGTACACGAATATCTTCTCTTTGGACTGAATGGCATCGGCAATGCGCCGGGCGGCTTTGTCCATGTCGGGCAGGCCCATCGGGTCGTGCAATTGGCTCAGGGACGGATGGAGGAACGCATGGGCCTCGGCAGGGTCGGACAGGCCGCGATTGACCAGCAGGCGGGCCGTGGTGGCATGGAGGCCGAGTTCACGGGCCAGCATCTCTTCGGCATACAGGTCGCGCGTCGGCTCAGTCCAGCGGGCTTGGTGGATTTGCATGGGCATAGGGAGGATGGGTTAGTCTCTGTCGCCAGTATCGGCACGAGGCTTTGTTAGCTTAAACCAGTGGTTGCCTTGCGAGTTAGAAGTTCGCTCTATGATAGCATGACGCCAGAAAAGAAAGGCAATGGAGGCTTGTGTGGGACAAGACAGAAGCATAAGAACGCCGCCAACTACGTCGCCTCTATGTAGAAACGACACACCTCCAATTAAACCCCATACGCTTGCCAAGAGGCAGAGTGGTATGAATATCAGCGAACGCACAAAGACGGGCCTTGATTGATTTGACTCTACCAAATGCTTGAGATATAAGTTATGTTTCATCTGCTCCTCATGCTTCCAGCCTTCGTGGGGCACTCATGTACACCTGGTGCGTAGGACTTCCTAACACCAGCCCTAGAACCGGCGCGTGGGGCCTTTCTTCTTGGGGCGGATGCGCGTGGCGTCTGTCTCCGTGGGGCGGGCAGGGCGAGTCAATGGCTCCGCTGTGCGCGTGGCAGTGGTGGCGACCGTGCGCTCGCTGGGCGGCAGGGCGCGGGCGCTGCCGCCGTTGCTGCCTTCCAGGACAGAGGCCGTGGCGGGGGACGCGGTCGCCAGGACAGGGCGGTGGGCGCGGCGCTTTGCCAGCCAGTTCTCCCAGTCCACCAGGATAGAGGCGGCGTTGAAGATAGACGAGTACGTTCCGCTGATGATGCCAATCAGCAAGGCGACGTTGAGCAGGCGCGTGGTCTGCCCGCCCAGCACGACCAGGGCCACCAGGGTAATGATCACCGTCAGTGATGTATTCACGGAGCGCGCCAATGTCTGATTGATGCTTCTATTAACTAGTGGCTCAAAGGCCTCGCCGCGCGCCTTGTGCCGCTGGTTCTCGCGCACGCGGTCAAAGATGACGACGGTATCATGCACCGAGAAGCCGATCACTGTCAGCAGCGCGGTGACAAAGAGGCTGTCTATCTCCCAGCCCAGAAAGTAGCCGAAGATGGCGAATGCGCCTACCAAGACGAGCACGTCATGCAGCAGAGCGGCGATAGACGAGGTGCCCAGCCGCAGGCCCGCCACAAAGCCCCCCACCCCAAACACAGTCGCTAGGTACAGCACAATCAGCAGCGAGGCAATCACGACTGCCTGCAATGCCCGCGAAGTCAGCTCGGCAGAGATGACCCCGCCGACATTGCCGAACTGCTGCTCTGTGTTCGGCCCCAGAGTATTGAGGGCGGCGGCAAGCTGCTGATGCACGGGGCTAAGGGCGGGGTTAATGACCGGCGACTGCTTTTGCACGCTGACAATAGCCGACGTGCCGCCATCGGCAAGCTGGATATGGGGCTTGTGGTAGCCCGCCGCGCTGACGGCATTTTCTACCGCCAGGGCCGTGACCGGCGTGCGGTATTTGACTTCAATCTGCGTGCCGCCGGTGAACTCAATGGACTTCTTTAGTCCGCCCAGGGCGAGGAAGATTAACCCTGGCACGATAATGAGGGCGCTGACAAGATAAAACTTCCTGCGCTGCCCGATAATGTTTAGGCTGCCGCGCGTGCCCTGTGTGTCTCCGGCGGCTGTGCGCCCGCCGAGAGAGCGGACGTTCAGGCCGAACAGGGCCGGGTTGTTGCCGATGCCCGCATCTACCAAGAGGTACAGCAGGGTGCGGGTGACGGTGATTGCCGAGAACAGCGACACGAGCACGCCGATCAGCAGTGTCAGGGCAAAGCCGCGCACGCTCGCCGTTCCCAGCGTCAAAAGCACGATGCACGTGATTGCCGTGCAGATGTTGGAGTCGCGGATAGCGGTAAACGCCCGCTTGAAGCCTGCATCAATCGCGCCGCGCAGCGACTTGCCTGCCCGCAATTCTTCCTTTAATCGCTCAAAGATAAGGATGTTGGCGTCTACCGCCATGCCGATGGACAGGATAAAGCCCGCGATGCCCGGCAGCGTCAGCGTGATGGCGGGAACTCCCAGCCAGCCCAGGCCGCCCCGGAAAATTGCCAGTGCGAACAGCGCATAGATGAGCAGGGCCACGTCTGCCACCAGGCCCGGCAGACGGTAATAAGCCAGCATGAACACCAGGACGACAGCCAGGCCGACCAGGCCCGCCGTGACACTCTTTGCGACTGCGCCCGTGCCCAGGCTCGCTTCCACGCTTTCGGTCTGCACCTGCTCCAGCGGCACGGGCAGCGCGCCTGCGTTGATCAGGTTCGCCAATGCCTGCGCTTCTGCCAGGCTCTTGAAGCCGCCGCTCACTTCGGCATTGCCGTCCAAGATGGCTTCGTTGATCACCGGGGCTGTAATCACCTGGTCGTCCAGCACGACCCCGTTAAACTCCTTGGTGTGGTTGCGCGTGAAGTCTGCGAACGCCGCCGCGCCCTTGGGGGTGAAGACCTGCGAGACGGCAGGCTCAGTGCCCAGCGAGCCGCCCATGTGGGCCGTGGACTTGGGCAGAATGTCTGCGCCGCTCAGGATAACCGGCGAGTCCGCGATGAATGCGTTCCACGCCGTCAGCTCCTGGTTCAGGGCCACGGCCTGCGCCTGCTGCGCGGGCGTAAAGTAGGTGGGCGTGCCCGCAGGCAGGCTCGCGCCCAGCGGGGCGGGGACAGCAAAGGCAACTGCGCCAGGCCGGGCATCCGTGCCCTGGCCGAGCAGGGCGGTGAAGTCTTTGCGCACATGGGAGCCGTCGCGGAATGCCTGCCCCGTGCTGCGGTTCGTGAATGTGTAAAGCTCATTGCCCTGCGCGTCATGCACGACATTCATCACCACCGGCGCACCGGGATTGCGCTCGCTTTGCACATCACGGAAGTAGTAAAACGTCATCTGGGCCGTCGTGCCCAGCCGCTCCAAGATGGCGTTCTTATCTTTGACATCGGGCAGTTCAATGATAAACTGCGTGTCGCCCTTGCGCTGCACAGTCGCCTCGCCCACCCCAGCTCCGTTGACACGGTTCTCCAAAATGCGCAGCACAGTCGGGCCGTCATAGACCACGCCCGGCGCCATCTTGTCCGTGCGGGCCTGCAAGACCGCGCGCACGCCGCCTTTGATGTCCAGCCCATAGCGAATTGGATAGTTGGGGACGGTGTGATGGGTCTTGGCGTCATAATGCCTGCCGACCAGTGTCCAGACCGAAAGGCCAATGAGGACAAGGATGACAAGGCTCCAGCGCAGTTCCTGCTTCTTCAATGATTTCTCCACACGGGCGATTGGCCCAGAAACTCAGCGTTTCGCGGCCCTTTGCCGACAAAACAACGTTCCATTATATCTTACGCCCGAACGGGTGTCAAGGTTTCCGCTGTCGGCGCAAAAGACATTGTCGCCTGGGGAAGTGGAGGGACTAGAGCGTTGCGGAAAGGCGGAGAGGCAGATAAGAGGCGGCTTCTGTACTGGCGCCATTGGGGACCAGTTGCCGGACAGATAAAAAGAGGGGCAGTGTTCCCGCTCTCATAAAGTGGGCAGGAATGGGAGGAATGGGACAGATCATGCGAACAGCAGTCTGGCCCAGGTTTTCAGCAACGGCATCTCTGCCGGGTTGGAGGTAATCGCTTTTTTGCGTGACGGCACTGATTGCACCTTCTGCATCAAGACTAACGCGCACGGAAGAGCCGTGGCCGAAATGCACCAGCAGATCGTGCGCGGCATGAAGATGCCCCCGATCCGTAAAAGCCCAATCTACCGTCAGCGTTTCCCCTGCGGCATCCCAAGAAATATCCACCTGCGGCAGCAGTTGTTTTTGTTCTCCGTAAGTGAAAAGGCGCGGTGCATTAGCGAACTCAAAGGAACACTCAGCGGAAGCGGTGCTTGCTCCTAATTGGTTAAGTAGTTGCTCAATGCCCTGCATCAGCAACCAGTCATTAGTCTGCTGGAGCGACACCCACCCGCCGTAAATGAAGTGCTCAGGGAACACGGCTGGGCTGTCAGTGGAAGTCACGGAGCGATGTTCCGGCAGGGCGGCGGCTCCGAGAAATGCTTCGGCAAGCGTATCTATGAAGCGCACGGCGTCTTGTGCCGAGAACCGCGCGACGTGGGCATAAAACTCTTCCGCATCAAAATTAGGCAGACGTGCTAGAGCATGAATGCTCAGCAGCTCGTACAAACGAAAGCCGCCCAGGGGGTTCATGTAATGCAGGCGCGTGACAGAGCTGCGGAAGCAATGCGCGCAGTAGATCAAGCACAGCAGCGCCGGGGAAGGGAACAGCAGGTCTTGGATTCCCTCTGCGACGCCGGGCATGGCTCCATCGCGCAAATCGGGCCAGCGAATAAGCTCTCCGCTTGGCACCAAGTCCAGTGCCCGCGTCGGCAGGTGCCACTGGCCGGGATTTAGCGAAGCGTCTAGTTCCCAAGCGGACGCGGCGCGCACATCGTCTGGGTAGGACAGCACCGGGTAATGCTGATGCACGTCTAGGGTAATCTCGGCCCGCATCAGTTTGGCCCATTCATGCGTGTCTTTGCGATGTCCCGCATAGCCAAGCGCGTATGCCGTATCCCACAAGACGGGCAGGTCTTCGGCGAACGGGTCTAGGTCGCCGCTGAAGTGCAGCAGATTGGGGTCGTTTGTCAGAGCATGCGCCGAGAAGCCTTTGATGAAGATCGGCGGGCGCTGCCCGCGCGTTCGCATGGCCTGGCTAATCTCGCGCGCGGCAGCCATGCGCTCCTGAGCATGGCGGCGGATTTGGTGCTGCATGACTCGCAGGCGCGTGCGCAGACGCGGCGGGCAGCCCGAAGGCCGCCCGGCCTCCAGGCGCGACAGCAGCGGCTGAAGAATGCGGTGGTACTGCGCTAGTTCCACCAATGCGTCTTCGTCTAGGCCGTCCATCGGCGGGGCGGATCGGCTGGGACAGACTGCCCACTTCAGCACATCCACTACCCTTTGTTCCATGCTGTTCATAGCGCCTCTGTAAGCCGGGTGATGGTGTCGGAAAGCACGGGCAGCAGGGCGTAGGTTTTGGGATAGGTCAACTCAAACAGCGGCACGCGCGCGGCGAGATTGTGGCACAAAGCTCTGATGCGCCGGTCGTCCACCCACTTGCCTATCAGCCACAGCGCATGCAGGTTGGCTTGAAATGTGGCTGCCGCCTCGTCTTCCGGCAGACGCCGCACCGCCACCCGGTCGGCGCTAGGCTCTACGCTCCGCAGGCCGTCAGTTCCAGGAGGCTGGGGACGCAGCAGAAAGGCGGCGGCAAGCGGGGCGAGGGCCGAGATGCGGCAGGCGGCGGGCATCGGGGCGTAGTACTCTTCCTCCTCGGTGCCGTAGTCGGCAGGCATGAGAGCGGAGTAGTCCAGGCCGTGGCGGTCTACGGCCTCGCGCTGAAGCTTGGGGAACATGGATACGGACGGGTAGGCGAGAATGCCGTTATCGGTCAGGTAGGCGGGGATAAGGTCGTCATTGCCGAAGCGCGCCCCGTGCTGAAGCAGGTGCCAAGACAGGGTGGACTTGCCCGACCCCGAAGACGCCATGAGGGCGACATACTGGCCCGCGACTTCCAGGCCCGCCCCGTGCAGAGGAACGCCGCCGCGCGTGACCGTAGCCGCGCCCAGCCCGGCGTGGAAGGCCCACGCGGCAGCAGCGGACAGCTTCTCGTCGGCGCAGTCTACGGTGAGGACACGGCCCTTGAGGTCGATGTGCAGGGCCAGGCCATTGGGTTCAATCAGGAAGCCGTTGCCCACATCATAGACAAGCTGGCGGCGGACTTGGCGCAGGGTGGAGGGGATGTGAGCCAGCGAGGCGCGGCGCAGGGTGACGGTGTCGCGCGGGGCGCAGGGAGAGCGCAGGCCCGCGTCGTAGGGCAGCGCGAAGTCGCTTTCAATAGCGAACTCATTGACGTGGTACTCGTGCAGGCTCATGGCACGGGGGCCGTGGGAATGGAAAACACAATACTGTTAAGATGGTCGGCTTGCGCCCGGCTGACGCTGGTAGCGTGTCCGTCTACCATAATCATGTTCAATCGCCCGGCGGCATACTCGCTGCCGCCGTGCCAGTGTCCTACCTGGTCATAAAACAGGGGAATGTTGGCAGGCTCATGCTCCGAGTACGGCGGTTTGCGGCTCCACGCGCGCACGCTGGTAATAGTCTGCTGATCCATGCCCAGCAGTGTGACATACAAGTAGCTCATGCCGAACGCCTCATAGCACGTTGGGAAGGCATCCAGCGGCACGTTTTCATGCAGGCCGCCGCTGTTAAATCCATTGTCGGCGGGGCACTGCCACAGATGTTTGTCTTTGACCTGAGCCGCCATGACGTCGGGCATCAGGCGCAGGTTTTGGGCAATGGGCCAGTATTTGCCGCCTTGCGAGAACTGCCAGCCGTTCGTGTCTACGTCAGACGCATCCCCGCCCAGGGGAAACACGTCGTCGCTGTCCTGCATGTACAAAAATGCCGCCTGTCCTAGCTGCCGCAGGTTGGATAAGCACGTCGTCTGCTGCCCTCGGCGGCGGACACTCGCAAACACGGGAAATAGGATGGCGGCGACAATGCCGATGACGGCAATCACCACCAGCATCTCTACCAACGTAAACGCATGACGCTTCATAGGGTTGCCTGCCCCGGCTTCCAGTCCGACCCGCACAAGCCGCCCGACTGCACGGCAGACAGCACGCGCAGGGTTTCGTCTACGCTGCGCCCCACGTTCAGGTTATGCACGGCCCCATACTGCACCACGCCATCCGGGTCAACGATAAACAGCCCGCGCAGGGCGATGCCTTCGTTGGGTACCAGCACGCCCCAGTCGCGCGCCAGCCGCAGCGTCCGGTCTGCGAGAAGAGGAAAGCAGATGTCCGCTATGCCGTTGTCCGCGCGCGGCGTCCGCATCCAGGCCCGGTGGCTGTGGACGGAGTCGGTGCTTGCGCCCAGCAGGTCGGCTTCCTGCGCGTCAAACTCGTCCCGTCTGTCGGACAGGGCAGTGAGTTCCGTGGGGCAGATGAAGGTGAAGTCGCCCGGATACCACGCCAGCACGAGCCAGCGTCCGGCGTAGTCTGCGAGGGAGACGGTGCGCACCGGCGCGGAGGCCGCTTCGCCGGGAAAGGCGACGGGGGCGGTGAAGCCGGGGGCAGGCCGTCCGATAAGGCTGCTCATGTTCTGGCTCCCGCAGGCACAGCGTCCTCGGCAGCCCCCAGCATGCGCCTCAGCGAGTTCTCCGCCATCTTCAGCCCCAACGCCCCCGCCGCGCGGGAACGCAGCTTGCCCTGCGCGTCAAACAAAAAGTAGCAGGGCCAGACGCCGCCGGTTTGGAAGCGGTCGCCGAGGGTGTGGGCGTTGTCTATGGCGCAGGGGCCGGTGAGGTTCATTTCTGTCATGGCCTCCTGCACTTTTGCGGTGTCCATGTCGGCTTCCATGCGGGGCATGTGGATGGAGACGAGGCGCAGGCCGTGGGCAGAGT
>JAABUU010002055.1_pt1 | contig 30340 bp, 31 predicted proteins | sample 5559301 | NCBI WGS metagenome assembly JAABUU01 (sample SAMN10711884, study PRJNA513360) | rock metagenome | isolation source: Antarctica rocks | place: Antarctica: Victoria Land, Richard Nunatak white
CCTTTTGGTTTGAGATAAATTACATCAAACCAAAATTTACTCTTCAATCCGAATGTGAAATGTATTGAATGGTAAGATGGCCAAAGGTCAGAGTTTGCCATATCTGCACGGTATTCACGCAAAGATGAAGCCTCAGAATCGGACCGGGCGCTTGCCGCATGCCTAGCACGCAGATGACACGCCACTAGCGCTGATCGCTGAAATCACTGTCTCCTTTTTAAGTACCTTCGCGTGATTAAGCTGTTGATTTCTTTTATATGTCTAATCTTGCCAAGGTTGGGGTCGAGGGTTCGAATCCCTTCGCCCGCTCCAAATTTTCCTTGATGCAGACCTCTCTGACGAGAGATTCGAGATGCTGCGGGTCTTCTTCGTCGCCTTTGCGCTTGTGGCCGGCGGCGATGGCGCACCGCTACCAACCCCGCCTCATCCATGATCTATATCGCGCGATGACAGCCCACTCTCGGTGTATTCCCAATCAAGCCCGTCATCATCTGATGGCCAGCCCCGCGTGCCGGTAAGATAGATCATGCACTTCTCGCGCATCCAATCGCTACCCTCCCCCCGCACTACCGAGCACGTGTGGCGCGCCTTGCCCGACAGCGTGCAGCAAATCCCCTAGCTCCACCGCCGCGAACTGGAGCGGTGTTGCCGTTCCCAAGATCACGTGCGTCGCCTTCGGCGCCCCCTCGCATAAAGCGCAGCAGCTAATTCGGCTCGGGAGCGCCGCGCCGGTTCTGCCCCCGAGAGGCACGTGCCTTGTGCCTCGTCCAGGATCAGCACGCTGAACGACTTCTTCACCAGCGCGCCACGCTCGCCGGCATCGTCGCCGTTGACGGTCAGGCCGGTGGACATGACGCACGAAATGCGTCTCGCGCGGGACGTGTCCCACAAAGCCGTGTTCATGAAAGGCCTCGTGGCCGAATAAGGACTACCTGCCCAAGTGTTCGGGGCGCCAACCCATACGGTTCCCGCGCCAAAAGCGCAGGCGCTTAAGCACGCTCTCAGTGGCCGTCCACGATCATGTCGAGTGCCAGGAATAAATTGTGATTCCATGTGGCAGCCCCGATTCGCAGGAGCCGTCCGATGTGGACTGTCGAGAACCGCGCCCGTTATGACCGCAGCAAACTTCGTTGTCCGAGCGACCTGACCGACGATGCGTGGGCACTGGCCCGGCCGGAGATCCCGCGAGCAAAGCGGGGCGGGAACAAGCGCACCGTAGACGTGCGCGAGGTGATGAACGGGCTGAGGTATGTTCTGAGCATGGGCTGCCAGTGGCGCGCGATCCCGAAGGACCTGCCACCCGCAGCACCGTCAACTTCTACTTCTGCCGGTGGCAACACGACGGCACGCTCGACCGGCTGCACCATGCGTTCTACGTGCGATGTCGCGAGCAGGCGGACCGAGCGGCCAGTCCGACCGCGGCGATTATCGACAGCCAAAGCGTCAAGAGCGCTGAAAAAGGCGCGCCGGATTGATCCGCCAGGCTTCGATGGCGGCAAGAAGATCAAAGGCAAGAAACGGCATGTCCTCGTCGACACGCAGGGCCTTGCAATGGAGGCCATCGTCCACGCGGCCGACATCCAGGACCGCGGCGGTGGCGTGCTGCTGATGGCGGCGCTCTTCGGGATGTATCCGTTCCTGCTCAAACTCTACGCCGACGTAGGCTATCAGGGACCGAAGTTCCAGACGGGCCTGACTCGGGTGTGCCGCGCGGTGAACGTCGAGATCGTAAGGCGATGCGATACTGGAAAGTTCGTGGTGCTGCCAAAGCGCTGGGTCGTAGAGCGCACCATCGCCTGGCTCAACCGATGCCGCCGCCTGAGCAAAGACTGGGAGTACCTGAGCCGCAACGCACTCGCGTTCCTCCGTTGGGCGTCAGTGCGGCTGATGCTGCGACGCCTTTGCCAGAGCAAGCAAAAATCTTGGACCGACTCTGAGATAGCACGCAAGTTTCAGCGTATGCAGAAGCCGCGGCGGCCTGACGGTTCCAAGAGGGTCTGTCGTTCTGGTGTTTCCACAGCAGCCCCCTTCCCCCACAATTCGGCACGATAACGCTGGAAACAGGCGGCGCCCGCTTCCAGGCGCATGAGCGCACCCTCCGCGAGGGCCGGCGCGACATGCGGGTTCTCCGAAACCAGTGGATGCAGCGCCTCGGCGTTCCATGCCGCCGAATGCTTCACGTCAAGCACGGCGTGCAGGTCAAAGTAGTGCCGGTCCTCCGGGGGTACGCCGAGGCGCTTAAGCCCTTGCGCGACCAGGATCGCTCGGCTCGGCGCCGTCTGCTCGATAACACCCAATGCTCCAACGGACTGATAGGCGTACCGACGGTTACAGGCCAACCCAGCCATGACGTTCGCCAGCGCCAGGGATTCAGGTACGGTGGTATCCAGCATCGGTTGCAGGTGTAAGCGATCGGCTATCACCTCCAACATCGGACCGTGCATACCCTTTGCATTGCCGCGGCCCATCTCGTCCCAATAATTGCGAGCGATTTCCAGCTTGGCACGTTGCGAAAGCTTTACCTGAGTGATGGCGGCGAGATCATCGAACCCCGCTTCGCCGGCTACTTCTTGAGTGAGAAACCAGCGCATCTCTTCCATGCTTGCGGTTTCGGCAAGCCAGGGGAACAGAAGATCGCCTTGGCCAGGACCATCGGTCTCCAGTGCCTCGAACCAAGCTACGAATCCGTCGGCATCCCGCGGCGCCTTCGCAGCCCGGCTGGCAACCGCTTCCCGACGCTGCTCCAGCCACTCACCTTCCTCGAGCAGCCATTCGGCGGCTTCGGCAGCCTCGCCGCGCCATGAGGCGGTCGGCAACGCTGGATTGAACCGCTTGGCGTTGAAGGCGGCTAGACGGCGTTGAAAGTGTCCCGCCTCTAACTCGATGTATCCGTCTGGCATGTGCGTCAAAAACCCTTTTTCACCGTAAGCACGACAGCTGCAATACGATCCACCTGAACGTAGCGCCCATGCTCCAGTTCTTCGCCGAACACATCGGGATCCACTTCACGGTATGACCAAGTCACATTGCTACCCGCGAGTTGTTCGGCGGCAGCTTCTTGGAAAGGGTCGACGCCTTTCACGATCGCGACACCCGTGTAGAGGACCAGGGCGCCTCCAGGAGCCAGCCGCTCCAGTGCCGCCTCGACGATCGCCAGTGAGAGCGCCGCGCCGAACTCGCCGCCGCCGTGGCGATATGCGCGTTCCGCAGGGTCAGCCAAATAGGGTGGATTCGACACAATCAGGTCGAAATCGCCTTCGACCTCCGACAGCACGTCGCTGTGTTGCACCGCAACGCTATCGACTCCGGATAGCATTGCGTTGACATGGGTGAGCTGCAGCGCGGCGTCGTTTATGTCGACGCCGATGACCTCTGCTTCCGGCCACTTCCGCGCGACCAGCAGCGCGCCTGGCCCGGCACCGCAGCCAATGTCGACAGCGCGCCGGATCACATGAGCGGGGCTATCGAGCCACGCCGTGATTGCCGCTGCGTAGCGATATGTGTCGGGTCCAAAGAAGACGGCATTCGCCGCCTCGGTGGGGTAAGCCGAGTGCAAGAACTGCATGTCGGACAGGCTAGAAAGCCGCACCCGCGAGCGCCAGGCTTGCCCTTCCGCGCCTTTGACGGGCACCAGAACACCGGCATCGTGCATCAACGCCATCAGGGCATCGGGCAACACGCCATTTCGGAACGGCCTGCTCCAGCCGAACACATCCTCGATCCGCTGCGCCCATGCGTTGGCCGGCCTGCCATTCACGCGCGCATGTGTGGCGGGCGTAGGGGTGACGAAGTGGTAGCCACGATCGCGGAGCGCCGTCGCCAAACGGAGCAGCGCGGCTTCATCCATGGTTTCGTCCTCCTATGATAAAAATCAGGTCAGAGCCTCGGTCCTACGACGTCATTCCATCACGGGCGCCAACTTCGCGACGGCCTCGACATCCTCGCCAAGCCATTGGGGGTTCTTGGCGGTGCCATCGAACGTGGCACTCGTCTTGAACAGCTCGTACTTGCCCTCGAGGGCATGGGAACGGCTGCGGGCCAGCAACTCGGCGACCTTTGCCTTGTCCATGGGCTGGAAGGTCCGGGCCGCCTCGAAGGCTTGGTCGAGGTCGCGCTGGTCCTGGATGCCGGTGATGACGACGGCCGTCGGCAAGTTAAGGGAATAGTGCAAGTATTCGAGCGGCTGGATCGGCGCCTCACTCTTTAGCAACACGCCGTCCGCGAACGTCTTCATTCCCAGCACCGCGATGCCGTGCTCGACCAGGTACGGCAGCACGAGATGGGCGAAGCTGCGGAAATGCGCGTCCATGACGTTGAGCGGCATCTGCACGGCATCGAAGTGAAACCCGCGCTCGGCCGCGACCGCCAGCATCTGCAGGTGGATGCGTGGGTCCTTGTGCCCGGTGAAGCCGATGTAGCGCAGCTTGCCGGCCTGCTTGGCCTCGACGAACGCCTCCATGGCGCCGCCCTCGGCGAAGATGCGGTCCGGATCGTCGTAGCGAAGGATTTCATGGTGCTGCACCAGGTCGATCCGGTCCGTGCGCATCCGCTGCAAGGACGTGTCGATCTGCCGGGCTGCCTCCCCCTTCGATCGCCCGTCCATCTTGGACATCAGGAAAACCTTGCCCCGGTAGCCACCTTGGTCGAGTGCCACGCCAACGCGCAACTCGGACCGGCCCTGGTTGTAGTCCCAGCAGTTGTCGATGAAGGTGATGCCGCGGTCGATGCCCTCGTGCACGAGGCGCACCGCCTCCTGATCGGTCACGGCGCTCTTGCCGAGGTGGAAGCCGCCCATGCCGATGGCTGAGATCATCTCGTCCGTACGCCCAAAACGGCGGTAGAGCATGTCGCCGCGGCGCTCACCGGGGTCGGTGACGAAGGGCAGTTCCGCCGGGTCCGCCACGCGCGTGGTTGGCAGCGCCGGGCTTGCCAGGGCCTCCCCACCCGCCCCGTTGTCGGATGCCATAGCTGAAAGACCGCCCTCACCTGCCATCGATCGACCCTCCTGCGAGCCCCTACAAAGCCGCGGGCAGATGGTGGTTGCCTCCTCTCGGTAATTGTGGGTCGGCCACGGGGAAAGATTTGTTCACAGCATGGCTTAGGCGGCTTGGCGCGGCGCATTTTAAGGCCCCGCTTCAATGGCCACTCTGCCAGTTGCGTGAGGTTCTGGTGCGCGACGCCCATTGGTTGCCATAGGCGTAGCGGCCCGCATGGTCGATCGAGCCGAACACCGTTGCGGGATCGTAGGCGTCCATGAAGGCACCAGGGCCGCAGTCGATGGTCTCGCCCAGTACGGCGGTGTCGTCAGTATTTATCACGCCGTTGCCGGCAGCATTAGGTTGGCATTGGCATAAAACCGCGCCGGTAGCCGAGCGTAGCTGTTGTCGAGCGGAAGGTGACGTTCATGCCAAAACTTCCGGGCGCCAGTTCGGCGTCGAATAGAAAGGCGACATGCCACGACCCTTGCGCCTGGTCAGTGCACAACGGCGCAATACCTTTAGCAGTAGAGGTTTTGCGTGCCTGACCACCTAAACAGCACTGTCCTGCGGCGTAGCGTATCCATGGTGCTGGCCGGCGGCATCGCGCTGGGCGCCTATGAGGCTGGTGCATTCGCCGCCCTGCATGGGCCGGCCAGGCTGCGCCCCGGTTGGCTTGCGGGTTCCTCCATCGGCGCGGTAAACGCCGCCATCATCGCCGGGTCGCCACCGGACCGGCAGGTCGAGCGGCTGCGGCAGTTCTGGGATGCGGTCGCAGCCGATCCTATGCCGTTCACGTCCTTTTGGTGGGGCCAGCCGGCCGCCGGACCCTGGCGGCAGGCCTGGAACCAGAAAAGCGCGATGGATGCCCTGTTCCTCGGCCGTCCCGGACTGTTTCGCCCGCGGCTGGGAGCGGGCCCGCAGGTCGGGGCACAGGACGTCCCGGCGCTGTTCGACCTTGGGCCGTTGCGCGACAAGCTGGGCCAACTCGTGGATTTCGAGTTGCTGAACAGCGGCGCGACCCGGCTTAGCATCTGCTGCACGGACGTCATCAGCGGCGAGCGCGTGGTGTTCGACACGGCGCATGGCGACCGCATCGGAGTGGAGCACGTCCTCGCGTCCTGCGCGTTGCTGCCTTTGTTCGCGCCCGTCGAGGTCGATGGCAGGCTGCTGGGGGATGGCGGCTTGGCCGCCAACACGCCGCTCGACCTGGTGCTGGACGACATCCCGGACGGGGACCTGCTGTGCTTCGTGGTCGAGCTATTCGCGCGGCAGGGTAGCCGCCCGCATACGCTGGCAGCCTCCGCAAGCCGGGCCGGCGACCTGGCGTTCGGCAACCAGACTCGCCGCATCCTGGAGGGACGCCAGCGCGAATACCGGCTCCGTGCGCTGATCGGAACGCTCGCCGCCCAGTTGCCCCCGGAACTGCGCGAGAACGCTGCTGTGGCCGCCGTCCTGGCCGAAGGCCGGACGGACCGCACCACCGTCGCCACGATTGCCTACCGCGCCGGGTTGGACGAGGCCGGATTGTTCAAGGTTTTCGACTTTTCCCCTGCGACGCTGGCCGAACGCTGGCGCGCCGGCGAGGGTGCGATGCTGAACGCGGTTGCAACGGTGGGCGCCGCCCTGGAAGACCAAAGCGGGACGCTGAGCGTGATCGAGACCTGACGGCGCCCTGGCCGGCGTCAGGACGGGAACGCGCCAGAAGTGCGCCGATTGGTTCCGCTGCCCGAGCGAGCGCAGCCAGAGTGACGCTGCGCCGTTGTATCAGGACATCACGAAGGCAGCAGTCAGCATGGACGACCTGACAATGGACAAGGCTGGTGAAGACTCGCCCCACCTGGACGACCGGCAACAGAGGCAGGCTGCGGCCCACAGGTCAGTCGGACCCCTGGTGATCCATGAGATCGTCCGCGACCAGGGCAGGGAGGAGCTGAAACGGTCCGGAGGCGGCCTTGCCTGGTCCGGGCTCGCGGCCGGATTGTCCATTGGTTTCTCCTTCGTGCTGCAGGCCTACCTGCGTGCGGGCTTGCCCGATGCGCCATGGAGCCGCCTGGTCGACGGTTTTGGCTACAGCCTCGGGTTCCTGATCGTCATCCTGGGCCAGCAGCAGCTGTTTACCGAGACGACCTTGACGGCCTTGGTGCCCACCCTGACGCAACGCACGGTGCCGGCACTGTTGAGCACCTTTCGCGTATGGACCATCGTGTTGGTCGCCAACCTTGCCGGCACCCTGGTGTTTGGCTTCATTTCGGCCCAGCACGGCGTGTTCTCGCCGGACGCTTACGAAGCGATGCGCAGCCTGTCGGCGGCGACGATGGCGCACCCGTTCGGGCAGACGCTGGTAAAGGCCGTCGCCGCGGGCTGGCTGATCGGCCTCATGGTCTGGCTGCTGCCAACGGCGGGGCCGGCGCGTCCGTTGATCGTCATCCTGCTGACCTATGCCGTCGCAGTCTGCCAGTTCCCGCATGTGATTGCCGGATCGGTCGAGGCGGCGTTCGGGGTCGCTGCCGGGCAGGCGAGTGTGGGCGACTACCTGCTCAAGTTTCTGGCGCCGACCTTGATCGGCAACATCGTCGGCGGCACCGCGCTGGCTGCCCTGCTCAACCACGCCCCGATTGCGGGCGAATTGGACGGGTCGCATAGGTGACGCCTCCCAGTCCAACCCTGGTCGGCCTCGGCCCAACGTCGTATGATGACACTGCGCGAACTCGGGCTGCAGGTTCCCGATATCGTCATGACGCCTGGTCCGACTTACTTGGCGCCGCTGGCACGCGCCGGCCGGTGCTGCAGACCGAAGGGTTCGACGGCCACATCTACGGCCTGCCGCGTACCCACGAGACGATGACGCTGTTCTACAACGAGACGCTGTTCGACAAGAATGCCTGGCAGCCGCCCAAGACGCTGGCGGAACTGCAGGCCCTTGCCGCGGCCATGATGCAGAAGGGCATCACGCCGTTCGGTGCTGACCGACGTTGACCCGCAAAAATCGCCAGCAGCACCTCGGCGCTGTTCGCCTCCGCCGTCTCCGCAAAGCCGAGGCTGCCTTGACCATCGGCGTCTATGGCGAAGGCGATGCGCTGGAGGTGATGACCGGCGAGTTCGCCAGCGTCGCCGAGGATGGCTGCACCCTAAGCTGGAAGCTGCCCGATTGCGGCAGCCGGCCGGTGGCGGAAGTTGGCATAGCGTTGCGGGGCGGCGGCGACGTGCTGCTTGATTGCCTTGATTGGGCAGGGGAGCCGACGCTGACGCTTGGACGGCCGGAGCATGGCGGGAGTTTCTGGCGACGCGCCTGGGTCGACGGGGTTACCACCTGGATGACCAACCCGCCGTCGCACGCCTTCCGGCTGTCGCAGGAGCAGGGACATGGGCTGCTGATCTATGGTACTCGCGACTGGCGCGACTATCGTGTCAGTTGCCGGCTTGCGGTCAACCTGGGATGCGGCGGAATTGCCGCACGGGTGCAGGGGATGCGCCGCTACTATGCCCTGCAACTCGCACCCGGCGGTATGGTCCAGTTGCTGCGCGCCTACGACCAGGAGCGAGTGTTGCTCGCGGAAGCACCCTGTCCTTCAACTGGACGAAACCAGGGAGTTGGCGCTGCAGGTCAAGGGCGACGGGCTGCGTGGCTACGTCGATGGCGAGCTTGTGGTGCAGGCGGCGGATGCTCGCCTCTCCTGTGGCGCCATTGCGCTATGCTGCTCCGAGGGTACTCTGTCCGCCGATGCGGTGACGGTCCTGGGCCGGGCGTAACCGGCTTTGACCCCAGGTCTTGGCTAGCGCATCCTGGAGCCAATCGCCGGATAAGGCGGCGGCTGGCATCAGTCGTCGCTGACTGCCAGCAGCTTCGCGGTGTCGCCGTCGGTCACCAGGCCGCGCACGACCCTCGTCCGCAACAATGCCTGAACCGCCTTCACCTTTTGCAGACCACCTGCCAACAGCACCACGTCGCGGTGGTATAACCTCTCGAAGTCCAATGCCAGCGTGCGATGCGAAAGTTCGTGCTCGACTTGCGCGCCGGAGCGGTCGAACAGCCGTCCGAGCGAGTCCGCGACCGCTCCGCGAGCCCGCACGCTGCGAAGTTCCGCCGTCGAGAGCATGGCTTGCCTGTGCAGAAACGCCGTCTCGCGCAGCTCGCCGACACTGATCAGATACAGGTCGGCCGATTGGGCGAGCGCGAGGGCCTCGGCCACACTGCGTTGCGACATTAGCACAGCCCGGTCCGCCACCGTATCGGCGATGAACGGCACCGGCAGGAAATGTCCCTCGCCGCCGGTTCTTGCCGCCAGCGCCTGCACGACCTCGAACGGGTTGGAGGCGGAGTTGCGGGTCAGCGAGCCCATCAGCGACACGAAGCGCGCCTGCGGGTTCTGCACCCCGGAAAGGTGCAGCGTCATCTGCTCCAGCGTGCGGCCCCAACTTACCCCCACGGTGATCGGCTTGCCCGAAGCGAGTTTGCCCTTGAGGAAATTTGCGGCGGCGCTGCCCACGGCACGGCGCGCGATCATCTCCTGCGCCGCCGCCAGCTTCGGCTCGGCATCCGCATCGTCAAAACCCATCGGCGGCGTGGCCAGGCAGAAATCCAGGCCGTAGCGGCGCGCGATGCTGTCCTCCATGTCGAGGTCGCGGACAGAGTCATGGTGGATGGTGACGCTCACCAGACCGCGTTCCCGCGCCTCCGCGAGCAACCGCACGATACGGGTGCGATGCACCCCGAGTTTCGCGGCCACCTCCTCCTGCGTCAGACCGCCAACATGATAGAGCCATGCCGCCCGCACCATAATCGCGGCATCGGGTTCATGGGCCAGGTTCAGGGTCAGCATGGGACCAGATTACCTCTTGACATCCGTCGCGCCAAACGACGATCGTGCACCCACGAACAAAAGTCGCTTGATACGCCATATGTGTATTGGGCAGGGGATGATGCGGGGTTCATGGCCTACGTGATCGGGATCGACGGCGGAACCGAAAGCCTGCGGGCGACGGTATTTGATCTGGCAGGCCGCCAGGTTGCTTCGTCGACCGCGCCCTATGCCACGCAGTTCGCGCCCGGTGCGCGTGCCGAACAGGATCCCGAGGCCTGGTGGTCGGCACTGGGAGCCGCGGTCCGGCGGGCGGTAAGCGAGTCCGGCATCGCCGCGCACGATGTCGATGCGATCTGCGCCGCCACGACATGCTGCAGCGTGGTGGCGCTCGACGAGGCGGCAAGGCCGTTGCGCTCGGCAATCATCTGGATGGACGTGCGGGCCGGTGCGGAAGCCGACGCGGTGCTCGCCACCGGGGACGCGGCGCTGGCCATCAACGGCGCCGGCCAGGGTCCGGTCTCGGCGGAATGGATGATCCCGAAGGCGCTGTGGCTGGCGCGCCACGAGCCGGACATCTTCCAGGCCGCCCACACCGTCTGCGAGTATCAGGATTTCATCACCTGGCGGCTGACCGGGCGACGCGCCGCCAGCCTGAACAACGCGTCGATCCGCTGGCATTACCGCAGCGACGCCGGCGGATGGCCGGACAGCCTGCTGGATAAGCTCGACCTCGCCGAGTTGCGGTCGAAATGGCCCGCCGAGGTGCTGGCGCCTGGCGCCGTCGTCGGTGCGCTGACCGCGCGCGCCGCCGATCATCTGGGTTTGGCCGAGACGGTGCTGGTGGTGCAGGGCGGCGCCGACGCGCTGATCGGCATGATCGGGCTCGCGGTAGCGCGGCCGGGCCAGTTGGCGCTCATCACCGGCTCGTCGCACCTGCAATTCGCAGTGGGAGACCGAGCCGCCCATGTTCCGGGATTGTGGGGCAGCTACCAGGACGCGGTCTATCCCGGCCGAACCATCCTGGAGGGCGGCCAGACCTCGACCGGATCGATCATCGCCTGGTTGCGCCGGCTGACCGGCGACGCGCTGGATCTCGAGGCGCTCAACTTGGCGGCAGCCAAGCTCGAACCGGGCGCGGACGGGCTGCTGGTGCTCGACCATTTCCAGGGTAACCGCACGCCCTACACCGATCCGCTGTCGCGCGGCGCCATCACCGGATTGTCGTTGCACCACACGGCGGCGCATCTGTTCCGCGCGATGCTGGAGGGGATCGGCTTTGGCACCCGGGCTATCATCGACCGCATGGCCGAGGCCGGCTGCGGGGCCGCCGAGATCACCGCCGGCGGTGGCGCAACACGCTCGCCACTCTGGCTGCAGATCCATGCGGATACGTCGGGGTTGCCTGTCGTGGTGCCGGAGGTGGCGGAGGCGCCCTCGCTCGGTGCCGCGGTGCTCGCCGCGCACGGCGCCGGGCATTTCGCCACCATCGACGACGGCATCGCCGCGATGGTGCGTCCGGGCCGGCGGATCGAGCCCAACCCCGCCAATGTCGCGCGCTACGACACGATCTATCGACGCTACGTCGATCTCTATTCCGCCCTGAAGCCGCTCCGCGAGGCCACACCGTCATGAGCTTGCCCAACACGCCGCTCGCGGCGCTTTACCGCACGATGCGCCGCATACGCACCTTCGAGGAGCGTGTCGCGGAGCTGTATGCGCGCGGCCTGTCCGCAGGTTCGATGCTGCATCTGTCGATCGGCGAGGAAGCGGCTGCGGCCGGCGTCGCCGCGGCGATGCGGCCGCAGGACAGCTTCACCACGCATCATCGCGGCCACGGCATTTTCCTGGCGCGGGGCGCGGATCCGGGCCGGATGATGGCGGAGATCGGCGGCAAGGATGCCGGCTACTGCCGCGGCAAGGGTGGCTCGATGCACATCGCCGACATGGCGCTGGGGCATCTCGGCGCCAACGCCATCGTCGGCGGCGGCATCCCGCACGTCGTCGGCGCCGGCCTGAGCTACAAGCGGCAGGGCAGCGACGCGATCTCCGTGGCGTTCTTCGGCGACGGCGCCATGCAGCAGGGCGTGCTGTACGAGAGCATGAACATGGCGGCGCTCTGGGACCTGCCGGTGCTGTTCGTCTGCATCAACAACCAGTATGGCATGGGCACGCGCATCGACCGCGCCACCCGCTCGATCGAGTTCGACCGCCGCGCGATGGCGTTCGGCCTGGCCGCGGACATGGTCGATGGCGAAGACGTCGAAGCGGTGTTCCAGACCGCCCAGGCGCTGGCCGACGGCGCGCGCGCCGGCAAGCCGGGCTTCATGGCAATCTCCTGCTTCCGCTTCTTCGGCCACGGCCGCATGGACAAGAGCCCGTATCGCACCGCGGACGAGGAGGAGATCGGCCGCAAGCGCGATCCGGTCGTACGCGCCCGCGACGCGCTGCTGACGCGCGGGCAGCTCGATGCCGCCTCGCTCGATGCGCTCGACGCCGAGATCGTGCTTGAGATGGACGCGACCATCGACTTCACCGCCGCGGCATCCGTGCCGCCTGCGGAAAGCATGTTCCGCGACGTCTACGGCCCGGACCAGCCGGAACCCGAGCCGTTGCGCACCCGCCTCGACCGCATCCTCGCCTCGGCCTGACCCCACCATGGCAATGACCGAGATTACCTACCGCGACGCGCTGCGCAAGGCGCTGCAGGATGCGATGCGCGACGACGAGGCCGTCATCGTCATTGGCGAGGAGGTTGGGGCCTATGGCGGCGCTTACGGCGTCACCAAGGACCTGATCACGGAGTTCGGCCAGGGGCGGCTCATCGATACGCCGATCAGCGAGCCCGCCATCGTCGGTGTCGCCGTGGGTGCCGCCATGACCGGGATGCGTCCGGTCGCCGAGCTGATGTACGTCGATTTCCTCGGTTTGGTGATGGACCAGCTCGCCAACCAGGCGGCCAAGATCCGCTACATGTTCGGCGGCCAGATCGGCGTGCCGATGGTGCTGCGCACCCAGGGCGGCACCGGCCGCTCCGCCGGCGCGCAGCACTCACAAAGCCTGGAGGGATGGATCATGCACACCCCTGGGCTGCGCCTCGCGATACCGGCCACGGCAGCGGACGCCTACCATTTGCTGCGCCACAGCCTGACATTGCCCGACCCGGTCGTGTTCATCGAGCATAAGTCGCTCTACACCCGGAAGGAATTGGCCGATCTCGAGACGCCGGCCGCACCCTGGGGCCGCGCGATCGTGCGCCGCGTTGGCAGCCACGCGACGTTGGTGACCTACTCGCGCATGGTGCACGTCGCCCTGGCGGCCGCGGAAACCCTAGCCGGCGACGGCATCGCCCTCGAGGTGATCGATTTGCGCACGCTCAACCCACTCGACATGGACACCGTGACCGAGTCAGTGACGCGCACCGGCCGCGCCCTGGTGGTGAGCGAGGGGCCGCTGACCGGCGGGGTCGCGGCCGAACTCGCGGCGCGCATCTCGGAGGAGTGTTTTGACTACCTGGAGGACCCGGTGATCCGCATCGCCGGCGAGGACATCCCGATCCCGGTCGCGCCGGCTCTGGAGGCGGCCAGCATTCCCACGCCCGAGCTGATCGCGGACACGGTGCGCCGGATGCTGCGCCGATGATCGCCGAGCTGACCCTGCCGCGCCTGGGCGAGACCATGGAGACCGGCCGGGTGGCGGCGTGGCTGAAGCAGCCTGGCGAGGCGTTCCGGCGCGGCGAGACGCTGGTCGAGATCGAGAGCGACAAGACCATGGTCGAGATGCCGGCGCTGGCTGATGGCGTTCTGGCCGAAATCGTGGTGCAGGCCGGAGAGGACGCCGATGTCGGGGCGGTATTGTGCCGCTACGAGGATGGACGCGAGGATGCCGCGCCCGCGCCGCCTCCCGCCGCTTCACCCACATCCGCCTCGCCCGTCGCCGCTTCGCCCAGGCCAACCGCGCCGGCCAGTCCGCTGTCTTTATCGTTAGGGACGACGGAGGCGCCAAAGCAGGCTCCGGCTGCAGGCATACGCGCGACGCCGCTCGCTCGTGCGGTGGCGCGGCAGCATGGAATTGCCTTGGCCGGGCTGACAGGCAGCGGACGCCGCGGCCGTATCGAGGCGGCCGACATACATGCGTCGCGCCAAGCGACTCCCGCCGCGACTGTCCTGCAAGCCAGCGTCCCCGGCGGCGGCGTCGCCTGTCGGGACTGGGCTGCCGATACGACTCATGGGCCGTGCATCGTGTTGCTGCACGGGCTGGCGGGCGACGTGCAGAGCTGGGCGCAGTTGGCGGCGGCGCTGATGCGGGCAGGCCGCCATGTCACCGCGATCGACCTGCCCGGCCACGGTGGCACCAGCGTCGAAGCCGCGGATGTCGACACCATGGCGGCAACGGTGGCGGCGTTCCTCGACGGGTTGGGTGGCGAGCCGATCGAGCTGGTCGGCCACTCGCTCGGCGGCGCGGTGGCGGCACGGGTGGCGCGCCGCGCGTCCTCGCGCGTGCGCCGGCTGACGCTACTGGCGCCGGTTGGCCTGGATCGCGCGATCGACGTCGATTTCGTGCGCGGCATCGCGCGCGCGCGGACCAGCGGCGGATTGCAGCATCTGCTGCGCCGCCTGGTGGTGCGGCCCGCGACGCTGACGACGGCGCAGCTTGATGCCCTGGCGGCTGAGCTGTCGCGCGGGCGGCTGATCGATCTCGCGGACACGACGGTCGACGATGGCGGCCAGCAGGTCGATATCACCGGCGACCTGCGCGCGCTCGCCATGCCGGTGCGCGTGGTCTGGGGCGTGCAGGACCGCATCATCCCATGGACCCAGGTGAGCCAGGCCGGCAGCCGCACCGCAGTCCACCTGATCCAGGATGCCGGGCACGTCCCGCACTGGGACCAGCCGGCGGAAGTGGCCGCGCTGTTCGACTGACGTGCGTGCGAGATGACACAGTCCAATAAAAATGGGAGGACATCGTGACCAACGATCGATCGACGATCATCCAGCCGACCCGCCGTCACATGCTGGGCGGCATGGGCGCTGCCGCAATAGGCGGAGTGCAGCTTGCGCAGTTCGCGCTCGGCAGCCAGCCGGCCCACGCGCAAAGCCAGACCAAGCCGGTGAAGCTCGCCGTGGTGGCGCAGCAGATGTCGGCGCAGTCGGATCAGCGCAGCTGGGCTGGGTTCCAGCAGTGGCTGAAGAAGACCGGCTTCGACAAAAGCTGGGAGATCAACATGACCGATGCCAAGGGCGATCCCGGCGCCCTGGTCAGCCAGATCGAGAACGCCATCACCGCCAAGTCCGACGCCATCCTGGTGATGTACGGCACACTCACCGCGGCGCATAGCGCGCTCGACGACCTCGCCCGCTCGAAGATCCCCTTCTTCAGCCTCGACAGCGGCTGGCAGGCCCCTGCGATCGCCGACATCACCAGCAACAACTGGGTCATGGGCGGGCAATACACCCAGTATATGGTCGACCGGCTGCTGGGCGAGGGCAAGCAGAAGGCCAACATCTGCGCCGTGATCGCCAACTTCCACCATGGCACGCGCAAGCGCGGCAAGGTGATGCGCGCGGTGCTGACCGAGAACGAGTGGATCAGCCTGCAGGCCGAACGGGTGATCCAGTATTCCGGCTTCTACGAGACCACGCAGAACGTGGTGAACGACTGGCTCGCCCGCTTTGGCAACGACCTCGACGCGATCTGGTGCCCCTGGGACGAGCCCGGCATGGCCGCCGCCGAGGTGATCAAGTCGCGCGGTATGCAGGACAGGGTCTTCGTCGTCTCCGCCGACGGCGCCTCGACCGCACTCGACCGTATGCGCGATCCCAGTTACCCGCTCAAGGCCACCACCGCGCAGGCGTTCGAGATCTGGGGCGCCTATACCGGCTGGCTGATCAACGAGATCGTCGGCAAGGGGCGTCCGGCGAAGGAGGTGGTGCCGGTGCCGACGGTGGAGTTCCCGGCGCCGCTGCTGGTGAGCGGCGTCAACGTGCCGCCGGCCGGCACGCCGACCTACGATGCGACCGATCTCTACTACGTCTATCGTGACCGCGCGCTTGCCGGCATGAAGGCTTGATCGGAGTGGCGGGTGGGGTTTCGGCCCCGCCCGCTGCCCGGCCTCCGACATGACAGACCCCCTCCTGCAGGCCCACGCGATCGGCAAGAGCTTCCTGGCCACCGCCGCGCTGGCCGGGGTCGATCTCGAACTCCATGCCGGCGAGATGCTGGCTCTCGTCGGCGCCAACGGCGCCGGCAAGTCGACCTTGGTGAAGATCATCTGCGGCGCGGTGCTGCCGGATGCGGGCACGCTTCGGGTGGGTGGGCGCGCGGTGCGGTTCCGTGGCGTTGCCGACGCACTGGCGGCCGGGATCGCGGTGGCACACCAGCAGGTCGCCATCATCCGGCCGCTGACCGGTGCGGAGAACATCATGCTGGGCCGCGAGCCGCTGCGCGGTGGCCTGATCCACGACCGCACGTTGATGGAACGCGCGCAGCAACTGGCCGACCGCTTCGGCGTGCGCATCGACCTTTCGCGCGAATGCGACACGCTGAGCCTGGGCGAGCTTAAAATCCTCGACATCCTGAAGGCGCTCGCCACCGGGCCGCGCATCCTGATCCTGGACGAGCCGACCGCTTCGCTGACGCTGGCCGAGACGCAGCGCCTGTTTGCCTTCCTGGCCGACCTGAGACGCCCCGCCTTGAATCAACCTGGCCTCGGGATCCTGTTCATATCGCACCACATGAACGAGGTGTTCGCGCAGTGCGACCGCATCGTGGTGCTCAAGGACGGCCGCAAGGTGCATGACGGCGCGGTGGCCGACGTCACCTTGAGGCAGGTGGTGCAGCTCATGGTCGGACGCGCCGTCGAGGCGACCGACTGGACCAGTCACGCTGCCGCCGGAACGACGGACGACGCCGTGATGGCGGTGCAAGGGCTGCGTGTCGGCCGGCTGGAGGTGCCCGAACTGACGGTGCGGCGCGGCGAGGTGGTCGGCATCGCCGGCGTGCTCGGCGCCGGGCAGACCGAGCTGCTGGAGTGCCTGGCCGGCGCGCCGCGTGCGGGCGTGGCGGGGGAGGTTCGCATCGCCGGCCTGCGTCGCCTGCCGCGCAGCGTCGGCGAGGCCATCGACCACGGCATCTACCTCGTCGCCGACGACCGGCTGCGCAAGGCGATGTTCCGCGGCCTGTCGGTCGAGGAGAACCTGCTGGCGGGCTCGCTGGCGCAGATCAGCCGGCACGGCGTGGTGCGAAACCGGCTCGCTTCGTCGATCGTGCGCGACATCATCACCCGGCTGCGGGTGAAGTGCAGCGGGCCGCAACAGGAGGTGCTGCAGCTCTCCGGCGGCAACCAGCAGAAGGTCGTGTTCGGCCGCTGGCTGGCACGTATCGGCAGCGGCGCGCCGGTGCTGCTGCTCGACAACCCGACCGAGGGGGTCGATGTCGGCAGCAAGGCCGAGCTGTACGGGCTGATCCGCGACCTCGCGCGCCAGGGAGCCGCGGTATTGATCGCGTCGGCCGAGTTCTCCGAACTGATCGCGCTGTGCGACCGCGTCTATTGCATCGGCCATGACCGTCTCGCGACCTGCCTGCCGCGCGGCGAACTGTCGGAAGACCGGCTCCTGCTGGAGGTGAACTGACCATGTCCGCTAACGCATCCGGGCGCCCGCAGCGCCGCGTCGAGGTCGGCCCGCTTGCCGCGCGCTACGGCACCGTCGGCGCTGCCATCCTCATCTTCGTGGTGTTCGCGCTCGCCAGCGACCGCTTCGTCTCGGCGGCCAACATCAGCAACATCCTGGTGCAGATCTCGGTGCTGATGGTGATTTCGTCGGGCCTGACGGTGGCGGTGGCGAGCGGCGAGTTCGACCTCTCGGTGGGGCAGGTGGCGGGGCTGTCCGGCGTGCTGGTGGCGGGGCTGATGGTCTGGTCGGGGCTGCCGATCGCGTTCGCCATCGTGCTCGCGGTGCTGGCGGGCATCGCGATCGGCATCGTCAACGGGCTGCTGGTGACGCGCCTGCGTATTCCCTCGCTGATCGCTACCCTGGCGATGGGGCCGATCGCCTTGGGGCTCAACTATGCCTACGACGGCGGCGACTCGATCTACTCCAGCTTTCCCAAGGCGTTCTACTTCATCGCCACCGGCCGGGTGGCAGGCCTGGTGCCGGTGCCGATCTTGATCGCCCTGGTCGTGGTCGCGGTGTTCTACGTGCTGGTCAACCGCACCCGCGTCGGCCGCGCCGTGGTGGCCACGGGGTCGAACCTGCAGGCGGCGCGGTTGTCGGGCATCGACGTAAACCGCTGCCGTATGTTGGCGCTGACTCTGTCCTCGTTCGGCGCCGCGATGGGCGGGATCATGCTGACCGCACGGCTCGGCACTGGTCAGCCCGGCGCGGGGGAGCCCTACCTGATGGACAGCCTGACCGCGGTGTTCCTCGGCATGACCGCGTTCAAGCCGGGACGCGCCACGGTGCAGGGCACGCTGGTGGGCGTCATCATCATCGGTATGCTCGACAACGGGCTCAACCTGCTCGGGGCGCCGTTCTACCTGCAGAATGAGGTGCGCGGGGTGGTGATGATCGCCGCCGTCAGCCTCGCGGTCCTGCGCGGCGAGATCCGCTTTTTCTGATGGAGGATGAAATGGCAAATCCGGCCAACGGCCGCACCGCCCTGGTCACCGGCGCCAGCCGCGGCATCGGCCGCGCGATCGCACTGGGACTCGCGCGGGACGGTTTCGACGTGGTGGTAAACGACATCGAGCGGCAGCGCACTGAACTGGAAGCCGCCGCGGCCGAGATTACAGCGGTCGGGCGGCGCGGCATCGCGGTGTTCGCCGATGTCAGCGACCGAGCGCAGGTTCGCGCCATGGTGGACGCGGCCATCGCGCAAGCGGGCCACATTGATGTCGTGGTCAACAACGCCGGCATCCTGATCGCGGGCGCTGTGGAGGAACTGCCGGAACAGCATTGGGACGCCGTCATGAACGTCAACGCGAAGGGGACGTTCCTGGTCGTGCAGGCGCTGCTGCCGCACATGCGGGCGCGGGGCTATGGCCGCATCGTCAACGTCGCCTCGATCGGCGGCAAGCACGGGGCGCCCGAGCAGGCGCACTATTCCGCCAGCAAGGCCGCGATCATGGGTTTCACCCGCGTGCTGGCGCAGGAGGCAGGACCGTTCGGCATCACCGCCAACTGCCTCTGTCCCGGCATCATCGTCACCGACATGGGCCGCACCAACCTATCGGACCAGGCCAATGTCGACAGGTGGGTCGGCATCACGGCACTGCGTCGCCTGGGCCAGCCGGAGGACGTCGTGGGTCCCGCCTGCTTCCTCGCCTCCGACGCATCCGCCTTCGTCACCGGCCAGTCCCTCAACGTCTGCGGCGGCATCGTTCTGAGCTAAGCCTTTAGGCTTGCTTGCCCAAAGATTGGGATTGCCCCAACGGGGCGATCCCAGCGCCGCTGCCGTGATGCCGAATGGACGGGGATGGAGGGGCGGTAAGGAGAGGCGGGTTTGCCGGGCGCGGCGGTTGCTCGATTGCCGGAAACGAGAGGCTAACCCGCAATCCAGGTTTCGTGGAGGCCACGTTCAGCTCGGCATCATGCAACTCGGCGACAGCGCTGACCAGGCTTAGGCCCAGGCCGTTGCCGGGCGTCGTGCGGCTGCGCTCGCCCCGGTAGAACCGATGCGTAAGCCGCGGCAGATCAGCCGCCGCAACGCCGGGGCCGTCATCCCCGACCGCCAGAAACACGCCGTCAGGTCCGCCGGTCAGCAGAACGTCGATGCGCGTGCCGGCGGGTGTGTGACGAAGCGCGTTTTCCACCAGGTTTGCGAGCGCCTGCGTCAGCAATTCCTGATCGCCACGCACAATGATGCCGGGGGAGACAGCCGCGGTCAGGCGATGGCCCGCATCCTCCGCATCGGGGCGGTAGGCGTCGGCGACACCGTCGGCCACGGCGCTGAGGTCCACGTCGCGGAACCCGGCATGAGGCGACGAGCCCTCCACCTGCGCGATCCGCAGCAGGGCGGAAAAGGTTTCCAGCAAACCCTCCGCCTCGGTCACCGCGGCGTCGATCGCGGCCTCGTAGTCCGTCGTCGAGCGCGCGTGCGCCCGCGCGTCCTCCAGCCGCTGGTACAGCCGTGACAGCGGCGTGCGAAGGTCGTGGGCGACATCGCTGCTGACCTGGCGCAGGCTGTCCATCAGCGCCCCGATGCGGTCCAGCATCCGGTTGAGGGTGCCCGCCAGCCGGTCCAGGTCGTCGCCGGTGCCGCGGACCGGGATGCGGCGCGCGAGGTCACCGCCGATGATCGCCTCCGCCGTGCGGGCAATCGCATCGACACGCTTCAGGAAAGCGCGGCTGAGCAGGACGCCGCCACCGATACCGAGTACCGCGGCCAGGCCCACGGTCCAGAGAAAGGCCGTGGCGATCGCCTCCTCGACCTCGGTTATCTCCCCAAGGTCGCTGCCGACCGCCAGCAACACGCCACCGCCCAGGTCGGACACCAGTGCGTGGACCCGCTCGGGGCGACCGCCGTCCTCGGCGGCCTGGGGCACGTCGATGGTCACCCAGCCCGGCAGCAACGCCGCAGGCGCCGGCATCTCGCCCGCGAGATGTGCCCCACCCCGGCCCTCGACAAGGTAGTCGAGCGCGCTGGCGCCGCGTCCGCGCGCTCGCACCACCTCCAGCAGGCGGCCCAGGCCGCCGGTATGGAACTCGGCACTTAGGAACGCCGCCTCGGTCTCGATCCTGGCCGCACTCTGCTGCTGGAGAGCCGATCGGGCTTCCAGGAACACCGCGGCGCCAAGCACGAACGCCGAGACGGCGAACATGGCGACATAAAGGGCGGCAAACCTGAAGCTGACGGCGCGCAGCAGACGGGGCAGGACGATGCGGCTCACGAGTGGTTAGACACCGGAACCCGCAACACGTAGCCGGCCCCGCGCACGGTGTGAATCAGCTCGGGGCTGCCATCTTGCGACAGCTTGGCCCGCAAGCGGCTCATGTGCGTCTCGATGATGTTGGTCTTGGGATCGAAGTGGAAGTCCCACACGGCTTCCAGCAGCATGGTGCGGGTCACCACCCGATCCGCGTTGCGCAGCAGGTACTCGAGCAGCTGGAATTCGCGCGGCTGCATTTCGACCGGCCGCCCGGCGCGGACGACCGTACGCTTGAGCAAGTCCATTTCGAGGTCACCGGCCCGTAGCGCGGTCGGCGTGTCGCTGAGCGGCGGGCGGCGGGCGAGCGCGTTGACGCGGGCCAGCAGTTCGGCGAATGCGAACGGCTTGACCAGATAGTCGTCGCCGCCGGCTTCCAGCCCGCGCACCCGGTCGCCCACGCCTCCGAGCGCGGTCAGGAACAGCACCGGCGCTTTCACCCCGGTTCCACGGAGCGCCTGCACCAGGCCGATGCCGTCCAGGCCCGGCAACATGCGATCCACGATCAGCACGTCGTGCCCGCCGTCGGTGGCCAGAAACAACCCGTCTCGCCCAGTCGCCGCGAGGTCGACCACGTGGCCTTGCTCGCGCAGGCCTCGGGCGACGTAGGCGGAAGTCTCCTGGTCATCCTCGATCAGCAGAACCTTCATGCCCGCCTCCGTCGCCCCACGCTGGATTAGTCGGTCTCGCCGCCGGAGTGGCTGTCGACGACCTGGCCACTCTGCGCGTCAATGGCGACGGTCTGGACCCCCTTTGGCCCGTTCGTCTCGACGACGATGCGGGTCTGGCCACCCTTGACGGCTACGCCGGCATCGTAGGCGCGACCACCCGTCTGCTGCTCGGCGCTGGCGACCGCCTGGCTGAGCGAGATCTTGGCGCTTTGCAACGCCGTAGCCTCCTGGTCAGGCCCGGCGGCAAATGCCGTTCCGTAAAGCGCGCCGGCCGTGACCAGGCCGACCAGGGCGAGAGACGTGGCAAACTTGGTATTCATGGTGTGATCCTTCATCTTTTCAGCGGCGGCAGGATGCCTTCCGCTGCCACTGAAACTAGGCGGAGCGTGGTTGGGCGGCCTGTGACGCCGCTATACGGTTCGCCAATCAAGCGGCATGGTCCATGGCGGCTAGCAAGTTGGCCAACGCCTGCTTGCAGGTGGCAGCATCGGGGTTGCTGGCGCGCAGCGCCGACAGGGCATGGTCGATGGCCTTGTCGACGGTGTGCCACGCGGCGGCCGAGCGTGGCTTGAGGGAAGGCTCCGCGTCGTCCCACGATGTTTCGAGGTCCTTGATCCGGATTTTGGCGCCGGGCAGGTCGCCCTTGTCGACCATCGCGGCGGTATCGACGACAATGGACCGGAAGGATGAGATGTCACCCAGCTTCGAGGTCGCGGCCTCGGCAGGCGCGATGGCCTGAATCGAGTTCAGGACGAGACCGCTGCTTAACGCGGCAAGCCCGAGCGCGGGCAACAGGGTCATGGCACGGGCGAAGGCGAGCTTGTTCATGATTTCGGCTCTTTCGGTGATGACGAAACGGTGGCAGCCGCATGTGGGATGCCGGGCCGGCGTCCTTGGTTGCGGGCTACCCCTCTTCCGCCGTCTTCGGTCCAACGCTCAGCAACATGACCAGAACGACGATGACGGCCAGGAAGGCGATGCTGGTCGTGACGGTGCCGAGCCCAAGGCCACCATAGGTCCGCGCCTGAGACAGCAGGTCACCGAGCGAGGCGCCCAGCGGCCGCGTGAGGATGTAGGCAAGCCAGAAGGTGAGCACCGGGTTGGCGCCTAGACGGAAGGCGCCGTAGATGGCCGCGATCAGCGCGCCGAATATTGCCACGCCGACGTTGAACCCGAGGCCCAGCGCCTCCGTCGCGAGGTCTCCGGCGGCGGTTCCCAAGGCGAAGGTGAACAGGATGGCCGTCCAGTAGAACAGTTCGCGCCGCGATGTGACGATAGTGTGGATCGAAAGCGTGCGCTCGCGCGCATACCAAGCCGCGAAAGTCGCAGCCAGCAGCACCGCGAACACGGCCGTGCTCACGTAAAGGCTAACCCCCAGCCCGTCGGTCAGGGCGTCGGTGATCTGGGTGCCGACGACGCTCACCAGCACGACGGTGAGCCAGTACACCCGGGGCACGTATTGCCGTGACCGCAACTGCACCAGCAGGGCCGCAACCAGCAGGCCTGCCATGATCCCGCCGGTGACGGCGGCGCCAAGGCCCACATGCACCGTCAGGTAGTCCGCCCCGGTTTCGCCCACGGTCGTGGACATGATCTTGATGGCCCAAAAGGCGAGCGTGACCTGCGGCACCTTGTTCAGCATCTGCCTTGCGGCGGTGTTCGGAAGCAATGACACGATTTGTTCCTTCAAACATGTATGACGGCGACACTGCGGTACTGGTCGCCAGCCGAGCCGCGCCAACAGCCTCCGTACCAAGTTTGACGAGGTGATGAAGGCACGCCGCCATCGGCTTAGCCATGTTGCCCTTGGTTGGATTGGGATGGCTTGGCTGCAAGATTGGAAATTCCCAATGTTTACGACAGCTTGTGGACAACCAGCGCATTGTCGGGTTTGTTGGCGAACGCCGCACAAGGCTGGACGCCGGGCCGGTCCTGCGCTGGCTTATGCCACCCGCAATGGAGATCGAATTGCTCAACTGGAACCAGCATCTGTTCCTGCTGCTCAACGCGCCTGCGCACCCGGGAGCCTGGCTGGTGCAGAGCGTTGTCGCTTTGGCAGGCAGTCCGGTGATTGTGGCGCCTTCGCTCTTGGTCGCACTCTGGATCTGGGGCGTGCCGGCGCGACGCGGGGCGTTGCTCGCGGTGGCAGGCGCGTTGCTCGTAGGCCAGGGCTTCAATCAGCTACTCGGCCTGCTTTGGTTTGAACCACGTCCCTTCATGATCCCGGTCGGGCATACGCTGATAGCGCATACGGCGGATAACGGCTTCCCGAGCGATCATGCCACCCTGGTCTGGACACTCGGCGCAGGCCTGTTGCTGACCGGGACGACTCCTCGCTGGGGCATAGCTGTGTGCCTCTACGGAGGTGCGGTTGCCTGGTCCCGTATTTGGCTTGGCATCCACTTTCCCGTTGACATGCTGACGTCGGCCCTCGTTGGCGCGGCATCAGGCAGCATAGGGCGCGTGGGGCGCCCAGTGATCGACGTCTGGGCGCTCCCGCCCGTGAACCGCGTCTACGAGGCTGCGTTGCCGCTGCTGCGCTTGCCAGCAGCTTTGATTCCCCGGCAGCAACGGATGTGAGCCTGCATAAAGCGTCCTGTTCGGATTCTAAAGACACTAACTCGATGGATGCGCTCGCCAGTCGGATCAAGGAGCTAATCGCCGGCTCACGGGAGATGGGCCCATAGCCGGGAGACCCGAAGGTCTTCGCGCGAGGATGACCGGAGATCAGGGCGGCGAGCCGGATGGCGGTGGTCGGCGCTTGGCGATCCCGTCCGGGAGCGGGGCCGTCAAGCGCCGCGCACTATCCTCGGACTCTTTCGGCCGTATCCATTACTTGTTGTCGTTGAGTATGGTCGACTTGTCCGAACCCATGTTGGCCGCGTTCCCTGGGCTACCCTCCTGCGGTCCGGTTAGCCCGCCAGACGTTGCGGGAACCGCCGACACACCGCCGTTGTGGGATGGACGCACTGCTCCGCATCCGGCCAAGGCAGCCAGCATTAATCCGGCTATTAGAAACCTCATCTTCTCGCTTTCGTATGTTGGACCTGCTTGAATGCGCCACCTGGCCTTCAGTTCCGGATCGGCGGAACAGTCAGCTAGAATTGTTCTGGTTGAGCGGTTGTGCCCAGCCTTTCAGGCACCCTTTGCAGGGCCGTCCACACTCAGCCGGCGCTGCCCAATGTGGACGCCGGCATTGTTCATCAGGATATGCAGGGCGGGGGGAAGCGCGCCTGGAACTCGGTGGCCAGGCGGCGGATCGTGGATTGGTCCGACAGGTCGGCCGACAGCGCCTGGACGGACTGGTTCCCAGTGGCCGCGGCAATCTCCATGCGCAATGCCTCGCCCTGGTCCACGGTCCGGCAGACCAGCACGATGGTGGCGCCTTGGCGGCCTGCTCCATAACCTGACGGCAAGTGCCGCCTGTTGTGCCGAATACAGCGATTCGCATATAACATTACTTTCCAGTCTGGATACTTGGAAAAGGTGTTTGCGCGCGGAACGCTTCCTCGATTGGCAGGCGCCGGAGCCGAGCCTCGGCCGTTTGTGGTGTGCTACCGATTCACAACTTATTCAGCGGAACCTTGAGATACCTTTGGTTCTCCGCATCCGGGGGAGGCAGGTGACCTCCGCGCATGTTCACCTGGATCGCCGGAATAATGAGACGCGGCTTCGCCAGCGTGGCATCGCGCGCCATCCTCATGGCGACGAACTCGTCTTCCATAATGCCATCGCGGACATGCACGTTCTGCAGCCGTTCATCGGCAACCGTTGTTTCCCAACGTATGTTGCGTCCGTTGGGGCCATAGTCGTGGCAAACGAACAGTCGCATCTCAGGCGGCAGCGCAAGGATGCGTTGGATCGACACATACAGTTCGTGCGGGTCTCCACCGGGGAAGTCGGCGCGGGCGGTGTCGCTGTCCGGCATGAACAGCGTGTCGCCTACGAATGCCGCGTTGCCGAATATGTGCGTCATGCAGGCCGGCGTATGACCAGGGGTGTGCATCACGCGAGCGGTCATACCGCCGACGGAGTAGGTGTCGTCATCCGCAAACAAATGATCGAACTGGCTGCCGTCGCGCTGGAACTCGGTGCCTTCGTTGAAGACCTTGCCGAACGTGTCCTGGACGATGGTTATGCGCTCACTGATGCCGATCCGTCCGCCCAAAGCCGATTGTATGTATGGTGCTGCGGACAGGTGATCTGCATGAACATGCGTTTCGATCAGCCATTCCAGGGTTAGTGCATGTTCGCGTACAAAGGCAATTATTGTGTTCCCAGAACGGTATTCGATCCGCCCCGCCGCGTAGTCGAAGTCGAGAACGCTGTCGATTACCGCGCAACTCGTCGAAGAAGGGTCTTTGACCACGTAGCTGACTGTATTCGTGCTGTCATCAAAGAACGACGTGACCTCTGGTTCCGCGCCTTGTCCTGCTGAGGGAGCAACTGATGTCATGTGTACATCTCCAAGCGTTTGCCTCGATGGATTTCACCTGGGCTTGAGTATAAGCCGGGCGACTGCCGTAGGCCAGGCTGCCAGGGTGAGTGCCATCCGTCGTATCGTTTGCAGCATGGCATGGTCCTGGCGTAACCATGCCCAACAGGACTTGCGTCATCGGGCAGGGAGAGCTTTGTGCAGCTGTTTTTTACGCCGATCCTGCAACGGGCCAGCGTGTTGGTCGCAGGGGCCGAAATGACGGCGCTAATCTCACTTGCGGCGATGTTCTTCAGTCTGTTGCTTGGATTTGCGTTGATGCTGGCCCGGATCTCCCGGCGGCGGATGGTCAGCCGGGCGGCAGTGGCTTATCTCGACCTGTTCCGCAACACGCCATTCGTAATACAACTGTTTTTCTTCTACTTCGGCCTGCCGGAGATTGGCGTCCACATCGACGAGCTGCCCACCGGCGTCCTGGCCCTGAGCCTCGCGACCGCCACCAGCGTTGCGGAGATTCTACGCGCCGGGGTGGAAGGCGTGGACCACGGCATCGTCGAGGCCGGCCGGTCGTTCGGTTTCAGCGGCTTGCCTTTGCTCCGCCACATCATCTTGCCGATCGCGCTGCGCATGGCGATCCGGCCGCTGACCAGCGTGTTCGTGAACTTGGTGCTGACGACATCGGTCCTGTCCACCATCACGGTGAACGAGTTGATGGCCAGCGCCGAAAACATCGCGTCGGAAACGTTCCGGCCATTTGAGACCTACCTGTCGGTGCTGGTGCTCTACTGCATCATCACGTTCTCCGTATCGGGCGCCATGAACGCCATGTCCCTGCTGTGGATTCGCCGGTCTTCGGCTTCGGCCACGGCACGCTGATGTACCAGAATACAGCGCTGACGTGGAACGATGGCGTGCTGCTGCTGCGCGGTCTCGGCATGACCCTGTTCGTCTTCGGCGTGAGTTTCGCGGCAGGCTCGATGGCGGGCTTCGCGCTGGCCCTGGTCAAGCAGGCGCGCATCCGGGTGTTGGCCCCGCTCGCCGCCGTCTATGTCGAGCTGTTCCGCAACAGCCCGCTGCTGGTACAGCTTTTCCTGGTGTATTTCGGCGTTCCGATGATCGCCAGCGTCCAGTTCTCGCCGGTCGCGGCTGGCTTGCTGACGCTCTCCATCAACACCAGCGCCTTCATGGCCGTAATCGTCCAGTCGGCGATCGAGGAGGTGCCGAGCGGCCAATGGGAGGCGGCGCGGGCATCCGCGTTGGGTTATCGCCAGATCATGCGCTGGGTGGTGCTGCCGCAAGCCGTCCGAGCGGCGATCCCGCCCACCATCTCGCTCGCGGTTGGGCAGTTGCAAGTGTCTTCGCTGGTTTCAATCATAGGCGTGCTTGATCTCACCAAGGCGGGAACCATGCTGAATCTTCGTACTCTGGCCCCGTTTGCTGTTTGGCCGTTGGTGGCGCTAGGCTATTTCGCAGTTTCCAAGCCGCTCTCCCTGTTGGCCGACTATGCCGAACGACGGCTGTCGTCGCAGGCAGACAGGGTTGCCGAGGCACGTCCGAAAGGCGCCCTGTGATCGAGGTAGAGGGCCTGTGCAAATCGTTCGGTAAGCTGCAAGTGTTGCGCGACATCAACCTGGCATTTCCTGACGGCGAGGTTGCGGCAATCCTTGGGCCGAGCGGAGCCGGCAAGAGCACGCTCGTCCGTTGCATCAACGGGCTGGAGGCGCCGAGTTCAGGCGACATTCGTGTGGACGGGCGTTCGGTTCGCGACCACAGGGCGCTGCGTCAAATACGCAAGAGTTGCTCGATGGTGTTCCAGCAATTCCACCTCTACCCGCATTTGACAGTGCTCGAAAACCTGACGCTTGCGCCGAGGGTCGTGTTGAGGCTGCCGCGCGCCGAAGCTGATCGCAGGGCGCGCGGGTTGCTCGCCGTCGTCGGCCTGCCGGACAAGGCCGCCATGTATCCGGCACAGCTTTCCGGCGGCCAGCAGCAGCGCGTAAGCATCTGCCGAGCGCTGGCGATGGAGCCGCGGCACTTGCTGCTGGACGAGGTCACATCGGCGCTCGACCCCGAGATGACCGCCGAAGTGCTATTGGTCATCGAGACGCTTGCACGCACCGGCGTCACGATGATCCTGGTGACGCATGAGGTGGAGTTCGCCCGCCGCATCGCCGGGCGCGTGGTGTTCATGGAAGCAGGCGCAGTGCTGGCCGATCAGCCGAAGGCGATGTTTTTTGGCGATCGGCAGAGTCCCCGCATCCAGCAATTCCTTGGCCGTATGCGCTACGACCCGGAGGCGGCAGCATGATGCTCGTCGCCAACGGCGAGGGCGCGCCCGGTGTTTCGAGCGCCATTGCGGCGTTGGCCGGCGGCGCTTCGGCGCTCGACGCGGTCGAGGCGGGCATTCGCGTGGTGGAGGCCGATCTCAGCGTGCGCACGGTGGGAAGGGGCGCCTGGCCGAATATCCTGGGCGTTGTCCAACTGGATGCGGCGATGATGGACGGCAGCCGGCTGCGTAGCGGCGCCGTTGGGGCGCTGGAAGCGTGCCTCCATCCAATCAGCGTCGCGCGCGCGGTGCTGGAGCGCCTGCCGCACGAGATCCTGGTCGGCGCCGGTGCGGCCCGGTTCGCTCGCGAGATCGGAGCGGAACTGGCGGACCTTTCGACGACAGAGACGCGGGATGCCTGGAGGGCGATGCTGGGGCGCCAGGGCTTGTCGGCAGACTCGCTGGCGGGAACGCCGGAGTACCCGCTGACGCGACTGGCGCGCCAGGCAATGGACCCCGAATACGTTCGCGACACGACGGTGTTCCTCGCCTGCGATAAGGCGGGCGCGATTGCCACGGGTGCGAGCACGTCGGGCTGGGCATGGAAATACCCTGGACGGCTGGGGGACACGCCGATCATCGGCGCCGGATCATACGCCGACAGCCGCTATGGCGCCTGCGCATGTACCCACACCGGCGAGATGGCCATCCGCGCCGGGACCGCGCGCTCCGTCGTGCTGTATATGAAAATGGGCCTTTCGCTGGGCGATGCGGTGAACGAAGCGGCGCAGGACCTGCGGGCATTGCGCGGCGGGCAACTCGGGCCTGTCGTTATCCACGCCATCGACGCCCACGGCGCGCACGTGGTGCGTGCCGTGGGCAGCACGGAGCCAGTGTATTACTGGTTGTGGCACTCCGATGATCCAACGCCAACGCGGCTCGCGGCACAGACTGACCAGCCATAGCTGTCATAGAGTTCGCAAGGAGAGAGTTGTATGAAACTACCTGCAATGCTGATGTTGGCTGGCGCCCTGTTCGCAGCCAGTGCCGCGCCCGCCTGCGCGGGGCGGCTGGAGGATATCCAGACCTCCGGCGTGCTGCGGGTCGGCATCGCGCTTACCGGCGAGCCCATCGGTTTCCGCGACGCTGACAATCAGCCGGTCGGCTACGACGTGGTGGTGGCCGACCGCCTTGCCGCGGCACTTGGCGTAAAGCTGCAAGTGACCGAGGTTGACGGCGCCGCGCGCATCACGATGCTTCAGGCCGGGCAGATAGACGTAGTGATCGCCAACCTCACGGCAACGCTGGAGCGAGCCAAGGCGATCGACTTCACCATTCCATATCTCAAGACCGGCCTCAAGCTGCTGACCCGCGCAGGCAGCGGAGTGAAGGCATTGAAAGACTTGGCCGGGAAAAAGGTCATTGTCGGCCGTGGCACCACAGGCGAGACGATGGTGAAGCGCGACGTGCCGACAGCGCAGCTCGTCTACACGGAAACGTTCGCGCCCCAGGCTATCCTGCTGCTGCGTCAGCAACGCGCGGACGCCGCCATTGAGGACAGCTCGTTGATAGACTTTGCCGCAAAACAAAACCCCGGACTGGTCAGTCTGGCGGAAAGCTACACATCCGATGCGGAAGCACTTGGCGTAAAGAAGGGCGACCCCGAATTTCTGCGTTTCCTCGATATGTTCGTGTCGATATACATCTCATCCGGAGCCTATCAGGCAAATTACCAGCATTGGTTCGGCACGCCGGGTCCGATGTTGACGTCGCTCTGGTAGCTTTTCCGGATGTTTGGCTGCCCGTTCCGTCCGATGAATGCGAGTGACGTTCCACTCCGGCGAGCATTACTCGCCGGCAATAGCCTGCGCTTCGCCGATGGCCTGCTCTTCGGCCGCGATCTCCGCAAAGCGGATTGCGATGGCCTGACCGATCGGAGGTCCGACGAAGCGGCGCCGCTCGATGGCGAACCATCCCACGACAAGCAGCACCAGCAGGGCGATCGCATAGTTGTCGAGGATGTCGTTCGGCGGTCGCGTGCCGATCCAGAGCAGAACGATCGTGCCGAGCGTGGTGATCACCGCGAACGGCTTGGACAAGAAGCCGAGCCTGAACGGACCGAAGCTGGTCCAGCTCCTATTCTCGGCGAAGATGCCCGCGGCCACCGGCATGGCGTAGGAGATGTAGAGAAACACCGCGCAGCCGGCGGCGAGTGCGGCGAACGCCGATGAGTAAAGGGTCGCGGCGAACGACAGGAAGGCGACCA
>JAABUU010002057.1_pt1 | contig 30294 bp, 28 predicted proteins | sample 5559301 | NCBI WGS metagenome assembly JAABUU01 (sample SAMN10711884, study PRJNA513360) | rock metagenome | isolation source: Antarctica rocks | place: Antarctica: Victoria Land, Richard Nunatak white
CGGGAAGCGACATCGAAGCACAGCACCTGACCCGCTGCTGCCATCGTGGCCAATACGAGGACCACGCAATCCACCCGCAGACCGCCGCTCAGGGCGACATGGGCAGCGCAAGTCCCGATAAAGGAACCCCCTACGGGAACGCCGCAGGTGACGGGGTAGGCGCACGGACGACCGTCCCGTAAGACCCGTCCGGTGAAAATTCCCGCTGGGGTGCCTTCTACGGGACGGCTGATGAGCTGGCTTACTGATCGGATACACCGACCAGTCCAGCGTCTGTCGGCGCCCGGAGCACAGATCTGGATCTTAGGAGGCGGGTTCTGAGGCCCTGGGTGCCTGATCGATGTACCGGTAGATGGTGGGCCGGCTGACGCCGAACTCGGCGGCGATCTGGGCTACGGTCCAGCGGCTCTTGCCGTCGCCGGCGACCTGGTCGTACATCTGCCGGACCAGTTCGGCCTGGCGGGGTCGGAGTTTGAGTTTGGGGCCGCCGACCCGGCCGCGGGCCCGGGCGGCGGCCAGTCCGTCCCGGGTTCTCTCTGACATGAGCGCATGCTCGCCTGTTCGTACTCGGTGCTCTGGCCAAGCGGGGCGCCATGTACGGGCATCAGCTGCGCCGCGACGCTCGGCTCGACCGAGCGGATCTCTGGTCAGAGGTGAAGCCGGGCTCCCTTTATGGAGCTCTGCATCGATTGGCGTCCGAAGGGTTGATCGAAGCGGTCAGGACCGAGCAGATCGGGCAGCTTCCAGCCCGCACTGTCTATGCGATCACAGAGGAGGGCCGGCGTGAGCTGCGGGCGCTTCGCAGCGAAGCGTTGGAGGAAGTCGGTTTGAGGCCTGATCCAGTAGATCTCGCTCTGGCGACCGGCGCTGAACTGACAGAGGAAACCCTGCGCGGCTTCTTCGACGACCGAATCCGCACGCTAGAGGCCCAATCGGCGCGTTTCGCGCATCACCACTCCCGCGCTTGGCCGGACCAGACGGTAGCCGATGACCTGGTCGCCGAACATGCGCGCATACGCATCGAGGCGGAGCTCGCGTGGCACCGACTTGTGGTCGAGAAGCTGAGCAAGATCGCGGCGGATAGTGCCTGGCGCACCGACGACAGCTGAGCGAGGCACGGGCAGCCGCTTCGCACGGGTCCGATCAGTCGGGGACCTGGGTCGTTCCACATTTCCCGACATGCCGCCCAATCGGTGGCCTCGGATGTGTACATGAGCAAGGCAGCTGCCTTCGTACGCGTTGCAGCAGCCGCCGGCTGTCGGTGGGTGCTCCTACCATCGCCGTCATGGACGCCGACAAGACCGATGAACTCCGGGCCGCGCACGATGTTTTGGCTGATTTCTATGCCGCTCGCTTGACCGACTCGGTGAACCACATGCCGGTCGAGCGAGCAGTGCTGGACCTGTTCTGCGAGTTGACACGTGCTGCCGACCTCGGCGACCAGGTCGGCGACATCGGCTGCGGCATTGGCCATTTGGAGCCCTACCTCGCAGCTCGGGGAATGTCCCCGCGAGGTGTTGATCTGTCCCGGAATCGATCCGTCTCGCTCGACGTGACTTCCCCGACTTCGAGTTCGAGGTTGCGGATCTGCGTGCGCTGCCTTTCGAGGATGAGTCGCTGGCCGGTGTGGTCTGTTGGTACTCCCTGATCTTCCTCTCACCCGACGATCGGCCGGCGGCCATGCGTGAGCTGTTCCGAGTCGTCAAGCCCGATGGGTACCTTCTGACGGGTTTCAAGGTCGGCGACGAGCAGGTTCGACGCGCCGGCCGCACCCTGAACCTCGGCGTCGAATTCGATGTCTACTGGTTATCGCCAATCAAGGAAGGACGTCGACTCACCGATGCCGGGTTCACCAGCGTCTTCTGGGGCGGGCGTCCAGCTGAAGGTTCGGAGGGCTCCGACCAGGCGTTCCACCTGACTCGGAAACCGTCGGCGACGATGTAGAAGGCGTTGACTCCCTCAGCGGCGCGACAGGTCGACGCGGGCGGGACGGCATACTCTCATTGTCCCATAAGTCGCCACCCAACACGTTAACCAGACAGAGATTTTGGGACGGACTTTCGGGAATCCACCGGAAGGCGCTGACCAGCGGAGACGAAGAACCCGCTCGTGCGGTCATTGCTGGCTTCGGACCTGTCTCGAAACCTTGGAAATGGAACACCGACATGCTTGATCGCTGAAACCTCTGTCGGTGACGGGCACCACAGGTCAGGGGTGTGGCCCCACTTTGCATGCTCAGAACTCAGGACCGAAATCAAGGTGAGTTGGTGGTCAAGGAGCAGGCCGCCGGCGGCGGCTCCGAGTGCTTGGCCGAGGTAAATGAGGGAGATCACGACACCAGGCAGGGCGGGGGCGAGCGCGGTGAGCCGGTGATTGTTCGGAGTGGCGACGGCCCAGGCGGTGGCCCCGTTGACGGCCATCACAACAAACACGACGACGACAGAGGTGGTCACGGTCAACGCGGCCAGGGTGACCGTCAGCGTGGTGATGGCCAGCAGCAGGGTGCGTCCGGGTCCGTAGCGGTCGGTGAGCGCGCCGCTGCCGAACGCGCCGACGGCGCCGCCGGCACCCCAGACGAGTAGGACGGCGGCCAGGGTGGTGCCGGTGATGTGCGCGGTGTGGGCCAACTCAGCTGCAGATCTATGACTGCAACAGTTTGTCCACCCAGGTGTGGAACCTGCCGGGCGTACCGACTGGCGCGGTCACCGGGCCGGGAACGGCCGGTAAGTGTATGGATGTCAACCACAACAACAATGTCAGTGGCAACGCCGTTCAGCTGGTGGACGTGCAGCGGCGTGCAGGGGCAGCAGTGGTCGATGAACACCGACGGCACGATCCGTTCCTACGGCAAGTGCCTGGACATCGTTGGCAACGGCACCGCCAATTTCTCGAAAGTCCAGCTGTGGGACTGCGGCGGCGCGGGCGGCCAGCAGTGGCGGGCGCAGGCCAATGGATCGCTGCTCAATCCGCAATCCGGGCGATGCCTGGACGACCCCTCCGGAAACACCGCCGACGGAGCGCAACTGCAGATCTATGACTGCACCGGCCAGTCCCCCCAGGTCTGGAAGACACCGGTGTGAGCTGACCATTAACACCGTTTAGTCGTTGGGGCGGCCGCCTTCAAGGTGGCCGCCCCGCGAGGTCGGTCGTCTGAAGCGGCTCGCTGCCTTTTTTGTCTTCGTGCGCGCCGCACGCTGTCGTTCTTCGTGGTGATCGAAACCCTCGCGGTCTTTCAAACCTTCGCCGAGCCGTACGTGCTCACCCAGGGCGGACCGTTCGGGTCGACGACCACCGCCGGCTACTACCTGTACAACCACATCACCAACTCCGATCTGGGCACCGGAGCGGCGAACTCGTTTCTGCTGGTGATCCTCGTGCTGGCGATGTCGTCGGTGTCGGTGCTGCTGCTCCGGGCGAAAGACTGATCATGACCACCCACACCCCGACCGCCCAGCCGCGGACCCGACCCGACCTGTCGCCGCCGCGCCGGCGGGTCGGCCCCACCACCGCAACGGTGCTGCGCTACGCCGCGCTGACCGTCGTGGCGCTGGCATTTCTGTACCCGTTGTGGTGGGCGCTGTCCAACAGCATCAAACCCCCGCAACAGATCATCACCGACTCCCTTGGCTTCGACCCCCGGGCGGCGACCCTGGTCAACTACCGGTCGATGCTGGAGTCCGTGCCCCTTGGCACCGGATTCCGCAACACCGCGATCGTGGTGGGGATCAAAGGCGCGATCACCCTGTTCTTCTGCCCGCTGGCCGGTTTCGCGTTCGCCAAATACCACTTCCCCGGCAAACGAGCCCTGTTCGGGACCGTCCTTTTGACCCTGATGCTGCCCGTACTGGTGCTGATCATCCCGCTGCTGCTGGAGATGAGCAATCTGAGCTGGATCAACACCTACCAAGCTCTGATCCTGCCCGGCAGCATCGACGCGTTCAGCATCTTCTGGATGCGACAGACCATCCAATCGGTGCCCGACGAACTGCTCGACGCCGCCCGCATCGACGGGGCAACCGAATTCGGCCTGTACTGGCGGGTGGTGCTGCCGGTGATCAGACCCGGCATCGCCGCCCTGGCCGTATTGACCTTCATGAACATCTACAACGACTTCGTGTGGCCGGTCGTGGCCGTCAACGACACCAGCAAAGAAACACTGCAGGTGGTGCTGTCGACCCTTTCCCAGGGCCTGAGCGGCGGCAAAGCCACCGGACTGGACTTCACCCAAGTCTGGGGACAGCTGCTGGCCGCGAGCAGCCTGGCCATGCTGCCGGTACTGATCGTATTCGTGGTATTGCAACGCCATTTCATCAACGGCCTGATGGCCGGCAGCGTCAAGGGCTGAACCACCCCCAAACCTGCCACTCAACTTTCGGATCAAGGACGTCATGAACAACTCGAGCACCCCGCAGCCGACCACCGCATCGCCTCGCCCAGAATATCCGCGGCCGCACTTCGACCGATCCCACAGCTGGGTCAGCTGCAACGGACTGTGGGACTTCGCCGCCGGATCCGCGGCGGCGCATCCCGACGACACCGAGCAAAGCGTTGCAGCCCCGGACGTGTGGGATCAACAGATCACGGTGCCGTTCAGCTGGGAGACCGCCGCATCCGGAATCGGCGCGCACTGGCTGTCCGAAGGTTGGTACCGCCGCCGCGTCGACGTTCCGGCCCAGTGGCAGGGCCGACGCCTCGTGCTGCACTTCGGCGCCGTCCACCACCAGGCGACCGTCTGGGTGGACGGCGCCCCCGTCGGCACCCATGTCGGGGGATACCTGCCCTTCGAGATCGACATCACCGACGCGGTCACCGACGCAACCATCACCGTCCTGGTCCGCGTTCAGGCCCCGATCGACAAACGTTCCATCGCCCACGGCAAGCAACGCAGCGTGCCCCGCGACGACTACGACGACTGCGCCTTCGCGCCCTCCAGCGGCATCTGGCAGAGCGTGTGGCTCGAAGCGCGACCCGCGACCTACCTCACCACAGTGCACCTGACGCCGGCGAAGTCGCTGGACGGCATCGATGTCACCGTCCAGCTCGGCGGGAACCCGGCCGTCGACGGCACCGTGGAGCTGACCGTCGTGCACGAAGGGGAAGAACTCGGCGACCCGCTCACAACGGCCCTGGACGGCCGGGCAGTCGTGATCGCGACGTTGCCCATCGCCGACCCGAAACTGTGGTGCCCCAGCCAACCTCACCTCTACCACGTGCGAGCCCGGCTGCACACAGCCGCCGGAACCGACGAAGTCACCGCCTACACCGGCCTGCGCAGCATCGAAGTGGTCGGCACCGAGATCCTGCTCAACTCCGAACGCCTCTACGTCCGCGGAGTTCTCGACCAGGGCTACTGGCCCGACAGCGGAATCACCGCTCCCACCGACCAGGCGTACATCACCGACCTGGAACTGGCCCGCAAGGCCGGGTTCAACCTCGTCCGCAAACACCTCAAAACCGAAGACCCCCGGTTCCTGCACCACGCCGACCGACTCGGCATGCTCGTCTGGGCCGAGCCGGCCAGCACCGGACGCTTCACCCCGCAAGGGGTAGCCGCCTTCGAAGCGCAGATCCAGCCGATGGTGCACCGCGACCACAACCACCCCTGCATCGCGATCTGGGGTTTGTACAACGAAGAATGGGGCCTGGACTGGGACGTTCCCGGCGACACCAAAAAGCAGGACGCCGTCCGCCGCGCCTTCCACCTCATCAAACAACTCGACCCCACCCGCCCCGCCGTCGACAACTCAGGCTGGGCACACGTCGAAACCGACCTACTCGACTGGCACATCTACACCAGCGACCCGACCGCGTGGGGATCCATCGTCCGCGGCGTCGCCGACGGGGAACTCACCGACTTCCCCGTCCACATCTCACCCGAGGTCATCGTGCACAAAGCGATGATGGCCACCCCGGAACCGCACCGGCCCGTCCCCAACCTCAACAGCGAATACGGCGGCGGATTCACCAGCGCCCAACGCGGCTGGAACCTGCGGTGGCAAACCCAGGAGCTCCGCCGCCACGACACCCTCTCCGGCTACGTGTACACCGAGCTGTACGACATCGAACACGAAATGGCCGGCATCTACACCCAGGACCGGCAACCAAAGGACCTCGGCGGCGCCGACCCAGCATGGTCCAACGCCGACACCACCCTGGTCATCAACCTCGATCCGATCCAACCCGGCATCGATCTGCGGGCCGCCGGACAATTCGACTTCGGACTGCACCTGTCCCACCACGGCCCAGCGCCCATCCAAGGCACCCTCACCTTCGGGTGGCTTCAACCCATGACCCCGCTCACCAATGAGCTGGCGCACCAACTCGTTGCCGCCAACACCGATAACGCTGCAACAACCCTCATCCCCGTGACAGCCAAACCGTTCCAACTCAGCCAGGAATACCGCATCACCACCACGACGCCGACCGGAATGGCCAGAGCACGACTCGCTCTCATCGTCTCCACCAGGACCTCAGACCTAGCAGCCGCGGTCATCGACGTAGAAACACCGAACAGTTCGACACCAACCAGAGCAATTGAACTCGCAGGTAGTTCTCCAGGGCCTGGAGGAAACGCCTGCCAGTTCAGGACCAGATCGAGGTCCTCCTAGGCCGGCTGCCGGATCCACCATGTGCCAACGGTGTAGACCGTCGCCCCAGGAGTGGCCGCCACGACTCGGCGCTGGGCCTGGCGTCACATCGCCTACGACGGAGCTCCAGATAACGACCGTTTGCGATAGAGCTCAACCACGGCCGTCTACCCGTCTCCCTGCGTTCCGTATGAGGATCGGCTGCCGGGACGTCGACGTCGCACCCGCGGAGCCCTCGTTGCTGCGTAGACCTTCGGTGGTGACAACTACGCGAGCGAAGCCGGTGACAACTTCACGACGCTTCACACCAGCGCCGCCCAGTCTGCTCGGCCGCGTCCCACTTCCAAAAGGAACACCGACATGCTTGATCGCTGAAACCTCTGTCGGTGACGGGTGATTAACCGCGCTAGACAGCTGTATTCGTCGGAGCCCGGGAGGAAGGAACGAACCATGACGCGAGTCGCCCTGAACGCCACACCAGCGGGAGTGCCACGGCCGGTGCTGCTTTACTCTACGACGGCGACCTGCGGGTGCCCCACGGTGCTTGCGCGAAAGGCGAGCGGGGGCGCTCAGGGCCGGCCAGCGCCGATGCGACCTGCAGGGGGTCATCACCAGCACACCGTTGAGAATACGAGTTCCAGCACGGCGTAGTGGGGCCCTACCAATGAAAGTAGCTAGGTAGCGAGCAGATGCCGCAGTTCTTAGCAGCCCTCACCAGAGAAACCGCTTCGGGTATCCACCGTCCTGGGGAGAACCGCAAATCGAAGGCCCAAGGGGTCAAGGGGTCAAGGGGTCAAGGGGTCAAGGGGTCAAGGGGTCAAGGGGTCAAGGGGTAGATCGTTGCCTTCAAATAGCACGCGTCGTCGCCAAAGCGCCGGTCGGTTTCCAGGCTGTCGCACGCGAAGACGTCATCGTCGAGCGCCTTGGAATATGCGCCTTTCAGCCGTGTCATCATTGGAAGGGTCGAATCGCTAAGAAATCCGTCGGTGTATATTAGTACGAAGGCGATCTCTCGAGTGAAGTAAGTCCTTTGCAGGATATGGTTCGCCATCTCTGGATCTGTGGAAAGGATCCAGTAACCATCGCGCTTGTTCATTAATTCACGGACCAGAAGTTTAGACTGTGCTGTGGGCCCCCAATGCCCGTCGCTTTCAGTGTTAAGGAGCCTGACACGCTCATCTCGCAACTCGGTGGATCGACCGCTACGCAGCATAATGAAGGCTGTGCAGTCGCCGCATACTGCAATCTCGGTGGATCCGTCGTTCTCACGCACCATCGCCACGGCGCAGCTGACCTCCACCGCAGGAACGGTGATCCGGCGGCGCAACTCTTCAATCGCTGATGCCCACACCTGTTGTAGGGAAAGACTCTGATTTTGACTGTGTTGACGTAGAAGCGTTAAGGCTGATTGTGCAAAGTCACCCGCGTCTGGCCACGAAGTCTCCAGAGGGGTCGCCCCATCCGCCACGGCTAGGAAGTTCGGACCGCACATGGCACGATCGTGTCCTTTGCCAGGAGCGGAGTACACCCCACCCACGGCCTGCACCAGGGTGGATCCGAAAACGTAGTGGTGGGCAGGGAGTTGCTCCAGACGTCCTACCACGGAATCTCCCGACGTTGTGATGGGGCCTTATCGGCCCGTGCAGAGGGGGATAATGCTCAGCTCTGGTCCAAAAATTCGGCTCTACTGACGCTTTCGTGGGCGGGCGTGGCAGGTGATTTGGGCGAAACACCTTTCCTGTAGCGTTTTCCGGTTGTCTAGGAACGTCTACCCACAAAACAGGGAACTATTTGCGGATCAAGGGTATGGCGGAAGCTGCTCGATGTCGAGCAGGTGGCGATTTCGGGGGTAGGGGCTTCGTGGGTGAAAGCGCAGCCGAGGTGCTGGTGCTGGACGTGCGTGGAACGAGGCCGGCGCGAGTAGGTGCGCGCAGTGCGGGCGACGTTGTTCGGGCTATGACCAGGGGGCGGGTAGCGGTGGATGGATCATAGGTCGATGATGGTGTTTGTGCAGGCTGCGGCAGGTGACCTGCCGTTGCCGGATCGCGATGTTGTTTTCGAGCACGGCCGCCTGTACCAGGAGCTGAAGTACCCGCCGTCAGGCCAGAAATGTTGGGCTGAACGCGGTCCGCCAGTTGGTCCGAGACCCGGAGATCGTGCGCTCTGACATAGTTACGGATGTGTCATTCTCTGTGCTGTTCGTGTGTACGGGCAACATCTGTCGCTCACCGATGGCGGAGCGATTGTTCGCGGCACGGATCGACTCGGGCCGGCCGGTGATCGCGTCCAGCGCGGGGACGGCCGGTGCCACCGGTTTCCCGATGGACGCTCCGGCGGCCCAGGTTCTGCGCGAGTTGGGCGGCGACAGCGGCGGTCACGTCGCCCGGCGACTCGATCCCGCGTTGATCGCCGAGTCCGACCTGATCCTGACTGGCCAGACCTCTCACCGCTCCGCGGTCGTCCTCGCCGATCCGTTGGCCTTTCGACGGGTGTTCACCCTGCGCGAGTTCGGACGATTGGGCGCGGGACTACCGTCGCTGCCCGGGACGGCGACGGAGGATCAGCTGCGCTCAAGAGTTCTCGAGGTCGCCTCGCAACGGGGGGTTGCCCCGGCGGCGCACATGGACGAGATCGACGATCCGTTCGGGGCGCCGATGCGGGTGATGCGAGCCTGCGGCCAGCAGATCGGCGATGCGGTGGACGCCGCAGTGGCCGTTCTGGGTCTGGCCCGTCTCTCATCCCCGGCCGACGGACGTGCAAGGATCAGCGGATGACCCAGCCCCATAGACCGCGGATCGGCCAACCATTGCGCCGCCTGCGCCGCTGGGCCCGGCACACACCCAATGGCACGATGGCATTGAACATGATGTCGGTCGGCGTCGCCCTGATCTTCATCGCGGCGATCATCGCCCTCTTCGTGTTCTGACACTGCGGGTTTTCTGGCCCCGGTTGCGACTGGAACGCCGTGCTCAGGCGCTCGGCTCCCATGGGCTGATCCGCTCGGTCTGCGGCCGGGCGCCCACTCCTTCGGGCAACGGCTCGTACGTCTCGGTGACCGCCGGGACCGACGGGGTGGCATCGTCGGTCTTGGCCCGATGGGATCGGTCGGGCCGATACCCGACGTAGTAGTACCCGTAGCCATCCTCGTAGCTGCCCCGCCCGCGAGTGAGCATGTTCATGATGGCCCCGACCGGGCGCTTGCCGACCTTCTCCAGCGTGGCGAGCGAGCGCTCCACCTGCTCCGTGGTGGTCTTTCCGGCGCGGGTAACGATCAACGTCGCCTCGGCGATGGCGGCGATCTCCGCGCCATCGCTGACCGGTAGCAGCGGAGCGGTGTCGATGATCGTGTAATCGACCGTGCTGGCAATCTCAGCGATGACCCGTCGCGCATTGGCCGAGATCAGCAGCTCGCTCGGGTTCGGTGGCACGGGCCCGGATGTGAGCACCGCGAGATTGCGGCCGGCATTCTGCAGGACGCTCTCGATCGGTGCCCGGCCGATCAGCACGGTGGTCAAGCCGACGTCGCCGACCAACCCCAGCGACTTCGCCAGCGACGGACGGCGCAGGTCAGCCTCGATCAGGCAGACCCGGAACCCGGCCTCGGCCAGGGCCGCCGCGAGGTTGATGGCGGTGGTCGACTTGCCGTCACCGGGCATGGGGCTGGTCACCGCGATGATCCGCGGCGGGTGGTCGATGTCGACGAACTGCATGTTGGTGCGCAGTTGCCGATATGCCTCGGATCGGCCGCTGTGCAGATCTCCTCGGAACGCGATCGGCATCTTCGCGGTGCGCTTGTCGAACGGGACGTAGCCGAGCACCGGCACGCCCAGCGGCTCGAAGTCGGCCGGACCCTTCACCGTGTTGTCCAGGACGTCGCGCAGCACGACGAACCCGAGACCGAGCAACAGGCCGATCACGAATCCGAGGCCGATGTCGATCACCTTGTTCGGCTCGATGGGCGAGGTCGGCTCGGTGGCCGGGTGGATCACCGTCAGTTTCACGACGGTCTTGCCGTTGGTCTCAGCGGTTTGGGCCACTACCGAGTTGAACTGGGCGGCGATGGCGTTTGCAAGACTTGCGGCTGTGCGGGGGTCGTGATCGGTCACCTGAAGGTTGATCAGCACCTTGGTCGCTGGCGCGTCGGCGGTGATCTTGTCGGCCAGCTGCTGTGAGGTGAGGTTCAGGTTGAGCTGGTGGATGACCGGATCCGTCACCGACGGGGCGTTGGCGATGCTGATATAGGACTGCACCTGGGCCTGGCTGAAGGTGTTTCCCTGCGCCAGCTGCGAGGGATCGTTGCCGACCGCGGTCGCGACGAAGATCTGGACACTCGCCTGGTAGACCTTCGTGGTGAACAGCGTGATGCCTACACCCAGCGCCGAGCCGAGGACGACGAACGCAAGGATCAGAGGCCAGCCCTTGCGGATGATGCGCATGTAATCGCGCAGTTCCAAGATGTCGCCTCACAGTCGGATGGGGGGCCTGTTGGGGTGTCCGCGTTAGGGTAACTCGCGATCGGGGCCCGTCCCCTCAAGATCTCGCGGGCAGGACGTTTACGGCTGGCAATTGATCCGATACGTTCAGTCACGTCGGAACGCTGTGAGTGTGGCGGGCAGTTTGGTCCCGCGGTGCAGTCGTGACCTCGGGACTAGAAGAGGAGTTGTCGTGCAGGTCGTCGTTACCGGTGGGGCGGGCTTCGTCGGCGCGAATCTGTGCCGGGTACTTGTCGAGGAGAACCACCACGTGCTCGTCATCGACGATCTGAGCACCGGATACCGATCCAATCTCGACGGGGTCGACGTCGATCTGCACGTCGGTTCGATCCTGGATGTCGATCTGCTCGCCCAGGTGATGGCCGGCGCCGACTCGATCGTCCATCTCGCCGCCCGCGGCTCCGTTCCCCGCTCGCTGGCGGACCCGGTGCGGACGAACAACGTCAACGTGGCCGGCACGCTCAATGTTCTGCAGGTTGCGCGTGTGGTGGATGCGCACGTCATCGTGGCCTCGTCTTCGTCGGTGTACGGCGCCAACCTGACGACCCCCAAGCGTGAGGATCTCACGCCACAGCCGATGAGCCCGTACGCGGTGAGCAAGCTGGCGGCCGAGTCCTACGGTCTGGCTTTCCAGACCAGCTACAACCTGGACACCCTGGTCTTTCGGTTCTTCAACATCTACGGACCGTTGCAGTCCGCGCGCCACCCCTACGCCGCGGTCATCCCATGCTTCATCTCCGCGTTGCTGGACGGTGAGCACCTGAAGGTGTTTGGAGACGGCACGCAGTCGCGCGATTTCACCTCGGTCCGTTCGGTGACGACGATTCTCGCCGACGCCGTCCGGCGACGGGTAACCCACGACCGACCGGTCAACCTGGCGTTCGGCGGCAACGTGACGCTGCTCGAACTCATCAAACGACTCGAAGGTCTTACCGGGCGTCCGGCCGTGCTCGACCTGCTCGAACCGCGTGTCGGTGATGTGCGGGCCTCCCAGGCCGACAGCACCGTGTTGCGGTCGTTGTTCCCCGACGCCACGGCCGAGACGCTGGACGACGGCCTGCAGGCGGCGCTGACCTGGTTCCTCGAGACGGACGCAAAACAGTCGTGACCGCGCACTCGGCCAAGCTGCTCGTCTGCACCACCGACCCGGTGACGCCTTGGGCGATCATGCGCGGGCAGTTGGGATATTTGGCCTCGCATGGTTTCGACGTCGTTCTGGTGTCCGCGCCGGGTGAGTTACTTGAAGCAACTGGCGCACGCGAGGGCGTCCGCGTGCGAGCGGTGCCCATGGAGCGCGAGATTCACCCGTGGGCCGATGCCCGCTCGCTGTGCGGGCTGGTCAAGGCGTATCGCGCCGAACGCCCGGATATCTCGATGGTGAGCACCCCCAAGGCGGGCTTGATCGCCGGCTTGGCCGCCTGGATCACGCGGGTGCCGCGACGCATTTACATGTTGCGCGGCCTACGCCTAGAGACCGTGTCCGGGCTCAAGCGTTGGCTCTTGTGGCTGCTGGAATGGATCGCCCTGCATCTCGCCCATGACGTGATCGTGGTCAGCCCGAGTCTGCTTACACGTAGCCGGGAACTTCATCTTCTCGGACGGCGACGCGGCACGGTTCTCGGTCGCGGCGCGAGCAACGGAGTCGACCTGGAGCGCTTCGAGTCCACGCCGCAACGGCAGGCCGCTGCCCGCGCCATGCGCGCCGACCTCGGGATTCCTGCGGACGCCTTTGTCTTCGGGTTTGTCGGCCGACTCACGGTCGACAAGGGCATCGTGGAACTGGTCCAGGCCTTCACTGAGCTGATAAATCCCGTACCGAAAGCATGGCTGCTCATGGTCACGGAGAGTCAGTTCTTAGGTTTACCGAACCCGACGCGTGACACCCTCGTGGCTGGGTCACAGATTCGATTCACCGGCTGGCTGGACGACCCAGCGCTGGCCTACCACGCAATAGAGTGCCTCGTGCTGCCAACGTATCGCGAAGGCTTCCCCAATGTGCCGCTGGAAGCAGCCGCCGCGGCGAAACCGGTGATCACCACGACTGCAACTGGTGCCGTGGACTCGATTCTTCCTGACCGATCAGGCCTATTGGTAGAGCCACGCGACGTGCCCAGCCTTTGCGCAGCGATGCGCTCGATCGCTGAGAACCCTTCCGATTCTCGATCCATGGGGCTCTCTGGGAAGGAGTTCGCGGCAGATTACTTCTCGAATCTGATCATCTGGAATCAGCTCACACACTACCTGTCCCGTCCTGCGATCGCCAGTTCCGGAGGATCCCGTAAGAACGATTCAGTATGAACTGGCTCGAAGGGCTCGTTTGGGTCGCTGTGACGGTACCAATTGCAGCATTGGTCCACAAAGGGCTGCACCCGCGCGGCGCCGGAATAACACCACTTGGGGTCCTATATGCGGTGTGGATCTTTGCAACGTTCCTCTACGTCTCCAATCCATTCAACCTTGAACGCCTGCCCACGCAAGCCACTGTAGCGCTCATCAGCGCGGCAGTGAGTTTCACTCTCGGTTACGGGATCGTATTGCTCGTTTCCCGTAAGGGGGCGACTAAAGTGAGAGCAGGCGCAGCCCTCGAAATACAGGCGAGACACGAAGCGCGCCAACTTGCTGCATTCGCACAAACGTGGATGTTTTGTCTCGTCGCATGGTGCCTTCTCCTTGCCGTCTACTTAGCGCAGATTCGTGCGTACAGCGGCGCCGGACTGCACGTGTTACTGTATAGCCTGCGTACCAGCCTAGGCAATAGCGACTCTCCGCCGAGCGGCTTCTACTACTTCTACTTCGCCCAGATTATCGTGCCGTTTGGTGCAATCCTTCGCATCCGCACTGGACGCAAAATGTACTTGTGGTGGTCGCTTGCTGCACTGTTCTCGCTTATCCTTACAAGTGGCCGAACTAACATCATCATCGCCATCATGTCCTGGGCTTTTGTAGCCATCCTCGCTGGCGGGCACAAATTTGACAAGCGGAGGATTGCCAGCATTGTGTTCGTCTCTCTTTGCGTATTTTCTACGTTCGCATTCCTCGGCAACACGGTCGGCAAGACGTATGAGAATAGTGAGATGTACGCGACGTATGGCAACAATGCGCCGGTTCCTGGCAGCTTGGTACAGCCTATGTTCTACGTCAATGGACCGATATCGTACTTTGGTCAACTCACTGACAGTCCAGGTGGGGAAGGTCGAGGCTCGAATCTTGGCAGACCGTTCCTTCAAGTCGCCTCAATCTTCGACTCATCAATCTTACCGCCCCAGAAAATCCAGCCGTTCCGAAGAATTCCATTCCAAACGAACCTCGGCACCTACCTGTCGCCCATCTGGCAAGACTTCGGGATGGTTGGAATCGCTCTCGTCAATGCAATCCTAGGGGCGTTAGCCGCCATCACATGGGTGTTGTGGCGGAGAAGACGAACGCCAGGGACACTGGCCATCACTGCCGTTGTGATGGTGTTTTGCGCGAGCTCAATACTGGACGCAAGCTTCACCGAGCTCTGGTTTGTGCTGTTTCTCGTGGTAGTTGCAATATCTTCTAGAGCAAGGAAACGTTCAAATAAATCCCCTGTCTATCCTCTTATCCCAACGCCGTCCAGCTAAATGGATCGTAGGAGAAATGGCGCCGTTCGTCACCTAGTGATTCAGTGATTTGGCTAAATGATTGAATTGCGTCAGGGGTGATGCCATCAGCCGCGGGAAGGGGGTTTCCAGACCACCGTGTACTCGGTCCCCACCAACATGGGCACGGCAGTTCCGTCAACGCCGCGCAGGCAGTCTTCGGCCCTTATCCTTGGGGACCTTCGCGACCTCCTGCTCACGACCGTGGCGGACCTGCCACCTTGGCTGCTCCTGGTCCGGCTCACCTGGCACGGCCGAACCTCGTCTTTGTTCGCAAAGCCGTCCGGCAGCGTCCTGCAAACGTGAGATCTTGGATAGAAGTCGTACTAGCCTTGATCCTGCGTAGTGGGATCATGATCGGGCGGTTGGGTTGCTACCCTGAGAGTGCCTCTCGCGAGGGGCGATGCGCATCTCGGCACATCTCATTATCCGTTGCCCGGCAGATACTTCCGCTACACCGACGAGGCTGATGCGGCCCTGAATAGAATCGACCTAACGTGTGCGGACTGTTTGCGAGCCTAGCTCCGGGTTGGAACGATCGCGCGGATCAGGTTGCACTCGCACTCCGTGAGCGGGGACCCGACGCAGTTGGCGTCCTGCACAGCAACGAGGCGACCTTCGTGCATACACGTTTGTCCATCCTGGGTCTGGGTGCGGCCGGCGTGCAGCCGGCCCGGTCCGCGGATGGTCGTCAGATCCTGGTCTTCAACGGCGAAATCTACAACTTCCGCGAGCTAGCCCGCACGCACGGCATCCCCCATGCCGTGTCCGATACCCAGGTGCTCTTGCAGATGCTGACCCGTCTGGACCCCGCCGAGGTGATCGCCCAACTACGAGGAATGTACGCATTCGCCTACTGGGACCAAGTGAAGCAGCAACTGGTCGCTGTGCGTGACCCCATGGGGATCAAACCTCTGTACATTCACTCCGACCCTGCCGGGCTTCCGACCCTGGCCAGCTGTCTGCCGGCGATTCTCGTGGCGGGAAGTTCTCTGAGCATCGATCCGGTCGGTCTCGTGGAGTTCCTCGCCTCTGGGCACACCGGCCCGGTGCGTACCGTCTACCAGGAGGTCACCAAGGTGCTGCCGGGCAAGTTGTACCACTGGAACCTGCGGGATGACGGACAAGTTGAGCATGGCAGCCAGCCGATCGAATACGCGCCCGCTCCACGTCTTTTGGTCCAGCAGGCGCTCACCGACAGCGTCCGCGCCCATCTGATCGCCGATGTGGAAGTCGGCGCCTTTCTCAGCGGCGGCGTCGACAGCACGCTGCTCTGTGCCCTAGCGACCCGAGAGAACGGCCCCATCAAGACGTTCACGGTGAGTTTCCCCGAGTCGCCTTCACGCGATGAAAGCCCACTCGCGGAGTGGAACGCAAAGCTGATGAACAGCACGCACCAAAGCATTCCGGCCACTTCACGGTCGATGACCGATGCGGCCGTGACGTTTATGCGTCAGCACGGCGAGCCTTTCGGCGATGCTGCGTGCCTTCCCTTGACAGTGCTCGCGGCGAGTGCGGCGCAGAGCGTCAAGGTGGTGCTGGCCGGCGAGGGGGCCGATGAGTTGTTCGGCGGCTACAGTCGTTACCGCGTCTCACAGTACCTTCGTCGTCGAGAGGCTCCCGCCACCTGGCTCGCCAACTACTGGGGTCGTAGGCGAGGCGGCGCGCCGTGGGCGCGGGCGCTGGAAGCAGGGCTCTGGGGTGGTGGGTTCCGCGCGCATGCTGCTCTACTGGACTCAAACCTGCCTTTGCTGCAACGGATCGCGCCCCAAGCAACTCGCGAGTACCTGCAGGCAGCGCAGGAAGATTGGCGATTGCTTGCCGGCGGCAGCAGCCATCTGGACGCGGCGCGCCGTTACGACAGGGAGCGGTGGCTACCGAATGTCTACCTGGAGAAAACAGACCGATCCACCATGGCCAGCAGCCTGGAAGGGCGGCTGCCCTATCTGGACAAGGTCGTTGCGGCCGCCGCGCCACAACCGCGACCCGATGGCACCCAAAAACTTCCGTTGCGCAATGCACTCCAAGAAATCCTTCCACAGGTGCGCCTGCCGGACCGGAAGAAGGGACTCGCTGTTGACGTGTGGGCGCTCCGCGCCGCGGGGTTGGACGAGCACTTCCAAGCTGCGGTGCAGGGGGCGGCCTCGGTACTGGTTAGAGCATTCGGCGCGGCAGCGACCAGTGAACTGGCACGTCGAGCCGAACGCTCTCCGAGCCTCTTCTTTCGACTGGCGATGCTGGGGCTCTGGGAACAGGAATTTAACATCGGCCGCTTCCCGATCGCAGAATGATGTCGCTGCTACGGCACCGCACCCGCCCGCCACAGCGTGGTCTCGAGGATGGCAGCCGCCCCTCCCATCAGATCGTCGGAGCTTTATTTATAGGTTGCCCTGCGACCATCTGGTCCGGGACGCTCGCAAACGGCGCTTCGACTTCACTGTCCGTCGCGACGACCCGAATCGGGGTGGACCTTGTCCGGCGAGCTGAGTTCACGGCAGCAGGTCGCGAATGCGGCGGGCTAGCCGCGGACCCCAGACATTTGTATCGAAACTTGCGAGGGCGCGGCGGTAGCCGGCAGTACCCATGGAGTGCCGCAATGCCGGATCGCGAAGGGTATCAAGCGCGCTGCGCCACTCAAGTCTGGTGCTGGCGAAAAGTCCTTCACGCCCCGCCGTTGTGACGTTGCGGTTGCTTTGGGTGGGAGTGGCGATGACGGGAATGGCATGTGCCATGAACAGCACCGATTTCAGTGCGGATTTCCCCATGACCGCGGGGTGGGCCAGGTCCAACGGGTACAGGCCCACCGAGCCCCGAGCCAGCGCATCGGCTTCCGCTTGGGGACTCCACGGCACCTGCGTGACCTGTACACCGGCCGGTACGGTGATGACTGCTCCCACAACCAGCACCCGCCACCCATCGAGAGCATCAGACATGTCGTGCAGCCACGCCTGGATGAACGGCCCGGTCGAAGGTGTGCCCACCCATACCAGTAAGTCGGGTTCGCGGTCGAGCGCTTGCGGCCGATCAGCCGGGACCGGTACCGGGGTCGGCACCAGATGAACGGATCGAGCGCCGTGTTGTTCGGCCCAGTTCGCTGCGTGCTCGCTCCCAGCCCATACCTCGCGGGCAGTCCGCGCAAGCCAAGTGTACTTTTCATAGCCTCCACTGATTTGCGCGCGGCCAGCCGGCCGCGCCCATAATGCGTCGTCCACATCCCAGATGATGGGGCGACCTCGGCGGGCTACCAACTTCTCCAAGGACAGGTTGTTCAGCGGCAGCGCCTCGCGCTGCAACAGTAGTGCGTCACAGTTCATCGCTTCGCAGAGAGCGCGGCCGGCGCCCCCGAGGCCCTGGGCGGCAGGGCTGATCCGTCCTAACCCTCCCTGCAGCCATTGGTCCAGGCCGTCATCGCCGACAAAAGTGCACAAACGGCTAGAGATGGCCATGTCGGCCAGTGCTGTGAGGGCCGGCGCTATACGCAACCGCGTACCAGCGGAACGCATCGGATACACCGTGGCAGCGAGAACCTGCGTCATCGGGGCTTCTCGTAATAATGACCGATTTCCATCCAAGCTCCCACCAATTCACCATACATGTGACTTCCACTTACAGCATTCAGCAGTCTATAGCATCGGTGCGCCTGTAATTGGGTCTTCAGCACCCCCAGTTCGATGGCCGACGAGCGCCACCACCCGCGCCCGCAGGACCGGCCATCACGCGCCCTCCGACACCTCCCCGAACCCCGAACTGGCTCCTCCGCGGCTGCCCGTACAGGAGAACCTTCCATAAATCAGAAGCCGACGCCTGGAAAAACGCAGCCATCACTGCAGAAGTGATCAAGACGGTCGTAAACGCGCACGCGAGAACTTTTTGCCCTGGCGGCCGTAGCGAGTAATGGCCACTAGACCACTAGATCCAACTCAGACATCTCTGCCGTGCCGCGCGGTAGGTACGATTCCTTTTAAGGGCTGACCCAATCGCCAAACTCCGGGCGTAGCCGGTACGCCGCTGCGCCCGTTCTTGGCGCCTTTCACTGAGCCGGCGCCGGTTCGCTATGGAGGCTGATGCGACGCAGTCGAATCGCCGCAGCAATCGCCATGACCACATAGCCAATCGCGCTCGCTAGCGCGGCTCCGTTCATCGCGTACGGCGGGATCAGCGCGAGATCGAAGCTACCCACCAAAATGAATCCAAGGAGCGTGAGTTTCGCTGCGCTGTTCAAACGACCGACGGCGTTGATGCACGCCACGTCCACGAGGTAGGAACCCATCGCCACGGCCCCGACCAGAAGTATGCGCAACGGTGTTACCGCCAAGTGGTAGCCCCGACCGAACAACAGCTCGATGAGCCACGGACTCACCAGTCCCAGAACGATCGCCCCGACGCTCGAGAGAATCAAATTCGCCAACCGCAGACGGTTCATAGCTTCCAACGGCATGCTGCCAGAGGCCAGGCGGTGGAACATTGCTTGGCCTATGCTGATAGGAATAAGCAGAAGACCCTCGGTCATCGTGACAGCCACGCTGTAGATGCCAACTTCGGCAGTCGTCGCCAGAAAACCGAGAAGAAGTCGATCAATCCGGAAAATGAAGGTCTGACCTAGATTAGTGATGAGCGCTGGAAGTCCACCTTTGATCTGGCGCAAACACGACTTCCATGAAGGTGAAACCGTCAATGGCAAGTTGACTCGACGGTACTGCGCCAGAAGATAGATTACGGAGCACGCCTGACACCCGGTTACGACAAGTAGTGCCCGATCAAGCGTTAAACCCCAGGTCGCCCAGATGGCGAGCACCAAGACAAGCTGGAGGACGGCCACAAGCGGATCGCCCCGAGACGCCCTTCCATTGTGCCCGAAGGCGTATATCCCGTCGCGAAGCATGTAGGACACGACGTTGAGTACCGAATAGAGGACAAGGAAGAGCAAGACCAGAACGTTGGGCAGACTGTCGGTGGCCCATAGGGCCAGGCCACCGAAAATCAAGGAGATCGCGAACTGGGCGAACGCGAGCGCCGCGACCAGGCCTAGGTACTCCTCGAGCGGGAGCCGTTCCTTCGCCGAAACCAAGTGCACTCGAGCGAAGGTGTTGGTTCCCAGCGAGCCAAGCACCATGAGCATGCTCGATAGCGTCATGAAAATGACCAGGATTCCGCGATCAGACGGCCCGAGCACTCGTCCCGTCACGATTGCGAAGATTCCCATCAACAACGCGAGCGCCGCGTTGTTGAAAGTGACGGCGCCGAGACCCGCGCCGGACGTGCGCCTCGTCTGGCGTGCCGTTTTCCGCCCGTTGACGCGCTTTCGGTGCCGACCCCATCTACGGGCGGATGGGCCCGGGTCTCCCTTGACGGCGGCCGATCTAGCCCGCTGCATATATGCTGTGGCCCGTCATAAGGCGTGTCCACGCGCCGCGCTCAAACCGCCCGTACAGATGACGCGCGCTGTCGATCGTCGGGAAGGTAGCCGTCGCGGGCGGAGGGCAACGAAGGCCGCAGACTCTCATAGCTGCGTTCACAGATATTCGACGGTGGCGCCGGACATCCGGTGCCGAGTGTCGAGGATGAACGTGGTCGTCGTCGCGATCGCGCCGTAGTCGAACGCGTCGTGGTCCACGAGCAGCACTACCGCATCGGCGGCGGCGAGTTCGTCGGGCGACACGTCAACAAAGGTCACCCGGCTGTCGAAGTGTCGGGTAATGACATGCGGGTCGACCACCCGCACCTCGCAACCCATCCCTAGCAACAGCTCGACGATCCGAGTCGACGGCGACTCGCGGGCATCGCCGGTGTTCTTCTTGTAGGCCAGACCCAGTACGAGGATCCGGGACCCGTTCATCGACCGCTTCTGCTCGTTGAGCGCCACCACCAGCCGGCGGATCACATAGTCGGGCATGTGGTCGTTCACGTCGTTGGCGAGCTCGACGAAGCGGAAGCTCTGCCCCAGCGCCCGCTTGACGCGCCAGGACAAGTACGAGGGGTCGATCGGCAGGCAGTGACCGCCGACTCCCGGCCCCGGTGTGAACTTCATGAAGCCGAACGGCTTGGTCGAGGACGCATCGATCGCCTCCCACACATTGATGTCCAGATCGTGGGCGAACATCGCCAACTCGTTGACCAAGGCGATGTTGACGTGTCGGAACGTGTTCTCCAGCAACTTGGTCAACTCAGCCACCTTGCAGTCGGACACGACGACGACCCGGTCCACCAGCGCACTATAGAACGCCTCGATCCGCGCGCTCGATGCAGCGTTGATGCCCGAGACCACCTTTGGTGTGTTGACGAAGCTGAAGTGGGCATTGCCCGGGTCGATGCGTTCCGGCGAATACCCGACGTAGAAGTCCACGCCGGCCTTGAGCCCCGAGCCGGCCTCGAGAATCGGTACCAGCAATTCGTCGGTGGTTCCAGGGTAAGTCGTCGACTCGAGCACGACCGTGGCGCCCGGTCGGATGTGCGGAGCGATGGCGGCCGCCGACTGCTCGATGAAGCCCAGATCTGGCAGGCCTTCGGTGAGCGGCGTCGGGACGGTGATCACCGCGTAGTCGAAGCCGACGGCTGCGTCGTAGGAGGCGCTGGCGGTGAATCGGCCCGACGCCAGAGCCTGCCGCAACACCTCGTCGGAGACGTCCTCCACGTAGGACTTTCCGGCGACTAGGCGCTGCGCCCGTGAGACGTCCACGTCGAGGCCGACTACCTGGTAGCCGACCTGTACGGCGCGGATCGAAATCGGCAGGCCCACATAGCCCTGACCGATAACGACGAGCTTCTCCGGCGTGGATAGGTTTGGAAACGGGTCAGACAAGGCGGTTCTCCCAGGGGATTGATCGGAGCGGGCGCGTCGGCCCGAAGTGCTTGGTCATCGCGCGGGGACACCCTTCACGGTTACCCCGGCAGGCACGTCACGGACGACACACGCGCCCGCACCGACCGTCGATCCAGCCGCCACGGTCAGCCCTTGCAACACGACAGACGCAGCGCCGAGCAACACGCCAGCACCGACCGTGCACTCACCCGAAACCGTCGCGGCCGGGTTGACGGAGACATAGTCAGCGAGAGCCGAATCGTGCCCTACCGTTGCGCTGGGATTCAGATGCACATGCGCTCCGATGGTGACGTTCGTGGAGATCTCCACCCCGGCGCAGACGATCGCGCCCACCCCGAGCCGGCACTGCGATCCGACGCCGGCCCGCGGGTGGACAAGCGGCGGCGCGCTCGCACCAGCGGCCGCGAAGCGCTCGGCCAGCCGGCGCCGGGTGCTCGGGGCGCCGACCGCCAGCGCGTACTGGGTGCTTGCCCGGGACGACGCGAGCCAGTCGTCGACACCGCCGAGATGGGGAACATCCCGTGCTGCCAGCCGATCCAGGTTGGCCCCGGTAGGGGCGTCGTCGAGCACGCCGAGCACGGTGAAAAGCGGCGACAACTCGGCCGCATTGATCGCGGCCACGACGTCGAGAGTTTCGCGGCCGAATCCACCCGCACCAACAATTACCAGATCTGTGCTCACGTGCCCGCCTCCGTCGAGCCGAGGAATTCCGACATCGTGGCCTCACCGTCCGCCGAGATCCCGTCCCGGCGCAGCACGGCTCGGATCGTCAGCGCCAGGATGCGCAGGTCCAGTGCATAGTTTCGCCGCCGCACATAGTCCAGATCCGCCGCGAACTTCTGCTCCCAGGTCAACGCATTACGCCCCGACACCTGGGCCAGACCGGTGATGCCCGGCCGAACCTCGTGGCGGCGTGCCTGCTCGGGCGTATAGCGGTCGAGGTATTGCATCAGCAGCGGCCGCGGTCCGACCAGGCTCATGTCGCCGCGCAGCACGTTCCACAGCGTAGGCAACTCGTCGAGGCTCGCGCTACGCAGCCGCACACCCAACGGGGTCAGCCGCTGGGTGTCGGTGAGCAGGTCGCCTGCCTTGTCGGGTTCCCGCATGGTACGGAACTTGACCAGCACGAACGGCTTTCCGTCCCGGCCGGGTCGCTGCTGACGGAACAGGACCGGCCGGCCGAGGGCACGCGCGACGAGCACGGCGATGCCGGCCTGCAGTGGCGCTGTCAGCACCAGTCCGAACAGGGACACGACGATGTCGATCGCCCGCTTTCCGAGGTTGTAACGCCAGGCGTCATCGCGGGGCGCGGGGTTCAACGGTCGACCAAAAAGCTTCGGACGGCGGTCATCACGCGATCCAGGTCGGCATCGGTCTGGCCCGAGCCACTGGGCAGGGTGAGCCCGTGCTCGAACAGCCAATCCGAGCTGCCGTTGACCAGCGACTGGGCCGACGCGAACACCGGCTGCCGGTGCATGGGTTTCCAGAGCGGCCGACTCTCGATCTCCTCTGCGTCCAGTCGCCGTGAAAGCTCGGCGGGTGTCCACCCGGCGGCGTCGTCGACCACGATGGCGGTCAGCCAGCAGTTGTCGGAGCGGTCGTCCCCACCGTCGAACAGGCGGACGCCGGGGACCTCGGCGAACAGCTTTCGATACATGTTCCGGATCTCACACCGACGGGCAAGGATCTGGTTCAGCCGGACCAGCTGAGCCCGACCGAGCGCCGCGAGGATGTTGCTGAGCCGATAGTTGTAACCGATGTCGGTGTGCTCGTAGTGAGCCACCGGCTGGCGGGCCTGGGTGGATAGGTAGCGCACGCGATCGGCCAGGGCCTTGTCCGAGGTCAGCAACATGCCGCCGCCCGACGTCGTCATGATCTTGTTCCCGTTGAACGAGAACACCGAGGCCGCACCGAAGGAGCCGGCCCGCCGACCTTGGAAGGACGCGCCAACCGACTCGGCGGCGTCGACGAGCAGCGGCACGTCCAGTTCGGTCGCGAGTGCGGTGAGCGCGGTCATGTCGGCGCACTTGCCGAGCAGGTCCACCGGCAGGATCGCGCCGATCCGCCGGCCGGTCGCCCGCACTTGATGGGCCGCGTCGGCCAGCAGGGTGACGTCGATGTTTCCGGTCTCGCGGTCGCAGTCGATGAAGAAGGGCTCGGCCCCGACGTAGGTGATCGCGTTCGCGGTAGCGGCGAACGTCATGGTCGCGGTGAGCACGACATCGCCGGGACGAACGCCGAGCGCGAGCAGGCCAAGATGCAGGGCGGCTGTACCCGAGCTGATCCCCACCGCGTGCGCCACGGCGACGCGCTGCGCCATCTCGGCTTCGAAGGCATCCAGATCGGGCCCGGCCGGCGCCACCCAGCCCGAACTCATCGCCTCCAGGACGTACGTGGATTCCAGCTCCCCTACATCGGGAGCCGAGAGAAAGATCCGAGCCACAGTCAGATCACAACGCCGTCGCGAGGCGCGACGAACCGGTCCGCCGCGCCGTCCGCGTCCACGCCTGCTGCTCGACCTCGTCCGGATTCAACGGCGGCACGTCGACGTGCGAGATCATCGGGTGTGATGGGTGTTTGCTCGCTTCACCGTCACCGAGCAGCACTTCGTGCATCTTCTCCCCGGGGCGTAGACCGGTGAACACAACCTCGATGTCTTTGCCGGACATCGTGATCATGCGCCGGGCGACATCGACGATCTTGATCGGGTCGCCCATGTCGAGCACCAGGGCTTCGCCGGGGCGCCCGATGGCGCCGGCCTGGATGACCAGCTGACAGGCTTCGGGGATCGTCATGAAGAACCGGGTGACCTCGGGATCGGTCACCGTCACCGGACCGCCGTTCTCGATCTGCGCTGCGAATGCGTGCAACACCGAGCCTCGGCTGCCCAGAACGTTGCCGAACCGGACGGACAGGTACTCACCGCCGTGACTCTGGATGGCGAACCACGCCGTCACCTGCTCGGCGAGGCGTTTGGAGTGGCCCAGGGCGCTGGCCGGATTCGCCGCCTTATCGGTGGAGATGTTGACGAAATGTTCAACGCCGCCGGCCGCGGCCGCATGCAGGACATTCAGCGTCCCGTAGACGTTGGTCAGGAGCGCCTCCTGCGGATAGCGCTCGAGCAGCGTCAGGTGCTTCAGCGCCGCGGCGTGGAAAACGACCTGCGGCTGGTGTTCGATGAACACGTCCTGCAGTGCCTTGGGGTCGCGGATGTCGACGAGCACGATCTCGGGTGATTCGAGCAACGCGCGTCCGTAGATCGAGAGTTCGACGGCGTGCAGCGCAGATTCGTCGCGGTCGAGCATGATCAGCTCCGATGGTCCGAACTTGTGCAGCTGCCGACACAGCTCGGACCCGATGGACCCGCCGGCGCCGGTGACCAGTACGCGACGCCCGGTGATGTACTGCGCGATCGAGGTGACGTCGGTGTCGACTGGGCGCCGGCCGATCACGTCCTCGACGTCGACCGCCCTCAAGGATGAAAGCTGCACCTGAGCGCCACGCAGCAACTCGTTCAGCGGAGGCATCACCAGGCAACCGATGCCCGCCTCGTCCGCGGCATCGGACACCCGCCGGATGAGTGATGCGTCGGCCCGATTGACGGCGATCACCAGACGCGTCGCGCCGAAGTGTTGGGCAGCTTGGGCGATGTCGGCGCTGGTGCCGCAGACGCGCAGACCATGCCGTTGCAGGTGCGACTTTGCCGGATCATCGTCGAGGAAGCCAACCGGTCGGAACGGCGACGTCGGGTCACGCAGCATCCGTAGGGCCAATTCTGAACCCACCCAGCCCGCGCCGAAGATCAGGATCCGTTCGGCAGCACTGGTGGGCAGGCTGTTGGATTGCTTGATCAACCGTTTCGCGATCCGGACGGCCAGCATGCCCGTGAACGCCAGTGGCCACGCGACGAACGCAACGCTCCGCGGCAGTGAATGGGGCTGGACGATCAGCACAACCGCAGTAGCGACTGCCGAAACGGCCGTCACCGAGACCGCGATCGCGCGCAACTCGTCGAAGCTGCCGACCTGATAACGTCGGCCATACAGCAGAAGTCCGGCACCGACGATCAGTTGCGCACCGGCCATGAAGAGGGCGAGGACGGTCACCGCCCCCCACTGGACTTCGGAGGCATCGAAGTCGTAACGGGACAGAGCAGCCAGTTCTGTCGCCACCAGCCACACGATGATGTCGGTGATGATCGCTGAGAAACCGTCGCCCTGGCTGCCGATCCGGGCGGATCGTGTCCCTGTGCGGGAGGTGAGCGGATTGGGTGGGCTCATTCTGCGGACCCCGTTCTCCTGGCATTAGCACAGCTGATCGGGGTGCTCTAGATCGCGGACGCGACGCTTGGCGGAGCTGAGCCTGATCCCTGCGCAGGACCACGTATATCTGCCCTGACAGCGACTCCATGATCGCACACTGCGACTGACGTGTCGCAGATAGTTAATTATTGCACTTCCCGTGACGGGTCTTCTACGGTACGTTGATGTCGGAGATCAGCGCGTTGGCCAATCTCCGTCTGCTTCACTACGGAGGGATCCAAGAAATGAACGTAGGCAAGCGGCTCATTGCGGGACTGATAACGGTGCTTGGTCTCGCAACCGTGTTGGTCACGTTCGGCGGATCATCGGCGTGGGCCTATCCGCCCGGCACCGCCCCCACGCTGACGGTCAGCGCCAGCACCGTGGTCCAGGGCGGCACGCTGACCCTCATTGGTAGCCACTTCAGCGGCCCGGTCGACCTAGTCGGACACACGGCTGCGGTAGACCTTGGTACCGCCGAGGCGGGTGGCCCCGACGGTACGTTCACCAAGACGGTGACGATCACGGCCGCCGACTTTCCGGCCGGTAATCACACCATCGTGGCCACCGACGCCGTCGGCGACAGCGCGTCCGTCAGCTTCAGTGTCGAAGCGACCGGCACCGGGGGTAACGCAGGCAGCGGCGGCCTGGCTTACACCGGTGTCGCTGTACTGAGTGTGGGCGGCGTCGGCGTGTTGTTGCTCATCGGCGGTGGCATCATGCTGATGGCCGGCAAGCGCAGGAAAGCCACTGTCTGATCCAGAGATCAGTGCCGATGCCTGACCTGACCGAAGGCGAACTTTCCTCAGAGAACGCAGAGCAGTCGGCCACTACTCCGGATCCGTTCGAGGGCCCCGATTGGGGCAAGCATGTGCGTCGTTCGGTTGCGGGGTCGGACGACGGATCCGCACCACCTCGGCTACGTCGGGTCAAAGTTTCGCGCCGGAACAGGCGCCGACGCCGTCGATTCGGCCTGGCGATGACAGTCGCCGGCAGCCTGATCCTGCTGGCCGGTGCTTGGCTCGTGGTCACCGGCCTGCTGGCGCGGGCTCAGCTGAATGAGGCCCGGACCGATGTCCAGAAGCTACGGGACGAGATCTCCGTCGGTGACCTTCCGGCCGCTCGTGACACGGCCGCCGACCTGGCCAGCCACGCGCATCGTGCCCACGTCCTCACCACTGGTCCAGCGTGGGCGGTGGCGGCTCACATCCCGGGTGCCGGCGATCCCATTCACACCATCCGCGGGGTGACAGCGAGCATCGACATGATCGCCAACCAGGCTCTGCCGGAACTGGTGACGGCCACGAGCCAACTCCAACCGGCCACCCTCCGCAACGCCGACGGCAGCATCGATCTGAACCGCATCGCCGCGGTGGTGGGACCGCTCGACCGGGCTTCGGCGGCAATGACGAACGCAGTAGCGACCGTCGCGGCCCTTCCGTCCCACACCTATCTGCCCACCATCGACAGTGCACGCAGCGATGTCTTGTCGCAGCTCGCATCCCTTGGCCGCACCGTGCATTCGGCCGACCTGGCGGCGCGAATCGCACCCCCGGTGCTGGGTCAGAACGGCCCCAAGTCGTACCTGATCTCCTTTCAGAATGAGTCCGAGCTGCGCGGCACGGGCGGTCTGCCGGGGGCGTTCGCGATCGTCAAGGCCGATCACGGGAAGCTGACGTTCACCCGGTTCGAGCGCGACAGCACCCTGACAACCACACCGTCCGGCCTGGACTTCGGCCCCGCATACAACCAGCTCTACGCGGGGGCAAATGCGACCAAGGAGTACGCAGACAGCAACGTCAGCGCGCACTTCCCCTACGCCGCGCAGATCTGGGTCGCCATGTGGCAGAAGTACAGCGGCCAACACCTCGACGGAGCCATGGCGCTCGACCCCACCGCGTTGAGCTACCTGCTAAAAGTCATCGGGCCGGCAACGTTGCCGGACAAGGCGCAGGTCACCGCAGCCAGTGTCGTCGACCTAACCCAACGGAAGCTGTACTCGATGTTCACGAACGAGCCGGCACGCAAGAAGTATCTGCTCGATATCGCCCGAACGATCAGCACCCACCTGCTCGCCGCTGAGTCGGGCCACACCGTTGAGTTGATCCGCGCCGCCGGGCGAGCGGCGGGCGAGCGCCGCCTGCTCGCGTGGAGCAGCGATCCGTCGGTCGAGGCCGACCTCGCCCAGACTGCGGTGGGCGGTGCCGTGCCGCAGACGACCGCACCGTTCGTCGGCGTGGCGATCAACAACTCCTCGGCTAACAAGATCGACTACTACCTGGACGCGGCGCTGACGTGGCAACGTTCCGGTTGCGGATCCACCCGCAAGGTCACGGTCACGGTCACGATCACGAACAACGCGCCCATTGGCTTGCCGGCCTATGTCCTGGGCCAGACCGGCAAGCCCGGATATCCGCAACATCCCGGCGATGACCGTGTCCTGGTCGGCTACTACGCGACGCAGGGGGGCGCCCTGAAGAAGGTCACGCTGAACGGCGTCGCCTCGACTTCAGCGATCGGCTCCGAACTCGGCCACCCGGTCTTCACGACCAACCTCCAACTTCCCCGCGGGTCCACCCAGACGATCGTGCTGAACCTGACCGAACCCGCCGGGTCCGGGACACCAGTGGTGCTGGCGCAACCCATGGTGCGACCCACGAGCGTTGCGATCAAAGATGAGGCCTGCGGATAGCTCGACCGACAGCCCGATCGGACGCGCCTCCTCCCCCTGCCCGGCCAATAACCACCCACGAAAACGTCAGGAGACCCTAATTTCGGCTGCGGACGCTGCTCGCACCGACTACACAGATACGGATGAATATCTCGTTCAACGGAGAGTCAGGGATCGACTGGACGGATTGCGCGCGACCTACGGACCTGGAGCGTTCATCGCTGGCAGCGCTGCCCAAGATGCTGTTCTTGAACGCTTGGGCGAGCAGTCTGTCTGATTTGACAGGGCGACCGGGACGCGCCCGGCAACGCTAGACCGTCGTGAACTGTCCGGGGTTGGCGCTTGCGTCGGCGGCGAGGTTGCGAAGTAGCCATTGCACCGATTCGTCGATGGAGCCCTGGTGGTCGCCTTCGACGTCGCAAACCGTGATGTCGCCAAGGTCCCCGCAGGTCTGGCCGGCCTTACCTACATGGCCCAGGACTCGGGAATGCCCGACGAAGTGCAGAGTAACTGTCTGTGATGGTTTACTACGTAGGGTTGACGTGGCGGTAGATGCTGGCGCGTGTAGACCCCCTATTTTTTCCGCCGCCGAAGCACAAGCAAAACTCCCGTTATAACAACTGCGACGAGTACAACTCCGCTGTGGGCTGCCCGTCTGCGGGCTCTCCCAGTCCCTGGGCCACCGACTGGTCTACTGCAACCAGCCCTGTACGCGGCCGCGCAACCGGGGATAACTCCGCCGGGTTTCCCAGACATCACTACAGGCGACAACGGCCGCTACCACGCCGCGCCGGGCTCGGACCCGTGCACCGGGCTAGGTGTTCCCGACGGAACCGCCCTGCTCACCGTCCTGGCCACCGCACCGTAAAACTTTCATCCCTGTCCACCGCCACTGCACGGCGTTGACGCGGGAGGTGCAAAAGTGGGCCTCGAGCGGAACCGGTGACCGAAGCCGCGGATAACGCACCCGAGGGGCCCTCATCGCCTCACTGTAGGTGGTTGGCCGGTGACATTTGGTTAAAGCGGTGAATTCGCCGATGCGTCCGCCCACCGGCAGCTGAGTTTGGTCGGTTGAAGGTTCTACGGGCTGGTGAGGCCCGGGTCAGGCATTGGTCGGCCTACCGGTCTGCTCGGCGCAGCGCTCGCGGCCTGCGCCTCGGCGACGGTGGGGCACCGGCCGGCAAGTACATGTTCGGGAATCGCCGGCAGTTCGGCGATGACCTGCGCCAAGTCGCGGCGGACCGCGACCGCGATCGACTCGGCGATCCGGGCTTGCTTCATCGCCAGCGCCGCCTGATGAGATCGCGAACAGGGTGTTGGTCAGTTGCCGCAGAAAGATGGCCTGACCGACGGTGCCCTGGCCGCCGATGGGGATTGATAGGCCAACAGCGCCGCGTCGGTCGGCGCCGGCCGGACCGTGCGGCGACCGGTGATGGCCCAGCGGTCGACTGGCCCAGCTGTAGGGTGGCGGCCGCAGCAGCAGCCGGAGTCCCATGGCGCCGCTCCGACGACCCGGGTCTCCCGGTCCGAGCGGCGCCACCGCTTTCGCCGCATCCAGGTGCGCCTAGCTACTTTCCCATGAAAAAGTCGGAGCCTGAGTCGTTGCGGCGCAGCGGGTTTCGCTACTCACGTCCGCTTATTTGGGACCTGCTCGTGGGAGAATAGGTCCAAGGATCGGGTCGAGCGGCTGGGAGTTGTTGGATGCTGAGAACTCATGCTGAGCAGGTCAGCCTGTGGGAGGCGGTTCTCCCGGACGAGGTCCGGCGGTTGCCGGTGGAGTTGCAGCGGGTCGACCGTCT
>JAABUU010002059.1_pt1 | contig 30270 bp, 45 predicted proteins | sample 5559301 | NCBI WGS metagenome assembly JAABUU01 (sample SAMN10711884, study PRJNA513360) | rock metagenome | isolation source: Antarctica rocks | place: Antarctica: Victoria Land, Richard Nunatak white
CTTTCACCTCATGCGCAGCGGTATCGATAAGAAAGCATCGCGCAAGATTTTCTGGTCGCACACGACGCCACAGAGCCAGGGAACACAACGCACCACTCTGGGGGCTGGACCCGCGACGGACGCTGGAGCGACGCCCTTTGACTGGGCCACGTTTGGCACGGCAGCGACAGCGGCAATGAGTGAGGCAGGAGAGGCAACAACGGTGAAGCTCACAGTGATTGGACGACCCGACAAGATCGTGGAGCGCGGCGACGTCGCACTCGTCGGCATGCGCAGCGAGAAGGTACCCTCGCTCCCGAAAGGCGTGCCGGCGCCACCCCCACCCCAGACCGACTACATGGTGCTCGTCGGCATGAAGCAGTGGCGCAAGGTGGCGCAGGCTCTCGCCGCCGACCCGAGCGATAAACTGCTGATCGAGGGCTACCCCTCCGTCCAGCCGGAGTTCGCCGGCATCACGGTGTACGCGACCTCGGCGACCACGACAGGCATCCAAGCAGGGAAGAGAGCGGCACAGACGGCGACAACTACCTAGCGCCGGGCTGTGCGAGGAGAAATGCAGTGGTGTACGCTGCCGGCACCGTCCTCGCAGCCCTTCTCCTAACGCCCGTCGTCGTCGCGATCATCCAGAGAAGAGAAAGGACCCCCTAATGAACGGACAGGACACCGAAGGCACAGTAGCGCGCGCGCACGACACGACCGCGAACAAGGTCGAGGACGTGTTACGCAAACGGACCGGCGGTACTGAGGAGCACCCGGTCGAGGGCCGCGCCGATGAAGCACAGCGCGAGACGCCGCGTGAGACGCCACCGGACCAGGGTAACGGAAACCGCAGCAGCGACCTCGCCAAGACCGACACGGAGACGCACGACGATGCCGGGGACGACGAAGCGGTCGATGACGGCAGCCTCCTCGGCGTTGGCACCGGCGACACCGACGCCGCGAGCGACAACGCGAGCGACGATGCACACGGCATCATCGGTGAGGAGGCGTAACCCCACGGGAGGCATCTCACCCTACTTGTCGCTCCACTATTTTAATCGCATTGCTCTCAGAGCCACAGCGTGAAAAGGCCAGGGGTACGGGGCTTAACGGCTGGCGCGGGCGTCCAAAAGGGGGGCTCCCAGTGGCCGCGCATACCCGCGCAGCTCCACGCGACACCCCCATTCTACGCGACCGACGCGTCCAAGGGCCTTTGGGGACGCCGGACCGGCGTAGGCGGCCTCTCCGCGCGACGGGCGGGTCAACGGCTAGGAGCGCCGCCCCAGTCCGTGCCGCCCGTCGCGCCCGCTCTTTTATCCTCCTGGCCGGGCAGATAGCGCGTTTGTGTGGGGACGGTAGCCGCGATGCAGGCGGCGCAGTACGGGTGGCCGTCGATCGCTTCGTGGGCGGGCTTGAGACACGCCCAACAGGGGATCGGGCGGCCGGTGATGACGGTCGTTAGCATGGGTCGCGGCGCTCCTTCGGTTCCAGTGTACCGGGGAGCGCCGCATGGGGGATAGCGCCCTCTCCGCGTCAGCCTGGCGTCCTGTGTCAGGCCACGGCCGTGTCGTCGTCGAGCACACAGACATCGACGGCACAGGGTCGTCCGTTGCGGTCCACGCCTTCAACGAATGTGAGGCGCGTGCCCGCTCGCAACTCATCAAAGGAGCCGTCCCGCATCTCTCGTGCATGGAAGAAGAGCGATTCCCGGCTATTACGGGGCGCGATGAACCCAAAGCCGCGGTCGCATAGGAGATGCGTGATCGTCCCGTCGCGCCGCACGGGCGCCCCGTCTGTGAGTGATTGCTGGTCCATGGGCGTGTTGCCCTCCTTTTGTGTGTGTGGCGGGGACAGAGGGACGACATCGACGGCGCGCGCCCTCTGCCCCCGGTTGCCGGGCGACTCTCGATAGCTGACCAACTCACCCACGCGCAGCCGCCCGAACAGGTCGCCCGCGGCCAGCCCCGACGCCCCTAAGCGCGAGAAATGAAAAAAGCGTTCGTCGCCGCCCGTGAGCGGCCGCAGGAAGCCATAGCCCCCTCCAGGGCCGTTCTCGTGTTGTAAGCCCGTGATGATCCCGTTGAGCACCGCACGGCGTACCGCCCGCGCGCCGGGACCTTGGACGGTCATGGTCGGCTCGAACACGACGCGATCCCCGGCGCGCAGGTTCTCGATCGGGATACCCCCGCAGACCGCGCTGGCATGAAAGAAATAATCACCACCACTTTCGGCCTCAATGAAGCCGTACCCGTGTGTTTGACCCAACGTGAGCACGCGCCCTTGCATCTCTACCGTACCTCCATCACACATCCTCCCGGACCGCCCACGACTATCGACGGGCGGCCATGGAGCGCTACCGTGCAGCACGCCGCCGCGCTGGCGTATCGTCGTCCTCTGCCTGTTCGGGCTGAGAGGCCCACGCCGGCGGCTCGGGCATGGCGTACGACAAAATGAGGGCCGCACCCTCCCGCTCCCACACCGCATCGGCCGCCGCGCGCGCGGCCTCGTAGGCTTCTTCCTGAATCTCTTTCAGGCGGGCGTCAGCGAAGGTGAAAATGTACCGGCGGGCAAGGTCGACCCGGCGCGATTGCCAACTGGTATGCAGGTCGCGCTGGCGCTGGTCATACTCCATGCCCGTGATGTCGCGTCGCTCACGGTAACGCCGTTTCAGGGCCTCTAGGGTGCCTGTGTACATGTCCTTGGCGAGGTCCTCTAGGCGTTGCTGCATGGCCTCTATGGCCGTCTGACGCGCCCTGATGGCCGTTCTCACGGCGACCGGGGCCTCGGTCCAGACCATGCGGTGCGCCTTTTGCCAGTCCGTCTGGTGCCGCACGGAAAGCTCGGCATCGCGCGCTTGGCTAATCAACGTATTTTGCACTTGCTGGAAGGCGGCTGCCTCCATCCCTTGCGCTGAATTCAAATTCATTATGTCTACCTCTCTTGGCTAATTAGCCGAGTATCTCGTCAAGGCGCTGGTGGGCCTTCGTCAGCCGCGCCTCGGTGAGCGGCGACATGGCGGGGGTGGCCGGTGCGGGACGTGGATCGGACCGAGCCACGCGAGCAGCTATGACTGCTTCGAGATCGTCGATGCGCTCGCGCAAGCCGCATGGGTCGTCCGAGCTAGGTGACGGGTCCCAACTCCATGCCTCATTGAGGGTAACTGGCTCAGGCTGTGGCGCCGTCATGCGGCGCTGTTGTGGCTGGCTACGCCGTGCGATCTCGCTCAAGTCATCAACGAGCGATGTTGCGGTGGGGGGCGTCGTTGGCGGTTCGGGCGCGGCGGCGGGCGTGGGGAACAGCAGTGCGTCGATCTGGCCGTGGAGCGCGGCGCGAGTACGGGGATTGGTGTGTGCGGTCATTGAATCGGTCTCCTGTGACGATACATCAGGTGCCGTAGTAGCGGCGCCACTGGTTAAGGATCTGCTGATTGGGGTCCATGGTCGCGTCGTCGCCGCCCAAGCGCGACGCACGACGGTACTCTGCTTCGAGGTCTGGCGTCCACACGTCCTCCAGGTAGACGATCTCCTCGGTCGCCGGTTGGAAGGCTCTGAGTTGGAGGGCTATCGAGGCGGCCATGACGCGATCGTCGTGCAGCGATCCACTGGCGCCTGTGCTGCCATTGTCCCTGACGGTGTAGGTCCGGCACTCGGCCACGAACGCGGCGTCGTGAAACGGCCAGCGCTCCTGGATGGCTTGGGCCAGACCGTCGATGGCGATGGGTTTGGTCTTGCTAGTGGTTGGCCACCCCACGCGCTCGGACGCGTTGCCAATGGCGTCGTAGTCGCGGTGCGCGTACAGGGAGGGGTACGCGTGGTTTTGCAGGTCCAGCAGCACCGTGTGGCCATGGTTGTTCCGCTCACAGCCAAGGAGGGCGGTGTTGTACCACAGGCCCAGGTCGTTCAGGATCGCCGCGAATTGCTGCGGCGGAAAATGCCCATGTACCCAGGCCACATCAAGCCCCGTCTGTTGGTCGATCACGACGGCGGCCGAGTAGTCGCCCGTGTGCAGGCCCTCGGCGGGATCGGCTCCTATGACGTAGGAGCGCCCCTCTAAGGGCATCTCCCACACCTTGAGACCGCCATTCAACTCGGTCGCTATCGGCACGCGACAGCCCGCGAGGATCGCTTCTAGCGCCGCCGTGTCGAAGCGTGGGCGACCGGAGAGGATGAAGGCCGTTTCGGGGTTCGCGGGATATTCTTGGGCAGCCTTGTCCGCTGAATACCCCTTCGTCGCCTGGTCGTACCACGCCTGGTCACGACCCGGCCGGATGGCCCATCCCAGGAAAATCGGGTGCATCCCCTTCCCCTCGATGGCCTGCCGCCAGTGGGCATGAAAGGCGTTGCCGGCCCCATTGGCAGTGCTGATGACGAGGATACGCTGGCCGGCGCTCCGGGCCGTCACCGCCGCGGCGTCGAAGATCGCGGCGCCATATTCCTGATGTGCGAACTCGTCTAACACCAGGAGTTGGCAATTGAGCGAACGCGCGGCTTTCTCCGTCGCGGCCTGGGGCAGGATGCGCGACCCATTGGCGAGCTCCAGCGTCGTGGTGAGTTGGGGGTTCGAGAGAGGGACCTGGAGCCAGGGCGGGAGGTTGTCCCACGCCACCCGACACTTGCGGGCGAACTCCCTGGCCTTACTTTCATCCTGCGCGAACACGATGACGCGGTTGTGCGGGTGAAAATCGACAACCCACAACGAGAGCGCCGCCGCCAACTCGGTAATGCCCAGTTGCCGGGCTTTCAGGGTGATCGACTCGCCGTGCTCCATCCACTGCCGCAAGACATCGCGCTGGTAGTCGAACAGGTGGAAGGGGATGACCCCGGCGCCGGTATCGGCCTCGACCTTGCAGTAACTGTCGATGAAGTACTCAGGGTCGCGCCGGCAACGCGCCACCTCCTCGGCAACCCACGCGGCGTCGAGGCCGCCCAGGTCCGCGTCCGGGTTGAGCAGGCCCGCGCGCTCCTCCTGCGCAACGTCCTGTTCCAGGGCGCGCAAACGATTAAGCAGTATCCGGTTTGTTGGCATGGCTTCCATGCTCCTCACGCTGCTCTAAGGCGGCGACCCGCGCCGCGATCTCGTCGGCGTCCACGACGGAGTACAGCCGTACAGCCGCACCGGCGGCCGCCGCCATGGCCGATAGTCGAGCGGGCTCTAAATTACCATCGCGCACGTCCATCATGCCCTTAACCAACAGCGGGAGGAGGGGCCGCAGATCGCGCGGCAAGACCTTCTCGGCGCGCACCGCGTTGGCCTTGTTGAGTCCCCCCGCGCGCCGCGCTGTCGTGGCCTTGCCCTGTAACGACGGCTCGTGGGCGAAGCAGCGGGTGCTAGCGGGGAGGGCGCGCGCCCGACAGGGCGACCCATCGGCGCGTGTCGCCTGGCATATCTCATCAGCCATCAGGCCCTCCTGCTCCATACCTGTACCACAACCATCGGCAAGCATTAGCAACCATCGCACTTTGGCCCCGGCTTTTCGCCACGCTCACGATCCACGTCCGCGAGCGCGCTGTCATAGGCCGTCACGACATCAGTGCTTAGGGCCATCATGTCCTTCACCAGGGCCAGGCAGCGTACGAGGGCCAAGGCGATGTCATGCGAGGTGGCCCGTACATCGTCGCGCTCAACGGCCACGAGGCCCCGGCCGATGCGCTGTGCCGCCAAGCCCTTGGCCTGCAATGCGGCGTTCCGTGCGCGCGCCTGGGCCAGGATCTCGCGGGGCGGCTGCTGTGTCGTGTCTGCCATGCTCATATATCACTCTCCGTAGGCGTCGGGGCCGGGACCATTCGGCGACCATCGGGCCGTACCGTCGGGGCCTCGTGTCTCCCGGCCCCGTTGGGTGCTCTCATCGAGCAACACTGTCGTTGGCGCATAAGGCCGTGGTGGAATGGACGGCCAGTGCAGCAGGGCTAGGTCACGCGGCGTCAGGGCCGCTTTCGCCTTCGTCGCAGCCAAGCGCGCCCCGGCCCCCTCATTATCGACTGTAGGCGTTGGTGTCTTTTTTGCCATGGCTACGCGCTCCGTTGGCGCGACGAGGGCGCGCCACGCCGCCCGGTGGGAAACACATCGCCGTCGTTATCGTCGCCGCCGACCCGCTCGAAGACGAGATCTTTATGGGCCAGGATGTAGTCCGCATCGTCTTGATGGACGAGGGTCGTTTCGTTACGCGTGAACTGGTAAGACGGCCCTCGCACCACGAGGCGGTCGCGCAGGGGCACGTAGGGCTTGGGCTCCTCGCCCCTCAAGGCGGCTTGTTCCTGCCACACCCGCCGCTGCGTGGGCTCGTCCATGCCCGGTATCGTGTCTTGGAGCGACGCAACGACCGTGTCATTTTCCTCGTCGGGCACGGTGATGGTTACGGCGCCGTCGTGGAGCAGGCCCTTGCGGCGGCCGCGATAGATGATCCCAATTTCCTCCGGCTGGCGACGCTGGCGTGACGGGACACGCCGTCCGGCCTGTGGGTCGGCCAGGTGCGCAAGATCCCGGTCGAGCGTGCGGTCGGGGGTCATTGCCTCCCCACGCTCCAGCGTCTGCTGCTCACGCTGGATGCGGGCCTCATCGGCGCGCGTCAGCGGCTCGGGTGTGTCCAGCACGGCTGTTGCCGACGCCTGGGCGGCGCGGCGACCGGGGATGATCTGCTGCGCCTCAATCAGCGCATCACCACGACGGGCGCCGCCACTTTTGCGCGGCGTAGGCGCGGTCGATGTCGTTTGTCGTCTAGCCATGTGAGTAGTCTCCTTCGATGTGTGAGCGGCCGGCACACGAGACCGGCGCGTTTCAACTGAGTGCGAATCTTAGCAGTAGGCGCGGTGGTTACTCGGCGTGCCGCTTACGCAAATCAGCGGGGCCGCCCTCGACGGCGGCGTCAGCATGAAGTGGCCTGAGCGGCGCCGCTCGACGCCCCAGCCTTGCTGACAAGCAAGCGCGATCAGGTGTGTAATGTCGTCCATGCCCTGCGTCCTTTCGTGTGCATTTGACTGCTGTTGCGCCTGGCCCTACACTGGTCCGCGAAGGAAGGGGCTATCTCGTGAATCTGGTATTTTTTATCCTCGCGTGCTTCGTCGTCGTCCCTATCTGCTTGCTCTTGGTCTTCCTGGGGCAACTCACCTTCCTTGCCCACCCGGATATCGTGACGCTCATTGTTGTGGGCGCGCTAGAGATTACGGGGGCCTTAACCGCCATCGTCGTCTTATTGCACATCTTTGTGCGCGCGGTGCAGCACCCGATGCAGCATCAGGTTTGCTTTGCCTGCCGCTCGGATGTGGCCGCGACTGCCTCTATCTGTCGTTACTGCCGAACCACACTTATTGAAGGCCAGATAGAGGAGGATGACAGTGAGGAGGAGCCCGCTATTTGATGCGCCGTGGCAACTGGAAGGGCATGCCCACGGTCGGTGACGTATCACCGGTCGGTCCATAACTTTGCGCGGCGACGACCTTCCTGGACGTATTGATGTTGTGCTGTGTCTTGGTTTGCCCAACTTTATTGCCGTTCTGATCTTGGACAGTCACGCTAATCGCTAGGCTATGCTGCACATCATGCGCGCTTTGCATGATCCCCGTCCCATAATCACGACCCTGCCCCGGATGGCCTGTATAATCCCATCCGTTGGGGCCGGCATTATATTGAGAGAGTGCCTTGTCCCACCGTCCTCCCGACGCTTTCGAGGCCAGGTTCACCGCGTCGTAGTCGGCCATGGCCTGTGCGCCGACCTTGGGGTCGAGCGCGGCCTTATGCCAATTAGTGACTGGCCCCTGCCCCAACTCCCGTGACGCCTGGCCCAGATACTTCACGGCCGACGCCTGGTCGGTGAATTGGCCCAAACCGTAGCCGCCGTCGGCGCTCACCGCCGACGGGTCGATCTTGCCATTGACCGTCGCCTCCTGACGCGATTGGGCCAACAGGACAGATAGAGGGACGCCCGTGCGTTGCGCCGCTGATTGCAGCGCCGCGAAGGTCGAGGCTGACACGCTCGCGCCGTCGATCCGCAACTGGCCCGCCGTGCCCTGCTTAACCGCCGTGCCGCTGATGGGGCCGAACCGGGGGTCGCCTGACGTATCAAAGCCTATCTTGGAGGCGTCAACGACCTGATTGTTCGCGAGAGCGGCCTGCTGAATGGTTTGATTATGGGCGTCAACGGCCAGTTGGTTGGCGTGCGCCTGTCGGGCCAGGGCCGTGGGCGTCACGGAGCCTGAGCCGTCGATGTGTATGCCGAGGTCATAGGGGGACGGCGGCCCCATGATTGCCGTGCTGTCGCCCTGTAGAGGCCGTGTGGGTTGGATATGAGAGGGGTTGGGGCCGGCGCTGGTGTCCGTGCCATTCAGGCCGTAACGCGGGTCGAAGCGCCCAACCGCTCGATTGATCGCACCCGCCGCATTGCCCAAGGCCGTCGCGCCCTCGTCAATCGCGATACCCAACTTAGCCGATGGCCCCGTGATGGCGTCCGCGATGACCTTACCGGCTTGAATGTAGTCCGCGCCCGTATGTGCTCCCGGCGCTCCGGGGGCGGCCTCCTTCTTCTGAAGGCTGGCCTCGTATTTCTGCGCCGCGTTCGGGCCTTCCGCCACGAGTTTCTGGATGAAGGTCTCGGCTTGATTGCCCTTCATCCCGCTAAAATCGAAGCCTGCCTCAGAGAGCGCCTGCTGGGCGATACGCGACCCGCCCGACCCCACATCGTAGCGCCGCGCCGTGTTGGCGTACGCGTCCCATAATTTCTCAGGGTGGCTCTGGGCCTCATCGAATTGCGCCGGATCGAGGCCCAGCATATAGCCCTGTGCAAGCGCGTTCGTGTCCGTCGAGCCGATGGTCCCGGCCATGGCCTGCGCGATATTGACCTTCACGCCGGTTGAGTCAGACAATGCTTGAGTGGCAGCCAAGCCGTTAACCGAGATTTACCCAACGCCCGCCGCCTGGTTCATCCCTTTGATGCCTTCGACAAGTCGCCCGACGCTGACACCCGATTGACGCGCCGCCTGATCCATCTGCGCGTAACTGTTCGCCACCTGCGCGGCCGTCATGCCGCCCTGCATCATCTGCGCGGTCAGCGCGGTGGCATCAGTGAGCCCGATACCGCCATGGCGCGCAAGGGCCATCGACGCGTCGAGCCCGCCCCCAAGCTGCGACGAATCGACACCGGCCAGCCCTAACTGGCGTGCGGCCGCCTGGCTCTCGCTTTCTTTGTAATCGAACGGCCAGCCGGCATGCATGGCCGTTGACAACTCACTGCCCGGCGTGGCTCCGCTCCGTGTCCCAACAGACCCCGCCAAACTCTGGCGATCAGTGGCATATTTGGCCTGGAGGTCGCCCACACCAAGGGCCGCGCCACCGGCGACGGCGGCGACGGCCAGGGGCGCCGCCGCCTCTCCCAGCAGGCCGATCAGCGGACGTGCTAACCCGGCGACGATATCGCCGGTGGCCCCCATGCCCGCCGCGTTGGCCGCCCCACTAATCCCCCCAGCCACCAGGCCACCGGCGCCCCGCGTGATTGCCTGAGCGATGTGCTCGCCCAACACCGTGTCCGACCTATCCTGTTGGGTCGTGTCGTTGCTGTTCGCGCTACCACCGCCGTTCGTCGGGCCGAAGGCGGGGGTGGCGGCGGGCCAGGGATTGGCCGTGCCGCGCTGATCGACGGTCGCCCCGTACACACCATAGCGAGCCAACCGCTCCATGCCCTCCGGCGGAGGCGGGACAAGGGGCCCGGAAGGGACACTCTGCTGGTAGTACTTTGCGCCGCCAGGGTTAGGCAAAGAGTCGCCATCGTCCTGTCCCTGCGCCGTCGCGGCCTGCTGCTGCTGCTGCTGTTGGTTGTGCTGGCGCAGCAACTCTTGCCAGCGCGTGAGCATGTCGTGCTGCGCAGGCAGGGGTTCAGCGGCGGCCTCGGGGTTGTCGGCGGCGAAGTCGCGGACCTGCCCGGTGAGTTCGTCCCTCCGCGCGTTGATGGTGCCCTGCGTGCGGGCGATATCAGGGTGTAACTCCTGGACGATGGAGGGGTCCATCGTCCCCAGGCGCGTCACGGCCTCGCTATACGACGCGGCCTCCGGTTTGGACCCGCGCGGTATCGCGTTGAACGCATCGAGCAGCCGCTGCTTGAGGTCCTGGAGTTGAGTGTCAGCGGCGCGCGCCGCCGCCGCCAACTCCTCGAAGGTCTGGGGTAATGGACCCGTCGCGGTAGCCACGGCATCAGGAGTCACGCCTGTGGCCGCGTCAGGCGTCGCCGTCGTGGCGGTCGGTTGGCTGTGGGCCGTCAGCGCCTGTGTCAGGCGGTCGTCGCCCGTCGTGGCAAGAGGGGCGCTCGATAGGACGCCCACGACCGGGCGGGACGGCGCATCTGGCGGCAGGACAGGGGCGCTACCGGTGGGCGTTGCCGGTGGGTGCGGCGCTAGTGGCGCGGATTGGTCGTAACCATAGCGCGCGGGCCGTTCGACGCCCGCCGCCGCCTGTTGTGCCTGTCGCTCCCGCTGGGCCTGCTGCTGCTGTTCGCGCGCGGCCATGGATTGTTGGAACTGGGCCAACACGTCGGCGGGCGGCTGCGTGGCGAGATTGGGCGTGGTCCCCGCGAAGGTCATGGCCTGCGCCTGGATATCGGCGGACCTGGCCGCAAGGGCATTTTTGGTCTGGGCGATCTCCGGCGCGGCCTGGGCCACCTCCGCGGGGTCCATGCGCGCCAGGGTCGCCGCCGCTTGCGGATAGGTCTGTGGTTGCTGGGCCTGTGGGACGAACGCCGTCGTGACCTGAGCGGCCAGGTGTTGCTTGAGTTGCTGGATCTGCTCGTCGGCGTCGCGCGCAGCGGCCGATAACTGCTGAAAAACCGTCAGGGCCTCGTCGGCGTCGACGCTCAGGTCGATGGATGTAGATTCGCCTTGGCTTTCGCTCATCGAAAAGTGCTCTTTAGGGGATACGGCCCGGCGCGTAGAGTGCGCCCGACATGTCGCATGTTAATACTACTGAACTGGGTAACGGGCCGCGTCTTCGGCCAGCGCGGTCGTACGTTCGGCGATGACCAGGGTGGCGCGTGCGTCCACTTCGTCCTGAGTCAGCTGCACCAACGGTCCCATCACCTGCACTGTGGCCGCAATCTGCTCGATGACAGGCGCGAGTACTTGCCTAAATGAGCCTAGCGTGCAGACGGCCGCGAGCACGACACTCTCCACCTCCTGCCAGACGACCACGTCGCCGGGCTCCGGCGTCCGCATCCGGTTGGCAAGCGCCCACAACTCGCGCAACGCCTCGGCGATCTCGGCATCGGCGGCGCTCGCAGTGTCTCCCATAGTCAGTCGCATGCGGTCCATGTATCCGATCGCGGCCGACCGCAGCGCGCTCACGGCGGCGACGCGCTCCGCGACGACGCGCTCGGCCGCGCGTAGGTCGGTTAGGTCGGTGGCGGCCAGTGTCCGCTTGTTGTCTATCATAGGTGCATCCTCTCAGGCCGCCCCCGCACGGCTCTGCTACATGGCGCGCAATCGGGCTGGCCCATGACGACGATCACGATGTTTTTAATCACCCGCAGGCGCGTGGCCCGAATGGGGGATGTTGGTAGGGGTGACACATCGGCGATTACTAGGTGAAGGCCAAGCTGCCGACAGCAACGTAGGCCCCGTCACCCCGCATCGACACGGACTCATTATCTCGGGGCTTATCCCGAGTCCTCTTTTTACGTGGCCGTCGGCAGCCTAGTTCTTATCCTCATCAGGTCGGAGACAGATCATGACGAAACATGCATCCCCTGTGACGCTCACATGCACGGCTTGCCGTGCCCCCTTCACCCTGGCCGCCCCGGCCTACGCCCGGCGGCGGCAGGTCTATGGCGATCGGCTGCTCTGCCAACGGTGCCTGGCGGACATCTGGTTACGGATGCGGCCATATGAGAAGGGGAAGATCCTTGAGCGGGACATCTCGGCGGACGGGCAAGCATAACGGCTGCGGCGCGGTTGCCACGTTCCCCTTTAGCGACACACCGCCACCGCCCCCCTACCTACGCCGCCGAACGTGGCCCGTCATTGAGCGGACGCAGCGCACAGCGCCGCATATAACTGGACATATTCTCCGCCCCCTGTGCCCTCGCTAGATCGAGGATGCGTTCTTTCTCACCCAGGGTCACGCGCACCTGAATCAGGAGCGGTCTCGCCGGCTGGAGCGACGACCCTCCCGGCCTGCCCGGTGCTCCGCGCGGCGTGTCTGTCTCGGCTACCATGTCCCCGTCTCCTTCCGCGCAATACAAAGGGCCGCTATTCCATGTGGAATAGCGGCCCTACAGACAACTGTACGTAATACTAATGCTATCATGCAGCGTGTAAAAGCGCAAGAGCGCATAGCTGACGCGCAACCTCAGATGACGGGAGACCTGTCCAGACCTCCAACTGTGCCATGCCCGCGCCCTTGTCAGTGGAGACCGTCTTAAAACAGAACCCCAGGCCCGGCGCGGCTTTTCGCGGGCTCAGGCCCCGCATGACCGTGGCGGCAAGGGTACGCGCCAGACGCGGCTCCTGTGCCTGGAGTCTGGCCCACGCCGCGGGGAGCGCGAGCGGCGCGGGCAGGTCGCCAGGTCGCGTCACGCGGGCCTGGGGCCGCGCTATGTACCGCTCCATCGCCTTGGTCATGCGCGGGGCGCCATCGCCGGCGAGGTCGTGATGGGTGTGTAACTTGAGGGGTTCGGCATTGTCATTGCTGTAACTCATGACGCCCTCGCCTGGCGCTCCTGAGCCTCCCGTATCTCCCGTATCGCCGTGTTCAGCGCGACGGCCTGGGCATGGTCGCCGCCAACGACGTCGGGATGCGCCAACTTCTGCGCGGCACGATAGACCGCCTCGGCCGCCCACAAAGGCGCATCGGGCAACAGATAGAGCGCACGGTAGGGAGAGGACGCTGGCGCGGCTGGAGCGTCCTGAGTGCGCTCAGAGTGCCGTTGCTGGCCGTTACGCTGGGCCGCATTCCATTCTTGCTGCGAGGCCCACGCGTCGGCCCACCGTTGCAAGCGCTCGACCGAATAGCGTGGGAGCGTCCACTCGCGCGCCTGGCCGTCATATTTTAGGCCCGTGTGGTGGGGGAAACTCGCCCGCAGGTCGTTTTTCGCGGCTGCCCAAGTGGCGCTATCGGCTAGCCACCAAAAGCCGTAGCGGCCGTCGGCGCGCTCACGAGCAAAAAACGTTAGGTCGGATTTTTGATAGGAACTCATTCCACGACATACCTCTCAAAAACGAGAGAAGAGCGCTTTCGCGCCCTTCATCATCGTCACGTCGTCGCCGCTTCGAGCCGCCGTAGCGCCTCGTCGAGCGCCGCCGGTCTGACCCTGTACGCCCTGCCAACCTTCGCCGCCGGGAGCTGGCCCCGGTGAATCAGCGAGAGCGTCGTCGCATACGACGTGCGCAGCCGCTGCGCTGCTTCGGGAACAGTTAGCAGCGTCTCATGCCGCTCGCCTGTCGTGGCTATCATCCCGCCCCCTCTTTTCGGTTCTTTTCACTACTTCCATTTTAACAGTTATGGCAAGTTAAGTACAGATATTTTGGGGAGTTACCCACGTCGTTACTTAGTGTCTTCGACGATTGATAGTGCGTCTTTATATGCGGGGTGATAGCGACGGCGTGTTATATTGCCTGCATGCATGTAGGGCAGCAGACGCCGCCGGCGCTCCAGCAACCGCAATGGATGCAGGTCTCGATCAGGGGCGCTGGAGGCGTGCTAGGGCCAATAAGGTCGTCGTCCTCACCGTCGTCCACCAGGGCAGCCGCCACCGTCATAACCAAGCACTCACCAGCGCGTGTGAGGGCATCAAGGGCATGGGCCAGCGCGAGCGCCGCGTCGAGATCCTCGACGTTATCATTACCCGGCACGACACAGCGCGCGGCAAGCTCGCCGGCGTCCTTCGCGTCGCCGAGCCAGCCAGCCTCCGGCGCCTCGACGGGCACACCCGCCCCGATCGGCAGGTCCACGCGCAGCTTACGCGTCGCAATCGCGCCGGCGTCGTCGGCGTCGAGAGCGGCCACGACGCCGACGACGCCGCGCAGGCTCGCATGGGGCAGCACGTCGGCCGTGCCGATGAGCGCCAGAACCGGGTAGGGCAACGTTCCGTAACGCATCAGGGCCAATGCATCGGCCGGCCCCTCGACGAGCACCAGCGGTGTCCCCTGTTCGCGTGCGGTCACTAGGCTGGCATAGGGCCACACGCCGGCGGGACAGCCCGTGAGCTTGCGTTGCTTGAGCCCCTTAAAATCCTTCTGCTTTTCCTCGGGCCACGTCGGCTGTAGATCGGTACACAGCCGGCCAACGGCGCTCACAATGCGCCCCGTCACGGGATCAGCGAGCGGATAGACGACGCGCCCGGTCGTGAACCCACGCCCATCGTTCTTGAAGCGATCGCCCGGCCACGCGTTAGGCTCCGCATAGCCCACGCCTAACAAGGCGGCGTGTACGGGGTCAAGGCCGCGACTGCGGAGATAGACGGCCCCAGGGCAGTCCGGTACGCGTAACGCCGCGCTCATCGCGCCCAGGCGCTCTATAAACGTGGCCGCTTGCGTGGGCAGGTCCGCGCCGAGGCGTGCGGTCCGCTCCTCCTCGGCCCGCCGCTGGGCCGCGAGGGCGTGGCGCCCTATCTCTTCGATGGAGAGGGCGCGCGCCGGCCGGGCTGGCTTCCCGTCGGCGTTGGGCCAGTGGTCGCGCAGCGTTCCAGTCTCGCCGCAGGTATGGCACTTGTACTTGCCCGTGTCCGGGTCGACGGAGAGTGAGCGCTGATGGTCGCCGCCGTGGATCGGGCAGAAGTAGCGGTCACGGCCGCCCGAGCGCTGGGGCGTAAAGTCGTAGGCGTCGAGGTCGGCGTGGCTGAGGATGGCGCGGCCGTCCTTTGTCCGCGCCAGGTCGAGAGGAGTACCGGGTCCGCGCTGGCTCATCGGTCCTCCTCCTCGACCATGCAGTAGTCGGCGTCGAACACGAGCTTGATAAGAGATCCCGCAACGCCCTGGCGGTTTTTGTCCAGGGTCAGCTTGAGAGGAATCAGGCGAGGATCGCGCGTGATATCGTAGGTTTTGTCTTTCTCGTCGGACTTGCTCAGGGTCAAAATCGCATCGGCGTTGTACTCAAGGTCGCCCGATTCTTTCATGGCCGCCATGCCGCCATTGAGGTAGTTGGCGCGGTTCTGCGCGCTGATGGCGAGGACCGCACACCCGTACCGCTCGCCGAGCGCCCGTAACTCGGGGGTAAAGCGATCGATCCGCGAACGGACATCATCCCCCTCGCCGGCCGCGCCGACCGTACGCTTTACCCACGCTTGCAAGTAGTCGATAACAATGAGCGCGGGGGGCGCTCCCATGTAGTCCTTAAAGGACTCCACGAGTGACGGCAGGTCGGGCATGGACGCGCGGGGCGTCGATAGGAAGAGCCGTCCCTGTAACCGTTGGAGCGACTGTACAGCTATAGTCCAGTCCTGTCGGCTCAACTTCCCTTTGAGGGCCTCGGAGTAGCGGACCTGGCCCAGCCGACACGCGAGCTTGCGCGCGAGGTCGATGCTGTCATTCTCCAGCGAGAGATAGAGCGCCGTCGATCCCGCCTGCGCCACGGTCGCGGCCCACTGGAGCGCCAACGTCGTCTTGCCCGTACCAGGCATCGCCGCCAGCATGTAAAGCTTGCCGGGCTCCATGCCGTTGAGCGCCTCGTCAAGGTGATTGAGCCCGGTCCGCACGCCGACGACGCCACCGTTCGCCGCGGCGGCGGCCTGGCGCTTCCCGTAGTCGGAGAAGAGCGCGTCCTCAAGATCGCCGAGTTGTATGAGGTGGCGCGTGGCGCCAGGATCGCGACCAATGGGAAGCAGGCTCTCGACCGCCTGCTCGGCGAGGGCGCGTAACGTGTCGTCGGTCTGGCCTGGTTGCTGGGCAGCCGCCGCGATGCCGGCGGCGATCGCGAGCAAGCGCTCGATGGTTTCGCTCTGCGTGTTGGTATCATTCATGGTGTAGCAAGCTCCCGTTTGCTATTGGCCGGTTCGCTGGTAACAACAGCGGCCGGTCGTTTCTTTTGGTGGGCAGGTTGTCCCTCCACTTCCGTATCTTCGCGCGAGCGGCTTGCGTAAGCAAGCCCGCCGCTGCGTCAGTTAGTCTATTAAGACTATTAATCCCCGATTTACGGGTGTTTCAGTGAGGGCTAGTATCGGGGTTTGTGAGGGCTAGTATCGGGGTTTGTGAGGGCTAGTATCGGGGTAAAACGATAGACACTCACTTTGCCGTGCCCTTTTTGCCCTTGCCCCCTGTCGATTTTTTCGCCCTTTGCTCTTGCGCGATGGCCTTGCGCTTGCGTATTTCGATGTCATAGCGGCCTTCAGTGTCAGCGTCGCAGCGAACGCCGACGTTGAGCTTAAGATACCCTCCTAGCCAGTTGCGCCCTTTGAGGTCGTCAGCACCTTTTGGGCTCCATTGGTCAAGTGCCACGCTTGACGCGTCAATGATGTCATCGTCTTGTACGATGCGTATGAGTCCATCCTTGGCCAATTGACGTAACCCTTTTTCTAGTCGATCCTTAACCTTCAAGGCATAACGTTGATCGCAGGGGATACGCGCACCCTTGATAAACCAAGCGGCTGGTCGGTGCAGCTCCTGTCCATTGTCAGCGTTACGTCGCATCTCCAACGCGAGGTAGTATGCAAGCTGTTTTGCCCACTGTTGTTTAATGGGGTGGTAGCTTAACGCGCGCTCAAGCATATAGGCCGTATATGCATGGGGCTTTTCACGGAATGTCATAAACCAGCGTCCGAGGCTGTATTCCCAAAGCAATGTTTTATCGTCGCGTTGACGACTATAGTTGCTGTGTAACTCCACAACAGGGGCGTTGATGTTCATTGCGGATTTTGCAAGGCCTCCTTTAGCGTTGTAGGTAAGAAGAGGTAATGCATCCGCCGTAATGCGAAGATGGGCGACTCGGTAGACACTCTCAGCGATGTTCGCACGCAGTTTTGGCTGATGTCCTGCTGAGTGCCCATCTTCATCGCGCCGGCGAGACTTCCCTCGATAATCAAGCATCGTATCCGCTAATAAGATAGCGCGCCCATCTGACCGACCTTCAACGAGTACTTGTGCCATCATCATAGCGATAACATCAAAGTCGCTCACGCCCAACTCATGCACAATGTGCCACATCTCAGCGCGTTGGGCGTCAAGGTTGTTGGGATTCTCTACGACTGGAAAAACCCTTATCGCTAGCGTGTCGCTGTTTGGATCAGGCCTATAAATAGGCCACCCTTTAGCGGTCTTTGCCCATGCATCTTTAGGCGCTATCAGCGCATCGTACAAGCCAAACGTGATCTGATCCGATGAGATACGACCAAGGCCTTCACGTCCGTCATGCATGAACGCTGGAGCGATAATAGGGCGTGGTAGCCTTTGGGGAAGTTTGACTAACAGGTATGCTTCGAGAACCCATTGCGGGACCTTCTCGGTGGGTCGACGTAGGTCTAACCCGTTGTAGGGTAAGTATCCAAACTGCTGCCACGTTTCGCGTAGGGCAGCAAATGTGGCGGTGACGGGTGATGACGATGTTTGCGTAGCGTGTGTTGCCTCACGAGCGGCGTTCCACGCGGTTGTCCATTCTTCTGGTGTCAGGTCAACGCTGTGTTGTTCGATCCATTCATTCGCCTGTTGTCGTTTGGCTCCCATTTCAGTCCACCCAACGGGGAATTCTTGCATCATTTGCTGGAATTCTTCGTCCGTAATATTGGGCAGAGGGATAGCGGTGGTTGTTCCGTCTAGCCGTTGTAGATATAGGGGTTCGAGTGACGTGTTAAGATTGGCTAAAGGTGGAGAGGGCGGCGCTGGCTGATATTGACCCGTCAATGTCTGCATAATCCATGATAGCGCCGCCCGTTCGGCGTTTTCCTTGACGCGTACAGCCCGTAGGGCTGCCATCTCTTCCAATGCCTCAACGATCCATTGTTTGTGCTCATCAGTGATTGGCGCATAGCCCTTGGCCGCTTCGATTTTCTCAAATAAGAGGGTTGCGCGGAGGGCGCGCTCCTCGGGGGGCGCGTTGAAGAGATCGGTCGTGAGGGCGAGTAGGTCGTTCCGTTCCTGGTCGGCGAGCGATTCTATAAACTCCAGGGGGATGGCGGCCCAATCGTCCGCCTGATCGTCCGTCGGGTCGGGGTATCCATCGGGGATCGGAAGTGCGTCTACAATCAGTACCATTTTCACCATTCTCCTACGGTCGCGCGCTGTCGTTCGTTACTCCAATGTGCATACACCCTGGCTGTGTCTAGTTGCGCGTGGCCGAGCATCTCGGCGACCTCTTGCCCTCGTGTCTATCGTTACCACGTCGCCAGTGTCTTCTTCAATGTTTTATCCGACCAGTGGGCGTAGATCCGGGTTGTCTCGATGGACGCATGGCCTAGATGGCGCGCGGTCGTGTCCAAATCCCCTGTTTCGCTGTAAAGCCTTGTCCCGGCGCTATGGCGCAAGGAGTGCATGCCCATGTATGTGACGCCGGCGCGCGTACAGAGGACCTGTAGACGACGGCGGGCGCTGATGGCCGTGCGATACGGCAGCACATAACGGGCATGTTCCCCGATGGCGCGCGGCCCCGTCCGCCTGAGATCGCGTAGCGCGTCGACCAGGCTTGCGCTCATCGCGACGGTGCGCTTCTTACCGCCCTTGCCGGCGACGACCGTTAACTGCCCGCTGTCCAGGTTGATATCGGGCCAGGTGAGGTCCAGGGCCTCCTGGACGCGCAGGCCGGCGTGCGCGGCGAGCAGGAGCAGCACGCGGTCCTCGGCCGTAGCCTGGGCGATCAGCCGATCCACAGCGTCGGGGTCGTAGGGTTTGCGCCGCTCGTCTACGGGCGTCGGGTCGGAGGCCACGCGGGCGTCGGCGAAGGGATCGCCGGTCGTGGCCCCGGCCCAACGCAGGGCGCTGTAGAGCACCCGGCCCGCGGCGCGGTAGCGCACGAGCGTCGACGGTTTCGCCGGCCGCACGACGCCCGTTCCCTTGTCGGGGCGTCCTGTGAGGCGCCGTAGCCAGAGGGCGGCGTCGTTGCTCGTGGCCGTGAGCAGCGGCGTGGCGTTCCATGCGGCGAGCAGGGCGCGTATCCCCTGCTTGTAGGCCGCGATCGTCAGCGGGCGCGTCTGGCCCTCACGACGGCCATATAGCCGGAGCCAACTTTCGGCGAGGCCAAGGAGCGTGTCGGTGTCGCGGTTGACGGCGGCGGCCATGGCGCGGCGCTTGCGCTCACCCTCGCCCATGCTGGCCCAGACACCGGCGTTATCCAGCCCGTCGCCCCGATAGAGCACGACGGCGCGGCTGCTCTCGCTGGTGGCGTGATCGGCCGCGCCGGTTGCTGTTGCTGTCATGTCGTGTGCTCCCTGTCGGCCACCGGGCTACGCATCGAAGGCCGCCCGGAAGGCGGGCGGTATCTCGTCATCATCCCTCAAGCCAGCCAGGTCTCCGACCTCGCGGCGTAGGGCGGCGAGACGGACGCGGGTCGCATTGTCCGCCGGCAGGCCCTCCTCTTTGAGCGATTGGTCGGCGGCGGTGATGGCGTGGGTCGCCAGGATGAGTCCGATGATGGCCGGGTTATGGACGTCCCGAGGCAGGCGACGCATCGCCTCGACGGTCGCTTCCTGGACCATCACGAGCAGGTCGCTCGCGGTTGCGAAGGTTACGTGGTCATCGTTGTGGCTCATGGTGGTCTCCTTGTAACGGTTGAACGCTTGTCCTAACGACGCGGTTCCGCGCCGCGATCTCGTTGTATCGGCTTTGCTCGACCTGGGTAAGAATGTCGACGCACTGGCGCCTGTTGAGCGTTTCCTGAGTTAGGTTGCCTCCTCCTTTCGTCATCCCACGGTCCGTAGAACAAATGTGCTTTGTTCTTTCTGGCCTTATGCTACCAGAATAACGCTTCTAGGACAAGGCTAGTATGCACGGAGCGTGGCCGCGTTCGTCGTGCCTCGATGCGCTCGCGTGGTGGTCCAGGGCGCGGCCCGGACGTGCGTGCGGTGCGCGGGTTGTTTTGTGCAGTGGCGCCCGCTCAGGCGAGGGCTTCCTTTCGCCGTCGCCGCCGTGTCTAAAGCCCCTTCGTATCCGGCTCGACCTACCGCAGAAACTCCGCGACCCGTTGCTCGACGGCCGTCTGCATCATCGTGAGCGACCCCACGCTGAGCGGAACGAATCCCCGACCCACATAGGCGCGCGAATCGTCGGCGTCAGGCGTCACGGCGACGTAACCTGCGTAGAGGTCCGCGCCGTCGGCGGTCGTCACGCGCGCCTCGTGCAAGTAGGGCGCGCGTTCGATCCAGTGGATCATGGGTGCCTTACTCATGAACATGTGACCCTATCTCTATTCGAATATCCGGTCGGCATGGTCTTGGGCGTATTGCTCTAGGGCCAACCTGGCCTCATCGAACGACACTCGCTCGGCGATGGTCTGCTCGTCGTCGAGGCGTCCCGCGGTCACTGTCGCGTCCCAGTCGGCGTTGGAGCGCCCTGCGTCCTTGTACTGCACGACATAGCCATACGGCCGCGCGGCGCCCGCGATGCGATACGTCCACAACGTGTCGCTTTTGCGCTCCCACTTACCCCTCATGATGCGGCCCTCTCAGACTGCGCTCCCGGCGCGGGGTCCAGGACCTCGATCTGCACGCGCCAATATTCGGGGTAGCCCCGAGAGTACGAGACATGGCGCACTCGATACCGTGCCACGTCCTGCGGCGAGCCCATCAGGATGTGGTCGCCCACATGGATGTGCGCGGCGTCAACGAGCAGAAGCGCGTCATCGTAAACGCCAACGCCCTGGCCGGTATAGTCGTGGGTCTCAGGGCGCCACTGCTTGAGGGAGCGCGGAGGAGTCGCCATACCCTAAGCATCCTCGATTGACGCCAACACTGCTGTCCGATGTAGAGTACGGTATCGCCGGCCATCACGAAGTAGATCGCGGCCGTGTCGGGCAACTCGCTCCCCTCGTTGCCGCTCGACGAGGGGAGCGCGGTTGGGTTGATGGTGGTGGGGCTGGTCATTGACCAGCCCCCGCTTCAATGCCTAACCGGCGCTCCTCCTCGTCTAACTTCTCAATCACCCACAGCCGAGCTAGCACGGAGAATGGCACCGCCTTACGCTCTGCCACGCGCCGCAGCCGCTGTGCAACAGGCGGCGGGAATAGGACTGTAACCCGTGTCTCTTTTTCGTCCCGGTTGCTATCCGGCATTGTTTCGGCCCCCTGGTCAATTGTCGGTACTTCCATATGCAGTCCCCCTCTATGATACGACGTGATAACGGCAAATGCGCGCTACCTAAACTCTATTATACCAAAGTTGACACGCCGTTACAACTAGGTTATACTGATGGTGTACGGGAGTTGACCCGGACAAAGAAAAGGCCGAGGCGCTGCTAGAACAGCCCTCGGCACGACACAGCGAGGTATAGTCGCCATGCACACTCAGTCTACGGCCACACACACCACGACCGCTAGCTCTTTTCGCCCGCGCGTTCGCCGCCTCGGCCCTGGTCACTATTTAGTAGAGAGCGCATCACGCCCCGGCCGGGGTCACACGACGACGGCGACGAGCTGCTCCTGCATCGGTTTCTCATATCGCCACCATTGCAAGCATGTGGCGCTGGTCCAGGCGCTAGAGCCGTCCATGCAGACGTGGTACGCCCAGGCCACGCCAGAGGGTCCGGTGGCTGTGCCGATGACCACGCCGCCCGTCGTCGCCAGCCTCGACGCTCAGACCGACGAGGCCGAGGCACGGCTCGCCAGCGCGCGGCGGGCGCTTCAAGACGCTGATTCACGCGACGACTTTTATGCGGTCCTCTGGCGTCAGGTCGATGGCCTGGAGCGCGAAGTGGCCGCGTTGCACTGGCAAGTCATGAGAGCGGCCTAACATGAGCCCCACCACAGCTACGACCACCGGGCCGCTTGTAACAATTGTTACAAGCGGGACGGCCCCCGTCGCCGAGCGCGCCGCGTATATCTACGTGGGCAACGGTACGTTCCGACCGGCCAATGATGCCGCCTGGCGCGAGGTAGACGCCTGGAATGAGTACGCCGATAGGATCACGGCCCGCAGCACGGCCGCCAGGAGCCTTTGACATGACGACACAGCAGCAGACACCACCACCGGCGCCCGCGACGCCCTACGCCCCGTCCTGGATGCGCTATGTCTACGACGACATCGCCTACATGACCCATAACGGACGCCTCATCGCGTGGGCGTCCGTCGCCACACCGAACCAAGAGACACGTATTGACGCTATCTTTCAGCGCCTCGTCACTCATACCACGCAGCAGAGGAGTGCCCACCCATGACTGACCACACCGACCACGCCACAGACACCACCCGCACGACGGCCCCGAAAGAGCGCCCATGGGAAAGCGGCATCCGCCGCGGCCGGGACACGATTGAGGTTGCTATCCCTGACGGACGCGACACGTCCCCCATTGGCAATCCCATCCATATCGATAGCTACGTGCTCTACAAAGCCATCGAATTGTTGCAAGTTCTCGTGCTCACCCTCGACCCGCTCAAAGATGATGCCGCGGACCTGGGCATGCAGTACCGGCTGCGGATCGCGACCCGGCAGCTCACGACGCAGCTCGAAGAAGCGGTGCTCGCGGATTTGGGGACAGGCGATGGCGAACCGTGCCGGACGTTTATCGCCGAACTGGCGGGACACGATGAGAAGGACGCTGGCGCCGGACGGATCACGCCATGACTCCCCCCATTGAATTGTTCTACCTCGATCTGGACAAGCCCCTCCTCGTCTATCAGCGCCGTGGTGGCCTGGTCGTCGTCCCCTTTACCCTCACCGGTGCCCGGCACGTCGTGTGTGTCCGCATCGACCCGCTTGACGACGATGAAACGGTCACGATCATCCCGGCGTATCCGCGCGATCCCCACATGGCGTTAGACGCCCTTGTCGAGGGCCTGGACGCTGTACGGGACGCTACGGTACAGGCGCGTGAGCGCGGGCACGACGAGGCTGTACGCCTCTGTGAGCGCGCTGTAGGGGCCATTGAGACGGCGGCGCAGGATGCAGCAGAGGCACGCTATACGGCGCACCCTGAGCGGCAGCAACAGGCGGCTGTGCAGGAGTCTGGGGGCCGTGTCCGCTCTGGCTCGGCGGCGACGCCTCCTGTGCGGTCGCGCCGTGTGGCGCATGTGTTTGGTGGGGCTTGGGCGCGATGACAGAGTCGTGTAGGTCTATACGGCGCGCGCGTGGGCCGCCCTGCTATCAATCTGGCCTGTCCACCGACCGAGAACTAACTGTGACTATGAACTTATCGTTCGCGCAAATCTTGAGCGAGTTCGGCTGCTGGTGCCAACAATCGCCGACGGCTTGTGAACAAACGGCTCGGTGCCGTGGTTATTGTCAACAAAAGGCCGTGATGGCTGCGGAGTCTACGGTCGTGACAGGTCAGTATGTTACTGGGCATTCTGCTCTCCCTTCAACTCAACCAGCGGCACTTCCTATATGTAGTAGCGTATCCGCTACGAATGCTACATGTAGTGGTCGCGGCGCTCTCGAACTGACTTCCAATTTGCGCGAACGATAAGTATGAAAGGAAACGATACGATCATGACCGGTACATGCGAGATCCAGATCCCCCACGGTGACAAGCTTTCCCCTGAGGGCGAGTGGGGCTACGCCCACGTCGATGCGGAGGACCTCTGGGACACCATCAACCTGTTGCGCTACTACTTGCAGACAATCGAGCCCCACGGCGGCGACTCGGACGGCGACTCGGACGGCCATCCGACTCCGAAGTACCGCCTGATGTCCGCGACGATGCGCATCGCCGCACGGTTAGCGACTGATGCCGCCGACCACCTCGGCGACGACGACGGCGCGCAATGCCGCGAACGTCTGGCCGAGATCGCGGACGATAAGGCGCGTTATGCAAAGAACGCGGCCGATAGAGCGGCCGCGAAGGAGCAGGCCGACCAGAACTCGCCCCCCCTGCACGCCTAAAGGCCACAGGCCGTCCGGTGAGAACTGATGGGGCCAGGGGGATACCTATCGTCCCTCTGGCCCCTTAGGCGTGCGGGGCGTGCTAGAATCGCTGTAGTAGGAGGAAGGTCGATGAAGAGGAGCGCCGTGAGGAGTCACCGGGTCGGGCGCGCGACGTTGGCTACCGGTGTGGTCACGATTGCCTATCGCGCGGTCGTCGAGTTCACCTGTGTTCAGTGCGCCGGGGTGATCCCGACGGGGGCGCTCTTCTCGCGCCAGACCCGACGCACATCCTGGGGCGCGCTGGGCGCGATGACAACCGATCCCGTCTGCATCGCCTGCCGCCCGTTCTGCCTGGAGGGCATTGACGAGGGCCTGTAGCCGGTTAGCGACGCGTGTAACGTCGGCGCCTGCATGCATGCCTGCCTACGTCGGCGCCTGCCTATGTCGGCATGCCCTCTCTACACGCGTGCACGCGTCCTAGGAGCGCCCCAAGATCATCCGCAGCCACCAGGGCCTTGCGGGGCGTGTCTGTCGCTCCAGCGCCCGCACACGCGCGTCGGCGGCCTCGCGTAGCGCCCGCTCTCGCCCTAACTCCTCGCGCGTGTCGCCCAGCTCCTGCCGCGCCTGGCGGACCTCCTCGACGAGCGGCTCGACCAACGCGTGCATGAGGGTGAGTGTCTGTATGCGTGCGTCCGTGCCTGCCTGCACACGTCCTCCACTGCCGGCGGTCGCTGGTGGCGCTGGTGGCGCTGGGGCCTCGCCGTCCTCAGTGCGTGGCTCACTATGAACGGCGTCCTGGCGTCCGTGGAGGTCATCGACGTCGGTCGGTCGCACCCGATACTCGATGGTGCGCTCGCCCTGCACGCGCTCCGCGGGGAGATGGCCGGCCCGAATGTAGCGCCGCACTGTGTCGGCCGACTTGCCGAGTCGCGCGGCCGCCTCATCGACCGTGAGCCGGGACGCGTGCACGTCGTTTGCGTGCGTGCTTGCGTGCGTGCCTGCGTCATCCATGACGCTAAGTGTACACGGTGGCGGCATGCCTGCATCCGCTCCAGACGCGCGAACGGCCTACGGTGGCGGCGTTAACGCACCGCAGACCACTCGCCCCCTTAGGATGCCACATGGGACGCCGCCAGCCCGCTCATCGGGGGCATGCATCGCTAGTGGCGGCTCCCCGCGCGTGCGGGCACGCGGTAACAACGAACCGTATCGCTTGATGAGATCTCATCGGCGGCTCCCCGCGTGCCCGCGCGCGAGGTCATGTCCGACAAGCCCAGTCGGATATGGGGCGGCGGCTCCCCGCGCGTGCGGGCGCGCGGGGAGACACTCCGCTTGGTCAGATCTGACCAAGCGGAGTGTCTCCCCGCGCGTGCGGGCACGAGGCGACCTATTCCACGACGGCGCACGACGGGCAGCCGCGTCGGGGGTCATGGGGCGGACGGTTGCCGACGTCGCATATCTTCTTTTTCAGGTAGAGAGGGCGTTATCCTGCGTGCGGCTGATCTTGCCTACGTGACGATGAAAGCGGAGAGAAAGAAACCTACACCAAACCAGAGCCCAATGCGCGCGAACCACGGGTACACCCCCAGCGTCGCAGTGTTGAGCGCGATCCGCTGCTTTGCTATTTTCGCCAGGCTCCACAGTTGCCACACCAGTAGCCCCACAAGGCACAGGGTACCCATCACCTCAGGTATCGTCAGCAGCAGCGCCAGGGCCTCTTCCATGCGGTTGGCGCTGATATGACGCGCCGCCATCTGCCACGCGACGGGGAGTGGTATCCAGAGAACGGCCCAGGGACGCCGACTAGCCGCAGTTGCGAACTGCGCCAGGCGCATCGCAGCGTTGGTGGCGATAGACCGCGGGCTCATCAGTGGCCCGCCTCGTCGTACTCTGCCGGCGGTTCAGGTACGTCAACCCCCCGGTGTGTCAGGCCATCGCGCACGAGTTGGCGTAGCATACTTGACAAGCTGCGGTCATCGCGCTGGGATAGATCGAGGATGAGGGGAAGCCATGAAACAGGGAAGTAGACTGACCGCCAGGTAAAGTCTTCCCGCTTCTTACGTGGCACCAGCACTCCCCCGCTCTTATGTCCTTGTTCTTCATCCATTCTTGCATACCCCTCATAGCTACCGCTTATTTTTGTTAGTTTATCACGATAATTGCTATACTACGGGCAGGGCACCGCACGGGCGCAATGTAAGCGGCTAGGGCCACGCACAGACGCACGAAGGAGGTCATGATACGAGAGGAGAGAAAGGGGCGACAAAGGCCGGCGTCGCGCTCACGACCCGGCCGATGGAAGACAATTGGCAACCACCACCGTTACGCGAGGCACCTGTTTGCTTCACCTCCAGTTTAACATAAGGATTTCGCACACTATGCAAAGTCTTCTCGACCTCATCAACAGCTTCGGCACACAGATTGTCCTGGCCGCCGTCGGCCTCGGCATCGTCGGTGTCTTTATGGGCGTGTTCGCTGGCATCCTGGGCTATCGCCACGGCGCCGATGTGACGCGTACGGCCCTTGTGGGCATGGCCCTGCTGATCCTGATCCGGGTGATCGCCGCCACGCTCGCCGCGAAGGCCGGTGTCACCATAACACCGGGAGCCCCTGGCCCGACGCCCGGCCCGTAACGCCTCGTCGCGGAGGGCGGTGGATTTGGTCGTGTCAGCGGACACTGCGGCCGGCGTCCACCGCCCTTTTGTGTTTAAGGGAGATGCTCACCATGCAACCCATGAGTAATCGCCGTTCACCTCGCGTCCCCAATGAGTCGTGGCGCGGCGGACCGGGCAATCTGACCATCGCGCAGACCGTAGCCCTGCTAACGGCTGGGATCGCCGCCGGCGGTGTCTGGTGGCTCGGGGGCTTTGTGTTCGGCACGACGCTGCTTGCCGTGTTCGGCCACATCATCCTGACCAGCATCGCCGGCGGTGGCTTGGCCCTCGTCTTTTACGCCATGGCCGACCCCAACCGGGAGCCGACTATCAGGCAACACCTCTTCTTTAGCCTGCGCCGGCACACCTACATCAGCGCCAGTAAGGACGTACGCCATGACAACCAACCCATCCCGCTCCACACGCCCCACGGGCCGCGCCACGCCCCCACGACCATGGGCAGGGGCCACGCGTCACATCTGGCCTTCTCGTCGCTCAGGCGTCGCCTCAGCACCCGGCACCGGCGAGCCCGCTAACACCGCTCCTAAACCACCGCGCGTCGTGGGGCCGTTGCCGCTACCTGCTGGCCCAGGTCGCTTCACCATCGAGCCGGACGGCACGCTCATCTTGGCCGATGGGTCCTGCCTGGCGGTCGTGCGGGTCGACGCCTTCCTTAACCTGCGCAGCCTCGGCGCGCACGACCAGGAGCGCGTCTGTCGCGAGTTCGCGGCCCTCGTGCATGGGCTCGCCCAGGCCCAGGCGTTGCAGGTCATCATCGAGAGTAACCCCGTGCGCCCCGAGGCCGTCATCGACGCGGTGAGCGCGACCGTGACCACGCCCGACCGCACGCTACGCGCGATTGCCGCCCCGACCCTGGCGTGGTTGGAGCGCGAGGTGGCGCGCACCCATGTCCCCGACCTCTCGGGCTATCTCATCGTCGCGCCTGCTCCCGAGGCGCGCGGCGGCCTGGCCGGCGTCCTCGACGAGGCGCGCGACCAGCTCGGGCTACGGCGCGTGGATGAGGAGCGTATCGACCGCCACGGGCTCGACGCCGCGGTGGACGATACGCTCGCGCAAGTCAAGGCGTCTGACCTGGCCGCCCATCGCCTGCGTCGCCCCGATGTCCTGGCGCTTCTGTGGCGTACGGCAAACCCCGGCGCCACGCAACCTGACGACCTGGCCGACGCCTGCGATGAGGGCAACCTGGCAGCTATGCTCACGCCCCGCCACTGGCAGGAGCGCCGCCGCGAGATCGCGCACGTCACCGAGGACGGTACGACGGTCTACACACGCTCACTCTATTTGCTCACGCCCAAGGAATTGACGAGTCCCGGCTACTTGGGCGATCTCATTGCCATCGAGTGTACGGCACGGCTGTCGTGGCACTTGCGCGGGCTGGACAACCTCCGTGAACGGACGCGGGTGCTGCGCAAGCGCAAGGCGTCGGCCGCGTCGGTGCGCCGTGCCTATGAGCGTAAGAAGTTGCCTTCACTTGACGATGAGGATGCGTTGGAGGAGGCGGGCGCGCTCGCGCAGGACCTGCACAGCGCGGTCGAGGGCCTGGCGCTGTCCACGGTCGTCCTGACGCTTCAAGCGGAGAGTATGGCAGCGCTCGATACGGCCACGCGTCGCGCCCTGTCCTTGATCGGGACGCGCCTGGGCATCCAGCCCGGCAAGGGCCGCGGCTATCAGGGACCACTCTGGCGCGCATCGTTGCCCCTCGGGCAGAACACGGCGCGGCGGCGGGCTAAACGCTGGCATACCTCCGCTGTCGGGAATGGTTTGCCCTTCCTGGCCCACAATCCGGGCACCCCGACTGGCTTCCCGGTGGGCTTCGCCAGCCGTGGCCACGAGATCGTGCTGCTTGATCTGATCCACCCCAGCCTGTCTACCAGCGTGATGACCGTGACCGGCTCCCAGGGAATGGGGAAGACGCTGTGGTTGCTGCGCTGTGTCCTGTGGTCGCGCTACCGGGGCCATCGCGTGACATTGATCGCGCGCGCCGACCACTTCGCGCCGTTCGTCGCGTTATGCGGTGGCGCCTATATCGCGCCCGGTAAGCAGGATGACCCGCCGATCATCAACCTGTGGGACCTCCCGGCCGGTCAGAAACTCAGCCGCAAGGTCAGTGTGCTCGTGGCCGCTCATGAGATCCTGCTGTGCAATCCGGGGCAGGAGTTGGACGGTGAGGTGCGCAGCGAGTTGGACCGCGCCATTCAAGCGGTCTACGCGCGCCATGGCGTCACGGGTGGGCAGGAGCGCCCGCTGTTAGGCGAGGACGCGCCCCTGGAGCGTGAGTTAGTCGCCGAGCTGGAGACCCGTGCCAACGCTGAGGGCATCCCTGAGCGCAAGCGCGAGGTCCTGGGGAAGGTCCATGCCACCCTGCTGTCGTTCGTGACGGACCCGACCTACGGCGACGGCCGCTATGCCCACCTGGTGGACCGTCACACCCGCGTCAACATCGCGGAGGATGTGCTGTGCTGGAACCTCGACGACCTGGACCCGCCGCTCTATGCGTTGATGCTATTCGTGATTACGGACACGATGGCCCAGCGCGCCAAGAGCACGTTCGACGCGACGCGCGGAGCCAGCGCGGAGTTCCTGGCCATTGATGAGGGCTGGTTCTTGTCCGAGTTCATGGGGGCTGGGCGCGAGCTGACCAACTGGGCCAAACGGTCGCGGCATATCGGGCTCATCCTCGCCTTTGCGTCCCAGCAGGTCAGCGAATTGATTAAGCCCGCCACGAAGCCGATCTTCGACGCCGCCTCGCTGCGCTGCGTGTTCCGCCTGGCCGATGTCCGCGACGATGAGGACACCGCGGCGTGGGCCGCGCGTGCGTTGCAGTGTTCGGTCGAGGAGGCGCATGTCATGACCTCTCTGCACGAGGGGCAGATGGTCCTGTTCCGGCAAGCCAAGGACGGGAGCCGTCGCCGCGGCGAGGTCGATGTGATGGCGCCGCCGCTGGAGTACGCCTGTTTCACGACCGAGACCTGGACGGACGTCCCCGCCCGTAATGAAGCGATCGCGCGGCTGGGCAGCGTGGCGGCCGCTATCACCGAGTTGGCCGCGAAGAGGGGGCGCTGAGATGCGTGTCACGCTCGACGACCTGGCCGTGACGCTCTTCTTTTGCGGCGTCGTGCCCCTGCTGGGCCTGTGGCTCGTCCTGTTGCTCCTACCCGTTTATATGACTGTCGCCGTGTGGGTGCTCCACCTATGCGGCGGCGTGTAAGGAGGTTATCCCATGCGCTCCCCTCGTACCCTTGCTCTGGCGCTTGGTGTCCTGTTGGCCGTCCTGGTGCTGCGTCCATCCGTGGGCCTGGCCGCGCCCGCGCCCGCGCCGACCGCAACGGCGGTTCCCACGCAGACACCGTACCCAACCTACACGCCGCCTGCGACGCAGACGGCCTACCCCTCGCCGACGGTCATCCCGTCGCCCTCGCCTATCCCGCAGGGCGTCAACCCGACCAACCACAGCCAGTACTGCACGGGCCTGCTCGGCTGGTGTCCCGACCTCGGCAAACTCATCGGTTCCGTCTTTAGCGCGCTCGGGACGGTCGTGAACAACATCCTCGTCGCCCTGTTCTCGCCTATCGAGCATCTCATGAGTAACAGCTTCACCGGTATGGTTGCGCCCTATCAGCATACCTTGACCTACACCCCTGATATTCCGCACGACGTGTCCTGGGGCGGTATTCGCAACATGCAGACGTCGTTGCAAGAGCTAGCCGGAA
>JAABUU010002060.1_pt1 | contig 30263 bp, 24 predicted proteins | sample 5559301 | NCBI WGS metagenome assembly JAABUU01 (sample SAMN10711884, study PRJNA513360) | rock metagenome | isolation source: Antarctica rocks | place: Antarctica: Victoria Land, Richard Nunatak white
ACCCCTATGTCCCCGACCCGTTCAACATGGTCGCCGCTCCCGGCCCGGCGCACCTGTTGGGGACCGACCAGAACGGCAGCGATGTGCTCTCGCGCCTGATGTATGGCGGCCGCTATTCGCTGGGCATTGGCGTCTCCGCGGCCCTGATCTCGGCCGTCATCGGGGTGCTGGTCGGCGCGACGGCGGGCTGGATGGGCGGCTGGGTGGATAACGTGCTGATGCGCTTCGTCGATCTGATGCTCTCGTTCCCGGCGCTGTTCTTGCTTCTAATCCTGTTCTCTATTTCCGGCGGCGGCTCGGTCTCGATCATCATCATCTTCCTGGGCATCTTCGGGTGGATGTACATGGCGCGCATCGTGCGCGCGCAGATCCTGGCGCTCCGGGAGATAGACTTCGTACAGAGCGCGCAAGCCGTGGGCGTCTCACCCCTGCGCATCGTGGTGCGGCACCTGCTGCCCAACATCCTGGCGGCGATCATCGTGACCAGCACGCTGGCGATTGCCTACAATATGCTGTCCGAGGCGATTCTCGACTTCCTAGGCTTCGGCGTCGCGGCCGACACGCCGACGTGGGGCAACATGCTCAATGCCGCCGAGGAGCACTTGCTCGATGCGCCGTACCTGGCTATCGCGCCGGGCTTGATTCTAACGATCACCATTTTGTGCGTCAACTTTATCGGCGATGGTCTGCGCGATGCGCTCGACCCACGCTTGAAGTAGCATCTGAAAGAAGGCGCCCATGTCCCACCGACAGAAACCGCCCCGCCTGCGTCCCGGCATGACCCTCGGCGTCGTCGCGCCGAGCAGCCCCGTGCTGGAGCGCTCGACGGTGAACCGGGGCGTCGTCGCGCTTGAGGAGCTTGGCTTCCAGGTGGTGTTCGGCGCGCACGCCCACGACAACTATGGCTACCTGGCGGGACGGGACGCCGATCGCGCTACCGACCTGCTGGCGATGTTGGAGCGCGACGACGTGGACGCTGTGATCTGCCTGCGCGGCGGATATGGAGCTATCCGTACCGCGCTCCAACTCGATTGTAACCGGCTCAAGCGTCTGGCGGGGCGCCCAGCCAAGCCTTTCATCGGGTACTCCGACATCACCATTCCCCATGCTATCCTGGGCCAGGATCTGGGCTGGGTAACCTTCTATGGCCCCATGATTATCTCGTTTGCCCACGCCAGTAACTACACGGTGGCCGCTTTCCGGCGGGCGCTGATGGAGACAGAGCCGTTCGACGTGACGCCTGACCCCGACGATCCCTACGTCGAGACCCTGGTACCGGGTGTGGCCGAGGGCGAACTGGCCGGTGGCTGCCTGCAACTGCTGACCACGCTGATCGGTACACCCTGGGAAGTTGATCTGCGCGGCAAAGTCTTTTTCTTTGAAGACGTCCACGCCCAGCCCTATCAGATCGACCGCATGCTCTCACACCTCATCGCAGCCGGGAAAATCCAGGACTGTGCGGGCATCGTGATCGGCGAGCACGCCGACTGTGGGCCGCAGGGCACAGGCAACACGCTCGGCCTCGAGCAGGTCTTTACCGATCTGATCCAGCCCCTGGGCATCCCCACGCTCTACCCTCTGCCCATCGGCCACGGCGCGCACCTGGCCACCCTGCCCATCGGCGTGCCGGTCCGCCTAGATGCAACGAACAAAACGCTGCGTACCCTCGAATCCGGAGTCGTTTGACACTCCACACGGCTACAGCCGTGGGATTCTTTCCTGCTTCTGGTCGGCTAGGCCGCGGATGCTAGCGCCGCATCGCCGCCTGCAAGCGGTCGAGCGGGAGCGCATAGGCCGTGCGCCCGTTGACGCCGATCATCGTGACGGCGGCGCACAGCGCGTTGACGATCGCCTCTTCCGTCGCGTCGGCCGCCGCCTCGAAGAGCGGCGTCAACGCCTCGTGGGGCAGCATGCGCACGGTGATCGCCGCATCATGCGCGCACGGCGCGGTGAGCCCACGGTTAGCCGTCGAGAACGCGAGGAAGATGTCGCCGCTGCTGTTCTCCCCCAGGCCGCCGGCCCGCGCCACGCCAATCGTAGCCCGCTGAGCGAGCCGCCGACACTGCCCCGGGAGCAGCGGCGCGTCGGTCGCCAGGACGACGATGATGGAACCGCTCCCCGGCGGCATGGTCATGTCCGGCGTTGGAACCTCATCCGGCCCGATGGCGCGGCCGACCGGCACACCGTCCACGCGCAGCAGCGCTCGCTGCCCGTGGTTCGCCTGTACCAACGCCCCGACGGTCCACGCTCCACCGGTCGTGGGCACGACGCGCGACGCCGTGCCGATCCCGCCCTTGAAACCGTGGCAGATCATGCCCGTTCCGCCACCAACATTACCCTCGGCGACGCGACCGTCTGACGCCGCGTCGAGGGCGACCGCCACATGCTCCGCACGCACATGCTGCCCGTTGATGTCGGAGAGGAAACCGTCCCAGGTCTCGGCAACGACGGGGAGGCTCCACGCCTGGGCCGACTGGCCGCCGGTCCGTGCCACGTCGTAGGCGATGAGCGCGTCGCGCACGACGCCGACGCTGTGCGTATTGGTCAGCGCGACTGGCGTGGTGAGCATCCCCGACTCCACGAGCCAGGGCAGGCCGGTCATCTCGCCGTTGCCGTTGAGCACATGCGCCCCCGCGAAGACGGGATCGGCCCCCACGTTCTCCGCGTGCGGCAGGATCACCGTCACCCCCGTGCGCACCGGCCCGCGCCCGACGATGAGCGGCCCTTCGCCGGCGATCAGCGTGCTGTGCCCGACCCGTACACCCGGGACATCCGTGATCGCGTTCCGCGCGCCCGCCTCGAGCCGCCCGATGGTGATCCCTATGTCGCGGGCGCGCGCGCGATCATATGCCGCGCCTCCCGGCGCGTCGAGGATATCATAATTTCGCATCATAATTTCGCTGATGAGCGCGCACGCGCGGCCTGATACACCAATCGGCTCACAGCAGCGACGGCGCGCGTGGCGATGTTCTCCGGCGTCCAGAGCGCGTCGTCGGCGACATCCGCAGTGAAGACACTCAGGATGTAGCGGACCGGCAGGATAGCGTCGTTGAGGTAGACGATGCCAACGTCGTTGCGCACGCCGTCGATGCTGCCGGTCTTATGCGCGATCTCGATCGGCGGCGGTCCATCCTTATTGTCCCGATCGTGGATCGGTAGGTGGCGGGGAATACCATCGGTCCCCTGGCACTCTTTGAGCATAGACAGCATCTCGTTCGAGGCATCCGCGCCTATCATCGTTTCCGTGCCTACCGTCGTTTCCGTCGCGAGAGAGACTAGCAGCCGCATCATGTCGCGCGGTGTCGTTTCGGCGAAATGGCCGGACACATCGAATGAGATCGGACGATGGAGCGTCGTGGCCGTCAGACCCAATTCCTTGATCGTGCGATTGATGCGCTCCACCCCGAGCGCCGCGATCAGCATATTGGTGGCGACGTTGTCGCTGATCGTTATCATCAACCAAGCTAGGTCACGCGCCGTGGGCGTCAAGCCAGCGGCCAGATGGCGCAGCACGCCCGATCCCGCGACGCGCATCGCCGGTATCTCAAGCCGGTCGTCGAGGCCAATCTGCCCCTCATGCGCGGCCTGATACAGGGCGACCAGGATCGCTACCTTGATCACACTGGCCGACGGGAAAACGTCGTCGGCGTGATAGAAAACGTCTTCCCCATTCTCCAAGAACCGTACGGCCACCCCTAGCCGGCCGGGTAGGTCGGCGGCTATATGCGCGATATCCTCATACAGACCCATGATGCGCCCTTTCATCGGGACAACCGCCTAGTCTAGACCCGATTGGCAGGATAGCAATTCCACGCGGCCCCGTCAAATCTCTTGTTGCAACATCGCCACTCATCGGACGATACGAGGAGCCGACGGCGAAGATTAGGATATAATCGACGTACGACCGGCCATCGCCATCACGGTCACGACATGATGTCCAGTCAATCAATGCGGATGTGGAGGGTACAGCGCTATATGACGCAACAAAAGGATGACCCGGACGACGGCGGCGCGTGCGCAACGCCACGACTCGATCCTACGCTTGTCGATCTGTTGCCGCTGAACGCGGCGGTGGATGCGACGGGATGTCTTGTGCTGGGAGGTGTCTCTGTGGCCGCGTTAGCCGCCCGTTTCGGCACGCCGCTGTACGTGTACGACGACGGGACGATTCGGGCCGCCTGTCGCGCGTACCGCGACGTCTTCACCACGGGGCGCCCGGGCAACCGCGTCCACTACGCCTCCAAGGCCTATCTCGCCCCGTGGCTGTGCCGCCTGCTGGACGAGGAGGGCCTGGACCTCGATGTCGTGTCGGGCGGAGAGTGGTTTATCGCTCAGGCGGCCGGCTTTCCCGCCGCGCGGATGCGTCTACACGGCAACAACAAGGATGCCGCCGAGCTGCGTATGGCCCTGGACGCTGGGGCGGGCGGCATCGTGGTCGACAACCACGATGAATTGGGCCTGCTCACGTCGATGGCGGAGGCGGCGGGGCGGCGCGTCCCCGTCTTGTTGCGCCTGTCGCCCGGCGTGGAGGCGCACACCCATAAGTATCTGCAGACGGGGTTGCTGGACAGCAAGTTTGGTCTGCCCATCGCGACGGGAGACGCCTTGCAGGCCCTCCAATGCGCCCTGGCGGCGGCGGCGCTCGATGTGCGCGGCTATCACATGCATGTCGGCACGGGGCTGGCGACCTGCGAGGCGATTACCGAGGGGGTGCGCCGCGTGGTCCAGTTCGCCCAGGAGGCCCGCGCACAGACCGGCTACTGGCCGCGCGAGATCAGCGCTGGCGGCGGGTTGGGCATCGCGTATCTGCGCGGTGAGCGCACGCCCAGCGTCCGCGCATGGGGCGACGCCATTGCGCGGGGTCTGGTCGGCGCCGAGCCGCGGCCAGCGGTCAGCGTCGAGCCGGGCCGCTCGATCGTGGGGCGCGCCGGCGTGGCCCTCTACACCGTGGGGACGCGCAAGCGCATCGCGGGTGTGCGCGACTATGTCTCGGTCGACGGTGGCATGGCCGACAACATCCGCCCCGCCCTCTACCAGGCGGGGTACACGGCCCTCGCGGCGAGGCGCATGAATGATCGCGCCGTGGCGCCGGTGACCGTGGCGGGGCGCTATTGCGAGTCGGGCGACATCCTCGTCCGCGACGCGCCGCTGCCGGCGTTGGAGCCCGGCGATCTTCTGGCGCTAGCGGCGGCGGGCGCCTACTGCTTGCCATTGAGCAGCCAGTACAATGGGGCGCTGCGCCCGGCGGTCGTGGTCGTCCGCGGCGGGGAGACGCGCCTGGTCCAGCGCCGCGGCGTCTTCGCCGACCTGCTCACCTACGATACCCTCGTGCGCCTCGCCGACGAGGCGGAGTAAACAGAAAGGCCCCCATGTCATCCCATACGCTGGAGCGTTCTTCTCGCACACTGGACCTACACGATCTGCTGCGCATCGCCGTGGTCGACGATGTCGCGATCTCCCCATTAGGCGCCCTTGTCGCCGTGACGGTCCGCGTCTCCGACCGGGCGACTAACCGCTACCGCACGCACGTTGAGCTTCTAGCGGTCGACGGGCAGGTGGGACGACGCCTCTCCAGCGATGAGCACAATGCCCATGCCGCGCGCTGGTCTCCCGATGGGACATGCGTCGCTTTCCTCTCGGACCGCTCGGGGAGCGAGCAGGTATGGCTGAGCGCGCTGGATGGCGAGGCACGCCAGGTCACACACTTTCCGTTGGGGGTGACCGGGGAGCCCGTGTGGTCGCCCGACAGCCGGTCCCTTGTCATCGTCGTGCCTGAGCAGGTCGGGGAGGCAGGACCGCCGGCATCCCTGGATCGCAACGTGTCGCCGTTCACCATCACCCGATCCACCTACCGGGTCGACGGGCAGGGCTACCTGGCGTCGCGCTACAAGCATCTGTGGGTCGTGGACGCGCGGACGGGCAACGGGTATCCTCTGACACAGGACCCGGCCGATGACAGTGCGCCCGCCTGGTCGCCCGACGGTGAATACATTGCGTTTGTTTCCAATCGCCTGGACGCGCGCCTCACTGAGTTTCGCTTCGCCATCTGGAAGACTGGCGCTGTCCTATTGAGCAAGCGGAACAGCTCTACGCGGCGCTTAAACGGCGCGGCCGGACCGTGGACATGGTGTGCTTTCCCGGCGAGAGCCACACCATGCTCTCGATCGGGCGCCCTCAGTCACGTCTCGAGCGCCGCAGGCAACTCGTGCGCTGGTTTGCAACGTACCTGGGCCGCGCCGACATCGATCACTAGCTACTGGTCCCCATTCAGGGTCGCGAGTAGCAGCGGAACAGTGAACCGGGTTAAGCCTCGGGGGTGGGCGTTGCCGGGCGCAAGGGACGGAATTCGCCGCGCCGCACCGACTTAGGGACTACGAACTGGTAGCGCCCCAGGATCGTGATGTGGTCGAAGCCCAGCGGGGAGAGCCGCTCAATGTCCTCGGGACGCACCTCGACGCTCTCGCTGCGCAGCGTATCGATGGTTCGCTGCGTGTAGCGCGTATTCCAGAGGATGGCGACGTTCAAAACCAAGCCCAGGGCGGCGAGCTGATCTTCCTGCCCTTCCTTGTAGTGCTGGCGCAGTTCGCCCTTCTGCCCGTAGCAGAGCGCGCGCGCGAAGCGATGCCGGCCCTCCTGCCGATTGATCTGGTGCAGCACGCGCCGGCGATGGGCCTGGTCATCGACATACGGGAGCATGAAGAGCGACTTGGAAATGCGCCCATACTCCGCCATCGCGCGGCCGAGCGTTGAGTAGCGCCCGCCGCTCTGGAGCAGCCGGAGCGCCGCGGAGCCGGCGATGGTCCCCTCGGCCAGCGAGCCGGCCACGCGCAGCAGGTCGTCCCAGTGCCGCGTGATGAGGTCGGGCTTGATGTGATGGCGCGCCACGCCGTTGAGCGGCCCATAGTTGGCCTTGGGGTCCAGGCGCCAGAGCCGTTGGTCGCCTAGATCCGCCAGGCGCGGGCTGAACTGGTACCCGAGCAAGGCGAACAGTCCGAACACGACGTCGGCATAGCCGGCGGTGTCCGACACGATCTCCAGCGGGCGCAGGCTCGTCGGCTGCTCCAGCACCACGTCGAGAATGCGTCCCGAGTCGCGCAGCGTGCCGGGCACGACCACGCCGTGCAGGCCCAGCGGCCCGCTGGCCATGTTCAGCCGCCGGGTCAAGCGCGTGGTTGAGGGCGCGGCAGATCCGGGGCCGCGCCGCTTCCCAGGCCGCGCCCTGCAGCAGCACGGCGCGCGGGTCGGCCCACTTCTCGCTCGGGGCGACGAAGAGGTCGCGGCGCCGGAGCGCGGCCTGGACCTGCTCCAGCACGGCGAGCGTGTACGCCCGGCGATCCACATGGTAGTCCGGGCGGTCGTCGGGGTTGACGACGCGGGCGCGCCACGCCTTCGGGATAGCGGCGAGCGGCGCCTCGACCATGTCCGGCGGGTGCGGATCCTCCAGCGTGGCCAGGAAGGCGAGGGCCGTGAGGAGGGGACCCGCGCTTGCTGTCCCCTTGAAATGGATGGTGCGCAGCACCGCGGGCAGGAAGCGCCGCACCGTCGGGTACTGTGCCAGGATTTCGCGCTGGTGGTGATCATCGGGCGGACGCGCCAGGTCATCGACGGTGGCGATGGCGGCGTCGATGGTCGCCTCACCATAGGTGGCCGCGACCACGGCGCGCACGTCGGCGTCGCGATAGCGGGGGTTGCGCACGACGCGGGCGACATCGCGCAGGACGACCGCCGCCGCGTCGAGGGCGCGCATGGTGCGCAAGCGCTCCTGTTTGTTGACCCAGTGTTACGGAAGCTGTCACCAGCCACAATCTGGCGTCAGATGGGGAACCGCCCCATGACGCTGTTGTACTCTGCTTGCGCCTCGCCAATCGAGAGTCGGGAGTAGACCTCCAGCGATTTCCGGCTGGCGTGCCCGGAATAGGGTTGGATCAGCGCGTCGTCGGCGCCCTGCTTCTTGAGCCACGTCAGTAGGAAGTGGCGGAGTTGGTGCGGCGAGACATTGCGCGCGAGGCCGGCCGCCTGCGCGTAGCGTTCCAGCATGCGCCGGACGCCCCGCTCGCTGTACTTCTTCTTCCACGACGACTCGAACAGGTGGGTCGCGCTCTTCTCGCGCATGCGCTCCATTCCAAGGCCAGACGCTCGTCCATGTCGAGGCGAAACACGCCGTAGGGGTTCACGTGGGCATAGATCAGCGGTGTCAGGCCGCGCAGGTCCTCCGCCGCCATGCGCTCCATCCACGCCGGCTCGGCTAAGACACGCTGGATCATGAGCGTATTAATCAGACACAGGGCGTTCTGGACGAGCGTCATGCACAGGACGGACACCTCCTGGTCGTCGAGGCGGTTGGTGGCGATCTCGCCGCCCTTGCCGTAGTGGATGAAGTTGTTGGCGCTGTTCCAATTCTCGACCACCTGGAGCCCCTCATGCACCTCGCGCCTCACCGCCGGATCGCGTAAATACGAACAGAGGAAGATGGTCTTGACCACCTTCCCGAGTTCGGCCAACGCGGCGTAGGTGGGATGTTGGACGCTGCTGCGTGTGAAGCGGCGCAGGATCGCCTCGGTTTCGGCCGTGCCCAGGCGCAGGGCCGTCGCGAACTTGACCATTTCGTCGTACTGCTGGCGGATCACGTCCCAGTTGATCGGCCGTGAGAGCACCGGCTGCAGGTGTGGGTAGGCATCCTTCTGACCGGGGAACGGGCGGTAGAGCTTCTGGGCATGGATGCCCTTGAGGCGTGGCATGAGCTGGAAACCGAGGAGCCTGGTGAAGGCAAAGGCAATTTCCGACTGGCCGTGGGAGTCGACAAAGTTCTTCTCAACCGTCATGTCGGTGCAGTGGCGCAGCACGCCCTCGATCATGGCCGCCACCTCGGACGATGCGACGGTCTTGATCTGCGAGTAGATGCAGGCCGACTTCTTCTCGATGTGCCAGTATACCATGATGCCTGCGCCGTGATGGCGCTGGCTGTATTCGGTGCGCAGGTTCTGATCCCACGCGCCGAACTTGTTAGAGTCCGAGGCGCAGGTGGTCGTGCCCTCGCCCCACACCTGCGGGTTGCGCCCTCAAAGAGGGCGTTAACCACCCGCGCGATCGCGTCACGCACATGGTCGCGCGCGATGAAGCGCCGGCGTACGTAGCGCAGGTCGGCGTGCTTCTCGTCGTGCTCGCCGGCGGCGATGCGTTTGAGGCCGGTGTTCGTCCCGAGTCCATAGAGGCACAGAAGTAGTCGCCATCGCAGCGTCTCGGGATCGAGCGCCTCGCGCGAGGCCACGCTGGTGAAGGCGCGGGTGAAGTCGACGCGCAGGTCGGCCTCCTTGAGCATGTCGAGCAGGCTGGTCATCGGCCAGCGCCGCCCGATCTCACCCTTCAAGCGCGCGAGGTTCTGCGGCTCCGGTAGCGGATCAAGCGGCGACACTTTGATCCAGCCGTTGTCCTTGGGCAGGATCTGCACACCGGCGTTCGTGGGCATCGCGCGGTCCAGCGCCGCCTGTAAGATCCGGTGAGGAAGTGGCTCATGGGCGCTTTTGATGCGCCCGAAATGGCGGTACCCTGGGGCTCCAGAGGCATGGTATCTCTGGGGAAGGGCAGGATCGCCATGTTGACCAAGCTATTCTTTCCAACGGTCGCAGGAGTGCGGGTTGACCGTGTGTGGTGGCAGGGGCAGACACTCCACCTGGACGCCGCGACGACGCGCCAGGCGGCACGCTGCCCCCTCTGCGGTCGTCGCTCGAAGCGGGTCCACTCGTTTCGTTCTATGCTCGCACGATCACCGACCTGCCGTGCACGGGAGCGCGGCTGACCATCCACTTGCGGACCCGCCGGTTCGTCTGTCGGGTCCGCTGGTGTGAGCGCAAGATCTTCACGGAACGCGTGCCCGCTCTGGTCGCTCCCTGGGGACGCCGCACGGCACGTCAGCAAGAGGGACTCCAGCGCACGGGCGTCGACTTGGGTGGAGCGCCGGGGGCGCGCCATGCGCTGGCGGCGGGGATGCCGGTGAGTCGGCGCACGCTGTTGCGGCTCGTGCGCGCCGCGCCTGTCCCGGAGGTGGGGCCGGTCCGGGTCTTAGGTGTAGACGATAGGAGTGCTGGGAGGCAGGCTGTCACAACGCGAAGCGCCTCTGGCAGGACCTGCGGGCGCGCCGGAGGCGGCCGGGCGTGGGTTGGGGGCGGCGGTCCCAGAAGCCGGTCGGGATGGCCGGGGCGGTGGCCGCGACGTACGACAAGATGGCCCCGGCGAGGAGGGCGAGTGTGGGGAGTCGCTGGCAGGTTTCGGGCGCGTGGACGAACGCGCGCGCGGCGTCACCCCGTCCTCCTCCCAGGTCTCAGTGCGGTCCGGCGGCGTGGCCGGGATGAGCCGCCCTTTGTAGGCGCGCGACAGCGGGCGCACGATCTCCCCGCGCGTGGCGGGGCGGCCGCGCCCCCCATAGGGCGGCGGGGCGGCCCGGCGAAAGACGCTGTTCTTGGCGCAGCGCACCACGTAGCGGGCGGCCCCCTCCTCGTGCAGCAGCGCTACTCCGAAGCCCGCATCGAGCACCACGGCGTCGTCTTCTCCGCACTGGTGGTCCGCCGCGCGGACCACCAGGCGCTCCGGGGTGCCGGGGCGCGGGTCGTCCGCCTCCGCCCGGACTATCGTCAGCGGCAGCGCCAGGCGCTGGCTCCCGACACTCCCCACGCGCGATCGCGCGCGATCAGGCCCAACGGGATAGCCGGCAACGCGCGGCCGGCTGCGGCGTGATAATGGACGGTCGGGCACCCCTGCAGCCGCGGGCGCCAGAACGCGGTCACGTCGACCGGATGTCCACGGATGCGTGGCCCGCACATCGCTACTCCTGCAGCCGCGGGCGCCAGAACGCGGTCACGTCGACCGCCACCGGGCGATAGCCGCCGGGCGTGTGCGCCTGCCAGCGCCCCTCGGCCACGACCAGCGCCCTCGCCCCATACAGATAGTCACAACGTCCTTGGCAAGCCCATGATCGCTGGCGGCCGTCCAATCGTACCCTAACCCTGGAGGTTTATTTCACGCATGGACTCCGGCGGGTGTTCTACATCAACATCGGTCCGGAGGAGCCTGGCACGTATTCAAATATGCCGCGCGTCCCTAGTGCTGTTGCTGTCACGACGGCCGACTTCGTCCGCCCATATGCCCCCCATCTTGCCCCCTTCGGGTAATCGTAGCCCAGCCGGCACGCCTATGCATATGGCGGAGGGTTTGGCTCACGGCGTGGAAGGCGCATAACGGCGTGGGAGGCGCATAACGGCGTGGGAGGCGCATAGATGTCGGCGAGGGCATGGTCCATCTCCTCGCCGTCGTCAGCACGCGGGTGAGCCTCGATGGTGAAGAGCTCATCGAGCCCGCTGCCGAGGATCGCGGCGGCCGCACCGGCGATCTCCAGGTCCGCACGCTGGACGGGTGCCGACGGATGGACTAAACGGCCAGCACGGCTCCCTACGACCCGGCGCCGACCCTCGCCCCGCTTGCGAACGCCGCCCGGCATTACCACCAGTGCATGCTCGCGCCCGAGGCTAGCAGCATGCCGGCTAATGACGATACCACCAGAAACGCGCGAAACGCTATGTGGCGCTCCCACCGATAGCCTTGGCCGGCGCGGTTGTCTGTATTCATGGAGAGTTTGCCTTTCCCTATGCGCTATGCTGTCGCTACATCCAACCCATTGTTGGTCTACGCGCAGCATCAGCGAGGATAGACAATGCTCCTATGCCCTATTCCGGCTCCCCCTAATAGGTCACTCTGCCTCGTGCCGGTTGGATGGCGACCCGCCCTACCGCTAGCATGTACGGGCTATGGTGTTGGCGCATCAACAAGCGTGTGCGCGGCGGCGCGTCCTATCGATCATGGTTACCGTAGAGCCCAGAGCTCCGGTTCCGTCGCACGAGGCGCTGTCTAACGCCGCGGCCACAGCCTTTTCGAGGGGCAATTCTTGTCCGGTCGTCCACGCCGCCGCGAAGCGCTCCTCGCCCAATTCCGCGCGGATGACGGCCAACGCCTGCTCGTTGCGGGCGCGATCGGCCGGTGGAGTGGGTGTATCGTTGACGCCACGCGCCGCCGCCGCCGCCCCAAAGAGCATCGCGGCATGGTCGAGGTGTTGGCGCCGCGACGCGACGACCGCGAGACCTTCCAGATTATTGACGGTTTCGACACCGTTGCCCAGACGCCGCGATTGGCTGAGGGCTTCGACATAGGCGGCCGCGGCGCCGGGGATGTCGTCGCGAAGCAGCGCCGTGCAGGCCAGTGTGTGCAATGCCTGCGCTACCCCTGCTGTGTCTTGGAGTTGCGTATAGAGTGTAAGGCTTTCCGTGGCCCATGCGGACGCGCGCGCGCTGTCGCCCCGCAGGCGCGCTAACTCGCCCAGGTTGCCAAGCACGCGGGCGCTGCCGCGTGCTTCGTTCAAAGTCCGGCTCAGGGCCAGCGCCTCGGTAAAGTAGGCGTTGGCCCGGTCGTACGCGCGTTGTTGCATCGCGACGTTGCCCAAGTTGTTGAGCACGGCGGCGCTGCCCCGGTCGTCTCCTATGGTGCGCCGGATAGCCAGGCCGCGCTCGAAGAGGACGGCGGCCTCGTCGTACGCGCCGGCGGTCGCGGCCAGCACGGCCGCGTTGTTCAGGCCGCTGGCCATGATGTCCTCGCCGAGTTCGCCGGCGTCGGCCGCGCTCAGCGCGCGCGCCAGCCAGCGGCGTCCTTCGCTCAGGTAGCCACGCGACAGCCAGAACCAGCGAAGCGCCCCCGCAAGGCGGAGCGCCGTCTCCACATGCCCGCTATCCAGCGCCCAGCCTAGGGCCGCGCGCAGGTTGTCTTTCTCGCGCTCCAGCCGCGCCGCGGCGTCCGGTTGGTCGAGGTCGGCGGCCTCGGCGAGGGCAAGATAGTATGCGGCGTGCTGCTGTTGCACGCTGCCGCGCGCGCCGCGTGTCGTCAGTTGCTCCAGGGCGTACTCGCGGACCGTTACCAGCATGGTGAAGCGCACCTCGTCCGGGCGCTCCACGCGGCGCAGCAGGTTGTTGTCGACCAGCGCGCTGAGCGTGTCGAGGACGTCCGCGGGCTCGGCTACGCCGTCCACGTCCATGGGGTCACCGGCCGCGCCGTACAGATTTTCCGCGGCCTCCGCCGTACAGCCGCCGGCGAAGACAGCCAGTCGCAGGAACAGGGCCTGCGCGGGCGCGTCGAGGAGTCCATAGCTCCAGGCCAGTGTGTCGCGTAGCGTGCGTTGGTGCGCCGGTAGGTCGCGCGCGCCGCCGGCCAGTACCTGGAGACCTGACTCCAGGCGCGCCAGCAAGGCGGGCGGCGCGAGCAGCTTGAGGCGGGCGGCGGCGAGTTCAATCGCCAGGGGCAGGCCGTCCAACTGGGCGCAGATGCGCGCGATGAGCGCCGCGTTCGCGTCGGTCAGCGCGAAGCCGGGCGAGCTATCTTGCGCGCGCGCGAGGAAGAGTTGGGCCGCGGCGCAGTCCGCGATGGCCGCGGCGGTCCGCGCGCGCGGGTGGTCGGGCAGGAGCAAGGGCTCTAGCACATACGCGCGCTCGCCGCGCACACGCAAGATGGCGCGGCTAGTGACGAGGATGCGCAGGGTGGGGCACAGCGCGGCCACATCGGCGACCAAGGGCGCCGCCGCGAGCACTTGCTCGAAGTTGTCGAGCAGCAGCAGCGCGTCTTTGTCCGCTAGGTACGCCACCAGCGCGTCGCGCGGCGGCCGTTCATCCTGTTCGCTCAGGCCAACCGCCTGGGCTATCGTGGTCAGGACGAGGTCGGCGTCGGCGACGGCGGTGAGTGAAACGAACATCACGCCATTGGCGAAGTCCCTGCGCACCGCAGCCGCTAGGTGTAACGCCAGTTGCGTTTTGCCGACGCCGCCCGGTCCGGTCAGGGTCAGCAGGCGCGCGTCGCCACGCAGCAGCGCGGTCATGGCGGCGACATCGGCGGCGCGTCCGACGAGCGGCGTCAGCGGGGCCGGCGGGAGGGACGCGGCGTTGAGCGGCGCCGCGTCGCTGAGCGGATGCCGGCCTCGATCTATCAATCCTTTGAGTTCGGCGCCTTCCCGCGCCGATAACCGCAGGACTTTGACCAGCGCGTCCAACGTCTCTTTGCGCGGGGCGCGATTGATGCCGCGTTCGAGGTCGCTCACGCCGTGCATGCTCAGGCCCGCTTGCACGGCCAGCGCCTCCTGCGTGAGGCCGGCGGCCTTGCGAAAGCGCTTGAGGAGGTCACCGAAAGATGGAGGGGGCGTCTCCATGAGCGAATCTTCCACGAGCGAATCCTCCGCATACATACTAGGATTGCCGTCAAGCGGCGCGACCACGTCACGCGTCTATGGTAGCACAACGGCGATCAGACGCCGTTCCCTATAGAATATCGGACGCGCCGCCGCTTCGTCGCACACTCACGCCCACGCCCGCGCGGGGTTCGTGAAAAGTCGGTGTCTATCGTTCCTGGGACCGCTGGCGTCAGCGGACTGACGCCGGCGGTCCCAGGTTTTTTCACGAGCCTTGGTCGAGCAAGGCGAGCAGGTCGTCCGCTCCCTGCTCGGGCGCGCGCGCCGGCCGCAAGGCGTCGATCGCCGCCAGGAAGCGTGGGACGTCGAATTGCGCGACCACGGCGCGGCGCCGCAGCGTCGTCGGCAGTAGCGACTGCAATGGACCTAGCGCGAGCATCGGCTCGAGCTCACGGTAGTTGTCCGCGCAGTAGCGCGCGACGGCGTCCTCCGTCCACGCCGGTAGGGCGCGCGGCTCGTCGCCTAGCTCGACGCATAAGCCCATGTTTGCTGTCTGGCTAGCGTAGATCTGATAGCGCAGCAGGTCGAACAGGGCCTGGCCGTACACGTCGCCCAGCCAGTGGTAGCACAGCCAGCCGCGCGGCGCGGGCACGAGCGGCGCCATGCCATCGGCTAGGCCAAGTGTCGCCGGCAGCAGGCGGGCCAGTTCGTAGGAGAGCAGCTGTCCCCGCGATCGGAAACTCATCCGTCGCGTCATGTCCGCGCCCCTGTCGGCGCTGACCCACAACGCCTCGCCGTCCTGCCACTCCACGGTAACAGGACGCCCCTCCAGGGTCAGCACGGGGTGGTCAAGCCACTCCGCGTCGACGGTGGCGACGACCGCGCCGGTATGCTGGTCACGCACCTCGATGGGGCGACCGGCGGCGCCCTGGATGTTGCTGTACACGCTCAGAGGGCAGTTCTTACGGCCTTGCTGGTCGAACAGGTCGTTCAAGCGCGGACCGGCAGTCCAATCGCCAGGCCGTCCGGCCGCGAGGTAGTCGCGGCGGCGCAACTCAGCCAGGATCGCGTCAATGTCATCGGCGTCCAGCAGCCCCGTGAAAAGGGTGGATAACTCGGCGCGGCGTACCGCCCCCGTGGGACTGGCCTTGAGCAGGCTGAAGATTTGTTGCACGGCGACCGCCGGCCGGAACGGCGCGTCCCTATCGGGAGCGCCATTATCGTCGTATTCACTGGGAGCGCCATCATCGTCGTATTCACTGGGAGCGCCCATGGAAGCGCCCGTGAGCAACGCCTCGAACAGGCGCTGTTCGAGGGGCGTGCGGTAAAAGCAGGCCACGCGCGTGACGCCTTTGCGCCGATTGCCCCGCCCGATGCGCTGCATGAACGAGGCTGGGTTGCCGGGCGGCCCGACCAGCAACACCACGTCGATGTCGCCGATGTCGATGCCCAACTCGAGCGTGCCCGTGGCGAAGAGGAGCGCCGCGGCGTCGGCGGCGAAGCGCCGCTCAGTCTCGCGGCGGCGGTCCGCTTCGATGTTAGAGTAGTGAACATAGACCGCGTCGCCGAAAGGCGAGCGCTCGCGCAGGGCCGCGGCGTAGGCCTCGACCTCCGCGCGCGTGGCGCAGAACGCGAGCGCCTTGCGCCAGCCACGAGCGCGGAAGGCGTTCAGGTAGTCGCGCAGTTCGGACACGTCGTCGGCCACGAGGGGCAACGTCTCGACGTCGAGAGCACGCGCGCCGCCAACCGTGACGATGCGTGGCTCGACGCAGTAGCGCGCCGCCACGCGCGCCGGGCGCGTGACCGTGGCCGAGAGTCCCACCACCTGCAGGCCCTCCGTCGGCGCGTCGCCGCTCACCGCGGCATAGGCGCGCAGGCGGCGTAGGCGGCGCAACAGCACGCGCAGTTGGTCGCCGCGCGGCGTCCCGTCGAGCAGATGCAACTCATCGAGCGCGACCGCGCGTAGGTTGGCGAACAGCCGCGCCCGCGCGGCGAGCAGCGCGTCGAGCGACTCTGGCGTGGTGATGAGCAGGTCGGGTGCGCGTCCCGCGCGCAGCGTGTCGCGGTCGCCGGTGCGCACGGCAAGTCGCAGGTTGAGGGTGTCCAGGGGGCCATGCAGGCGGGCCGCGAGGTCGTTGACCAGCGCGCGCGTGGGCACGATATAGAGCAGAGTAGGTCCGGCAGGAGCGCGCGCGGCGGCTCCGGAGATAGTGGGTGTGCAGTAGCGTTCCACCAGCGGGGCCAGCGCCGCCTCCGTCTTGCCACCCGCCGTGGGAGCGACGATTAGGGCGTCATGTCCAGCCAACAGCGCCGGCATGGCCGCCTCCTGCACGGCGGTAAAGGAACCGTGCCGCTCGAAGAAGGCCGGCCACGCGCGGGGCAACTGGTCTTTGAGCGCCAGACGAGCCGCTAGATCGGTCGGCATGCCACTTTACCTCGATAGCGAACGTCGTTGACCTGCGACTGAAGTCGCATGGAAAGCCTCATGTCCGTCAGGACATACATACCGATGTAAATGTGACATGGTTAGGCGTCCGGTTGCCTATTTACGGGAGAAAGTACGGACACTGAAGTGTCTCTGAATGTTTACGTGCGACGCGACTTTAGTCGCCGTGGTTTGCCATGCGATTTTAATCGCAGGCTTGTTGTTCGGATCACACGCGCAGCCCGTGCCGCAATTCCTCTAGCACCGTCGCGGGGCTGTAGTCGTCATAGAGGTAGAGCAGGTCGCACAGGGTCACGGCCAAGCGGATGACCTCGCGCAGGTTGACGCGGTGCTCGCCGAGCGTGCGCGAGAGCACACTCGACGCCGCGGCGCCCAACTCGGCGTAGCGGTCGGGCGCTGCGGCGTAGTCGAAGGCGAGCGTGTGGTAGCGCAGCAGCGTTTCAAAGAATACGCGGATGTCGCGTTCGATGAAGCGGTCGTCGAGCCGGATGATCTGCGCCGGGGCCAGCCACAGGTCGACCGGCATCCTGTTGGCGCTCTCGGTCAGGGCGAACAGGAAGAACAGGTGCGGCTCCGAGGCGAACGTGACGGGGTACTCGACGCGCGCGTGGTCGGGGATGCTGCGCGGGTCGATCTTGCCGTTGGCGTTCCCGACCGCCGCGTAGATCAGGCTCTTGAAGAACGCGTCGGCGCGGCCACGCTGCGCCGGCCGCAGCAGCGAATAGTGCTCCGACTCGTCGATCAGGATGGCGAGCCCGCTGTAGCCGAGTTCCGTCGCCAGCACGGATAGACCCGTCAGCAGGTAGGCGTACTGGCGCGCCACCTCGCCGGTCGTCCAGAGCGTGGGCGGCTTCTTGAGGCATGTGCGCATCTCGGCGGTGGGCCGCGCCGCCGCGCCGAGCCACGCCAGCACGTCGTCATAGGCGGTCTGACTCGGGCAGTCGGCCAGCGCGGCGAGGGCGCGGGCCAGCGGGTCATAGTCGGGGATCGGCGAGCGCGCCATAAACTGGGCGGGCAGCGCGGGGCGCTCTAGCGCCTTCCTGAACAGCGGCTGTAGCCCGCGCTCGTCGGCGTCGGGATAGCGCAGCGAGCGCACAAGAGAGCGGTAGATTTCACGGGCCTTGCCGGGCGGCGCCTCGACGAGGTCGAGGCTGGCGCTGGCGACGAGGAAGTTCTCACGCAGAGCGCGCCGCGCCGCGAGTTCGACGAAGTGGCTCTTGCCGTAGCCGTAGTCACCGATGACCGCCTGCACGTCGCCGCCGCGCTCCTTGCCGCGTGCGAGGGCGCGGTCGAGGCTGACGCGCTCGGCTTCCAGTCCGATCGTGAGCGTCTCGACGTCCTGCACCGGCACGATGCCCAGGCGCAGCGCCTCCAACGTCTGCCGTGCACGGAACTGATCCATCTCCAGCACGGGCGCGCGCGGCGTAGGCACGGGAATGGCCCCGTCGCGCGCCTGTCGCGCGGCCTCGGCACCGCCCTCGAACTCGCGCGCGGGCAACCGGAAGCGCCGTCCCGTCTCGAACAGGACTTCCCATTCGAAGCCGCCCATGTAGCTGCGCAGCAGCGTGCCGCTGCCGAGCTGCGGGTGCGTGACGGTGCGCTGCTGCTGCGCGGGTTGTTGCACGGTTTGCATCCTCTAATACGGTCTCTGCATCTGGTCGGCCAGCGCGCCGAGGTCCTCGCTCTGGCCGCGGATAGCGGCGGCCGCGTACTCCAGCGTGACGGCGATCTCGCCCTCGGCTGTCTGGCGATACCACTCGGTCACGAGCGCTTTGACGAATAGACGCCGGTGGCTGATCGCCAGGTACGACTCGCGCGCCGCTTCCGAGAGCGTGGCGATGTTCTGGGCCTGGATGGCGGGGTCGAGCTTGACGTCGAAGGCGACCTCGAAGATGGGCAGCAGGCGGTTGCCGACGGCGGTGAGCAACTCTTCGTCGGGAATGTCCAGCTTTTCAAGGTTGATCTGCGGGCTGAACGGGTTGGCGCGCGAGAAGTAGTTAGGGGCCTGGATGCGCTGCTGCAGGGCGGGGTACTTGGGCACGACATCGTATACGAAGACGGGCGGGACGGCGTAGATGAACATGGCGCCGGGCAGGTCTTCGCGGCAGCGGTCGATCACCTCGCGCAGGTTGTCGGTGGCGACCTTCTCGGATTTCCCCCCGACGCTGAGCATACGGTCGCCCTCGTCGAACAACAGGGCCAGGCCCGTGTAGCCGAGCGCGCGCACGACCTGGCATAGCGAGCGCAGCGTCTTGAAAGCGTTGTTCTTGTTGATCTTTTCGGTCACGCCGATCTGGCGCAGGTCGCGCATATCCTCAGGGCCGACCTCCTCGCCATGCAGCCAGCGCTGTAGCGCCTCCAGACGGCGGTCCTGGCCGCGCAGCAACGCGGCAAAATAGCCCTGCACAGCGCGGTGGAAGCTCAGGCTGTCCACGGGCGTCGTTTCCAGCGTGCGCAGCAGGGCGACTACCTCGGGTAGGTCGGCCGCGCCGGGGTCCTGCAGGTCGAGCCCGCTGCCATTGACGAGTCGGCGCAGCGTCCCTTCGAGGAACGTGGAGAGGCCACGCTCATCCTCGCCGAGATCGCCGAGTTCGTGCCAGATGATCGAACTGGCGACGGCGGCGTAGACGCGCCGCTGGTCGTCGTAGGGACTTTCTTTGGGGCTCAGGTCGACCTTGCTCACGGCCAGGTTACGCTCCCAACAGCGGTCGCGCAAGCAGTACAGGAAGTGTGACTTGCCGCTGCCGTAGTCGCCGACCACGAGCTTGAACACGGCGCCGCCGTCATTCAGGTACGAGCCGAGGTAATGGCGGTCGATCGTGTTGAGCAGCGACTCGTTGCCGACGTTGTAGTAGCTGACCCCTTTGGAGAGCGGTGTGCCCGATTGCCCCAGCACTTCGATGATCTGACGCGCCAGGCGCGGTTCCGGCAGCATATATGTAGTATCCCTTTTAGGCTTTGTCGTAGGTAACGTCGGACATGTAGCGGCCCTCATAGGGGCTGTTTCCGTCGATGATCCACATGCTCTTGTCGGCCCGGTCCGTCTCGCCTTTCGATGAAGGGTGCGCGGAGAAGTACTCACCCTTGTAGGCGTGGCGCCGCCCGCTGAACTGGTGGAAATCGTGGACGAACTGGGCGCGGCTGTATTCGGCGAAGCCGCCCTTGGTCGGCTCGATGCGGAAGTTCTTGCTCTGCCGCAGCAACGCCAATTCGAAGTAGCAATCGACGATGTTGGCTCGCCCCTTCACGTCGCGCCGGCGCTGCGCCAACTCCCAGGCGGTGCGGAACAGGTCGACCCATCGCTCGGGATCTTCGGTGCGGCCCTCGACCAATTTGGACGCGCGCTCGTAGGCCGCGACGATGGCGTCGACGCCGAGCGGCACGCGCTTGATTACCACCTCCTTGCCATAGCTAACCGACGCGGTGCGCTTGGCGAAATCAGCCGCAACGTCGAAGCGGCCGAGCGCGAAGCGTGGCGGCGTCCCGCCGGGCTCGATGCCTTTCTCACGCATAGCGTGCCGCAAGGCGAGGCCGAAGGTGGCGCCGAGGGCGGCCTGACCCTTTAGCAACTCGTCGTTGAGCGCCGGCAGCAACGCGGCCAATACCTCGTCCTGTCCGCGCGCCACCTGCAACGCGGGCAGGGCTCCGTCGAGCTTGACCACGTCGACGATCTCGCCGCGCAGGGACACGGCGGCGTCGCGCAGCGCGGTTGTCATGGCGCCCAGGGACTTAACTTCGCGACGCAGTTCGGGCCGCAGCGGGTCGACGGCGTCGTCTTTGATGCGCTGGGTCTCGAAGGCTTCACGCGCGTTCGCCAGCTTATCCATGTCGGCGACCGACGCGCCGGCCTCGGCGTACTCACGCAGTGAGCGCCCGGTCTTGCCGAAGGCGTCCGTCGTGGCCTTGAGGGCGGCCAACAAGCCGTTGGTCGCGCGCAACCGCCCGTTGTATGTCTCGCGCAGGCTATCGAGTTGCGCGATCAACACATCATTCGGCACGAAAAGATTCTCCTTTTAATGAGTTGTCATAATATATCTAAGAGAATTATAGCATGTGGTTCGCTTCTCTTCAGGGGCGCCTGTCCACAATGGATGCGCGCCACTTTTTCGCGCTGGCTACCACAGCACGCGTCGTATCTACTGGGAGCGCCGGCTTCAGCCGGCTTACGGTCGCCGCCATGGTGGTTGGTGTCGCCGACAGGCCCGCCCGCGACAGGCCTGCCCGCGACAGCGTGCCGGCTGGAAGCCGGCGCTCCCAGTGAATACGCGACGCCAGCGCGAACTTTGTCATCCCTCCGCGGGCGCTTGCCCCGAGCGCAGTCGCTCAAGCGCCTCCTCGGCGCGGCGCGCGCGCTCGTCGGCGGCCACACGCGCCTGCTCGGCGGCCACACGCGCCTGCTCGGCGGCCACACGCGCCTGCTCGGACTCAGTCAATTGTTCTCCGATCGCCGTGACCTGCTCCCGCGCGGCCCGATAGTCCTGCTGCAGCGCCGTGACCTGCTCTTGCGCGGCGCGGTAATCCTGCAATACTTCCTCATCCACGTGGATCGGCGCGCCCGTCGCCGGGTTGATCACGCGCAGGTAGATTCCGGGCCGCTCCCACTCTATCGCGGCCATCGCCCGCAGTTCCGCGCGCAGCAGTTCGCTCCAGGCGCCCCCACTCGGCAGCAGGCTCGTCTCCTCCAGGCGTCCCTGGATCAGCGTGAAGCCTCGCAACGGCGGAAACATCACCTGTTGCGGGTCGTACACGTAGTACTCGCGCACGCCCAGTTGTGCGTACAGGGTTAGCTTACCGCGCGGTTCCCTGCTCAAGTCCTTGCGTTGCGTGCTCGGCGAGGTAATCTCGAACACGATGTCCGGCGCTTTGCCCTCCTTCCAGGTGAACCACACCTCGCGGGTGCTTGGCGGCGCGAGGTCGAAGCCGACATAGACATCGGGCGAGAGGTGTTCGCGTTTGTTGTAGCGATTGTAATAGAGGAATTGATTGCCCCCGATAACGGCGGGAGGCCGGCCCTGCAAGCGTAGCAGTTGGCGTAGCGCGAACTGCAGGTCGGTCATCTGGATATAATTGGCGTAGGTTTCAGCCACGGGCTTACCGTCGCTCGTGGGAAATGTGGACAAGTCTACCTCGGCCGCATCCGGCGCATCCATTGACGCGTCCAGTGTCGCGGGATCGGTCCTGTGGGCGCGCATAGCCATAGCTCATTGTTCCTCCACTGTACGGGACCCCTATAGGGTGAGTGTATCACGATGGTTGGGAGGGGCGCGTGGCCGGCATCATCACAATCTCGTGGGCGCCTTTAGTGGGGGGTCATTGGACACGGGGGCGCCCATCGTACTATCATAGTAGCAATCGTGCGGCCACGGCGGACGGGATGACGGGATGTCGTGGCGCGCGGTATAGATCACCGGCAGGCCAGGAGTGGCGCGAGCCGCGCCGGCGATGTGGTAGTGAATCGTGCCACGGATTGGAGGGACGCCGACCTAGCGAACACGTCGTCGAGCCGCGGCATGTTTTCACGCACGCCCTCAAAACGCTCAATACCTACTGATGCGCATAACGAAGTGTATGCGCACGTACTGGGAGGATACTATGCGATTTCATCATCTAAAGCGTTCTCTGGCGACCCTAGGAGTATCCGTCTTATTGCTGCCGGTCCTGGCAGGCAGAACATCCGCCGCGGTACCGGGTAGCGCCCACGACGCCGCGAGCATGTCGGTGACGGCCTTCGCCGGGTGGGCCGGCGCGGAAAAAACAGACTTCCTGGCGATCGCGAGCTACTGCGACAGCCACTACCACACCAAGGTGACCTACCAACAGGCCTCGGGCGACTACAATACCGAGCTGGCGACACGGGTGCAGGGCGGCAGCGCGCCGGACGTGGGCTTCCTCTCCGTCCCCGCCACGATTAAGCCGTACGTGGCGGGCGGCTCGCTCCAGCCGCTGACGTTCCTCAATATGGGGAAGCTCAGGAGCCAATACTCGCCGTTCTGGATCAATCTGGGCACCGTCAGCGGCAAGCTGTACGCCGTCTACATGAAGGCGGACGTGAAGTCGCTGGTCTGGTACTCCCCGAAAAAGTTCCAGCAGGGGCGCTACGAGATCCCCGCGACGTGGGATCAGCTGATCGCGCTGTCCCAGAAGATGGTCAAGGCCGGTAAGCATCCCTGGGCCTTTGGCGCGTCGAGCGGCTGGACCCTGACCGACTTCCTCGAGAACGTCTATCTGCAATCGGCCGGTCCGCAGATGTACGACAAGTGGGTCGCGCACACGATTCCGTGGACCGACCCGTCGATCAAGCATGCCTTCCAGCTGATGAACCAGATTATCGGCAACGACAGTATGATCGCCGGTGGGCGCACGCGCTCACTCGGCCAGTTGTGGGACGCGGGCGCGAAGCAGATGGTGACCGATCCGCAGGCCGAGTTCTTCCAGGAGGCGACCTTTGTCGGCGCGGGCCTGCGCGGCGACCTGCCGAATGACGTCGAGGGGACGGACTACAGCGCGTTCCCCTTCCCGCGTATCGGCAATTGGAGCACGACGCCGGTCGAGGTTGGCCCGAACGGGGTCGTGATGTTCCACGACACCCCCGGAGCCAGGGCGCTGGTCACCTGCCTGACCGATCCCAACGCGCTGGCGCAGTGGGCGCAGCGCGGCGGTTTCATCTCGCCGAACAACGCCACCACGATGAACTCGTATCCGGACGCGCTCACGCGCTCCTTCGCCAACCTGCTGATCAAAGCCGGCAAGGCCGGCCTCGTGCGGGGCGACGCCTCCGACCTGATGCCGGCGTCACTCGGCAGCGATTATGAGTTCACCGCGCTCCAGAAGTGGTTCAAGAACCCATCTAGCATTGATGCGGTCTTGCAAGACCTTGAAACGCACGCGAAGAGAGCGTACGCGCAAGGTCACTAGCGTAGCGTACAGGGATCACCTATAGGCACACGGCGGGCGCCGCACTGACACTCCGGCGCCCGCATTCTCTGGAGGACGCGACTATGGCACAAGGACAGCCGCTGACCACGCCGCCTAGAAGTTCCACCACAGCCGTTCCCGGCCTCACCGTGGCCGTGCGCGGCCGCCAGAGGGTCGAGCCGCGCCGGCTTCTCAGCACACTCCTGTTCGTGGGGCCGGCGCTGCTCTTGATCGCCTTCTTCGTCGTCTACCCCGCGATCAAGACGCTCATCCTCAGCTTCCAAACCGAGACCGGCATCGGGTACAACGCGCCGCTGCAGTGGGTCGGCTTCGACAACTACACCTACATGGCGCAAGACGACGCCATCCGCACGTCCATCATCAACAACATCCTCTGGCTCGTGATCGTGACCCCGGTCACGGTCGTCCTGGGCGTGATCTTCGCGGTGCTGTTCGACCGCGTGCGCTACGAAGCGGTCGCCAAATCCATCGTGTTCATCCCGATGGCTATCTCCGCCACCGCCGCCGGCGTGATCTGGTACCTGATGTACGCCGCCGATGTGCATGTGGGCACCGTCAACGCGATCCTGACGCACATCATCCCCAACTTTCAGCCCATCGCGTTCTTGGGGACCAGCAGCTTCGTGAACTTCGCGCTGATGGGCGCCCAGATCTGGACCTCCCTGGGGTTCGCCGTGATCGTGTTGTCCGCGGCGCTCAAGGCCATCCCCAAAGAACTCACGGAGGCCGCCCGCATGGATGGCGCGCGGGAGTTCACCATCTTCCGGCGCATCACCGTCCCGCTGATGTGGCCGACGATCACGGTGATCATCACGCTGACGATGATCGGGGTCCTCAAGATCTTTGACCTCGTCTACACCATGACGAGCGGCGGGCCGGCCGACGCGAGCGACGTGCTCGCCTTGCGCATGTACATCGAAGCGTTCAAGAACGCGAATCCCGGCTACGGAAGCGCCATCGCGGTGGTGCTGCTCATCGCCGTGGTCCCCATCATGGCGATTAACATTCGCCGGTTCAGCTCCGACGGAGCGCGGTAACCAGGAGTAAGAGAGATGAGCACCACAGCGGTTTCCGGCACGCGAGCGATGGCAACGCCTCAAGACAACGTGGTCGGCCAGCGGCCCCACTGGTACGCCCGCGCTCCCGTGCACGTCGTCGTTATCCTGATCAGCGCGATCTGGCTGCTGCCGACGCTCACGCTGCTATTCACGTCCGTACGTGGCATCCAGGACATCAACACCTCGATCTGGTGGACGCTGCTGTGGACGCCGCATCAGTTCACGTTGCAGAACTATGACGCCGTGCTGCACACGGCCGGGTCCATCGGTATGGGTCAGGCGTTCCTCAACAGCGTGATCATCACGGTGCCGGCCACCATCTTCCCGATCCTGGTCGGCGCCGGGGCGGCGTACGCCTTCGCGTGGCTGCGCTTCCCGCTGCGCAACACTCTTTTTCTCGTGCTCGTCGGCCTACAGGTGATACCGCTGCAGATGCTGATCATTCCGCTGATCAAGATATTCACCGGATGGCACATCGGCGGGTCGTATGTGACGTTGTGGATCGCGCACACGGCCTTCGGGCTGCCGCTGATTATCTACATCCTGCGCAACTTCATGTCGGGCATCCCCTACGACCTGCTGGAGTCGGGGCGTATCGACGGCGCCGGCGATGTGCGCATCTTCAGGAGTATCATCCTGCCGCTGTCGACGCCGGCTCTCGCGGCCGTGGCTATCTTCCAGTTCATGTGGGTGTGGAACGACCTGTTGGTGGCGCTGGTATTCGCGGGGCCGAGTACCGCCCCCATGACCGTGATCGTCAGGACGCTGGTCGGGCAGTTCGGGCAGAACTGGCACCTGATGACCGCCGCCGCGTTCATCTCGATGGCGCTGCCGCTCATCATCTTCTTCTCGTTGCAGCGCTACTTCGTCACCGGCCTGACTGCCGGCTCCGTGAAGGGCTAACCTTATTGCCTACAAGTTAAGGTTCTGAGCCACATGTCAAGTACCCGCATTTCCGCCGCTCGGGGTGGCAAAGGGAGCGTAGCAGCATATACGCCGTACGTCCACGAGCCTTTTGCTCCCACACACGGCTGTCGCTACGCCATGCGCCTCATGCGTTTGTGCAACATGGCAGCTGTCAGGTTGGCTTAAAAGCTGCAAAAATGGCCTTGACAACGGCTTAAAATCCTTAACTTGTAGAAAAAGGGCTAACCTGCATAATTCATGAACACCCGTTGCACCACGGAGACACGGAGACACGGAGATTTTTTTAGGACAGCTTGGCGTTCGGCCTGGCGGCAGACCAGGAACGTTGACCCCTTTTCTGCTCTCTCCGTGTCTCCGTGGTGAATAATCCAAGCTAAAGGATCAATGAAGAGATGGGTGTGCTACAGACGTTCGACCTGAGCGGCAAGGTGGCCGTGGTGACCGGCGGCAACACGGGGTTGGGCGAGGCGTTCGCGCGGGCGTTGGCCGAGGTCGGCGCGCGCGTCGCTATCGCCGCGCGCGATCACGATCAGAGCGAACGAGTGGCGCGCGCGATCGGGAACGCCGGCGGAGAGGCCATCGCCGTCGACGTAGACGTGACGCGGCCCGACGAGGTGGAGCGCATGGTTGGGGAGGTGACCGAACGCCTGGGTCCGGTCGACATCCTGGTCAACAACGCGGGCGTCTGTTACCATCGTCCCGCCGCCGAGGTTCCGCGCGAGGAGTGGCTGCGGGTATTCGACGTCAACGTGCACGGCCTGTGGTACTGCGCACAGGCGGTGGGGCGCCAGATGATTGAGCGCGGGGGCGGCGTCATCGTCAACGTCGGCTCCATCTCGGCCCTGATCGTCAACCGGCCGCAGATGCAGCCGGCCTACAACGCGTCTAAGGCGGCCGTGCACCAGCTCACCAAGTCGCTCGCGGCGGAGTGGGCGCCGCACAACGTGCGCGTGAACGCGCTGGCGCCCGGCTACGTCAAGACGGCCATGGCCCCCGTCGACCAGCCGGAGTTCCGCCGCCACTGGATCGAGGACGCGCCGATGGGGCGCTACGCCACGCCCGAGGAGATCGCTCCATCGCTGATCTACCTGGCCTCGGACGCCTCGCGCTTCATGACAGGCTCCGTCCTCGTCATCGACGGCGGCTACACGTTATGGTAGGCTCCCAAGCAGCCCGATCTGGATAACAGCGTGGCAAGCGGGCTGGGTGTAGGGGCGTATGGCATAGGCAAAGTAATACATAGCGCGTCGCATACCAAGATGTCGAATATGTCTCCGCGCGCACTTTCTTGCGTTTGATCGATGGTGGATAAGGTCACATCATCCATGAAGCTTGGGTACGTCGGCATCGTACTTGCTGGCGGCGCGAGCCGAAGGATGGGACAGGATAAGGCGCTGCTGCGGCTCGACGGAGGGGCGACGCTGCTGGAGCGCACGATTGCACAGCTCCATGAAGCGGGGCTGGAGGAGGTAGCAGTGGTGGTCTCGACCCCCGAGCGCGCCCATTCCCTGCGGGCAACCGTGCCCAACGCCGGCGCCGTACCGTTCCTCACCGACGCGGAGCCCGGCCGTGGTCCCCTCGGCGGCCTGCACGCCGCGCTGATGGCTTACCCGGAGCGTGATGTCCTCCTGGTGGCCTGCGACATGCCTCATCTCGACGTCCGCGCGTTGCGCCTGCTCCGCGCGCCTGACGCGGCCGACGTCGTGCTGCCGCGCCTGGCCGGACATGACCAGCCACTGCACGCCCGCTACGGGCCGGCCTGCCTGCCCGTCGCCACGCGGCTACTGCGGCAGGATCGACTCGCGATGCGTGACCTGACGGCGGCACCCGACCTGCGCGTGCGCGTCGTCGACGACGCGGAGTTGGCGCGGCACGGCATCCCTGCGGCGGCCTTCACCAACGTCAACACACCGGCCGACCTGGCCGTCTTAGACACACTCCCCAACGCCGATGGCTGAGCCGGATACGTCCACCCCAACCGCCGCAAGCGCGACTGCCGGGAGCGCCGTGAATCGGGCGGCGCTCGTAGGTATGGGCGATGCCGGTCCTCGACGCGTTGCCGATGAGAATGACCTTTGCCGCCTGTGGGCCACGCGCGCCTTCCACGCCGACGCCCTGACCACGACGGACGGCCACGACTTGCATGTGGTCTACCCCGGCCGCCGCACCGGCACGGGCGGCCCCGACTTCCGCGACGCCATCCTGGCCGATGGCGCTGGGCGTGTCCGCACGGGCGATGTCGAGATTCACTTGCGCGCGCGCGACTGGATCGCGCACGGACACCGCGCCGACCCCGCCTACAACAGGGTCACATTGCACGTCGTGCTCGAAGACGACGGGTCGCCATGCCTGCGCGCCGACGGCCGGCCCGTGCCCGTCCTCGCGCTCGGCCCGGCCCTCGCCGTCCCGCTGACGACGGCGGACGATCGCCCTATCGCGCAGCCCTGTCGCGTGGCGCCGGGGCTCACGACAGAGACGGTGCGGGCGATCGTGCGGCGGGCGGGCCAGACACGCCTGGAAGGCAAGGCCGCCGCGTTGGAGGCGCAGATCGACGGGCTGGGTCCCGAACAGGCCCTCTTCACGGCCCTGCTCGACGCGGCGGGCTACAGCCGCAACCGCCGGCCCTGCGCGGCGCTCGCCGAGCGCACGCCTATCGAGCGGCTGCACGACCTGCTGGCCGGCAAGGGCGTGACGCGCGCCGAGAACATAGCCACGGCCGTGCTGCTCGGGCTCGCCGGTCTCCTACCCGCCGACGAGCATGACCCCTTGACGCGGTTGTGGGCCGACTACGGCGAACTATGGCCGTTGCCGCCCCTGCGCGTCGGCGTGTGGGTACGGGCGGGGGTACGCCCAGCCAACCGGCCTGAGTCACGTCTGCGCGGCATCGCCGTCCTCGTCGCGCGCTCGGTGCGCGACGGGCTCGCGCCGACGCTGCTGGCTCCCCTCCAGCACTGCGACGCCGGAGCCCTGGTCGCGGCGCTGGAAGTCCATGCCACGCGCGCGGCGTCTGCCGCGCCCTCAACCGCGGCGGATATCCCCGCCGCGGAAACGGCCAAGATGCCACTGATCGGGCACAGTCGCGCCGTGGAGATGGCCGTCAACGTCGTGATACCGTTCGCGCTGGCCCTCGCCCATGAACGGAACGACGGAGAGCTAGAGGATCACGCCTGGCGTACCGTCGAGGAGTTGCCGATGGGCGAAGACTCCGAGCCACAGCGCGCGGTGCGCGCTATCCTGAAAGACTCCAACCACCGCCTGCGCAAACCGGGCGCGCTCGACGGCCAGGGGCTGTTGCACCTGTATAGCTCCACTTGCGGCGTCCGCGTCTGCTGGGACTGCCCGCTGGCCACAGGCGCTTCGTGATAGCCCTACCGTCATCGACATAACCATCGTCGTACAGTGACCAAATACACCGCGTCGCACCCGCATGCGTCACACGGTGGGGAACGCCGGTGTCGAGAGGACGGTCTGGTCGTCGCGTATGGTCATGGCCTCGTAGCCAAGGGCGACGAGCCGGGCGGTCCACGCCGGCCCTTCTCGCCCCATCGCGTAGGCGGCCGTGGCGTAGGCGTCGGCCATCGCTAGATCCGGGCCAACGATCGTGACGGATAGGACACCGTCGGGCGGGCGCCCCGTGTGCGGGTCGACGATGTGCGCGCCGCGCTCGTACGCGCCCGAGGTGGCGATCGCCAGGTTGGTGGCCTCGATCACCGCCGCCACTTTGTCGCGCACGGTCGGATGCTGGATGCCGATGCGCCAGCCCGACGCGGGCGACGGACGCCCGCGCACGCGGATGTCGCCGCCGGCGTTGACGCTGTAGTGGCGCGCCCCGGCCTGCTCCAGGAGACGCGCGGCGCGCTCCACCGCCCAGCCCTTGACCAGGCCCGACGGGTCGACGGCTCCGAGGCGTAGCGCGACATTGCCCACGCGCTCCCACTGCGCCAGCAACGCCGCCTCGCTGTCAAAGTAGCCGCCGGTCTCCTCGCGGAGTTCAGCGCACCGCGCGAGGACGGCGCGGACAGCAGGGTGGGCGTCGGGCAGCGCCAGGTCGCCGCGATTGAGCCTGCTGATCTCGCTGTCCGGCTTGTAGGTGCTGAACGTGGCGTCTATCCAGTGCAGCCACGCGAACGCCCGGTCCAGCGCGCCGGGGTTGACCGCGGGGTCGCGCACATCGACCCCGATCGGCATCCCCATGACATGCTCGACGCGGCGCGACCCAGGGAGAGCGTTCGATACGGTAAGACTCACAGGCTTACAGGGTGCGGGCCTTGTGAGCCTTGTCGACCGCCGCTTGCAGCGACTGGTCGTAGGCCTCGCTGGTCATGGTGGCGCCGCCGATGAGGTCGATGGTCGCGCTTTGGGCTTTCAGAACCTCCTGACGCAGCATCGGGACGGCCTGCTGATTGATGAACGCCGAGCGCTCTCGCTCGGTCGGCGCCGTCGCCCGGATATCGGCGATGCGCTTGCCCTTTACGACGATGGTTACCTGCACCGTGCCCCACTGCATATCCACGCCCGGTCCCGCCTACGTGTACGTGGTAGTGGTGGGTTTCTTATGTGGTAATCGCTCAGTTGGGGCGAAACGCTACGCGGCGCGCGGCAGCGGCGCGCTGAGCGTGGTCGGCTGCACCTGGGGCAGCAGAGACGGGGACGGCGTGCCCGTGAGATGGGCCGCACAGGCGGC
>JAABUU010002062.1_pt1 | contig 30182 bp, 32 predicted proteins | sample 5559301 | NCBI WGS metagenome assembly JAABUU01 (sample SAMN10711884, study PRJNA513360) | rock metagenome | isolation source: Antarctica rocks | place: Antarctica: Victoria Land, Richard Nunatak white
AGTCGCCGCCCTGCGCCAGGAAGTCGCCGCCCTGCGCCAGGAAGTCGCCGCCCTGCGCCAGGAAGTCGCCGCCCTGCGCCAGGAAGTCGCCGCCCTGCGGGATACCAGCACGCAGTTTGACATGTCGCTAGAGCACAATGTGCAGCGGCTGGAAGAGCGTATGGGACGGGTGGAAATCAAAGCGGCGGCGCAGGCGGCACGCTCAGTCTCGCCCTCCGAACAGACGGCGGGCTTGCATTAGGAGAACAGCAATGTTAGAATCAGTAATTGGTGATGTCTTGCAGCCACTCGCGGTCTTTGGCGGCATTGCCCTAGTAATATGGGCATCAGCCAAAGCGAAGTTGGAGCATCGCAAACTGGATATGATGGGCGGTCGTCAGCAGCAATCAAGCCAGGCAGGACAAGCAGAGCGGGAGAACAATCAGTTTCCCCTCGTGTCGGGCACGAAGCAAGACAGTGCCGTGCTGGCCGAGCTGCGCGGCCTCAAGCAGCAAATCAGCGAGATGCAAAGCACCAGCCACCAGTTTGACCTGGCGTTTGATGCGGCCCTAGAGCGCATGGAGCAACGTGTTGCACACTTAGAAACCAAGTCTATCAGCGCGTCGGCAGCCGCAGCCGATGCGCCGACAATCCTGCGTAACGGGCAGCAGTAGTCTAGAGATAACATACCACGCAGCAAAAAAGGGAGAGGCAATTGCCTCTCCCTTTCTGCTGTCAACCCTATATTGCACCTCTATTGCATCAGCGGCGGCGCAGGAATGCGGGGATGTCTACATCGTTGTCGGACGCGGCACGCGGGGGCGCGCTGTCGGGGCGAGGCTCGGTGGCGGTGGCAGTCGCGCCTGCGCTGGCGGCGGACTGGGTGCGGGATTGGGCACCCACGGCGGCGCGGGGAGCAACTGTCGGCTCGCGCTGGTCAAAGCCTGTCGCAAGCACCGTGATGCGCACCTCGTCAATCAGGCGCGGGTCCTGCACAATGCCGAAGATGATGTTGGCATCCTCGGCGTCCGTGGCCTGCTGGATCAGTTCCGTGGCTTCATGCACTTCGGCCAGGGTCATGTCTGCCCCGCCGGTGATGTTGATCAGGGCAGCGCGCGCGCCTTCAATGCTGGTTTCCAGCAGCGGGGACGCGATTGCCGCCTGCGCGGCATCCACGGCCCGATGGTCACCGCTCGCCACGCCGATGCCCATCAGAGCCGTCCCGGCGTTGGTCATAATCGTGCGCACATCGGCGAAGTCCACGTTGATAATGCCGGGGATGGTGATGATGTCTGAGATGCCCTGCACGCCCTGGCGCAGCACATCGTCGGCTTCCTTGAAGGCTTCCACCAGCGTCGCCCGCTTTTCCACCACGCCCAGCAGCCGGTCATTGGGGATAATAATCACCGTGTCCACTTTGTCTTTAAGGTTGTCCACCCCTTCTTCCGCCAGCCGCGAGCGGCGCGGGCCTTCAAACTTAAATGGCTTGGTGACAACCGCCACAGTCAGGATGCCCAGTTCTTTGGCAATCTCCGCAATCACCGGCGCAGAGCCTGTGCCCGTGCCGCCGCCCATGCCCGCTGTGATAAACACCATATCCGCGCCTTCCAGCGCCTTTTTGATGTCGCTCTTGCTTTCCTCGGCGGCGGAACGCCCCACTTCCGGGTTGCCGCCTGCGCCCAAGCCACGGGTCAGGTTCTCGCCTAATTGGAGCTTGTAGTCCGCCGACGAAACATCCAGCACCTGAATGTCCGTGTTCATGGCGATAAACTCGACGCCGTTCAGCCCGGCCTCAATCATGCGGTTGACGGCATTGGTGCCGCCGCCGCCGCAGCCGACAACTTTGATGCGGGCGAACGGCTCGCCGTCGCGCAATGGGGATGCCATGATGGAAAAGTCTCCCTAGTAATTCTTCTTTTGTCTTGTTTGGTTCGTCTTTTGTCTTGTTTAAAGTGCGTTTGTTATCCAGCGCCCGCGCGGGCCATGACCCGTGCGAAGAAGCGCTGAAGCCTGCCTAAAAGCGTGTTGTCTTTGGGCACATGCCGCCCGTGCCGATAGTGGTTTGCGCCGTACTGCACCAGCCCGACGGCGGTGGCATAAACCGGCGAGTGCAATGTATCCGCCACGCCCCCGACATCGCGCGGCGTTCCAATCCGCGTGGGCATGCCGGTCACAAGCTGGCATAGCTCCCCTGCCCCCGCAAGCTGCGAGCCGCCCCCGGACAGCACAATGCCCGCCGGTAATAGGTTATAATACCCCGACTTGAGGATTTCCTGCTTTACCAGAGAAAATAATTCCTGCATGCGCGGCTCGACAATCTCTGCCAAGATGCGGCGGGGCAGCAGGCGCGCATCGTCGCTGCCCAGGCTGACCACCTCAAACACATCGTCAGGGTTGATGAGTCTGCCCATCGCGGCGGCCTCGGTCAGCTTGATTCGCTCCGACTCGTCGCGCGAGGCACGCAAACCCACGCTGATGTCGTTGGTGACATGGCTGCCGCCCACGGGGATGGCCGACGTGAAATAAATATCGCCGTTGACGAAAATCGCGATGTCTGTGGTGCCGCCGCCGATGTCGGCAATGCACACGCCCAGGTTTTTTTCGTCCTGCAGCAGAACAGCCTCCGCAGTGGCAATCGGCTCCAAAACGGTGGCTTCAATCTCCAAACCCGCTTTGTGGACGCATTTGGCGACATTTTGCAGAAACGTCACCGCGCCGGTCACAATATGCGTTTCCACTTCCAGGCGCGTGCCGCTCATGCCCACGGGAAAGCGAATGCCGCCTTGTCCGTCAATAGAATACGAGCGCGGGATGGCGTGAATGATTTCCCGGTCGGGCGGCAGCACAATCACGCGGCTTTGGTCATGCACGCGGGCGACATCGTCCTCGGTAATCTCGCGGTTGGCATGGGTGATCGCTATCACGCCGCGCGAGTTGAGCGAGGCCACATGCTCGCCGGTCACCCCGACGACAACCCGCACAATGTCAAAGCCGGACATGGCGCGGGCCTTTTCCACGCTGTCGGCAATCGCCTGGGACGCGCTGTCAATGTCCACGACAACGCCTTTGCGAATGCCGCCGGACAGGCTGTTGCCCACGCCGACAATGTTGATTCGGCCCTGTTCCTCTATTTCGGCGACAAGGGTGCACACCTTTGTCGTTCCGATGTCCAGGCCCACGACACAGTCCCTCGCCACCTCCTAAAGTCCCCCTGCGGCGCAGCCGGCTCGTGCCGCCCGCGCCTTCTTTTCTTACTTACCGGGCTGTTTTTCCTGCTGGCCGCGTTTTGTTTTCCTGCTGGCCGCGTTTTCCAGCCCGGCGGCGCGCTTTGCCTAGAGTGTGTATAAAAAGCCTTGAAGAGGCCCCCCCGCCCCAAGTTTGGGGAGCCAGAAGGGAGCAGGAGCAGAGCAAGCCACCGCGTGACGAATGCTTTCTTTCTGTATTGCTCCCCAGAATTGGGGCGGGGGAGCCACTCTTGCACCCCAGAATTGGGGCGGGGGGGCCTTCCTAGCACTTTCTCTACACACTCTACGCTGCTTCATCGGGCGTCTTGCGGCATCGCTTTGGCCTTTCAAGCCATAACCAACGACGGACGAATATGTTCCGTCGTTGATACACGCTCGCAAAGCGAGAAAAACACCCACGCATCGGGCCTAAGAAGCCGCCTCACGCTTGACGCGCCCCCCGCAGGCCCCGCCAAATGTTTCCGGCAAATGCCTAGCTCAGCGGCGTGATTGGCGGCGAAGGCCGGTGCGCCTCATCGCGGCCATCCAGCCAGTGCCGCCGGATAATAGACAAGTTGACAAAGCTGCGTCCGCCCAGCAGCACGACAGCGGCGAGGGCCAGGTCTTGTCCCAGCCGCTCGCCCAGGTACGCCAAAAACACGGCCAGCAGGGTGTTCACCACAAAGCCGGACACAAACACATTGCTCTTGAACTTGCCTTCGGTAGCGGCCCGCACGCCGCCCACCAGCGAGTCAAGCCCCGCCAGAGCCGCCAAAGACAGATACGGCCCTTCACTAATGGGAATTGTAAAGTTCGACTTGTAGGCTAAAAAGAAGCCAAACAAGCCTGCGAGAAGTGCCAGCCAGCCCATGTTAGCCCTGCCCCTTCGCAGAGGCGACCGTATCGGCGGGGGTCGTCAGCGGCTTTGCATACTTGGGAGTGGAGGCTCCGCTGTACGCAGGAACAACGACGCGGGGCATTGGCTGCATTTTAATCATGGCAGGGTCAATGTTGCGCAGGCCATCAGCGACGCCATTGGGGAGGTTGAGAGCATTCTGCAAGTCCCGAGCGCTGCCAATGGCTTTGATGACAAACGGCGGCGTTTGCTCGGTGAAGTTGACATACACAGCCGGGCCGACGCAGCGCACCGGGCTGTTGGCAACCAGGCGCTGGTCATTGACCGAGATGGCTTCCGCGCCCGCCGCCTTTAGCTCGTTGACGACTTGATTGATGTCGGCGTCATGCACCATGCTTTGCATCACGACAAAGTTTGGCGAGCCGGGCGGGAACCGCTTGCCGTCTTTGAGTGTCACAATGAGGCCCGGCCCCTGCACGGCGGTCAATCCTGCCATGAAATTGGCGCGGCTCAGGTCGGTCGCCAGCACTTTCACCTGGCTGCCGCCCGTGGAAGTGGTGCTGACAAGCTTGGCATTGTCTGTTCGGAGGGATTTGATGGTGCTTTGCTGGTCGCCTACGTTCTTTTTGAGAATAAGATATTCCTGCACCAAAGCGGGGTAGTTGCTGGCAGGAACGCTGGCGGCGCGCACGCGGTTCTGCGTTTTCAGGGACAAGCCAATCAGCGCGCCCAGCACAGCGCACAGCACAAACAAGCTGAACCACCACGCGCGACGCTCGTCGGTCAGCGGTGCTTTCTTGTTATCCTCCGAGGTTAACGGCAGGCCCATAGTTTTCCTTTGCGGCAGAGCGGCGAGTGTGTTATGCTTTGATAGGTGTTAAAGTAGCTGTGCGTCATCGGGAGACAGTGGGCGATGGCGCAGGCGGCGGGCCTGCGCGCGGTCTGCTTCGGTTTCCAGGCGCGGCTTCCAAACCGGAAGCTCGGGGCAGCTTACATCAATATACGCGGCCCGACGGGCGATTGTGCCGCCGTTTGCTTCCACCGCCGCTTCCGCAAGAGCCACCTTCTGCGGCATCCCTTCCGGCTGACCGAGCAGTATTTGCAGTTTATCTGCTCTATTTAAGCATATATTCGCGTTTTGGTCAACGCTGATTTTTGACGCTTCCAACGTGCGGCTATGTGCCAGCAGACCCATGAGGCCATAAGTCTGCGCCAGCCAGCGCGTGTGCAGCGGCTGCCCCAGCACCACTTCGCTGTTCGTTGCGCCGCTAGCTGTCGCGGCGCTTTGCACGGCGACCAGGGGCACATTGGGATAAGGCTTATCCAGGTTTTCGTAAGGGACTCCCTTGCGATCCAGCAGCCAGTAGCGCCCGCCGGACGCGAGTGTCGCGAACGGCTGGCGCTCGGCGACGGTTAAGATTAATGTGTCGGGCAATTGGATGCGCCGCGAGGCATGGTCTACCAAAGGGTCGCGCTCCAGGCGGCGGGCGAACGGCTCCCGCAGAGCGAGCCGGAAGATGTTGGCGCAAGGGGGCACCTGGGCTTCTTGATACACCTGAGCAGGCGAGAGGGTCTGCGCGCCGTCCACGCGCACTTTGGTGACACGCAGGTAGGGATTGGCAAACAAGATCAGCCCCAGCTCGGCGGCCAGCCCCACAAACGCAATGCCGCGCAGGGTACGGTTGATGCGTTTCCAGTTCAGGGGCGTGCGGCGATGCGTGCGGCGCTTGGGGGCGGGGATGGAGCCACGGCTTTTGATTGTCTTTTGCTGTTTGCCCATGCTTCTTGTTATGCCTCCAAAGCCAGGTCTATCAATCTGTCCAGCAATGCGGGAAATGCCAGCCCAGCGGCTTCTGCCGACCGGGGCAGCAGGCTGGTTGGGGTCATGCCCGGTATGGTATTGGTTTCCAGCACAAACACACGGCCCCCAGCGTCCACAATCATATCCGTGCGGGACATGCCCCGGCATCCCAGTGTTCGGTGGCACAGCAGCGCAAGCTCGCGCACTTGCTGCGCTATGGCTTCGGAGATGCGCGCAGGGACAATCTCGTCGGTCGCTCCCGCTGTGTATTTGGCCTCGTAATCGTAGAAGCCGGATTGGGGCACAATCTCCACAATCGGCAGCGTTTCCAGTGTTTTGTTGCCCAGCACGGGTACCGTAATTTCCGTTCCTGCGACGAACTCTTCCACCAGGGCCGTGTTGTCATGTGCAAACGCCAGCTCTAATGCACCCGGCATTTCGCCTCGCTCCCGCACCACGCTCATGCCGATTGTAGACCCCTGGCGGCTCGGCTTAACAATGACCGGCAGCGGCATCTGCGTCAGGGCCGCCAGCGCCTCGGCTTCTTCGCCCCGCACCATTGTCACGTCCTGGGGCATGCGCACGCCTATGCTTGCGAGCACGCGCTTGCACATCACCTTGTCCATCGCCAGCGCGCTTGCCAAAACGCCGCTGCCCGTGTATGGAATGCCCAGCACTTCCAGCATTCCCTGCACCGTGCCGTCCTCGCCGCCCGGCCCATGCAGCGCGATAAACACCACGTCCGGCCTGTCCGCCCGGCTCACCTGCCCAAGCTGCGTCAGCGCGGTGAGGGGCGCATGGCTGCCCTCAGTGGTCAGGGGCTGCACGGATGCGCTTACGGGAAGGCTGGCCTGCCCGGTCGCCGTGTCCAGCGCATACACATCATAGCGGGCCGGGTCTAATGCCTGCAGTATCTGGCGCCCTGTAGACAGCGAAACCGCCCGCTCCGCACTCGCTCCGCCCATCAAAACCGCCACTTTGCGCTTCACAAACAAACCCCTCATTACTGCCTTGCATCCGCCCTGCAGCAAAGCACGCACAGCATGATTGTACCTGCTTTCGGCACGCCTTCTTGCAGGCTAACAATGGTTGGTTTTGTGTGCGTTTTGCGTCCGTCCAGCGCAAGGCTAACGCAAGCCGCTGTGCCTATTCGGATATTCTCAGCCGCTGCTCACGGCTCCCGTTATGCGCTGCCTGCGATTTGCACAATGTCTGCCGGAGATACCGATGAGAAGTTGTGGAAGGCTTGTGCGTATCGGGCAAAGTCAGCCCCATTGTAGGTCAGCAAGAACTCAATCCCGGTGGCGAGGCAAACCGCAGCAATGCGAGCGTCGTGGACTTGTTTGCCCTGCACGCTGATGCGGGACAGAATAGCTTCCCACTGCGCGAAAATCTCCGGCGTTTCCGGCTCCAACTGAAACAATCGCCCCGCCCTGCTCCTTTGAACATTGGCTTCCTCATGCGTCATTCCAAGTCCGCCCGCCCCGCCTGGGCGTGTGCAGACGCGGTGAAACTCAATCAGTACCTGAGGCGTGATGAGCAGCCTGTGGTTATGCCGGGCAAGGGTCGTCAGTGCATCCAGAGTTTCGCCGTGGCTTGGGGCGAGAGCATTAACGCGGGCGACCAGTATGTTGGTGTCCAGCAGGTAAGAGGCCATGCGCTAGTTCCCGCCGTCCGAGTACAAATCATCAGAATACAGGTCATCGGAATAGAGGCTTTCTCGATCCATTTGGGCAAGAAACACGGAGGGCACACTGACAGTGCCGCTGCGCAGCTCGTGTTCCCATTCCCGGCTGCCGGGCGCAAGGCTGATTTCAGCGCCTGCGGCTGTTGCTTCAATTAAACGCGCTACGTAGGCCTCTACGCCGACATGGCTGCGCTCCGCTTCCCTTTGAAGCCACTGCTGGGCTGTTGGACTGAGAGTGTCAATGACCATTCTTTTTGCTTCCGTGAAGTTTTGCTTTGTTGATAGGGCTGTCAAGCATTGGCTGTCGCCTTGTTGTTGCTTGGAGGCATCCGACTCCCTGTGCCAAGTACGCAAGCTAGGTCTACAGTTTCATGCTGCATTCTTCATCTAGACATAGACAGCAAGATTTTACCTGCTTTCGTGGTTGCCTGTTAGCATCTAGAAAACTGTGTCATGCCTGGCTGTTCGCCAGTGCCAGCAGCCCTTCCCCGGCCTCGCGGATGTCGCCTGCGCCCAGGGTCAGCACCAGGTCGCCGGGGCGGGCCAGTTCCCCCAGGCGGGCGGGCAGGGCGCGTTTATCGGCAACATAGGTGACGCACTCCGCGCCGCGCCGGTCGGCGGCAAGCGCGGCGAGGCTTGCGCCCGTCACGCCTTCCAGCGGCTGCTCGCGGGCTAGGTAAATGTCGGTCAGCACTACTTGGTCTGCCTCGCTAAAGCTCTCGGCGAACTCCGCCAGGAAGTCCCGCGTGCGCGACGGCAGGTGCGGCTGGAACACCGCCACCAAACGACGCGCGGGGTATGCCTGACGCGCCGCCGCCAGGGTCGCCCGCAGCTCGGTGGGATGGTGCGCGTAGTCGTCAACAACCAGCACACCCGATGCGGTTTCCCCTAATGTCTCAAAGCGCCGCCCTGTTCCCACGAAAGCGTTCAGCCCTTCGGCTAATTGGGCAAACGGCGCGTCCAGCACCAGCCCTGCCGCCAATGCCGCCAGTGAGTTTTTGACGTTGTGCAGGCCCGGCACGCGCAGCTGCACGCGCCCTAGCGGCAGGTCCTGCCAGGTGGCGTCATACCCAGCCCCCGTGCCGCTCAGGTCCACGTTGGCGGCGCGCAGAGTGGCCTGGTCGTCCATGCCAAAGGATACTACGCGCGGGCCGGAGGCTTGTTCCCGCAATTCGCGCGCTAAGGTTTGCAGATTTGGGTCATACGCTCCCAAAATCACCGTCTCGCTTACCTGCGACAGGAACTTGCGGAACGAGCGCAGGACATTGTCCAGGTCGCCGTAATAGTCTAAATGGTCGGCTTCGGCATTGGTCACAACCGCAATCGTGGGGTCTAAGTCCAGAAACGAGTCGTAAGCTTCGCAGGCTTCCGTCACAAACAGGTCGCTGCCGCCCAGCCGTGCATTGCCGCCCCACGCAGGCAGGTCGCCGCCAATCAGCACGGTCGGATCGCAACCCGCCGCCTGCAATGCCATCGCGGTCATGCCGGTGGTCGTGGTTTTGCCGTGCGTGCCCGAAATGGCAACACTGCGCCGGTAGCGTGCCATCAAACGCCCCAGCATCTCCGCCCGCGAAATCACGGGGATACCCTGCGCCAGGGCGGCCACAATCTCCGGGTTGTCCCGCTTGACGGCGGCAGTCGCCACCACCAGGTCAGCCCCGTTGACATGGCCTGCCTCATGTCCGCCCCAGGCCACAATGCCCGGCTCGCGGCGCAAAGCGTCCAGCACCTGCGACTCGCGCGCATCGGAGCCGGTGACACGCGTGCCCTGCCGCGCCAGCACGCGGGCCAGTCCGCTTTGCCCTGCCCCACCGATGCCGATAAAATGGACCGTCTCGCTCAACTTGCTTCCTCTTCCCTCACCTGCCTTGCCGCCCAAAGCCAAAGAAAGAGGCAGTTCCTTCCGCTCCTCGGAGGCCACTGCCCTGTTCACTTTGCCGCCGTATTACTGCCCAGGAACAGGCGGCTCCTCACCCTCTTCCAATAGCAACCCCGGCTCGGCCCTGCCCATCAGCGCGCGCCGCTCCGAACGCAGCAAAGCCACTTCCAGGCGCAGCAGCAATTTCTCACGCTCATGCGCTTCGTTTTCACGATCCCGGCGAGTGTCGTAGGCTATCTGACGGACAGTTTCCGTCAGTTCCTCCATTTGATTTTGCAGGTCTTTAATGTCTGCTCTGTTCTTCTGCGTATCCTGTGCCAGAAACGCAATCTTTTTGGCGAGGTCAAACAGCTGCTTCCACATGGGTCAGGCAGCCTTTTGAGGTGCAGGGCCGAGCGTGGTTTTCAGCTCTGCCAGCAGAGCGCGCGTTCGCGTCCGTGAGCGGTCAATCTCCATCTGATCGCGGCTCATTTGTTCTCGCAGCTGATCCACTTCCATTAGACACTGCGCAATTGCGAGGTGAAACTGCGCTGCCTCTTCAGTGGACGGTTTTATTGTCAGTGCGTCTTCCATTGTCTCGCCCTCCGCGTGAAGTACATTCAATCAAGTATAGCATACGCCAAAGTAATTCTGAGAGGCGGAAGGCAGCCCAGCGCTCATAACCCTCCCCTGGCTTGAAACGACAAATGGTCAAGCACCAGGGTTCCATTGATAAAGCACATCTGGGCACTTCTCTTCGTTATTCTGTCCGTCGCTGAATGCGATTGCTTCAAACCCATGACGCTCGTAGAACCGCCGCGCGCCCGCATTCGCCTGGAACGTATACAGGCGCAGGGGCGGGCCTAGACCTGCCTTCGCGCGGGCAAGCAGCCGCGCCCCAATGCCTGCCCCCACAAAGGCAGGGGCGACATAAAGATGGTCAATCCATCCGTGCCCCCCTTGCTGCGAAGTCGCCATCATGCCGACGACCTGAGCGCCATTCGCCGCCAGCATGACCCCACCGGAAGGGATCAGCAAGCCGGCGATCCACTGCCTCACCTGAGCGTCTGTATGAGCGAGGGGCGCAAAGCCAACAAGGGCCTTGCGCGAGGCAAGGTACACATCAGCCGCCGACTCAGCATCGGCCTGTGTCGCAGAGCGCAGAAGGATGTGGGTGTCTTTGTCCATTGCCGCCGAAGAAGTCTTTGCCGCGCCTCTTCCAACGCTTTCCTTACGGCTTCTGCGCTTCACTCGGCAACTGCCTGCTATCGTACTTGCCGTCGCGAATCTTGTTTTGCAACTGCGCCAGGCTGAGAACATCGCTGTTGTCGGTCAGGCCGCCGCGCCAGACTAGATACGCCTGCCCGAATGCGAGACGGTACAAAGACATCTCTCTTCCCTCACCATATCCCCCATACTCATTATAGACGAGGCAGTATCCAGGCGAGACAGCCGCGAACACAAGGCGTCGGAACCGCAGATTGCTACGCACTACATCCCCTCTTTCGAACGGCTGCCCGGCATCCGCCATGCCCGCCAGCGGGCCTTTGCCCAGCAGCACGCTTAGAACAGATTGGGGGATTGCCTGCACTCTCTTGACAACGGTAAATGGATCACTAAGAAGGTGCTGCTTGTCCTCCGCCGACAACCCCGGCACAGCGACAGCCACGCTTTTAGGCTTGGCATGGTCATGTTTCGCCTGCGCCGGGACCGCCGCCAGCAGTCCCAAGCAGGCAACAGCCGATAGTTTTTGTATCGCTGACATCGTTTGCTCCCTCACCGCGGCTCATTAAATATACCGCCCATGTTGCTGCCGCGCATGCGCCTGTGCGCCGCTCTTGTCTTCTTGTTCCTTTTTGGACGACTCAGTGCTTGTGCTTGGTGTGTGCATCCGTATAGGCCTGACCGCGCGCGGTGATGTTTGTGATCTGCTGAGCCATTGCATGACCCGCGTACATAAGGCTCAGCACGAACAAGCCGTAGAGCAATAGCGCAAGCATTACGGCGACTGCGCCCCGAATTAGCATCTGCCTGAGTGCGTATAGCATAGCATGTTCTCCCGTTTAAGCCGCATAACAGCGCCAGTCAACACCCACACCAGCCTGCGAAGCCTCGGATTGAAACAAAGAACAAAGGCGTGTCGGCGCGTTTCTGATACCATTATAACACAGGGCAAAACAGCCCGACGCCCACTGTGTGCAGCCTTTTGCAATCTGTGTTTTGCGTGCTCTGCACTTGTTTCAGGCCCGGCGCGAACGCCTTGCCAGGGCTTTTCCAGCCAGTACCAACGACGGAAGAAACTGTTCCGTCGTTGGTACACGCTCAATCAGCGTTGAAAAAACCGTTATGACACCTGTGTTTCCTCATCAGGAGGCGCGCCTGCCAAGCTCAAAACAGCACGGGCCAGGTCGCGGGCGGCGTGGGGGCGGGCCAGAGTGCGGGCGGCATGGCCCATCGCCTGCCGCTTCACGGGGTCGGACAGCAAAGCCTCAAGCTCGTGCAGAAGATGCGCGGGCGTCAGTTCACTGCCGGGAAGAAGAACCGCCCCGCCCGCATCGGCCATGCGGCGGGCGTTTTTGGTCTGCTCATCGCCGCCGGTGGGAACGAGGGGGATCAACAAAGACGGCAGGGCGAGAGCCGCCGCCTCCGTAACGGTGCCTGCCCCGCTGCGGCCTGCCACCAGGTCGGCCAGCGCGAACACATCTCCAATCTCGTCGCCGACAAAGCCGGCTGTCCAGTAGCGGGACTTCAGGGGCGCGGGCAGGCTTTGAGCGAGCGCGTAGAAACGGGCGGCTTCGGCAGGCCCGCATTGGTGCAAAACGCGGCAGCGGGTGAGAATATCCGGCAGGATCGCTTCCAGGGCGCTGTTAACTGCCCGCGCGCCGTGCGCCCCGCCGGTGACATAAACGCACGGCAGGGCATTGTCGGCGGGCAGAAAGCCAAAGCGCGAGACAGCGCGCTGCCTTTCGCCCTGGAACACAATCTTGCGGACAGGGTTGCCGGTTTCCCAGGCTTTAGCGCGGGCGCGGGCAGGCAGGCAGCGCGCGGCATCCGCAAACGAGAGGGCAATGCGAGACGCCACCAGTGCGGAGATTTTATTCGCCAGCCCCACCTGCACGGTCTGCTCGTGAATGAGAATAGGCACGCGCAAAACAAACGCCGCCAGAGTCGGCGGCACGGACACATACCCGCCGGTTGCCAGCAAAACGTCAGGCCGAAAGCGCCGCAGAATCGAGAAAGATTGCAGCACGCCCACAGGCACGCGCAGGACGTCCGCGAGGTTTTTGACCGAGAGCAGGCCGCGCCAGTGGGCGGCGCGGCGCAGCTTGCCGCTTTGCACAGAGCGAAAAGGCAGCCCGGCCTCCTGAGCCAGTTTTTTTTCAATGCCGCCTACGCTGCCGATATACCAAAAGACCGGTGTCCAGTCTGCCCCTGCCGACAGGTCGCGCACGGCCTGGATAGTCGCGAGAGCCGGGCCGACATGGCCGCCGGTTCCGCCGCCGGTCACGGCAATGCGTATTTGTCTTTGGGGTGTCATGGAGAGTGACAGGAGGACTGTTCTAATCCCGTGCGCCTGCCATGCGTTCCTAGTCCCGTGCGCCTGCCGTGCGGCGCTTGGCGCGGTCCACGCGGCGCGTGCCCGAAGGCAGCGGGGCCAGGCCGTAGCTGTCGCGCAGGGCAAATGTGTCCCGCTCCCAGCGGCGGTTAAACTCCTGCTCGTTAGGCTCAATCTGGGTCTTCTGCGGGCCGTCGGGGCCGTGCGGGTAGGAAGAAATGTTCAGCAGAATGCCGATGCCCGCCATCATCAAGACAAGCGACGACCCGCCATACGAGATAAACGGCAAGGGCACGCCTGTATTGGGAATAGACGCGGTGGCAACGGCGATGTTAATCAGCGCTTGCAGGCTAATCATGGTCGTAATGCCCGCCGCCAGCAGCATGCCGAACGGGTCTTTGGTGTTGTAGGCAATCAAAAAGCCTCGGGCGGCAATCAGCACAAAGACGGTCACCAGGGCCAGGGTGCCAAACAGGCCCCACTCTTCCGCAATCACGGGAAAGATAAAGTCCGTGCGCGCCATCGGCAGGTACAGCTTCTCGCGCCCCTCGCCCAGGCCCAGGCCAGTCGGCCCGCCCGAGCCTAAAGCAATCAGGGCATGCCACACCTGGTACCCGGAGTCAATCTGATGGGCCTGCGGGTTGGCAAAAGACACCAGCCGCTCGCGCTGATAAGGCTTCGCCAAGAACGCGCCATACACGCCGCCAGCCAGCACCACGCATGCCAGCAAAGCGGCCATGTGCCTAGGGCGCGCGCCGGCCAGAAACAGCATCACCAGGCCGGTTCCGCCCAGCACCATGCCCGTGCCCAGATCGGGTTCTTTGGCAATCAGGAGAAACATCACCCCAATCACGCCCAGCAGCGGCCCCATGCCCTGCTTAAACAAACGCATCAGTTTGGGGCGGGCGGCGGCGACATGGGCGATATACAGCACCAGCATCAGCTTTGCCACTTCGGACGGCTGAATGCGAACCGGGCCGTGCCCCACCCATCGCCGCGCCCCCGCCACGCTGATGCCGATATGCGGCACCAGCACAGCGAGAAGCAGCAGCACGGAAACAGCGGCCCCCGCGCCCGCAAACCTGCGCCATTTCCAGTAGCGCACGCGCCATGTCGCAAGCAGCGCGGCCAGCCCGACCACCGCCCACGCCGCCTGCAATTTGACATAGTAGAACGAGTCGCCATGCCGGTGCTCCAGGGCGAGGGCATACGACGCATCAAACACGGTCACGATGCCGATGCCCAGCAGCAGCAGCGTGAGCAGAAAAAGCATTCTGTCCATCGGCTTCTTGGCAGCGGATGTGTTGTGGTGGGACTGCGGCTTGATAATAGTGGACATAAGCGTTATCCTGCGGGCGGAAGCAGAGCCTTTTTAACTTGAATGGGGCGGAGGGGAAAGCACAGCTTCTTTGAACTGCATCCCTCGGTCTTCAAAGTCGCGAAACATATCAAACGAGGCGCAGGCGGGGGCCAGCAGAACCGTGTCGCCGGGCTGCGCCCGCGCTCGTGCCTCAGCGACAGCCTGCGCCAGCGTCGCGCACTGCGTAACAGAATCAAACCCTGCCGCCCGCACGGCCTCTTCCAAAGCCGGAGCGGACTTGCCGATTAACACTAGAGCTTGGACGTTGTGCCGCGTGACGCTTTGAGCAATCTGCGCCATTTCACTCGCGCTGCCCTTGAAGACGCCGCCTGCAATCACGACTTTGGGTTCGGGCAGGGCTTCCAGCGAACGCTCAAACGCAGCGGTGTTGGTGCACATGGAGTTGTTGACATAGCGCACGCCGTTTTGCGTGTCCACGTATTCCAGCCTATGCACCACGCCTGTAAATGTCGCCGCGACCTGGGCAATGGGTGCGGGCGCAATGCCGAATGCGCGGGCCATCGCAGACGCCGCCAGCACGTTTTCTTTGTTGTGCGTTCCCGGCAAGGCAAGGGGGCCGGGGAAGGGGTCTCGCGCGCTGAACGTGACGACATTTAACTTCTTCGCCCGCGCGTCCGCAGCAAGCGCGGCGGGCAGGACGGCCCAGTCCCCTGCGCCCTGGTGGGCAAAGAGGCTCCACTTGGCATGGACGTATTCTTCCCAGGTCTGCCGGTCGGCGTGGTCGGGCGTAATATTGAGCAGCGCGGCCACTTTGGGCCGGAACGTTGGGGTCCACTCCAATTGGAACGATGAGATTTCCGCCACAATTGCGGCGTCTTCCCCTGCCTCAAACGCGGCCTGGATCAGCGGCAGGGCGATGTCTCCGGCGGCGATGTTGCCTGCAATGTAAGTTTCAATCCCTGCCGCCCGCAGCATTTCGCCCAGCAGCACCGTGGTTGTTGTCTTGCCATTCGTGCCGGTGATGGCTAAAATCGGGGCGCGGGCGATACGGTAGGCCGCTTCTATCTCGCCCAGCACGGGCACATGGGCCGCGACTGCCTCCCGCAAGATAAGGGCGCTTTTGCGCACGCCGGGGCTGGTGATTAGATAATCCAGCGCCGTGTAGTCAATGGGTGCATCGCCCAAGCACGGCTCAATCCCGAAAGCGCGGATAGCGGCGACATGGGCCGCGTTGAGCTTGGGTTCGGGCGAGCCATCGTACACCCGTACCATCGCGCCAAGCCGTGTCAAGACTTGCGCGCAGGCCACGCCGCTGCGGGCCAGGCCCACCACGCCGACTGTTTTGCCGCCAAACTCGCTCGTCATCGGCTATCCCCAACACAATCAACGGCTATTGCCAACACAACCAACGGCTATTGCCAACACAACCAACGGCTATTGCCAACACAACCAACGGCTATCGCCAACACAACCAACGGCTATCGCCAACACAACCAACGGCTATCGCCCTGGCCCAAACAAAGAAATGTGCGGCGCAAGCAGCAGGCCGGCCACCAAAGCCAGCAGGCCCGCCAGCCAGAAGCGCGCCACCACCTGCGTTTCCGGCACGCCGCCCAGCTCGTAGTGATGGTGCAGCGGGGTCATGCGGAACACGCGGCGTCCGCCCCCATCCCTGCCGCCGGTGGCTTTGAACACCGAAACCTGCACCATGACACTGACTGTTTCTGCGATGAACACCAAGGCAAAGACTAATAGCAATATCTCCTGCTTGCCGATAATCCCCAATGCGGCAAACGATGAGCCGAGCGCGAGCGACCCGGTATCGCCCATAAAGACGCGCGCCGGGTGAGCGTTGTACCACAAAAAGCCGCCGCACGCCCCCGCTATCGCATACGCAAAGACAGGCAGCAAGTCATCGCCGGGCTTGAGCGTGTACACCGTCCAGGCCAGGCCCAAGGCGGTCAGCATAGCCAGCCCGCCCGCCAGTCCGTCCAGGCCGTCGGTCAGGTTGGTGGCATTGGACAAGCCGATCATCAGCACGACCACCAGGACATAGTACCCCAGCCCCAAATCTAATGCCGCGCGCCCAAACGTCAAGACTGTCGTGAAGTTCGGTTGCGCCGAGCCATAAAGCCACGCCACAAAGGCGAGGGCTATCACAAGCTGCCCGGCGAGCTTCTGACGCGCCTTCAGACCCAGCGACTTGCCGCGCGTGATTTTAAGGTAGTCGTCGGCCCCGCCCAAAGCCGCGTGCGCGAGAAACACCAGCAGGACAACAAGCATAGGCCCATGGTTTGCGTGCCCAATCATGGCACACGCTGCCGCTACCACGACACCAAGGACAATGACAATCCCGCCCATCGTCGGCGTGCCCTGCTTTTTTTGATGGCTGGCCGGGCCGTCGGCATTGATGTTCTGCCCGAACTTCAAGACCCGCAGGCGCGCGATTGTTGGCGGCCCGGCGAGCAGGGCGACTGCGAACGCGATAAGGAACGCGATTAGCCCGGAATTGAGTGAGGCGTCAATGCTCATGGCGTTCTTTTTGCATCAAGAGCCTGCGTTTCCTTTGCTTGCGTTTTCTTTGCTTGTCAGTGCCAGCGCGATCTGCTCCATCGCTATCGCCCGTGAGCCTTTGACCAATACGACATCGCCCGGCGCGAAGGGCAGGCGCGGCACGGCCTCGGCGGCAGCGCGGCTGCTGTCAAACCTGCCCGCAGCATTGGGAACAAGCGCCGCGAGTTCGCCCACAGTGTACAAGGCGTGCAGGCCGCCTAGCTCGTCAATAACCGCGCCTAACTCTTTGTGTGCGTCGGGGCCGAGCGCGCCCAGTTCTTTCATGTCGCCCAGGAACGCCCATTTGCGGCCGCCAGGCATGGCTATCAGCGTTTGGAGCGCGCTGCGCATTGAGGCCGGGGCGGCATTGTAGGCATCGTTGAGCACCGTCCCGCCCCACGCGGTTTGTGTAATTTCCATGCGCATGGGAGGGGCAATGTATGTGCCTAACGCGAGGGCGGCGTCAACGAGTGGAACGCCCAGTTCACACGCGACCGCCAGAGCCGCCAGGCTGTTGCCGATGTCGTGCCGCGACGGCGACTGTATCTGCATGGGAACGCCGCGCACGGCAAATCCCCAGCCGTCACTCATTTGGGCAATGTTTTCTGCGCGGTAATCCGACGCGGCGTCCATGCCATACGTCACCGTGCGGGCATTGGTCTTGCCGCGCAGATAACCACAGTACGGGTCGTCTCGGTTCAGCACGGCGATGCCGCCCGGGGGCAGGTGTTCTAACAGCTCGCCTTTGGCGTCGGCAATCGCCGCGCGCGTGCCCAGCAGCTCCAGGTGATTTTCCCCAATCAATGTAATCACGCCCACTGTGGGGCAGGCAATCTCAGATAAGTAGGCAATCTGCCCGCGCCCGCGCATGCCCATTTCAATAACGGCGGCCTGATGGCTTTGGTTCAATTGCAGCAGCGTTTTGGGCACGCCCGTCTCGTTGTTCTGGCTCGCGGCTGTCTTGAGTATGGGGCCAAGCGGGGACAGGGCGGCAGCGAGCATTTCCTTGGTCGTGGTCTTGCCGACACTGCCCGTGACGCCGACAATGGGCACGGCGAACTTGCCCCGCCACCGCCGCGCAATCTGCCCATACGCGGCCTGCGTGTCCGGCACGCGCAGAATGGGCACGCCATTAGGCACGTCTACATCACGCGAGACAACCAGTGCCGCCGCGCCTTTTTCTATCGCCTGAGCGGCAAACTCGTGCCCGTCATTGGCATCATTGACCAGTGCGACAAACAAAGCCCCCGGCTCCAATGTGCGCGTGTCCGTGCTGACAGATGCGAAGGCGAGGGGAGTTTGGGTGCTCGCCCCCTCTTGCGCCACGGGGACGGCCCTCACCCTGCCGCTGCGCGGCTGTCCCTCTCCCGCAGGCGGGCGAGGGTTAGGACTACTTCTTTCTGACTCCCCTTCGCCCGCTTCTGCACTGGCAGACCCGGAGGGGCGGAGAGGGGGCTGGGGGGTGAGGGCTTTCTCCCCTACTGCCTGCGCCACTTCGTCCCAGGTCAGCATCATTCGGACAACGCCTCCCGCGCTACCAGGCGGTCGTCAAACGGTATCTTGTGGCCCGCGAACTGCTGCCCTGTTTCGTGCCCCTTGCCCGCAATTACCACCAAATCACCCGGCTCGGCAATCTCGCGCACAGCTTTGTAAATGGCCTGTTCACGGTCCACTTCCACCAAAACACGAGGGTCGGACTTGCCGTTCGGGATACCCGCCAGAATGTCCTCCACAATGGCCTCGGGGTTCTCGGAGCGCGGGTTGTCGCTGGTCACGACCGTCACGTCGGCTAGGCGCGCGGAGATTTCGCCCATCAAGGGGCGCTTCTTTGGGTCACGGTCGCCGCCGCAGCCGAACACGCTAATCAGCCGCTTGGGGTCTAAAGCCCGCGCCGACCGCAGCACATTTTCCAGCCCGTCCGGCGTGTGCGCGTAGTCCACCACAACCGTGAAATCCTTGCCCTCGGTGGGCACCAATTCAAAGCGCCCCGGCACGCCCACCAAGGCTTCCAGCCCGTTGACAATCGCTTGGGCCGGCACGCGCCTTTGCAGGGCCACGCCAATCGCCGCCAGCGCATTGGAAACTTGAAACAGCCCGCCCAGCTTCAGCGACACGGAAAACACCACTTCGCTGCCGTGCGGCGGCTGATAATGCACCTGAAAGCGCGTGCCGTCCGACCGTATCTCCTGCACCTCGGCGCGCAGGTCAGCGCCGGGCGCGCGCAGGCCGTAGCGCAGCACGCTTCGCCCCGCTTTGTGCAGCGCCTCAATAATTTGCTGCCCATACGCGTCATCGGCATTGACCACGCCCGCAAATGCTTTGCCGGAAAACGCATCCGGGTACTCGGTAAACAGGCGCAGCTTCTCGGCAAAGTACGCGTCCATGGTGCCGTGCGCGTCCAGGTGGTCTTGGGTCAGATTGGTGAACACGCCGCAGTCAAAAGCGCACTGCGCCGTGCGGTTTTGTTCAATCCCCTGCGACGACACTTCCATGACCGCATGCCGGACGCCCTGCGCACCCATATCGGCGAACAGCCGCTGCAAGTCCGCGCTTTCCGGGGTCGTGCGCTCCAGGGGCAAGGCTTTGCCGTTGATTAACGCCCCCAATGTCCCAATCAGCCCCACTTTTTCACCCCACGTCCGCAGGATGCTTTCAATCATGTACGTGGTGGTGGTCTTGCCGTTCGTCCCGGTCACCCCGATTAAATCCAGGCTTTGCGATGGATAGCCATAGAACTTCGCCGCCAGCGCGGGCAGGACAGCGCGCGTATCCGGCACAGACACCATCGGCAAATGGGCCGCGCCGTACCACCCGGCATGCAGCGTGTCCACCAAGAAGGCCGCCGCGCCACCGTTGGTGGCCTGCGCGATAAAGTCATGGCCGTCAGTCTTCTGCCCCCGCAGCGCGACAAACAATGCGCCGGGCGTCACCGCGCGCGAGTCATAGGCAAGGTCGGTAATTTGGACGTCCTCGCCCTGTCTCTGGCTGTGGGGCAGGCTGTCAGTCAGTTCGCTCAGTGTCATAATTGCTTTTTGCCAGTGGTTTTGGTGCGCGTCGCCTGCGCGTGTTTGTCTCGTAGGTAAGGCTGATGAAGCGTATACCGACGACGGAACAATTTCTTCCGTCGTTGCAACGCGCTTGAAACGCCTGTGATATGTCTTGGCAATGCCTTTGCAGGCGGCGGGCAGGCAGGAAAGAGGTGCCGGAGAACCCCTCCCCGGCCCTCCCCGCAACGGAGAGGGAGTAAGTAAAGCTTTTCCTACTCCCTTCCCGTTGCGGGAGGGGCCGGGGGTAGGTTCCCTCCGGCTCCCCAAACTTGGGGCGGGGGCCATCCTGGCAATCTCTGGGCTACGTATCAGCGAAACAGTTTGGTATCCGGTATCGGGGTGTTACGCATCTTTGCGTGACGGGCTGCTGAACTTAGGCCATTGGTTGTACCCAATGTTAGGGTCGTTAGACTTGAAGGCGTTGATATACTCAACCTCTTTCAGCCTCACCTCAGCACCTAAGGCCGTCTCGGATTCCCAGAGTATCTCACGCCTTATTGTAAAGTCTTGCCGCTGTTCTCTCGTAAAGTCCCTCGCGATAATCTTGCTTGCCGCACTGCCAAAGTAATTAATGCTGTCCGTCAAGTCCATGCCAATATAAATCTTACCGTTGGGATAGGTGATTTTGTAGATAAACTTCATGGGACAATCCCAACGATTGCCATAACAGCGCACAATGTTACTGGCGCAATTGGGCGATTTGGCGGCGGTCATTGGGGTTGTGCTTGAGGTGGTCGTCCCAATCGGCCATCGCCGGGTTGTCCGGGGTGATGTGCATTTGCAGCATGGCGGCTTTGGCAATGTCATGCACGACGGGGGCCGCCACCGCCGCGCCCCAGTGGATGCCCTGCGGCTCAAAAACGGCGCACAAGATTACCAGACGCGGATGGGACAGCGGGAACATGCCCACAAAAGACGCCACGAAATGGCCGCTTTCATAGCCATGCGCCCCCGCCACCTGCGCGGAGCCGGTCTTGCCGCCCACCGAGTAGCCCGCAATTTGGGCGGGCTTGCCGGTGCCGTCCAAGACGACCGTGCCCAGCATGGAGCGCACCGTCCGCGCCACTTCGGGACTGACCACCTGGCGAATGGCGACGGGCTGAACTGGGGTTTCGCCGTCCTGATCGCGCACAGCGCGCACGATATGGGCCTGCATCAGCAGCCCATTGTTGGCGATGGCCCCATACGCGGACACCAGTTGCAAAGGCGTGAGCGAGATGCCCTGCCCGAACGAGATATTGGCAAGCTGGATTTTAGACCAGCCGACGCTGCCGGTGAAGTGGTTGAACTTATGCGGCGAATGCAGCGACGACCGCTGCTCACCGGGCAGGCCGCTATTGGGGTAATCCAAAAAGCCGAACGCCTGCTCATACTTGTACAGCTTGTCCGCGCCCAAAGCCATGCCGAACTGCGCCATGCCCACGTTGGACGAGACGCGCAGGACGCCGCGCAGGTTCTGGCTACCCAGGTTGCGGGTCAGGGCATCGGCGGCTTCGTGGATGACGTGCTTGCCGACCTGCAAAGTTGGGCTGCAATAAACATGCTCGTCCATCATGCCCAGGCCCTGCTCCTGCAAAATAGCCGACGCGGTGATAGTTTTCAGCGTAGACCCAGGCTCGTACAGGTCGGACACGGCGCTGTCGCGCCAGCGCCCGGCGTATTTGAGCGCGTCTTCCTTGTCCAGCTTGACCAGAGGGCGGGGGGTATTGGGGTTGTAGCCGGGTGCGCCGGACAGGGCTAAAATCTCGCCGGTCTGGGGGTCTAACACAATGGCGACGCCGCTCTTGGCATGGTGGTCATGCACGCCTTTGGCAAGCGCCATATCGGTGGTGTGCTGCAGCTGCTGGTCAATGGTCAGCACTAAATCATGGCCGTTCTGCGGCTCCACCTGGCGGCGCAGCGTGCCCGGCAAAAAGCGGCCTTCTTTGTCAATCTCACCCACCACGCGCCCGTCTTTGCCGCGCAGCAGGCTGTCCTGGCTCTGCTCCAAGCCTTCCACACCGACGCTGTCCCGGTTGGTGAAGCCGAGCAGATGGCACGCGAGGGGGCCATTGGGATAGGCGCGCTTGGTGTCAGCCACCACGCCGATGCCTTGCAGGCCAGCCAGCTTAACGGCATTGCCGGCGGCAGGGGAAACGCGCCGGGCGAGAGCGATGTAATGGCTGCGCTTGGTCTTGGGGACAAGCAGGGGCACGAGGCGATTAGGGTTATCGTGCAGCAAGGCGGCAAGCTGGGCGGCGGTGGCTTGGGGGTCTTTAACGGCTACGGGGTCGGCATAGACAGTGGCGGCGGGAACGTTGATTGCGAGTGGCCCGCCGTCGCGGTCAAGCAGCAAGCCGCGCCGGGCAGGGAGTTCATTGGCACTGACCCGGTAGGTGTCGGCCTGCTTTTGGAAGTAGTGATGCCGCACCACTTGCAGGTAAACGAGGCGGCAGCCGAGCAGCGCATAACACGCAAAGAACAGGCCGAACGTCAGCGCGGCGCGGCCTCTAATGGTTGCGAGATGAGATGTCGTCTGTCGGGCCACTGGTTGTCCCCTGAGGGCGGTTGGGTGTTGGTGTGTCGTCAAAGGAAGAAAGAAAAGCCGTGCGCGCCGGAAGCGAAGCAGGCGGAGGCGGCGCGATATAATCAATGCGCCTGGGGTCGCGTGTCATGCCCTTGGCGAGCGCGAAGGCCGCCACATGGTCGGGGTTTTGCAGGCCGGCAAGCGTGGCTTTGAGCGTCTCGTTCTCCAAGCGCTTCTGCCGCAAAGCGGTGCGCATCTGCGCCTGGTTGATGCCAAGCGAGGTGATATGGGCATACGCGGCAAGGTACAGCACCAGCAGGGCGCAGACAACTGCCGTGCAGGTGACTGCCATTGTCAGCAGGCGGGCCTCGGAGCGAGCCATGCGGTCTGGAAGCGGGGCGGCGCGTCGCCGGGGCCGAGAAAGAATGGGAGCAGGGACAGGGCGCGCGGACGGTGTGCTCGCACCGGGGCGGGGCGATGAGGCGGGCGATGAGGCGGGCAGGGGGCGGGCAGAAGTCCGCGCCGTTTCTTCCCGTGTTGGCTGTCTGGTTTCCAGCATCGCGATTACCCTTAGAAGTCCGCTTTCCCGATACGCTGCGATAGCAGTGCGGCCTTGCGCCGAGGCGGAGGCATCGTCCGTGCGCCCCGCGTTGTCCCAAAGATGTTATATTGTTCCAAAGATGTTATAAATAAGATGCTATAAATGCCGTGCGGCACGCAAAACCGCGCTGCGGGCACGGGGGTTGGCAGCCACTTCGTTTGCGGACGGGCCAACAGGCTTGCGCGTCAACAGTTCTAAGACGGCAGGCGGGCGCGTCCCATACGGCCCTTCGCCCGGCCCGCGCCCCGATAGCCGCGTAAACAACTGCTTGACTAACCTATCTTCCAATGAATGATAGGACAAAGCTACCAGAGTGCCGCCCGGCGCAAGCCGATGGACGGCGGTTTCCAGTGCATGTTCAATGCTTGTCAACTCGTCGTTCACCGCGATGCGCAGGGCCTGAAACGTCCGGGTCGCCGCGTGCTTGCCTTCAGGACGAGCGCGCGACGGCATTGCTGCCAGCACAGTTTCCACCAATTGCCCCACGGTCTGGTAGGGCGTTTCCGTCCGCCGCTCCGCAATAAACCGGGCGATGCGCGCGGCCCAATTCTCATCCGAGTTGTCGCGGATCAGGTTTGACAGGTTGCGCTCTGGCAGCGTGTTCAGCAGGTCGGCGGCGCTGAGGCCACCGTCTTGCGGGTTCATGCGCATGTCTAATGGGGCATCCGGCTCCTTGAACGAAAAGCCGCGCGCAGGCGTGTCTAGTTGGTACGAAGATACGCCGAAGTCAAACAAGATGCCATGAACCTGCCCAATGCCTAAGTTGTCCAGCACCAACCCCAACTCATCAAAGCGTGCCTGCACTAATGTAATGCTAGGGCCAAACTCAGCCAGAACGCGCCCTGCTTGGGCAAGAGCGTCAGGGTCGCGGTCTATCCCAATCAGCCGCCCGCCGGGGACCACCCTCGCTGCAATCGCCTGCGCGTGTCCGCCGCCGCCGACAGTCGCATCCACAAAGGTTTGGCCCGGCTGCGGGTCTAAGTGGGCCAGCACCTCGCTTAGCAGAACAGGAACATGATACGGAAGCGTGCCGTCGTCAGGCAATCCCCACCTCACGCGCCGACTCGCTGATCATGGCATCGGTCAGCTCGGCATTATACAAATCCCACGCCTCGCCGCTCCAAATCTCAATGCGGCTGCCCGCGCCAACAATCACTACCGCGGCCTGCTCGGCAATCTTGGCCCATTCGCGCAGCTTGCCCGGAATGGCGACCCGTCCCTGCCCATCCACGCTGGCCTCGGTAGCCGTGAAAAACCGCTGCAAACGCATGGTATGCTCGTCTAATTGGCGCTGACGGTTCAGGGTTTCGCTGAGGTCTTTGTAGGCCGATTCGGTATACACGAAGATACATCGCCCGACCCCTTTGGTCATATAAAAGCGTTCCCCCAGCGACGAGCGGAAGCGGGTGGGGATGATCACGCGGCCCTTATCGTCCACGCTATGATCAAATTCGCCCTGAAACACCACCATTCCTCCACTCAGTTACCACTTGCCGCCACTTATGTACCACTATACGGCATGCTTTACGCCTTTGTCAAGGCTTAATGCTCCCTTTTTGGGAAAAAATGTAGGGCTATTAAAACGCTAGATATTGCTAACGTACATCTGTTCGCCACAAGATATGGACACAAAACGTGGCAGAGAGCACTACACAGGCCGGGCCGCTTCTCCACACGCGAAAGGGACGCGCCGCCCTCAAGGCAGACGCGTCCCCTAACACAGTGCGCTGATTTTGATAGACTAATGATGCCCGAACGCCGCTTCCATGTGCTCCAATTGACGGCGGCGCTGGCGCTGCACCTGCAAGGGCTGCAAGTCTACATTCAGCAGTGACGCTTCCAGCCCGCGCGACTGCACAATTTCGGCCAGCCGGGGCAGCAGCGTGTATTCAATAAAGTCCGCGTAGACCTCGTTATAATTGTACGTGTCCACGGCCACAGTCCACTTGACCCCATGCCGACGCTCGCTCTGCGGGAAGTAGAACACAGTTGGGCCGGTGCCCGTGCTCCACTCAAACACGATGCGGCTGACCTTGTTTTGTTTCCATAAGTCCGCCTTTTGGCGCAGGATGTCGGTATCAAAGCTTGGCTCGTGATGCAGTTTGCGGTCCATGCGGGCGGTGTCTCCTGAATTGCTTGGTTCGGGATTATTATAGCACACAATGGCCCGGCTAGTGGGATGATTGCATCTCCAGCATGGCGGCGTAGACGTCGCGGCGGGATAGCTTCTTGCTTTGGCTGACTTCGCGCACGGCATCGCGCTCGCTCAGGCCGCGCGCGAGGGCGGAGGCGAGGGCGGTCGGCAGGTCTTCTTCCAGAGGGGCAATCCCTAAGTCAGCGTCTATATCGGGCAAACCAGACACGACTACCGTCACTTCGCCGCGCGCTTCATGCGCCTTGAAGTGCGCGGCTAATTCGGCCAGCGTGCCGCGCACAAACTCTTCGTGCTTTTTGGTCAGCTCACGGCCCACGGCGGCGGGACGCGCCGCCCCGAATGCCCGCGCCATCTCGGCCAGCGTTTCCGCCGTGCGATTGGCGGCTTCGTAAAAGACCAGCGTGCGGGGTTCGCGGGCGAGGGTTTCCAGCTTCTCGCGCTGGTCGCTTTTGGTGCGGGGCAGGAAGCCTTCAAACGCAAAGCGGGCCAGGGGCAGGCCGCTGCCGACCAGGGCGCACAGGGCCGCGCTGGCACCGGGAATGGGCACGACTGGCACGCCAGCATCAATTGCCGCCTGCACCAGCTCAAGGCCAGGGTCGGACACGCCCGGCGTCCCGGCATCAGTCACCAACGCTACGCTTTGATTGTCGTTTGTCATGCGCCGGACAATCTGTTCTGTTTTGTGGGCGTCGCTGTGCTGGTGGAACGCGATCAGCGGCACAGAGATGTCAAAGTGCGACAGCAGCTTGAGCGTGTGGCGCGTGTCTTCCGCAGCGACGCAGCCTGCTTCCCGGAGGATGCGCAGGGCGCGCAGGGTGATGTCCTCCAGGTTGCCGATAGGCGTGGCGACGATGTAGAGCGTTCCAGGCAACGGGGTATGCTTTCTGCGCGGGTGTGGAGGCTGTTAGCAATGGCTTGTGCCGGGGGTGTAAAACCCCCGGCAGAGACGAAGCCATGCCCTCGCGGGCATAAGAACAGAGTTGTGTCACCTCGTCTTACACCCGTGAGGGTGTGGCCTCACAACTGCCGGGGGTTTTACACCCCCGGTACTAGCCTGGCCCAAGGGTTTTTACACCCCTGGCTTTTGTGTGCCGCTGACGCAGCTTTGTTGCTTCTTTTTTGTTACTTCTTTGCCGGGACGATGGTGGTCGCGCCGGGGGCATCGCTCGGCACCACTTTGACGCCGCTGCTTGGGGCGGTTTGCACCGGGACGTTTGCGGGCGGGGCCGGAGCCTGTGACGCCGCCTGTGCCCCGGCGGGAGGGGTAATACTCACGCCAGGCGGCAGTGCGCCTCCCATCGGGCCTGATGCCTGCGCTTGACGCTTCTGGTACTGCGCCTGCCAGTCGGCTTCCTGCTTCAGCAGGTCGGGCCGCTTCATCTGGGCGTAGATGGCCGCTAATTGCTGATGCACCTGCGGGTCATCCCACGCCTGCGTGGACGCGGACTGGAACTGCGTGGCGGCTTTATCAGTCTGCTTGGCCTGCAAATACAGATTGCCCAGGGTCAGGCGAAGCTGGGCATCATCCGTGCTTTTCAGCGCTGTCTCGTAGGCCGCGATTGCCTGCGCCGGCTGCCCAAGCGCTTGATAAGCCTGCGCAATCTGCGTGTTGATCTCGCCCGCCACCGACATGGGCGGGTTGGACTTCAGCGCGTTCTGGTAGTCAGCCAATGCGGCCCGCGTATCGGCCTGCTGCTTAAGGGGGTCAGGGTCTTGGGCTGACTGCGCGATGGCCCGGTCGGCACGCAATTCGGGGTCGTTGATGACAATCTTGGTGCCCGGCGCGTTCTTTAGGGCCGTGATGGAAGATTGCCGGGCCGCGCCCTGCTTTTGCTCTTTGGCCTGGGCGATATACTGCGCTTTGTTCTTCTCAAAGTCTTTGGGCAGGTTGTCTTTAACCCCATCTAATTTGATGACGAAGTAGCCGAACTGTGGGGACTTGACCGGCGTGCTTGTCACTTCGCCTGGCTTCAGAGCGATGGCCGCTGACGTGAACTCGGGCACGTAGCCGTTGAAGTTGTTGTCCGGCCCGATAAAGCCGTCATCGCCGCCTTTGTCCTTGGTGCCGGGGTCGTCGGAGTATTGCTTTGCCAAGGCTGCGAAATCCGCACCGGGGGCTTTGGCTTTGGCGATAATCTGCTGCGCCTGCGCCTGCGCCTGCACATCGCTGCGCGTCTTGTTGCTGATTAAGATGTGCCGGGTGTGGAACTCGTGGTAAAAGTTTCGCGCGTCCTGCTCGGTGACATCTGCATTTTGTCCAGCAGCACGTTCTGGCGCAGGGCTTCGTCGGGCAGGCGGTCTTCAATAGAGGGCTGCCCGTTTTTGGCAAGCGCGGCGTCAATGTCGCTCATGGAAGCGTTGGGCTTCAGGCCCAGCTTTTCGGCGATGCCGGATTGGGCAACCACCTGCTGACGGGCTTTGGCGATGTCGGCGTCGCTCGCGGTCAGGCCCAGCTTTTGCGCCTGCTGCAATTGCAACTTGGCGGTAATCAATTGCTCTAGGGCCGTGTCGTGCAAAAGCGCGCTGCGCAGGACGCTGATATGCTGCCCAAACTGCTCGGCCTGGCTGCGCAGGCTGCTGACGCTTTGGTCGTAGTCTTCGCGCGTGATCGGGTCACCGTTGACCGTGGCGACTGTCTCGCCGCTCGCTCCTGTTGTTGGGCTGGCCGCGCCGCGCTTGTTGCCTAAGTTGTTGCCCAGCCCGCTGAAGACCAGGCTGAAGACCAGCAGTGCGCCGATGACGAAGATCGTCCATTTGCCCGTCGTGCTGCTGGTGATGCGCTCCAGGCCGGTGCGGAAACTATTCAATGACATTGTGGTGTGCGTGTTCCTGTCGTGTTGCTGTCTTGTGCGTCTTAAGTGGCGGGGGAGAAAAGCCTATGCTTTGGCGAAGGGCGGCCCTCACCCTGGCGCTACGCGCCTGTCCCTCTCCCGCAGGCGGGCGAGGGTTAGGATTACTGCCATAGACTTACTTGTACTGCATCTTCCTAGTCCTTCATGCTCCCCTTCGCCCGCCTGCGGGAGAGGGAGTTGGGGGGTGAGGGCCGCCCTCCCCTACCCCGCGCCCGCCATCTCTCGCAAGGCTGCCAGGCACGCCCGCGACGAGGCTTCTTTGCCGCCCGGCCCGGCCCAGTGCGTTTCCAGCGACAAATAGCCCCCATAGCCTGACGCTTGCAGCGCGGCGAGCTGCCCCGCCCAATCAATCTGCCCCTTACCCACGCAGGCCCATTCGGGCACGAGCGAACTGGCAGGCACATGGGCGTCTTTGACATGCACATGGGTGATGAAGTCTTTGATGGCCTCGTACCCTGTGGGAAACGGCTGCTCGCCGTCCATAAACGCATTGCCGGGGTCCCAGATGGCCCGGACGTGCGGCGAGTTAATTTCTTCTAAAACGCGGGCCGTCTGCGCCCCCGTTCCCAGATAGCAGGCGTGCTCGTTTTCAATCCCCAGCACCATCCCCGCGCGGGCCGCCATCGCGGCAGGCTCGGCGAATGCGTCCACAATCTGCTCTTCAATTTCGGGCGTCAGGGTGCCCCGCTTCCAGAAAGAAAACACGCGCACCAGGTTTGTGCCAAAGAACTCCGCAGCACGGAAGCAGTGTTCCAGCAAAGCAATCTGCTCGCCCAAACCCCGTGCGCTCGCGCTGTGCAGCGGCCCCGCCTCGCCTTCCACAGTCACGCCGGGCGGCATCTCGCACTTGTAAAACGGCGAGGCAATCCCAACTGCGTGCATTCCCCGCGCGTCCAGCAAAGCTTTGGCCCGGTGCCAGTATTCCGGCGGCGCATCGGCGATATTCTTGTCCCACAGCCCGCGCAGCTCGGCCCCGCGCACGCCGTATTCCGCCATCACATCCAGGGCATGGGCGAGGTCGGCATCAATTTCATCGGTAATGACGGCAATCTGCATGGGACACGTCCTTTTGGCCTGGCTTTCTTTACTCCTACGCAAAACCCACCTATTTTATCGCATCCCCCCTCGTTTGTCAACTTGGGGGCGGCGGGTACAGTAAGCGCAGCAGACAAGGAGACTTTGATTATGTCCGGCGAACGGCTTGATAAGCACAGCAAAATCCATCACGAACTTTTTGACGAAAACACCAACACGGTCGGCAGCTTGGGCGACATCGTGGAAAAACACGCCGGCGATGCCGTGTTTCTCACGCCGGAAGAAAAAAGTGTCGGCGGCGCGGACGGCGGGCTTTCCGATTGGGAGGCCGAAATGACCGAAACCGATCCCGCGCCCAATGCCGGCATGGACGCGGGCGATTTGTACTCCGAGGGCGACGAGGGCGGCCTGCCCGCCGCTGATCAGACCGGCACGGTCGCAGGCATCGCGCGCGGCTTCGGAACCCATCTCCCGCAGGATTTGGGCAGCGGCGGCTTTCAGGTGGAAGAAGTCCCCGATACGGTTCTCGGCCTGCCCCCGCGCATCATCCGCGACGGCGAAGAGCTAGACGACTACGATGACGACAACAACGACGATGCTGATGCTGACCTAGACGAAGAAGGCGACGACCTGGATGCCACCCTGGCCCGCGCTTCGGAGCCGGGCGCGAATGCCGTGCGCGGGCGGCGGGGCGGACCCACTCCGGGCCGCATCCCCATCAAGGAGCGCTACGCTTCCTCCACCGACGACGAATTAGACGCCACCCGCGAAATCAAGTAGGGCGCGTTCGGCTTTCCCCCGCGTCTGCCTCCATTGCCCCCGGCTTCCTTTCGGCTGAACATACGCTTTGCAAGCCATAACCAACGACGGAAAGATTTGTTCCGTCGTTGGCATGGGCAGGGAACGAGTGGGAAACGGGTGAGGAAAGCGTGCGCAATATGGGCGTAGCACAAGAAAAAGGGGCAGGATAGGTGTCCTGCCCCTCCGTGCTGGTGTGGTACACGTCGCCGCACAGGCACACTTCCAGCATAGCAATGGCTTTACAATTCCGCAAAGCTTACGAGGCGTGTGGTGGCAGACCTTTGTAACGGCTGACATAGGCGGCTTCCACGGCGGCGGAGAACTTCTCCACCCGCAAAGGAGAGTCAGGG
>JAABUU010002064.1_pt1 | contig 30151 bp, 25 predicted proteins | sample 5559301 | NCBI WGS metagenome assembly JAABUU01 (sample SAMN10711884, study PRJNA513360) | rock metagenome | isolation source: Antarctica rocks | place: Antarctica: Victoria Land, Richard Nunatak white
TGTCCAGCCCCGGGGCGGCTCCGTCCCTGGGGAGGTGACCGCCTCTGCGGAGGTGGCCGGCCAACGCTCCCCGGCGGCGGCTGCTGACCCGGACCCGGCCGAGGTCGCGGACCCGGCCGAGGTCGCGGACCCGGCCGAGGTCGCTCCGGAGCGCGTTCTGATCCCCCTGCTCGCACCGGCCGAGGGCGTGCCCGCCGTCGTCGTCGACGAGCGCCGCCTGGTCAAGGCGGGCAGGGCGATCGCCTCCGGCACGGGTCCGGTCGCGATCGACGCCGAGCGGGCGTCGGGACACCGCTACGGCCAGAAGGCCTACCTGGTGCAGCTGCGGCGCAAGGGCTCCGGCACCTGGCTTCTCGACGCGATCGCCTGCCCCGACCTCGGCCCCGTCGCAGACGCGATCGGCGACGCCGAGTGGGTCCTCCACGCGGCGAGCCAGGACCTCGTCTGTCTCGCCGACGTGGGCCTGCGCCCGAAATACATCTTCGACACGGAGCTCGGCGCCCGCCTCGTCGGGCTCCCCCGGGTCGGGCTCGGCGCGGCCGTCGAGCACTACCTCGGCCTCTCGCTCGCCAAGGAGCACTCCGCGGTCGACTGGTCCACCAGACCCCTGCCCGAGCCGTGGCTGCGCTATGCGGCGCTCGACGTCGAGGTGCTCGTCGAGCTGCGCGACGCCATCGCGGCCGACCTCGAGAGCCAGGGCAAGACCGAGTGGGCGCGCCAGGAGTTCGAGGCCCTCACGTCGTTCGCCGGTCCGCCGGTGCGGATCGACCCGTGGCGTCGGACCTCCGGCATGCACAGGGTGCGCAAGCGCCGTGCGGTCGCCATCGTGCGCGAGCTCTGGCAGACCCGCGAGCGGCTGGCCGAGCAGCGGGACACCTCTCCCGGCCGGGTCCTGCCCGACGCCGTCCTCGTCGAGCTGGCCCTGGCCGCGCCGCGGTCGGCGGGCGACCTCGACGGGGTCCACGCGCTGCGCCCGGCGAGGCGCAACGTCCGGGCCTGGATCGACGCGATCCGGCGGGCTGCTGCCCTGCCGGAGTCGCAGCTGCCCGCGCTGACCCTGGCCGCCACCGGCCCACCGCCGCCGCGCACGTGGGCCGAGCGGGAGCCGGTCGCCGCGGCCCGACTGGTCCAGTGCCGCGCAGCACTGACCGCGTTCTCGCAGGAGCACGAGGTGCCGGTCGAGAACCTTCTCACTCCGGACATCCTGCGCCGTCTGCTCTGGAGTCCCCCGAAGGACCTGGGCGAGGACTCGATCCGTGCTGCGCTCGCCGAGCTCGGCGCCCGTCCCTGGCAGGTCGACATCGCTGCGCCCCTCATCGCGCAGGCCTGCGCCGAGCACGTCTGACGGCTCGCCTGCCCCGGCATACGCCGCCTTGGCCTTGTCCCGGACGACTCCTATCTCATCTGTGAGATAAACTGCGAGCATGACGCAGACCTACCTCGCCCGGATCGGATCGCTGATCCGCGACGCCCGGCGCCACAAGCAGATGACCCAGGTCGACCTGGCGCAGGCTCTCGGCACGAGCCAGAGCGCCGTCGTGCGGATCGAGCAGGGGCAGCAGAACCTCAGCCTCGAGATGCTGGCCCGGATCGGTGAGAGCCTCGACTCCGAGTTCGTCTCCCTGGGCCACTCCGGTGCCCAGCACCTGCGGATCGTCGGTGGCACCAAGCTCCAGGGCTCGATCGACGTCAAGACCTCGAAGAACGCGGCCGTGGCACTGCTCTGTGCGTCCCTGCTCAACCGCGGCCGGACCACCCTGCGCAACCTCGCCCGGATCGAGGAGGTCAACCGGATCCTCGAGGTGCTGAGCTCCATCGGGGTCCGGACCCGATGGCTCCCCGACAGCTCGGACCTCGAGATCATCCCGCCGGCGCTCCTCGACCTCGACGGGATCGACGTCGAGGCCGCCCGGCGCACCCGGACCGTCATCATGTTCCTCGGTCCGCTCATGCACGACTACCCGAAGTTCAAGCTGCCGTATGCCGGTGGCTGCGACCTCGGCACCCGCACGGTCGAACCCCACATGTCGGCGCTGCGCTCCTTCGGGCTGGACGTCCAGGCGACACACGGCTTCTACGAGGCCACGGCCGACCGCACCGTCCACCCGACGCGTCCGATCGTCCTCACCGAGCGGGGCGACACGGTCACCGAGAACGTCCTGCTCGCCGCGGCCCGCGGCGACGGGGTCACGGTGATCCGCAACGCCAGTCCGAACTACATGGTCCAGGACCTGTGCTTCTTCCTGGAGAAGCTCGGGGTGCGGATCGAGGGGATCGGCACGACCACCCTGACGGTCCACGGCGTCACCCAGATCGACACCGACGTCGAGTACTCACCGTCCGAGGACCCCATCGAGGCGATGAGCCTGCTCGCCGCCGCGGTGGTGACCGACTCTACCATCACGATCCGCCGGGTGCCGATCGAGTTCATGGAGATCGAGCTGGCCACGCTCGAGGGGATGGGGATGACCTACCAGATCTCCGAGGAGTACCGCTCCGCCAACGGACACACCCGCCTCGTCGACCTGACGACCGTCCCCGGGCCGCTGCACGCCCCGATCGACAAGATCCACCCGCTGCCGTTCCCGGGCCTCAACATCGACAACCTCCCGTTCTTCGCCCTCATCGCGGCGCAGGCCCAGGGCACGACGATGCTGCACGACTGGGTCTACGAGAACCGCGCGATCTACCTCACCGAGCTGACCAAGCTCGGCGCGCGCGTCCAGCTGCTCGACCCGCACCGCGTCCTCATCGAGGGTCCGACCCGGTGGCGGGCGGCCGAGGTCATGTGCCCCCCGGCGCTGCGCCCCGGCGTCGTCGTCCTCCTCGCCATGCTCGGGGCGCCGGGCACCTCGGTGCTGCTCAACGTCTACGTCATCAACCGCGGCTACGAGGACCTCGCCGACCGGCTCAACGCCCTCGGGGCGACGATCGAGGTCTTCCGCGACATCTGAGCGGGGCGGGACATCCGTCACATCCGGGGAGCCCAAGTGTGGGTGCGCACCACATGAGCGCTGTGCTGGCTCCTCCCTATTGTCTGCCTCATGCCAGCGACGACGGGCCCCAGCGCGCTCGGCGCGCCGATCGACCTCACCGGCCGCACGGCTCTCGTGACCGGGGCAGCGAGCGGGATCGGTGCGGCGACGGTCGAGCGCTTCCTCGCCGCCGGAGCGAGGGTGTATGCCGTGGACCGCGACGAGGCGGCCCTGGCCGGGCTCGCGTCGCGGGCCGGGGTGACGACCGTCCTCGCCGACCTGGCCGATCTCGAGCGGCTGAGCGACCTCCCGACGGACGTCGACATCCTCGTCAACAACGCCGGGGTGCAGCACATCGCGCCTGTCGAGGAGTTCCCGCTCGAGCGGTTCGAGCAGATCCTCGACCTCATGCTCCACTCGCCGTTCCGGCTGATCCGCCAGGTCCTTCCCCACATGTACGACCGGGGCTGGGGCCGCGTGGTCAACATCTCCAGCGCCCACGGCCTGCGGGCCAGCGAGTTCAAGGCGGCCTACGTGGCGGCCAAGCACGGGCTCGAGGGGCTGTCCAAGGTGGTCGCCCTCGAGGGTGCGGCCAAGGGCGTGACGAGCAACTGCATCAACCCGGCATACGTGCGCACTCCCCTCGTCGAGAGGCAGATCGCCGACCAGGCGATCTCGCACGGCATTCCCGAGTCGGAGGTGATGGAGAAGGTCATGCTCGGCGCGGTCGCGGTCAAGCGGCTCATCGAGCCGGCCGAGGTCGCGGACCTCGCCGCCTTCCTCTGTGGCCCCTCGTCGGCGTCGATCACCGGGGCCTCGATGGTGATGGACGGCGGCTGGACGGCCCGATGACCCGATGTGGGGCCCCGACACATCCCGGCGCCACCTAGACTGCCGCACGATGGCTGCCACCCCCACTCCCGAGAGCGCCGCGCTCCAGCTCCTGCGTCTCCTCGCCAACAACGCCTCGGCCCGTGACCTCACCGCCGTCGGTGCTCCGGGGACCGAGCGTGACCTCGCGCTGCGGATCCGCGACGGCATCGACCGGCGGCGCCGCCGCGAGGCCGAGCTGTCCGCCCTCGTCGAGACGGCCCGCGACCTGGCGTCGCTGAGCGACCCCAACGGCGTCCTGGATGCCATCGTGCGTCGGGCCCGCATCCTGCTCGGGACGGACCTGGCCTACCTCACCCTCTACGACCCGGCGCGGGGGGACACCTTCATGAGGGCGACGGACGGCTCCATCTCCGGCGCCTTCCAGGTCGTGCGCCTCGCGCTGGGTGACGGCCTGGGCGGGCTGGCCGCGTCGACGCACAAGGCGTACTGGACCGCGGACTACTTTGCCGACCGCCGGTTCCAGCACACCGGCCCGATCGACAGCGCCGTGAGCGACGAGGGGATCGTCGCGATCTGCGGCACACCGCTCGTCGTCGAGGACGACTTCGTGGGCGTCCTCTTCGCGGCCAACCGCTCTCCCCGCCCGTTCACCCACGACGAGGTGGCGCTGCTCAGCTCGCTCGCTGCACTGGCCGCGGTGACCATCGTCCAGGTGCGAGCGCTCAGCGAGACCGAGCAGGCCCTGCTGGCCCTGTCCGAGGCACATGACACGGTGCGGCGGCACACGGCCGGTGTCGAGCGTGCTGCTGCCGCGCACGACCGCTTCGCCGACCTGGTCCTCGCCGGTGGCGGGGCCGACGACATCACCCATGCCCTCGGCGAGCTGCTCGGCGGCTGGGTCGTCCTGCTCGACGACCATGGGGTCCGACGCAGCCAGTCGGGGAAGGCACCCAAGGCCAACCCCGACTCCTCGGAACGCGACCCGCTGTCGGGCGGCCCACTGGCCGCCGCTGCGAGAGGGTCCGGCCGGCTCGTGCGTGACGACACCGGGTATGCCGTGGGCGTTGTCGCTGCGCACCAGCCGCTCGGCCTGCTCGTACTGGGTGGCCCCGGCGAGCTGGACGAGCCGGACCAGCGCACCGTGGAACGGGCCGCCGTCGTCACGGCCCTCGTGCTGCTCTTCGAGCGCCAGGCACAGGACGCCCAGCAGCAGCTGCGCACCGACCTGGTCTCGGACCTCATCGCCGCGCGCGGAGACCGGGCCGACCGGGCCCAGGCCGCCCGCGCCCACGGACTGGAGACCCAGAAGCCCTACTGCCTGCTCGTGCTGTGCGCCGAGGAGAGGGTGAGCCGTCGTGCCCTCGTCCTCTCGGCCCATGCTGCCATCGGCGCCACGGGGGTCGTCGGCGAGCACGAGGGGGACGTCGTGGCACTCGTGCCGGGTGGGGACGCGGCGGCCCTGGCCAGGACGATGGCCTCGCGGCTGAGCCGCAGCGGCGTGGTGACCGTGGCCGGAGTGGGCCCGCTGGGCGACATCGACGCGGTCGGCGCGAGTCACGCCGAGGCTGTCCGCACGGTCGGCGCCCTCGTCGCCCTCGGACACGGCGGCACCGGGGCGGCCGCCGCCGACCTGGGGTTCGCGGGCCTGATCGTCGGTTCGGATCCCGACGTCTCGGCCTACGTCCAGCGGGTCCTCGGCGCGCTGCTCGACTACGACGACGCCCGCGGCACCAACCTGCTCGGCACCCTCGAGGCCTACTTCGCAGCCGGCTCGAGCCCCCGGCACGCCGCGACGGCACTCCACGTGCACGTCAACACGGTGGCCCAGCGGCTCGAGCGGGTCTGCGCCCTCCTGGGGGCCACCTGGCCACGACCCGACCGCGCCCTGGAGCTCCAGCTGGCCATCCGGCTGCGCCACCTCATGGCCGGCTGACCCAGTCCACCACGCACACTCCGGAAGTGCTCGTTCAGCGACAGGTTGGCCCGCGGGCTGGTTACGGCGTTGCGACGACGCAGCTCAGGTTGGGCGCCCGGCGGATTCGCCGATCGAGCGTGACCAGTGGCGCACCGGTCAGTTCCGCAACCGCGACATAGCTGGCGTCGTAGCTCGAAAGATTCGCGCGAAGCTCCCACACTCTGGAGCCCAGGAGCTCATATGGCCAGTGCTCGATCGCAAGCTCGAGCAGGTCGGCGTGGGCCTGCGCTGCCTGATCAGGGCTCACCAGACCCGCGAGCTCATGGCGCCGGATGATGTTGCTCGTCTCGAAGTCGACCAGACTCGGAGCGACGAGGCCGACGCCCAGCAGCCTGTCATTGGCCCACTGTCCGTCCGGACCGGCGTCGAGAAGCAACGCAACCAGAGCGGAGGCGTCGCAGACTGCGCGCTCCCTCACCGCCGCTCTGCATCTCGCGCAGCAAGGATCGACTCCGCGCCGACTCGTACACCAGTCGCCGCCACGCGCGATCGCGCTCGGGCGATGACGTCTTCGACCGGCGGCCGGGCGGCGATGTCCACGTACATGCCACGGAGGTACTCCTGCAACGACTTGCCGGCGCGTGCGGCACGAGCGGCAAGCTCGTCGCGCACGGCGTCTGGAACGTCTCGAACGGTGATGACCACTCCCATGCAGTCATTATAGCTGCACCGCAGGTGATATGCAGTAACCCGCCCGGCGCAAGTTGTCAGCCCGTCCGGTCACCGGCGAGCGGGCCGAGCTGGCGCTCGATGGCGTCGACGACCGCGCCGACTCCGTCTTCCTCGAGGATGACGGTGTAGTGGTTGGTGTCCGGCGCCGCGGTGACCCGCAGATCGTCAGGCAGGTCGAGAGCCGTGAGCCGTTCCTCGTCATACAGTCCCTGCGGCTCGTCCAGGAGACCGCGCGCCGCCCACACGAGCTCCACCGGCACGCCCGAGGCCACGGCCTTTCTCGCCGCTGCATGGGTCTCCAGGTCGGCCAGCACGTCCACCCCGTCGGCGCGGACCGCCGCCAGCCGGCACGAGCTGACCCACTCCCCCGTGCCGTCATCCGCCGCGATGAGGTCGTGCATGAGGTAACGGCGCACCTCCGGACCCTGTCGTCCGGCGAGGGCGGGTCCGAGCGCCGGGTGGTCGAGCCAGAACCCGGCATACGCCTCCGGGGTGGGAAACCGCATGCCCAACCGGGCCATGGCGGGGCCGAGGACCGCCTGCAGCACGGCATCGACGTCCAGGCCGGCCGGGGGCGGGAAGGCGAGCCCGCCGTCGACGAGGACGATGCCCGAGACCCGGTCCGGGTGTCGGGCGCCCGTGAGGGCGCTGACAAAGGCCCCCATCGAGTGGCCGACCAGCACCGGTCGGGTGCCGAAGACGTCGGCGATGGCCACCAGGTCGCTGGCGTGGGTTGCCAGGCCGTAGGGCCCCGGAACGCCGCGGCTGTTCGCCCTGCCGCGCAGGTCGGGTGAGAGGAAGCGGAGCGAGCCCGGGCCGCGGCGCCGGTACAGCTCGTCGGCGACGCACTGCCAACTCAGCCCGTTCGCGGTGATGCCGTGGACCGCCACGACGACCGGGGCTGAGCCGGCGGGCTCACCGACCGTGAGGTCGTGGATGTCGAGGCTTCCCTCGGGCAGCTCGATCCGGAAGCCGGAGCTGGTGTCCTGGTCCATGGTCACTCCTTGTTGCGGACGAATCGTTGACCCAGCCCGGTCAGACCCGAGGGGGCGAAGTACACGACGACGACGAAGAGCAGCCCGAGGAGGAACAGCGGCTGCGACAGCACCTGGCGCAGCACCTGCGGCAGCGACGCCAGTGCCGACGAGCCCGAGACCTCCACCAGCCGGGCGTCGGCGTACGTGTAGAGGAAGCCCCCGAGGACCGCCCCCCACCGGCTGCCCGCGCCGCCGAGGACGACCATGACCAGCAGCGAGAGGGTGAACTCCGAGGTGGTGAGGTGCGGGCTCGACCCGCCCAGGACCAGGGCGTGGACGACCCCGCCGAGGCCCCCGAGGAAGGAGGCGACGACGACCGCGAGGAGCTTGGTGCGGTAGGTGTTCAGGCCGAGAACCGCTGCGCGAGACTCGTTCTCGCGGACGGCCGCCATGGCGTGCCCGGCGCGGGAGCGGGCGAGCCAGGACACGGCGACCCACGCCACCACGACGAAGGCCAACGCCGTCCAGTAGCGGTAGGGCGCGTTGGTCACCCCGACCAGCAGGTCCGGCACGGTGCTGCGGTTGAGCGAGCGGCCCTCCTCGCCGCCGGTGAGACCTCCGGGGTTGCGCAGGACGATGATCGACGCTGCCTGGGCGAAGGCCAGGGTCACCATGGCGAAGGCGATCCCGCCCACCCGCAGGGCGATCGCGCCGACGACGAGGGCCAGGACCGTCGTGCCGCCAAGGGCGAGGAGGATCGCGACCGGCAGAGGAAGACCCCACTGCGCCATGGAGATCGAGAGGAAGTAGCTGCCGGCGGCGACGAACAGCGCGTGTCCGAAGCTCAGCAGCCCCGTCCGTCCGAAGAGGACGTCATAGCTGAGGGCGATCCCGGCCATCGTCAGGCAGGTCGCCAGCAGCTGCATCGAGCCGGGGCCGTTGACCCGGTCCGGGAAGACCCCGGGAACCGACGCAGACACGTAGGGAAGGTAGGCGAGGACGACGAGCAGCACCAGCGGGGGGACCGACCTGAGGAACCTCATGCGGGCGCCCCTTGCATCGCCTTGGGCCGCAGCAGGAGGACCAGGGCCAGCAGCAGGACGACGGAGAGGTCACCCACCCCGCTCGCGGCGTAGTAGTTGGCGAGCTGCTGGACGAGGCCGACCGCGACGGCGGCCACAGCGGTGCCGACGAGCGAGCCCATCCCGCCGATGACGACGACGATGAACGCATAGATGAGCAGCGAGCCGCCCTGCCCCGGTGAGACGTTGCCGGCATACAGGGCGTAGAGGATGCCGGCGAGACCCGCCGCCGCTCCTCCCATGGCGAAGACGATGGTGAAGGTGCGCTGGACGTGGATGCCGAGCGCCTCGACCATCGTCCGGTTCTCGACTCCCGCCCGGATGACCAGGCCGAGCCGGGTGAGGTGGAGCAGAGCCAGGAGCGCGAGGAAGACGAGCAGGGCGAGGGCGACGTAGAGGAACCGGTCGTTGGGCAGCCGGGTGCCGGCCGCCGCGGTGGTGGCGGAGAGCCACGCCGGCTTGTCCAGCGGGTGCGGGTCGGAGCCGAAGATCCCTTGCACCGCAGCGATGGCCGCGAGTGAGAGCCCGACGGTGACGAGCACCTGCTGGATGTGGTGGCGGTAGAGGGGCCGGATCAGGACGACCTCGACGAGGAAGCCGATCAGCGCCCCGGTCACGGTCGCGACGGCGATTGCCAGGGCGAGCCGCAGCCCCACCGCCATGGAGGCGGGCAGCCTGGTGGTGGTCAGCCACCCGGCGTAGGCGCCGGCGACCATGAACGCGCCGTGCGCGAAGTTCAGGACACCCATGAGCCCGTAGATCAGGCTCAGGCCGGACGCGGCCAGGAAGTAGAGCGCCCCGAGCCCGAGCCCGGTCACGACGAGCAGGACGGCGTCACTCATGAGGGCCTCCGCCGCTGGTCCTCGACGGCGGCTCGGCCGGGTCGGACGAGGACGCCGCACGCCGCATCGAGACCCCCAGCAGCTCGCGGGTCAGGGCGGCATCGGCCAGCAGGACCGCGGCCCCGCCGCGGTGGACCACCGTGCCGGCGTCGAGCACGACAACCGTTTCGGCGATCCGGCGGACGAGCGGGAGGTTCTGCTCGACGAGCAGGATCGGCGTATGCCGTGCCACGCGGGCGAGCACGTCGGCCACCTCGGTGACGAGCTTCGGCGCCAGTCCCTTGGTCGGCTCGTCGACGAGGAGAAGCCTGTTCTCGCGCAGGAGGACTCGGGCGAGCGAGACCATCTGCTGCTGCCCCCCGGAGAGGGTGCCGGCCTTCTGGTTGCGCCGGGCGACGAGGTCGGGGAAGAGCTCGTGGACGATGGGCGCCGAGACCCCCACGTCGCGGCCGACGAGACGCAGGTTCTCCTCGACGCTCAGCCCACCGAAGACCTCCCGGTCCTCCGGCACGTATCCGACGCCCTCCCGCACCACCCGTGCCGTCGACCACGTCGTGAGCTCCGTGCCGGCGAGGCGGACGCTTCCGTGACGAGGGGCCAGGCCGAGGATCGCCTTGAGCGTCGTCGTCTTGCCCACGCCGTTGCGACCCAGCAGTGCGGTCACTCCGGTAGCCGGAACCTCGAAGGAGACTCCCTGCAGGATGTGTGAGCCCCCGTAGCGGACATGGAGGTCCGCCACCTCGAGGATGCTGCGCCCGGGGCGCTCGTCCGACGGGAAGGCAGCGGCCTCGCTCACAGCGCCTCCCCCAGGTAGGCCTGCTGGACGCGTTCGTCGGCCGTGACGTCGGTGGCCGTCCCGGCGGCGAGCAGCTGGCCGTGGTGCAGCACGGCGACCCGGTCGGCCAGGCCCAGGACGACGTGCATGTGGTGCTCGACCATGGCCACCGCCACCCCGCTGTTGCGGACCTCGCCGATGATCGTGGCCAGGCCCTCGACATCCTCCGCCGAGACCCCGGCCATGGGCTCGTCCAGCAGCAGCACCTTCGGCTCCGAGGCCAGCGCCATGGCCAGCTCGAGCTTGCGACGGTCTCCGTGCGAGAGCCCGCGGGCCGGCACGGAGCCCTTGCCCGGCATACGAACCCGCTCGAGAAGGGAAGCGACGCGGTGGCGGTCCGTCGCGCTGCGGGCACCGCGCAGGGGGTTCAGAGAGCCGCCCCGCGACGCCTGCAGCGCGAGCCGCACGTTCTCGACGGCGGAGAGCCCGTCGAAGAGCGCCGAGGTCTGGAACGAGCGCGCCAGCCCCATCCGGGCCCGCCTCGTCGAGCTCCGCCGGGTGACGTCCCGACCACCGAGGGACACCGTGCCGGTCGACGGACGCTGCACCCCCGAGAGGATGTTGACGAGCGAGGACTTCCCCGCCCCGTTGGGGCCGATGATGCCGAGCAGCTCACCGGCCCCGACCGAGAGGGTCACGTTCTCGAGGATGTGGACGCCACCGACGCGCCAGCCGATCCCCGTGGCCTCGATCACTTGACGGGCGTGACCGGAGGAGCGACGTCGGCCGGAGCCAGGGTGGTGACGAGCTGCGGGGTGACCGTGTCGCCCGACTTGGACAGCTTGGCCGTGAACATCGGCTGGAGCAGCGCGTGGTCCTGGGGACGGATCTCCATGGCTCCCTTGGGGCCCTCGAACTTCCAGCCCTCGAGCGCGGTCACCATCTTGTCCACGTCGCCGCCGCCCTCGGACAGCGCGCGGACGACCATCTGCGCCGCGACGAACCCGTCGTCGTCGAAGAGGTCGACCTCCTTGCCCTGCGCCTTGAGTCCGGTCTCCAGAGCGGTGTAGGGCGCGTTCTTGGCGGCGCCCGCGAAGAAGTGCGAGAGGAAGCTGATCTTGTCACCGGCGTCGCCGAACAGCGTGTGCGACGACTTGATGTCCAGCCCGGTGACCACCTTCGTCGTGTCGAAAACGCCCTGCTGAGAGAGGGTCTGCCACATCTGGGTGGCGTTCGTGCCGGCCCAGGCGACGAAGAGCAGGTCCGGCTTCTGGCTCTTGACCTGGGTGGAGAACGGCGTGAAGTCCGTGGCCGCGGCCGGGACGAGCACGGTGTTGACCGTGGCCCCCTTGGCTCCGAGGACGGCCTTGACGCCGGCCTCGTTGGCCTTGCCGAACGCGCTGTCCTGGGCGAAGACGGTGACCTTCTTGCCGGTCAGGTCACCGACCATGGTGCCCGCCGTTGCGATGTCCTGGTAGGTCTGGCGGCCGGATCGGAAGGTGTACTTGTTGGCCCCCGTCACCGCGTCCGTGGCGGCCGGTCCGGAGATGAAGAGGATCTTGTTGTCCTTGGCCAGCGGGGCCACCTGCAGCGCGACACCCGAGGACGTCGAGCCGGCGACGATCTTCGTCCCGCTGCCGACGAGGCCGGTCACGGCGGTGACGGCCTTGGCAGGGTCGCCCGCGTCGTCCTGCTCGGCGATCTCGACCTTGTGGCCGTTGACCGCGCCGGTGCCCTTGGTGGCGTAGTCGAGGCCGACGGTGAACGACTCCCGGTACTGCGCTCCGTAGGCCGACAGGGCTCCGGTCTTGGAGTAGACCAGCCCGACCTTGTAGGGCTCGCCACTTGCCGAGGAACCTCCTCCACTCGGTGCGGCGGCACCCGGGCTACTCGCTCCCGGCGTCCCGCACGCTGCCAGCGACAGACCGACGGCGGCGCCCACCAGGGCCACGCTCCAACGTTTGGACATCGACGTCCTCCACTTCGGCGGGCGCCCCGCACACCGTTGCGCGGATCTTGGCTCGCCCGGCCACCTGAGGCGAGAAGTTACGGGAAGGACGACGGCGCACTCATGGCGTGCCGTCCCACATCGGCCCTCGGTGAATGTGTGATGACACCAGCGCAGGCACGGTGGCCGCGACCGGAGCCCCGGCTCGATCGGCGCTGGATCAGCGCTCGAGGGCCGCCGTCAGCTGGTCGGCGATGGCGTCCGGGGTCAACCCGATCTCCTCGAGCACCTCACCCCGCGAGGCGTGCGCGAGGAACCGCTTCGGTATGCCGTGCAGATGCACCGGCAGATACAGGCCGGCGTCGCGCAGCGCCTGGCTCACCTGCGACCCGACGCCGCCGACCACGAGGTTGTCCTCGAGCACGGCCACGGCGTCGGCGTCGCGGGCCAGCCGGACCAGGTCGTCGCTGACCGGAAGGCACCAGCGCGGGTCGACGACCCGGACGACGTGGCCCTGGGCGGTGAGCTTCTCGGCGACGGACATCGCGGTCGCGCCCATCTCCCCGAGACCCACGACGAGGAGCTCGACCCGCCCCTCTGGCTGGGCCTCGAAGAGGACGTCCACGCTGCCCGAGGTGCGGATCGCCGGGATGGGTGCGGGGGGGTTCTGCTTGGAGAACCGGACGACACTGGGGGCGTCGTCGATGTCGACGGCCTCCCTGAGGGCACGGGCGAGCTCGTGCGCGTCGCGCGGTGCACTGAGGTGCAGTCCGGGGACCATGCCGGTCACCGTCATGTCCCACATGCCGTTGTGGGAGGCACCGTCGGTGCCCGTGATCCCTGCCCGGTCGAGGACGAACGTCACGCCGGCGCCATGGAGCGCGCAGTCCATCAGGAGCTGGTCGAAGGCCCGGTTGAGGAAGGTGGCATAGACGCAGACGACCGGGTGGAGCCCACCGAAGGCCAGCCCGGACGCCATCGTCACGGCGTGCTGCTCGGCGATGCCGACGTCGAAGACCCGGTGGGGATAGCGCTCGGAGAACTCCTTGAGCCCGACGGGGATCAGCATCGAGGCGGTGATCGCCACGACGTCCGCGCGCTCTGCCGCAATGCCGAGCAGCACGTCACTGAACTCGTCCGTCCAGATGCGTCCCTTCACCTGCAGCGGCAGACCGGTCTCGGGGTTGATCTTGTCGACGGCGTGGAAGCGGTCCGCCTCGTCCTTGCGGGCCGGGTCGTAACCGTTGCCCTTCTTCGTCAGGACGTGCACGAGCACGGGCCCACCGAAGGCGCGGGCCTTGCGCAGCGCTGACTCGACCGCCGGTTCATCGTGTCCGTCGATCGGTCCGAGGTACTTCAGACCGAGATCCTCGAACATCCCCTGCGGCGCGACGATGTCCTTGATCCCCTTCTTCACCCCGTGGACGGCGCCGTACATTGCGCCCCCGATCATCGGGGTCCTTGCGAGGGTGTTCTTGCCCCAGTCGAGGAAGCTCTCATATCCCTGAGTCGTCCGCAGGGTTGCGAGGTGTTCGGCGAGGCCGCCGGTCGTCGGCGCGTAGGACCGCTCGTTGTCGTTGACGACGATGACGAGCGGCAGGTCCTTGTCGGCGGCGATGTTGTTGATCGCCTCCCACGCCATCCCTCCGGTCAGTGCCCCGTCACCGATGACCGCGACCGTATGCCGGTCGGTCTGGCCGGTGAGCCGGCGCGCCTTCGCGATGCCGTCGGCCCACGAGAGGGCCGTCGAGGCATGCGAGTTCTCCACCACGTCGTGGGACGACTCGGCCCGGCTGGGGTAGCCGGACAGGCCTCCCTTGGTGCGCAGCCTGTCGAATCCCCGCCGCCGGCCGGTGACGAGCTTGTGGACATACGCCTGGTGCCCGGTGTCGAACACGACCGTGTCGTTCGGCGAGTCGAAGACCCGGTGGATCGCGATGGTCAGCTCGACGACTCCGAGGTTGGGTCCGAGGTGGCCACCAGTGCGGGACACCGAGGTGACGAGGAAGTCCCTGACCTCCTGCGCGAGCACCGGGATCTCTTCGGCGCGCAGTGCCTTGAGGTCGTCAGGTCCGTCGATCGACTCGAGCAGTGCCACGGTGGATGTCAGTCCCTTCGCCGAGGTGCGTCGATCCACTGTAGTTCAGCACCGGAGACCCACCGGCCGCAGGATCGGTGAGGCCTGCATGCCTCAGCGAGTCCACAGGTCACGTCGCTGTCGGCCTTGGCCCCATTCGGGCGAACGGGGGCGAGCACGCGAGATCCCGGTGCGGCGTCGCTAAATCCGCGCCGAGAGCGGGCCGGACCCTGCCGGGTCCCACCGACCGACGCGTTCTGCCGAACTGAGAACCATTGGCACACAATGCGTTTCGATGAGGCTGTCATCGACAGATCGAGCGGCCAGCTCCGTTGCTCGCATTCGGCGCAAGCGCCGTTCGACCACTGCTCCGCACTTTCATCGATCCGCCTGGTGCAGCTGATGTTCTACGGATGGTGCCGCGCCGTGCCGGCCCTCGGGGACATCAGAGACGCGGGATGAACCGCTTGCCCTGCATCGCCTCGAGGAGCAGCGCGGAGCTCCGCTTCGCCGCGACGAGTCGCAGCCCCTCGGCCTCGAGGTTGGCCAGGATCTCGGTCAGCGCCTCGGTGGTGACGTGCTCGCCGAGCTGGACCCGAGCCTCCCGATAGGCCTGACGCATGGCCGACACCTGTCCGGCGATGTGACGGTCGGCGAGCCACGCGAGGGCGATCGGGTTCTTGCGCCACCCGGCATACCCCCGGTAGTCGGGAGGGCAGTGGTCGAGAAGCCACATGACCGCCTTGTCCTCCCACCCGGACGTCTGTGCGGGCGGGACGGACCTCGGCCAGCCGGGGGGCACGTGTGCAGTCACCCCACCAGTTTCCGGCACGCAGGACCCTGCAATCGCGGCTCACCAGTTGGGCTCGCCGACGCAAGGGGTCGCGCAGGTGGACGTTGGGCGGGTGGATGACGTAGGGCTGTGCCCCCGGGCGCGAGGCCCCAGGCGTTCTCGACCTGGCCGCGCTGGTAGGTCGTGCGCACCTGCTCGTCCCCGTCGACGCGAACCCCGTGGACGGTCCGGCGTCCTCATTGTCCATGGCTTCCAGCCGAACATGCCGAAGGTCGGCAGCCGGCCGCGGGGTGAGCAGCGTATGCCGGGCGTTCGGCGGGGTCGGCATGTCCGGCTGGGAGCCGGACGGGCGGGTGCCCTCAGCGCAACGGTTGTCCAGCCTCTACCAGTTGGCCTGGGTCGGCCGCGCCGGCAGGGCGCCACCGCTCGGGTGGATGACGTAGACCGTCCCCCCCGAGTGCGGGACCCACGTGTTCTCGAACTCGGCCCGGTCGTAGACGAAACGCACCTGCGCATCGTCGGCGAGAAGGTGCGACGCCGGGTCGTTGACGACGACGTTGCCGTCAGCGGTGAAGCCGCAGATGACGAGCACGTGCCCGTTGGTGCCGTAGTCCGCACCGGTCAGCTGGCCCTTCTTGAACGAGACGGACGCGACGAGCGGGATACCTGCGGCGATGAACTCCTCCGCCTCGGTCAGTGACCGGAGCCGGGTGACGAAACCCTCCAGACCAGACCGTGCCGCGTATGCCGTGTTGAAGGGCCAGTTGCCCCCGCCGTCGTACTGGTAGTCGAAGACGTTCCGAGCGGCGTAGTCCACCTGTGCGTCCTCCGGAGGTTCCACCCACGCCGTCTCCTCGGCCGTCGGCCCTTCTTCCCAGAAGCCGAGGACCATCGAGGTCGACGTCGGGGAGCACCAGGCCTCGCCACCGTTGTCCCACTGCGGGTAGTGACCGCGGTGCACTTCCTGCGAGAGCGTCGGGACGTCGATGGTGGTGCCCAGGCCGGCACCGGCCGGACTCGCGTCGACCTTCTTCGCGCTCGGCAGCTGCGAAGCCATCGCGCCGATGAGGTGGACCGTCGGAGTCAGGCTCGACCCCGTCGGGCGCATGAGCTGCACCTGGAGCTGCCACTCGTGGAGTGTGTGTCCGTTGAGGGTCGCCAGGGTGTCCACGTTGACCGTCGCGGATGCCGTGGCCTGGCCACCGACCGAGGTCCGGTGCACGGCTCCCCCGTCGGCGGGATCCTTCGACGACCACCGGCCGAGCACCAACCATCCGGTGTCCGTTCCGTCGTCAACGGTCCCCCGCACCAGGACTTCCACCCAGGTCCGACCAGGCGTGTCGGCGTTCCACGAGGCGATGAGCTCGGTGAGACCGAAACCGGGGCTGACGACCGGCGAGGTCCAGCTGCCCATGAGGTAGGTCGTGGAGGCACCCGAGGTGTCGAAGGGATCGACGTACGTCCGGCTCGCCGTGGTCGCTCCCAGGACGAGTCCGAAGGAGGATGCGGTGGTCCCGTCGTGCGCGCCGCCTTGGAACTCTGCCGCCCGCCAAGCGGTGAAGGCGACCTGACGCGACTCGGACGTCTTGGCGGCAGCCGCTCGTCCGGGCCGGACCGCCAGGCTGCTGGCTGCGACCGCACTCGCCCCCAGGACCGCTCGCCGAGTCGGGTGGGACACGGGCGGGACGGTGCGCTTGACGGTGGGGCCGGGGGTGCTGCGGGCGTTGGGGTCAGCCATGGTGGTTCACCTTTCGGGGCATCGTGAGCGGTTCACGCGATCTCGATGCCGAGCGTAAATCCCGGTGCACCCTCCGGCAGCCCGAACGCGCGTCGTGTTCTCGCCGGCCTGCTTGTGGCGTCAGCAGCCGACCGGTTCCAGCTCGTCGATCGTGCGCGTTGTGATGATCGGCGACCGCAGCAACCAGAGGAAGGACAGCGATCCCCCGACCGCGGCAGCGACCATGGTGGGACCGACACCGATGAGCTGGCCGCAGAGCCCGCCGACGACCGCGCCCAGTGGTCGGATGCCGTAGTTGACGCTCGAGAAGGCGCCCGCCACCCGGCTGCGCATCTCGTCCGGTGTCACCGCCGTCTGCAGCGCGTTCTGGTTGACGTCGAAGAGCATGACGCCCATGCCGCTGAGGAACTCGACGAGACCGAGGACGCCGGCCCGGGTCCACACCGTCCCCGATGCCAGGGGCAGCAGGGCCAGCGGAGCGGTGAAGAGCACGATGCCGAAGGCGAGACCGATCGTGCCAGCGGGCAGACCGAGCGTCCGGCTGGCGAAGAGGATGACGAGCGCGCTGACGACGAAGCTGAAGAAGTTGATCGTCGTCGCACAGGCCAGGGACGCCTTGAGGTAGGGGTGGCGCACCAGGAACCGCATGCCGTCCGCCGCGCGGCGCAGCAGCCGCTCCGGCTGCTCGTCCCGCGCCCGGGTGACCTCGTCGACCTGAACCCGTCCGATGAGGACCGCCGACACGAGGAATGAGACCCCGTCCAGCAGAACGGCCACCGGGGCGGTGAGCACCTGGATCAGGCCGCCTGCGAGAGCCGGCCCCACGATGAACGACCCGGAACGCGTCCCGCTGAGAAGGGAGTTCGCCTCGAGGTACTGGTCGCGGCGGACGAGCGAGACGAAGAAGGTCGGGTATGCCGTCTGGTAGAGGACGCTCCCGGCTCCGGCGAGCAGCGCCACGGCGAAGAGGTGCACCAGCGTGACCTCGCCGAGGTGGTACGCGAGCGGCAGGCTGAGGATGACTGCAGCCTGGAGCAGGTCGGCCCAGATCAGCAGCCGCCTCTTGCGCTGCTGGGAGTCCACCCACGCGCCGACGACGAGGGACAGGAGGTTCGGAGCCCACACGGCGGCCGTGAGCAGACCGACCACCGTCGGGCTGGCGTGCAGCATCGTCACGGCGATGAGCGGCAGGGCCAGCTCGGAGATCCGGTCGCCGAGCTGGGAGACGGTCTGACCACCCCAGTACGTCGCGAACCGGGGGTCGCGCCACAGCGCACCCGGTGAGGAGACCCCGGGCGTGCGGCCGGACGGCATACCGGAGGCCTGGTCGTCGGCGCTCACGACGGCTTCCCCTCGTCCCGCCCGGGCATGACGTAGCGCAGGAGCCGGACGCCCCGGGCCTGCGCCGGGATGTCGTCGGGCGTGGCGTCCTTGCGCCGGACGTAGGGCGCGAGGAGCGTCTCGATCGCCGACTCGATCGCGTCCAGCTCCTCCAGGGTGACGAGGACGGTGGTGTTCGCCCGACCGGCGACCCGCCGCCACTGCGGCTCCAGCCGCGGCTCGACGTCGCGCGCCCACTGCCCGGGGAGGTCTCCCTCGACCTGCTCGAGGACGGCGGTGAGCATCTGCTGCGCCTCGCGCCCCGCTTCGTCCTGCGCGGTGAACCGGAAGCCGCGGCTGGCCGCCTCCCACCACCGCTCGCGACCACTGCTTTGCGCGCTGGACCCAGGCGATCCGCCTGGCGCGGCGCCGCTGCGCCATTGAGTCCCGGACGAGTCCGTGCTTGGCCAGGTGGCGCAGGTGCCAGCTGGTCACGGACGGGCTCGCGCCGACGGCGGGCGCCAACGCGGTGGCCGTGCTCGGGCCGTGGTTCTGGAGGGTGGTGAGGATGGCGAGACGGACCGGGTGGGCGAGGGCACGCATGCCCTGCGCGTCGAGCTCGATGTCACCGTACGGGTTCGCCATGGCGTCCTTATCGTGAGAGTGTCGTATCGAGAGTACACTCTCACGTTCGGTCTTCAGGTCCAGCGATGGGCCCGTCCCCAGCGGGGCGGGCCCATCGTCGTCCGGTATGCCGGGTTGCCAGCTTGGGTGTCAGCTCGTCACGAGAGAGCGCAGCACGTACTGAAGGATGCCGTCGTTGCGGTAGTAGTCCGCCTCCCCGGGGGTGTCGATGCGGACGACCGCGTCGAGCTCCACGGCGTCTGCGCCGTCCTTGGTCGCGACGACCTTGACCGTCTTCGGCGTGCTGCCCTCGTTGAGAGCGGTGATGCCGCTGATCGCGAAGGTCTCGCTCCCGTCGAGGCCGAGGGAGCCGGCGCTCTGACCGGCGGGGTACTGCAGGGGAAGGACACCCATGCCGATGAGGTTGGAGCGGTGGATCCTCTCGTAGCTCTCGGCGAGGACCGCCTTGACTCCCAGCAGCCGGGTGCCCTTGGCGGCCCAGTCCCGCGACGAGCCGGAGCCGTACTCCTTGCCCGCGAGGATGACGAGCGGGATGCCCGCCTCCTGGTAGGCGGCCGACGCGTCATAGATCGTCGTTACCTCCTCGCCCCGGTTCCCCTCCGCCAGGAAGTCCCTCGTGAAGCCTCCCTCGACGCCGTCGAGCAGCAGGTTCTTCAGCCGGATGTTGGCGAAGGTGCCGCGGATCATCACCTCGTGGTTGCCGCGGCGCGACCCGTAGGAGTTGAAGTCCTTGCGCTCGACGCCGTGCTCGGCGAGGTACCTGCCGGCGGGGCTGTCGGCCTTGATCGAGCCGGCGGGGCTGATGTGGTCGGTCGTCACGGAGTCGCCGAGCATCGCCAGGACCCGGGCACCCTCGATGTCGGCCACCGGAGTGGTCGCCATCGTCATGCCGTCGAAGTACGGGGGCTTGCGGACGTAGGTCGAGTCGGCGTCCCACTCGAAGGTCTTGCCCTCGGGCGTGGGCAGCGACTGCCAGCGCTCATCGCCGGCGAAGACGTCGGCGTAGTCCCGGGTGAACATCTCCTGGCTGATCGAGCTCGCGATGGTCCGCTCGACATCCTGTGGTGTCGGCCAGATGTCCGCGAGGAAGACGTCCGCTCCGTCCTGGTCCCGGCCGAGCGGCTGGGTCTCGAAGTCGAAGTCCATCGTGCCGGCGAGGGCGTAGGCGATGACGAGCGGCGGTGAGGCGAGGTAGTTCATCTTGACGTCCGGGTTGATCCGGCCCTCGAAGTTGCGGTTGCCGGAGAGCACCGAGACGACCGCCAGGTCGTTGTCCTGCACCGCCTGGGAGATCGCCGGGTCGAGCGGGCCGGAGTTGCCGATGCAGGTCGTGCAGCCGTAGCCCACGAGGTGGTAGCCGAGCTTCTCGAGGTAGGGCCACATGCCGGCCTTCTCGTAGTAGTCGGACACGACCTTGGAGCCGGGCGCCATCGACGTCTTGACCCACGGCGCGACGGTGAGCCCGCGCCCGACCGCGTTCCGGGCCAGCATCGCGGCGGCCATCATCACCGACGGGTTCGACGTGTTGGTGCACGAGGTGATGGACGCGATGGAGACGATGCCGTGGTCGATCTCGAAGGACGTCCCCTCGGCGGTGCTGACCGTTACCTTGCGCGTCGGCCGGGATCCCGCGTCGCCCTCGTCGGCCGGCTTGTCGCCGCCGTTGGCGCCGTCCTTGCTGCCACTGGAGCTCGGGTCGCTGGCGGGGAAGCTCGTCGCCGCGCCCGGATCGCCCTCGCGGTGCGAGACGTAGGTGGGAAGCACCTTGCGGAACGCCGCCTTGGCGTCGGTGAGCGAGATCCGGTCCTGCGGCCGCTTCGGTCCCGCGATCGACGGGACCACCGTCGACAGGTCGAGCTCGAGAACCTCGCTGAACCGCGGCTCCACGTAGGAGGAGGACCCGGTGTCGTGCCACATGCCCTGTTCCCTGGCGTACGCCTCGACCAGGGCGACGGACTGCTCCGAGCGGCCGGTCAGGCGCAGGTAGTCGAGGGTCACGCCGTCGATGGGGAAGATGGCACAGGTGGAGCCGAACTCGGGGCTCATGTTGCCGATCGTCGCCCGGTTCGCCAGCGGCACCGCCGCGACGCCCTCCCCGTAGAACTCGACGAACTTGCCGACGACGCCATGCCCCCGCAGTATCTCGGTGATGGTGAGCACGACGTCCGTGGCCGTGGCGCCGGCCGGGATGGACCCGCTCAGCCGGAAGCCGACGACCCGCGGGATGAGCATCGACACCGGCTGGCCCAGCATGGCGGCCTCGGCCTCGATGCCGCCGACCCCCCAGCCGAGGACCCCGAGCCCGTTGACCATCGTCGTGTGCGAGTCGGTGCCGACGCACGAGTCGGGGTAGGCGAGAACCCTCCCGTCCCTCTCCCGGGTCATCACCGTGCGGGCGAGGTGCTCGATGTTGACCTGGTGGACGATGCCGGTGCCCGGCGGGACGACCTTGAAGTCGTCGAACGCCGTCTGACCCCAGCGGAGGAACTGGTATCGCTCGTGGTTGCGCTGGTACTCGAGCTCGACGTTGCGCTCGAACGCGTCGGCCCGGCCGAAGACGTCGGCGATGACGGAGTGGTCGATGACCATCTCGGCCGGTGACAGCGGGTTGATCTTCGCCGCGTCGCCACCGAGGTCGGCGACGGCCTCGCGCATCGTCGCGAGGTCGACGACGCAGGGCACACCGGTGAAGTCCTGCATCAGGACCCGGGCCGGCGTGAACTGGATCTCGGTGTCCGGCTCGGCGTCGGCGTCCCAGCCGGCGAGCGCCCGGATGTGGTCGGCGGTGATGTTCAGGCCGTCCTCGGTGCGCAGGAGGTTCTCGAGGAGGACCTTCAGGCTGTAGGGCAGGCGCTCACTTCCGTCGACCGCGCTCAACCGGTAGATCTCGTAGGACTGGTCGCCGACCCCGAGCTCTCCCCTCGCCGAGAAGCTGTCCACCGATCCGTTGCCACCTGCAGCCATGACGAACTTCCTTCCTCAAAACTATCTTGACGTCAAGATAATATACCCGTACCGACCGCGAGGTGTCAGCAACCGACCGGCGTGGCTTGCTGACGCATTTCAGCCTCCCACCAATCGCCCGCACCTGTCGGAATCACCGGGCTCGCGCCGGTGCAGCCGTCATCCGGCTTCGAAGACGGCGATGCACTCCACGTGGTGGGTCATCGGGAAGGCATCGAAGGCGCGCAGGGACCGGAGCCGGTAGCCACCCTGGAGCAGGTATGCCGTGTCCCGCGCCAGTGCGGCCGGGTCGCACGCGACGTAAGCGACCGCCCGCGCCCCCAGCGCGACCAGGTCCGCGACGACGGACCTGCCCGCACCGGTGCGTGGAGGGTCGAGGACGACGAGGTCCACCCCGATCCGTTGGCGCAGCAGCGGTTTCAAAGCCCGGTCGACCCGGCCCGTGCGGAACTCCACCTGCGGGTGGTCGGCGGCGTTGGCGATGCCGTCCCGGACGGCGCGGGGGTCCCCTTCCACCGCGAGCACTGCGCCCTCTGGGCCCACCGCGTCGGCGAGGGCGAGCGCGAAGAGGCCGACCCCGGCATACAGGTCAAGGGCCCGCTCGCCCGGCTGTGGTGCGAGCTCGGCCAGGACGTGCTCGACGAAGGTGTGCGCGGCGCCGGGGTGGACCTGCCAGAAGCTGCGGGCGCCGAGCCCGAAGTTGGCCGACCAGGTGCTCGTGACGACCTGCTGACCGATGCGCGGCACGCGCTTCTCGTGACCCGGCACGACGACCGCGTTCTCCGGGTCGTCGGCCGCGACGACCTCGACGGAGCTGCAGCCGGTCCAGACGGTGTCGAACACTCCCGACTCGACGACGCGCTTCGTGGCGATGAGACAGTCGTCGATCGGGATGACCTCGTGCGAGCGGTGGGCCCGCAGGCCGGCTCGCCCGGCGGAGTCGACCGCGAGCTCGACCCGGGTCCGCCACCGCAGGCCCTGCTGGTCGCCGGGCACCGCCTCGACCTCGACGCCCACGTCCAGGCCGGCGAGGTGCTGGAACTGCTCGCGGACGACGGCCGTCTTGAGCACCCGCTGCCGAGAGAGGGAGACGTGCTGGAAATCGCAGCCGCCGCACCGCCCGGGCCCGGCATACGGACACGGCGGGGCGACCCGCTCGGGGGCGGCGGTGAGAACCTCGACGGCATCTGCGCGCAGGAACCGGTCCTGGGCCCGGCCCTCGGTGACCACCACGCGGACCCGTTCGCCGGGCAGGGAGTGTCGCACAAAGACGACGCGTCCCTCGTGCCGGGCGACGCAGTGGCCGCCGTGCGCGATGTTGCCGACGTCGACGACCCACTCGGAACCGACGACCTGCTCGGTCGGCGCGTCGGTCGGCGCGTCGGTCGGCGCGTCGGTCACGAGGGGCCGCGGCGGACGGAGCCGACCGACGGGCCACCGTAGAGGTCGTCCTCGTCCTCCTGGCCCTCGGACGACCGGAGCTGCCACGGGACGCTCGCGACCATGACGCCGGGGGTGAAGAGCAGGCGCGCCTTGAGTCGCAGTGCGCTCTGGTTGTGCAGGATCTGCTCGTACCAGCGGCCGAGGACGTACTCCGGGATGTAGACCACCACCACGTCGCGCGGGTTGCCGCTGCGCAACGACCGGACGTAGTCGATGATCGGGCGGGTGATCTCGCGGTAGGGCGACGCGAGCACCTTGAGTGGCACCGGGATCTCGCGCCGGGACCACTCCTCGCGCAGCGCCGCGGTGTCCTCGGGCTCGACCTCGACGGTGATCGCCTCGAGGAAGGTCGGCCGGGTGGCCCGGGCATAGGCCAGCGCGCGCATCGCCGGCTTGTGCAGCTTGGAGAGCAGGACGATGGCGTGGACCCGGCTCGGGAGGAGCTGGCTGTCGTCCTCGTCGAGCCGGAGCTCTTCGCTGACCCGGCTGTAGTGGCGCTTGATGCCGAGCATGAGGACGAAGAGAATCGCCATGGCCAGGATCGCGTAGCGCGCACCCTCGAGGAACTTCGTGACCAGCACGACGATGAGGACGGTGCCCGACATGAAGGCACCGAGGGCGTTGATGACGCGCGAGCGCATCATCCGGGCACGGGCCTTGGGGTCGCGCTCGGTGCGCAGGTGTCGGTTCCAGTGCCGGATCATGCCGGACTGGCTCAGGGTGAAGGAGACGAACACCCCGACGATGTAGAGCTGGATCAGCGAGGTGACCTGGGCGTGGTAGGCGAAGATCAGCAGGCAGGCGGCTGCGGCGAGGATGAGGATGCCGTTGGAGAACGCCAACCGGTCGCCGCGGGTGTAGAGCTGGCGCGGCAGGTAGCCGTCCTTCGCCAGGATCGAGCCGAGGACCGGGAAGCCGTTGAAGGCGGTGTTGGCGGCGAGGATGAGGATGAGACCGGTGACGATCGAGATGAAGACGATGGCCGGCGTGAAACCGCTGAAGACGGCTTTGGCCAGCTGGCCGAGCACGGTGTCCTGGACGTAGCTGTCACCGACCGGCTGTCCGTTGAGGGTCAGCTGCTGGGCCGGGTCGGCGGCGATCTGGATGCCCGTTGCCCGCCCCAGGCCGATGATGGACGTCAGCATCGTGATCGACAGCAGACCCATGAGGAGCAGTGTCGTTGCGGCGTTCTTGCTCTTGGGTTTCTCGAAGGCCGGGACACCGTTGGAGATGGCCTCGACACCGGTCAGCGCGGCGCAGCCCGAGGAGAAGGCCCGAAGGAGCAGGAACGCTGCGGCGATGCCGACGACCTGCTCCTGCCCGGCCTCCGGGACGAGGGTGAACTTGGCGCTCTCGGCCTGGCCGAGGTTGCCGGTGAGCGCCTTCGCGAAACCGAAGAGGCCCATGCCGATGATGCCCACCATGAACGCGTAGACCGGCACGGCGAACGCCTTGCCGGACTCCCTCACGCCGCGCAGGTTCATCGCCGTGAGGACGACGATGAGTCCGATGGCGACCTGGACCTCGTGGCCACGCAGGCCGGGGAGCGCCGTGGCGGCGTTCTGCACGCCCGACGAGATCGAGACGGCCACCGTCAGGACGTAGTCGACGAGCAGCGCACTGGCAACAGTCAGTCCGGCCCTGGGGCCCAGGTTGACCGTCGCGACCTCGTAGTCGCCGCCGCCGGAGGGGTAGGCGTGGACGTTCTGCCGGTAGGACGCGACGACCACGAGCATGACGAACACGACCCCGAGGGCGATCTGCCAGGAGTGCGTCGTGACGAACGCACCACCGGCCATGCCGAGCATGAGCAGGATCTCGTCCGGCGCGTAGGCCACCGACGACAGCGCGTCACTGGCGAAGATGGGAAGTGCCAGACGCTTGGGCAGGAAGGTCTCACCCAGCCGGTCGCTCCGCATCGCCCGACCGATCAGGATTCGCTTGAGCACGCGAGAGGAACTTGGCACCCGCACACTGTATGCCGGGTCGAGGCGACGGCCGGCTCGCGGTCGGCCCACGGCCGGCCCACGGCGGTGTAGCGTCTCGTGGCGTGCACTTCGTCATCATGGGATGCGGCCGGGTGGGCTCCACCCTCGCCAGGAGCCTGAGCAACCGCGGCCACGACGTCGCGGTGATCGACGTCGTGCCGACAGCGTTCCGCCGGCTGGGAAGCTCCTTCGAGGGCATGACAGTGACGGGTCTCGGCTTCGACCGCGACACCCTCAGGTCGGCCCGGATCGGCGACGCCTACGCCTTCGCCGCCGTCTCGAGCGGTGACAACTCGAACATCCTCGCTGCCCGCGTCGCAAGGGAGACCTTCGGCGTCGAGCATGTCGCGGCCCGCATCTACGACCCGGGCCGGGCCATGGTGTACCAGCGGCTCGGCATCCCCACGGTGGCCACGGTGCGGTGGACGGCCGACCAGATGATCCAACGCCTCCTCCCGCAGGGTTCCGTCCCGGCGCTCACCGACCCGAGCGGTCGCGTCGTCATTGCCGAGGTCCCGTTGTCCCGGGCGTGGATCGGTCGTCGGATCAGCGAGATCGAGACCCTCACCGGCACCCGGGTCGCCTTCGTCAGCCGGCTCGGTGACGGCATGATCCCCGGGCCGCAGACGGTGTTCCAGGACGGCGACCTCATCCACGTGGCTGCTGCCACGGACGACCTGGGCCGGATCGAGAAGTCGTTCGACCAGTCCCCGCCCGCCAGCTGACGGATCCCGAGAGGTCGTCCTGTCCGATCGTCCGTCCTGATCGCCCAGAAAGGTCCCCATGCGCGTCGTCATCGCCGGAGCGGGAAGCGTCGGTCGCTCGATCGCCCGCGAGCTCCTGCACAACGGCCACCAGGTCCTGCTCATCGACAAGGATGCGGACGACGTCCAGGCCTCGCGCGTGCCCGAGGCGGCGTGGCTGCTCGCGGACGCCTGCGAGATCACCGTGCTCGAGGAGGCCAGGGTCCAGGAGTGCGACGTCGTCGTCGCCGCGACCGGTGACGACAAGGCCAACCTCGTCGTCTCACTGCTCTGCAAGACCGAGTTCGGCGTCCCTCGCACCGTCGCGCGCGTCAACAACCCCAAGAACGAGTGGATGTTCGACGAGTCCTGGGGGGTCGATGTCGCGGTCTCGACGCCACGCCTCATGACGGCCCTCGTGGAGGAGGCCGTCAGCGTGGGGGACCTCGTGCGGATCTTCCAGTTCCAGCAGGCCAAGGCCTCCATGGTCGAGCTGACCATGCCCGGGGAGAGTCCCTACATCGGCCGGCGGATCGGCGAGATCGAGTGGCCGGACGACACCGTCCTCGTGGGCATCATCCGCGACGACCGGCCGATCGCGCCGAGCCGCGACGATGCCGTCGAGGCCCACGACGAGCTGCTGTTCATCACCAGGCCGGAGAGCGAGGACGCGCTCGAGGAGATGCTCTCCCCCGGCCACCGGGTGCCCAGGGTCGGCGACTGACGTCCAGGCAGGACGAGGACACCACGACAGGACCAGCCGGCTGTGCCGTGCCCCGCTGGCCGGGGCACGGCATACCGGTGAAGTGAGGTGCGTCGCCCCGCTGGCCGGGGCACGGCATACCGGTGAAGTGAGGTGCGTCGCCCCGCGGTGCGTTGCTGGCGCCGGCAGCGCACCGGCGCCTCCTCCACCCTTCTGACCCCCTCCCAGCCGGACATGCAAAAGCCGGGCTCGCCCGAGCCCATGAGCACGGTATGCCGGGTGGTCCGGCTCCTTCTGCATGTCCGGCTGGGAGTCCGGACGGTGCTACCTCGCACCGGCAGCGGAGTGGAGGCGCCGGGTCAGGCGCGGGGCTCGGCAAGCGGGGTGTGGCCACGCACCAGGATCAGCCCCATGACGACGACGGCGAGCAGGTAGGCGGGCCAGCCGAGGAGGATCTTCGCGATCCCGAGGGCGGCCACCTCCCCGGCCAGGTAGAGCGGCACCATGATGAGCAGGCGCACGGCGTCGAGCGCGACGATGACCCAGCCGAGCCGGCTCGCCACCGAGACGATGCCGGGGTGGCGACGCCACCCGGTGAAGGCCTCCTTGACGGCGGCCTCGTCGGCCGCTGCCCGAGCGCGAGCCTGCTCGTCCTGGGCAGAACCTTTCTTGCCGCCGGTCTTGAGCCGGTCGGAGGCCGCGACGAGCTCGGGGTCACCGGCCGCGATGAGGAAGCCGAACAGAGGCCAGCGCACGAGGTTGGCGGCGAGCATGGTGACCCCGAAGGCTGCCGTCTGGATCATCCCGGGAAGGAACGCGTCCTCGGCCTTCCCGGAGCGGAGCGCGAAGAAGGCGGCGACGGCCACGCCCACGGCGGCATACCCGAGGAAGCGCAGGGTCTCCTTGCGGGCGAGGCGCAGGCCACCCAGCACGACGAGCGCCACGCCTGCAGCCACGACGGCCGAGCGGACGTCCTGACGCAGGGTCCAGACGAGAACGAAGGCGACCGTCGGCAGTGCGGACTCGACCGCCCCGCGCCAGCCGCCGATCGCGGTGGACAGGCGGGCCCGGAGCAGCTCCTCGACGGTGACCCAGGTCGGTGGCACGGACCGGCGCGGATCGCCCGGTAGGTCGGCAGGGCTCAGTGGGCCGGGCTCGATCGGGCGCTCGCCGTGGGCGGCCCGGTCCTCGCGTCGCTCAGCCACTCTTGGGGACGATCTCGTAGAAGGGGTTGAAGATCGTCGGGATGCCGCGGTAGTAGGAGACGTGTCCGGTGGCGCGCAGCTGCACACCCGGGTTTATACCGACGATCTCGCGTCGGCCGAGCCAGACAAGGTGGAGCGGACGGCTGCCGTCGTAGATCTCGACGACGAGGGCCGGCACGTCCACGCGTGGCCGCAGCGTCACGGATCGCACGGTGCCACAGACGTCGGCCCGCTCCCGGTTGCCCAGCTGGACGATCGGGGTGGCACCGACGCGCTTGGCGTCCGCCTGCAGCTCGCGGTCCTCGAGCTCGTGGGTCGACCGGGTCAACCGGTCGGCCAGCCGGGCGAGCACGCCCTTGCCGGCCCGGTCTGCCCCGACGCGTTGCGGGCTGCCACCTCGGTCGTCCTTGTCGACGGTCATCGTCACCTTCCTGTCCTGGTCATTCGCGCGACGGCTGCTCAGCGGACTTCGGTGATCTCGGGACCCCGCTCGAACGGCTTGAGCTCGTCCAGCCGAGTCGTGCCGGTGTGCTCGCTCGGCTCCTCGTCCGCAGCGGGTTGGGCAGGCCCCTCCGCCGTCATCTCGTTGGGGAGCCGCAGCGGCAGGATCTCCCGTGGCGGCTTCGCCTCATCACCGCGGACGACGACGACACTCCGAACGAGCTCGACGAGCGGCCCCGCCGCGGCCTCGTCGAGGGCCGCCTTGCCACTGACCACCGCGCGCAGGAACCAGCGCGGTCCGTCGACACCGAGGAAGCGGACTGGCTGGAACACGGTGCGCCCACCGGCTCCGCGCGAGGGCATCCGGGCGATCAGCTCGCGACCGAGCGGGCCGCGGACGACGTCGGCCGTGCCGCCCTGGCTGACGATGCTCTGGGCGATCTCCTCCCGGATCTCGGCCCAGAGACCCATGGTCCGCGGGGCGGCGAAGGCCTGGAGCTGAACCCCGGAGTCCTCGACGAGAGCGTGTGCTCCCAGGACCGTCTGCTGGGCCTCGTCGAGCTCCAGGCGCAGCTGCATGCCGTCGATGGGCACGAGCTGGATCGAGCCGAGGTCGAGTCGGTTGGCCGGCTCGCTGGGCGCGGCCTCGGCACTGTCGAACGGGCCGCGCACCCGACTGAAGTAGTCCTCGTCCGTGTCGTCCGTGTCGTCCGTGTCGTCCGTGTCGCCCGTCTCGTCCGAGTCCTCCACGTCCCCCGCGTCCGAGATCACGAAGCCTGCTCCGTGGGCTTCGTCGTCCGCGACGTCGGTGTCTTCGGTGCCCACGGTTTCCAGGCTCTCGTCGACGGCGTCGTGGCCCTTGCGTCCTCGCCCGAAGATTGCCACCGTCTAGCCCTTCGTCGGATCGGTTGTCTGGTCGGCACCGGAGCTGGCCGCTCCGAAGCCGCCACTCGCGCCGTGCCCAGTCTCCCCCCGCGCGCTCTCCGACAGCGAATCGGCCTCGACGAACCGGGCCTGCTCGACCCGTTGCACCACCAGCTGGGCGATGCGGTCCCCGCGGCGGACGGCAAAGCTCTCCCGCGGGTCGAGGTTGACGAGGTTGACGAGGATCTCTCCCCGGTAGCCGGCGTCGATCGTGCCCGGGGCGTTGACGATGCTGATCCCGTGCCTCGTCGCCAGCCCGGAGCGTGGGTGCGTGAAGGCGGCATACCCCTCCGGAAGAGCCAGCGCGACCCCGGTCGGGACCAGTGAGCGCTCGCCGGGGGCCAGCGTGACGTCCACCCGGGAGTGCAGGTCCGCGCCGGCGTCGCCGGGGTGCGTGTAGGAGGGCAACGGAAGCCCGGCGTCGAGGCGCCGGATCGGCACTCGGACACCACGAGGGCCGGCCACGTCGTCGTGGGCCGGCCTCGTGTCGTCGGCGGTGCCGTGCGTCATCAAGCCGCGCAGTCGCGGCACACCATCTGGCCGCCGGCCTGCTTGGCCAGCTGGCTACGGTGGTGCACGAGGAAGCACTGGGAGCAGGTGAACTCGTCAGCCTGACGAGGGAGCACCCGGACGGACAGCTCCTCGCCGGACAGGTCGGCCCCCGGCAGCTCGAAGCCCTCTGCCTGGTCGGTCTCGTCGACGTCGACGCTCGACGAGGACTTGTCCACGCGGCGCGCCTTGAGCTCCTCCAGGGAGTCCTCGGACAGGTCGTCGTCGGTCTTGCGTGGCGCGTCGTAGTCAGTCGCCATGTGGTGTCGCTCTCCTGGGAAGATGTCGTGGTTGGTGCAGGTGCAGCTCTGGTCCCGGTGTAACGCCGGTGCCCGTCCGTTTGTGCCCACTCCGACAGGCGCCGTTCTCCTGCGCGGCGCATTGTGCCCTACCAGCACGGACTTCACATCTCGGTCCCACGGGACGGGCGGCTGCACATCCCCGCAGTCCGCCGGGGTCGGGCCGTCGTTTACCCGATGTTTGCCGGATCGGGGGGGTCCCGAGGCACTCGGGTCCACCGAGAAGACATAGGGTCTCG
>JAABUU010002065.1_pt1 | contig 30096 bp, 35 predicted proteins | sample 5559301 | NCBI WGS metagenome assembly JAABUU01 (sample SAMN10711884, study PRJNA513360) | rock metagenome | isolation source: Antarctica rocks | place: Antarctica: Victoria Land, Richard Nunatak white
ATGCCAGTTACATGTGCAGTGTGTCAGATATGCAAATGTGATTTGTGGGGTCCCACCTTGTGGCTCATTGACTTGGATGGTTTTGAGGATATCAGGGTTGGTCTGCATGAGTGCTTGCAGGGAGGGGGCAGGTGGGTGCGCACCAGAGGGGCCCAGGGCGCATTGCTGCCCTGGGGCCCAATTGTGGTGGGGCTCAGACCCTGCCCGGCTGCCATGGTCTAGCCCTTCCTGCACGCACACACACAATGTCTGCTAATCGGCCTGGGTTCATGTTGCCACCGTGTGTGGCAGTGCAGTCTGACATCACCAAGCAGTAGGCAATGCAGAGATCAAGCTGCACGTGACAGTACTGGGGGCAGTAATGGTCCTGGAACCATTCACTGTGCGTGCAGCTGCAACTTGCTGTTACAATGTCACACAGGCTGCAGTATGGCTGTACAGTTTAGCAGTAGCTTGTGTGACTCTACAGCCTGATTTTTTGCCACATGTCACATGCCACATGTTGGTGTAACATCAGGGAAGCTGAATGGTCACATGAGCATTTGCTGCTTTGCTATCACCCTGTTGCTGCAATTTTGGTATCATAGCTGTGAAGCTTGCTTGAGCTGAATGATGAACTGCACGATTTGCTCTTTTGAAATCTAGCCTTGCCAACTTGGCTTTGCTGATCTGAACCGCTGTCTATGCACTACCTTGCTTTCAATGACTGGATCTGCTGTCTGTCTTGCCACTGTGTCGGGCTTGATTGAAGCTGGCATCTGGTGACAAAGGCGTCTGTTGCTACTGACTGTCTTTGCTTGATGACCAAGTGTGTGCAGCAGTGACATATATAATGCATAGAGGAACCCTAGACAGGAACATACTGCTTGGGTGGTCATGCCAGCACTGCCAGGCCGGCTAGGCATGGAGCGCGGGCTGAAAACTGCCACTAGACGAGCATCCAGACGAGGCGCCCCCAGGGTACCCATGGGGGAGGACCCTCCAGGGCCCAGCACCCTGCCTGACTCATCCACAAAGGACCCCTCAGGTAGGAGGCCCCGCGGAGAGGGGCTGGGGCTGAAGCTGCTGCCTGGGGGACTGAAGCCATCCTCATCAAGCTCTGGTTCTGGCGCACCAACCTGAGTCACATGTGTCAGATTATATGCATTGTATGTCTTGCTTCAGATTGCAGCAGGACTAGCCATGAACACTGGCTTGACATGTGCTGATGGTATGTAGATGCTACAGTTAACATACAAGATCAAACCGGCAGTGTCCACCTTGTGGTGCAGTGGAATTGTGTGGTCATTGGGGAATGCACTTTTGCCAGACAATGCAGCACGACTCCAATGCAGCCCAAGAAAGATGTGCTAGCCAAATTTGCAGCCATGCAATGTAGTCTTGCAATGCATGGGAGCTACAGGCGCATATCAGGCTCCCAACAAGAGGGAGAGGCATGCCTACAGGCATTGGTATGCACCACTCACATCATAGTCAGTGATGGGGTAGTTGAGGCTGGTGTTGGGTCCCCTCAGCCGGATGGCCTCCTGGTCATACGCCCGGGCTGCGTCCTGCTGACTGTCAAAATATCCAATATGTACAGGCTTGCTACCTGCACCAGTGGGTGTGACAGCAAGCTTTGGCACTGGCATATACAGCTTTATGCTTGGTGTTCCTCTCACTTGAGCTAAGCAGCAGCAGCAGCAGCTTCTGACAGTCAGAAGCCAAGACAGAGACAATAACATTTCACACTGGGCAACATAAGCATGGAGGGAGCTGCACATGCACAACAATTCACACGCTCACATCTACACAGCTATAGCAGTGTAACCACATCTACACAGCTATAGCAGTGTAATCACATCTACACAGCTATAGCAGTGTAACAGAGGCAAAACTACCAAGCGCCATGAAGTGCACACTGGCACACTTACAGCATACATACATCTGGACTCACATGGCAACAGGCATGGCATAAGTGAACACATGGTAGGGAGGTCACCTTTGAAGATCGTGGCTCGCCACTTCATGTTGTCCTTGTGCCAGCTGACCCCTCTGAACTTGGAGGAGCCCTTGCCTGTGGGGGCCTTATTCAGGGCACTGGCCTTCACTGTCACAGTCAGCCCTGTCCCGCCTGCACTGGGCACATGCCTGGGGCCGGACCCACCAGCCCCCCTCTGACCACCAGTCTCTGGTTTCACTGCACAGCAAGTAAGGCACTGTCAGCGTGCTAGCCGGATTGCCCCAATTCAAAGCCTGGACGCATGGTGGCTACGCCACTCTAAATCTACAACGCTGTTTCTGTGTGCAAGCTGTGGCAACTCAACACATCCCATCAGCTTGGTGTGAGGTTGTTGATGCAAAATCTTGGGGATGAATGCATGTGCCACTGACTGGCATGTCACATAGAGTAAAGAAGGCGGCATACCGTTTGGCAGCAACACGCACGTGATTGAAACAAGCAAGTTGGGCCGCAGCTTGCTTGGCTGCTTACATCCTCCAGGAGGAAACAGCATGTACAGTGCAAGCATTGCACATGCCTGACACAAAGGCATTTTAAGCCAACAGCCCCCAAACGCTGCAGGGAAGTTAACACCCTTGCCAGCGAGTTGTGCCAACAGTGACTCACGGTTCACGGCGGGAAGTTGCTTACAGAGGAAGTTAGTGTACGCCTCAAGGCCATGCATCTTCAAGGCAGCCTGGTCGTAGGCATGGGCTGCTGCCTCTGGTGTTTCAAACATGCCCACCAGCTGGTGCTCCTCCCCTGTCCTGTACCACCAGCCATGCTCACAATGGTCATTGCACACCACATCACATGGCAATTTGTCTTGGCAGTGGGCCAACCTATTGACTCAGGCGCAACTTCATGCACTGTGGCTGCCTCATAGGTGTCAAGAACATGCCTTGCTTGCTGGCTTACAGACTCACAGAGGTGAAGGCAGAGGCAGATGCAGCTTGTAAAGCCAATCAATATTTGCCAGGGTTGTTGAGCAGTGTCAAGTGCAATCAACGAACCATGGTCATCTTCTGAGCAGGACAATGTTGTGGCATGTGGTGGTTGTACCTGGTCCAGATGCGTGCCTCAAACTGCTGGGTGGAGGGGCACCAAGTCACCCCCATGAACCGCCTGTCCTTCAGGGCCAGCCCGGACCTGCCCTTCACTGGCTCATTGCGCGTGCTCACACTGGCATAGTGGTTGGCAGGGAAATTTGTGAAGGCGGCTGGACCCCTGTACAATGACCAATTGAATTGATGGTGCGTTTCTACCTAGCAACAAAGTGCTGGACCCGTTTGATGTGAGATGTCTAGAAGGCGTTTTGTGAACAGCATCTTTGTGCTGGGTGTGAATTCAGAGAGCACTAAACATAGAAGCCTCATTCAGGTGCTAAATACATGCTTTTGTGGCCGCTCACTAGGTGTGGTCCTCACCAAGCTATTCTGGTCGTTGTTGCAGCTTGCAGAGGTGGTGCTTTAAGGCACATTGTTTGCGAAGGTGGCACAGCAGCAGAATGTGGATGCAGGGCAAGTCAGGAAAGTTTGGGCACACAAACAAGTTGCTGTCAGAGCAGATGCTCATGGGCGCAAGACAAGTCAGGAATGATGAGGCATGCGAATGACACAGCAGCTGCCTCTGTGTGCCTTGTGATGCTACCAGGTACTGTGCAAACTTTTGCACGTTTCTGTGTCTGTGGATGAAGTTCCTTCCACCAGATAGATAATCCTGAGTTGAAAGAAGGGGAGGATGTCTGACCTGAGGGTGAGTGCTGCCTTGTCATAGGCTTCTGCGGCCTCCCTTTCGCTGGCAAAACTTCCCAGGCAGCGCTTTCTGCGCCCTGTACGTTTGTGCACACAAACAGGTTTGGGACAAGCGTTTGCAAAGGCAACGGCATGTGTGTTGCATGGCACACAACAGATTTGGACATTGGACCAAACACATCAATCTGCAAATGTTCAAGGCTCAAATGCATGCAGCAGAAGTCAGCAACCACTTGTGTATGCATCATTCGCTTTGGAAAGCAGCGTGAATACGTCAGCAAAGTTTGTAGCACCTGCTGTGATTTCAGCCCTCCACTTGGTGTCGAACTTGCGCTTGTACACCCCTCGGAATGTGGACGAAACATGCTTGGAGCTGTCGTCTTCATTCATGGCATCTGCCTCTGGCGCCAGATCTTCAAGCCCTGCGCAAAACAGCATATACCTTACATAAATTCAAAGAGCTACGCTTGAACAGCACACGTGAGCCCAATCTGTGCTCTTGTATAGGGGATGCAGGCCATGCATGTCATCACACACCGTCACTGCATGACCTGAAGGAAGCCTGTTTTCCATAGAATTGACTGTACAGATGATGCTTGCATAGGTGTTGGCATGACCGCACTACAGACCCAGGCCTTTGCAAGCACCAGGCATCGGAAGCTCGATATCTCCATGCATGACAGGAGGACACATCGTGTAACATGTATGACACTGAGTGGAGCGTACTGCTTGAGCGCTTGGTGCCTGCTCTGCCTGAAGTCCTTGGTCTTGACTCTGGGCTGAGCTGCTCAGAGTCTTGAGGCTGTGAGGCAAGAGTTGAGCCAGATGGTGGTGAGACAGGACTGGCGCTGCGCTCATCCCCTGGCAGCACTCCAGGTACTCCTGGTGCTGTTGCTGGCAGCAGGGTAGACAGTGTTTGCAGCTCTTCAGGTGCAAACTCATCTAGTAGAGAATTTGCCCTGTCAGGCTTTCTGCTTGCTGATGCTGAGCGCAGGCTTCTGTGAGCTCCTGAGACATCTGCTGTGGGTTGGGAGTTGAGTGTGGGCACAGGCTGGCTTGCAAGGGGCAGAAGGACTTGGGGAGGTTCCATGTGCTGGCGGAAGTACTCTGGAATACTTTCGTATAAGGATACACTGGATGTGATGCTGAGACTGTGGTCGCTAACTGCTTGCCCAGCCCTGTCTGCGCTGGTTGTCGAGGAATCTGATGGGTGTGCAAGAGAAGTAGCCCTACAAGAAGAGATGAGAGATGCAGGAAGTGATGGCGCAAATGTAGACTGATACAAACCTGCGCAGCAGACAACATTCACAGCTGCAGGGGACTTTGGGCCATCTGCAGAGCACACTGCAGGTGCTTGGGAGAACACACGAATACGTTCACATCCAAGTGAACTGATCCCGCAGCAATTGCTCCGACTGTCATTCGCTAAGGCAACTCTGACTTGCAAGGACCGGATGATGCAGATGCTCAAGAGCGGGACGAGCTCAAGTAGCTGCAGCAAATACCTGTTACGCCCAATGCTTGGGAATGACCAGACGGCAACAAGTCACTGAGGGCATGCTCGTGGAAACCAGCGTCATATTCAGAAGCTGTTGCCGCTGCGTTCAAGAGCGCGTCCAACTTGACCGCTGCTTCTTGGCCGTGCGTGAAAACTTGACCGGGCGGCCTGCAGATAAGCACAAATGGTCAGCAAGGCTGAATGCTGCCTGCAAACGCCGCAGGCCTTCAAAGTTCACTGGCCGTACCGGGAACGACACTCCCGCTGGTGTCAGTTAGATCGGAACTGAAGCAGCCAGCACTATTGCGGCTGGCGCGGCAGAGGTCAGGACGGTGAACAAACAAGAATGCAGATGTGCAAGTACGGCAGGACAGGTGCGTTCACATCCAAAGCCTTTTCGACCAAGATTTTGACAAAGGCGCAAAAGCTGTGGCAGCATACGGGCAGCAACTTCTATGGCTAGCTGCTGATTTTCGCTCCCAGGAAATGGAAATTGTGAAACTGCTCGCAGACAGGATGTGGTATGAGGTGCTGTAGGCCAAGCTGCATTCAGGAGCAGCACCTGCTGTGCCTACTGCTTGAGACAACGTGGGAACAATTGTAACGTGCTGGTGATGAGGCATGCAACAAGTGAAGTACAGGGCACCCCAAACAAGGCATGCTGCGCAGCTGTATGAGCATACTGTGTCCAGATAGTTGAGAAGCTCATGTCATCGCCGTGCAGCTCCCCGTAGCAGGCAGGCTGGAGGTATGTCTCTTGGAAAACCATTGTAGAGGACCACTTGGATGCAGTACCAAGGGCTGTGTGACTCGGAAGCTACAACATCAGCAAAAAGTTGGTCTCGACCAGCAACTGAAAACTGAGCATGCTCTGGCGTACTTCCAATGTGCAACGTAAAGACACCATACCTCGCCAGAAATATGCACGGGTCAGGATGAAGATTCCACGGCAGCATGCGAAGTAGCGGGCGGGGACATGCTAAGTCTTTCGTTATCACTAAGGAAGGTCCAGCAATGCTGGCAGGCTCTGAGCGTGACCGACTTGACAAGTTGTTTGACTTGGATTGTTTTATTTTGGGCAGCTGCGTGGACAGTAAGTTCAAAACTTGAGAAGAGACTGGTCGATCACGGGCTCAGGTCTACGCATGGCAGCCCTGGTTCACAGAATTGGTTGGAGGTGTCACAGTCAGACTCGAACAGCACACAGTAAGACTGCAATGCTTGCTACCGCAGAGCGCAGCTGGTGTCAATGCCTACAGCTCCTGTGCACTGCTTTCGCCATTTTTTCAAAAGTTACGTAAGTACGCCGTACTACAGTCAAAACTGCATGTTACGCCAAACGCAGCAGAAGCAGTGGTGATGACATCTTACACTGTCAGTTGACCTAATGCGTCACTGCACGCCTTCCCTGTTTTCGTCGAGGAACTTCCGTACGTGTGTAAGCTAAGCAGTTGAAATGCACTGTATCATAAACGCAGTCTTTTTGGAGCTCATCGGGCTGTTCGTGAGTCGAAGTCGTGGCTGATCGTCGTCCATGATACTGGCCCCGCTTGCCCGCTCTGGCTCCACAGTCAGGCAACCTGAGGGTTGTTTCTCTGTCTGGCCTCAGCTTACCAGCTTGTTCTGTGCGCATGCAAGTCACCAAAGGAATTTCGTTCAAAATTACAACAGTGTAGCAACAGCACTGCAGGATCTCGTTACCACTGGCCGACTGAAGCCCGATGCATCTCAAAGCTTAGCAGCCAGAGTTTTAAATGCTTTGCAAAGCTCAATCAAGCAATGCGAACCGGGTAAAAATCATGCAGAATCGGGCACTCCTTTGGACCCAAGGGAGGGTAACCACAACCAACAACAGCCTATAGGTCTCACATATCCACGGGGTGCATATTTATGGGGCACAATTGGCAGTGGCAAAACGATGCTCCTTGACTTATTTTGCAGCTCCTTCTCAGACGCTGACCAACAACAATTTGGCCTTTCTCGGTTGCACTTTCATGAGTTCATGCTCAAGATTCATAGCCAGTTGCACAACTTACAAGAGTCGCTGCCCCGCGTTAGAGGGCGGAGCCAGTTTGGACTACCAGTCTACAGGCAAGCAATCATCAAGCCGCTTTGGCAGATCTCAGCTGTAAAGGTGTTGCATGCAGTGTTCCACACAACATTATTAGATACAACGCAGTATCTTGCTTAGATGTTACCTGTGAGTTGGTCAGGCTGACCCTGCAGGTATGCGCAGCTGAAAGGACATCCTGTGGACGTTGTTGCTCAGGACATTGCTAGAGGCACCAAGATATTATGTTTGGATGAGCTGCATGTCTCTGATGTTGCAGACGCACTGATCCTTGGTCAGGTGACTTCTGACTTTTAATTGATGCACCTGTGCTGCACAGAGATGCTTCTGTTGCTCAATGTATCAAGAGAATATCTGAGGTGTTGTGCATACATTCTCTGGTCTCTGTAGAATTGCCAAGCTTGACTTGTTTCTGGTCTAAATAATGCAGCTGAACAATATGTTTGCTGCAATAAATGGTCCTCTTCGCCAAAGAAGCTTGTCATGTCGCAGCAGCATACAAACTCCAATACCTTGAAGTGCTGATGCTGATTGCCTGGATGCTACTATGCAGCTGTTCTCAAGACTGCTACAGCAAGGTACTTTTGTGCTGTTCACGTCCAACAAGACACCAGCAGAGCTTTACAGAAATGGCCTGAACAGGCAGTACTTCCTGCCTTTTATCAAACTGCTTCAGAAGCAGCTAGCTGTTGTAGAGGTGAGACTTTGTGCTCTATCTGTTTTACAAGGCTAGCAAGGCAGCGATGTCTATGATTCCCTGTAGTTATAGCAGCCATCATGCAGCCTGCACAACATGCAGCTGGATGTGCAAGCTGAATGCTAGTGCTGTTGCAGTCACCTATTTGAACATAGCCTGCAGCTATGAGCTGTCATCTCCTGCCACCTGCTGCTGCTGCATGGACAGGTGGTAGGCCAGAACTGTCATGGTAAACCAAGGACTGTTTGGAACACTGTTGTACTGACTGATGTTCACAACTTGAAGGTGAACCACTACATTCGTGATGCTCAGAACAAGCCTGTTTGGAGGGGGCTGACTTGCGTCATACGCACCTGGTGCCTGTTGGCTGAGCCTGTGTCTTGATGATTACCTCCTGCCGATGCAGGTCAGTGGAGCAAATGACTACCGACTCCAAGATCAAGTTTTGGAAAGCATCCTGGCAGCACCATCTGCAGCCAGCTCCAGCCGTGCAAAACAGATTACGGTGAAACAAGTACAGCAGGGGCTGATGCTGCTAGGAGCAAACAGCAGTGCACAGCTGGAGGCTGTATGGCACACCACAGTTGGCTCTCTCCAGTCCCAGGTACATCAGCGTGTACAAAAGCGCTGCATTGAAAATGTGGCAAACAGCATTGCAAGCGGCAGCCCACATTGACTTGATACCTATCTGTAACAAAATGTGCCATGCAACATCATGGCCAGGTAGTAAGGTGTGCCATGCTAGGTGCACCAAATGCTTCATGATGTCCACTTCGCTTCTACCTGGTAGACTGTGTACAAGCATTGCATGTTGTGGTGACAGGCAACGCTTGATGTTGGCTTTGGCAGGCGGCTGCACGTACAACAGCAGCTGTCTCGGCACCAAGTTCTTGAAGCAGATGGTGCAGACCGTCACCACACCCTGCCTGCAGCCTTCTTCACCTTTGATCAGGTACTGAGCCTTTTACCTGTGTATCAAGGCTGTGTCATGGAGGGTGTGCTGAGAGACACAGCTCTCAAGGCATGAAGCTGCTTACACCTACCCTGTTATTCATTGCTGTCCTTGCGTTTCTGTGAGCCAGCTCAGAGGGACGCTGCACTGCCTTCCTGCTGTGCATCACTGGTTTGTCATGCTTTCACCAGCATTGTACTGCATGTATGGCAACACCAGCAAACGCCACAAAACTCATCAAGAGCATACGACCCATAAAACGCAATGAAAACAGGCCAACCGTGGCAGACATTCAGCTCAGGATTGGCTGTGAAATGGTCATTGTGTCTACTTCTTGACATGACAACGTTGGCATGGCATGATGGCAGCCAGCTTGTTGATGGGCAGCACCCACTCTAGCACAAGTGAGTAGCTTCGGTGACAGCTGCAAGTGTGATGGATGCGCTGTTCATGCAACAGGTGTGTGGGCAGCAGGGATTGGCGCAAGGGGTGGATCAGGGGGGAGCCTTAGGCCCCGCAGACATGGTTGCTTTGGCTGCAGCTTACCCTTTAGTCTTCATCCAGGTATCTCACATCACTGACATCTTATCCATACATGAACGGTGATTGTCTTGGGGCCAAACATGTTTACTATGGCTTCAGTCCTTTGAGCTTCAGTCAGGCTTCCCCAACAATGGGCAAACATACACACTGTCATGCATGCTTCTCAAAAGGGTGCTGCCGTTGCTCTTGGTGGTCCTTGCCTTCACATGTGTCCAATTTGGCCCGCCTCCTGCAATCAAATGCACTCTGCTTTTCTTCTTGTGAGAGCAACCATGCTGCCTTAGGTCAGGTGCACTGTCATAGCACTCATATTTGTCCATCCGCAATGCAGGTAAGCATGGTGCATGCCTGTTGTGCATCATGATCATCATGCATCAGTGATGACACAGGCAGGTGCTGAAAGCGCTGTTCTCATTTGTTTGTATCTGCATCAAAGACTGTTGATGTCAGGCAAAGATTGTTGATGTCAGGCATGCATTATGTGCCTATAGGCAATGCAATAGACACATACGTTGCAGAAGCATGCTGCTGCAGAATGTTCCAGTATTGCAATGGTCTCAGAGAAATGAGGGCAGGCGGCTAGTGACCCTCATTGACACGCTCTATGACATGAGGTGTCGCTTAGAGTGCTCAGCTGCTGGCAAGCCCAACCAGGTACTGGACACCAAACTCCCAAAGCATGTGGCTTCACATTGCCTCTGCTCCTGCCTGGTCACCTCGTTCAGAGACATGTGGGTCGATTCTCACTGTGAGCATAGGAAGCCCAAGCACCAGAACCCCCAGTTATGCACCCCTGCTTATCCCTTGTCTTCATCCTGCCATTTCCAGCTTTGCAGTTGGCTTTGTCTAATTCGATATGGGCACCCCTACTGCTCCTGCATGATAGCTGATGCAGTTGACGCTGTTTACCACAGTCTTTAGTCAAACTCTGATCCCTGGCAAGGGTCTTTGCCAACAAGATGCTTGCTAGAGATCCCGCAGAACCCCATTTCAAGGATTAAGCCACATTTCTCCGGCCTCCATGCAGATCTTTGGAGGCTTGTTCGATCATGCCAGGCGGCTGGGTGTGGTCACCAACAGCGTGCTGTCATCTGCATCAGCAAAGCTAGAGCAAGCTGGAGAAGCAGCAGCTGAGCTAGATCCGGAAGGCAGAGCAGAGCTGACAGAGCATAGTGATGATGAGGAGCCCATTTCGATGGCATTGCTACACGAAGAGGTTGTCATGTATCAGCGAGCCATATCTCGGCTGTCTGAAATGTGCACAATTCAGAGTGCATAGCCGCAATATTGTCTCAGCTCAGCATCTGACTCACATCCACTGCGTTTGCTGTTGGAAACAGTAAAGTGTGTAATGGCTTGCATGACCTTGGCTGGGTCTAACTGTATGCTTAAGCAAGCTTGTGTAGACTTTGTACAGCTGCATGTGTGAAAGACTACTGTGCCAGTTATGTTTGTCTCTTAAACGTAAGGATTCCTGTTGCTATACCTGCACAGAGTTGCCAGTGCACATGCGCCTGGACACACTAATGAAGTTTTAGACCAATGTGGCACACGTCAATAGCCATGCTTCTGGTCACCTGATTCTCCACAACGAGCCAGCCCATACCGGCTTGGATGTTTAATATCTAGACTTCCACCAAGAACCATCGATCGTGCATGCTGTGTGTGAAAGTGAGATTCAAATTCTTCCTGCATTACTAATGGTCAGAACCCAACGCTGCATTCAGTGTTCGTTTTGGAGCAGCTTTGCGTCACACCGACCACAACAGCGATTGCTACAGCGACAATTTCAGCACAGACTGATCCGTCGTGTTGGGCAGCTTCCGTGTTGCTGATGCTTGTCAGCCCCGTGCACACTGGTAGGCAAACCGCCGTGTCCAGCACTCGGTGACCTAGCAAAACAGGTGGTATCTGTGAAGCAGATCATAGACCAACAGCGCGCACTTGTTCTGCATCGATGCTCCCTATTGTAGCTCTTGAAAAGCATAGCCTGTAATGGCAGCACCATTGTCAGCTGGGAATTTTGCAGAGGGCATTAGAAACAGCAGAAGTGCTCCATTTAGTCTGCACTCAAGGGGCGTCCAGCTGCTGGACACAACCAGACTTCTCGATGTCCCCCATCAGCTCAAGTCAGCTTCACGACATTTGCGCGATTTGCTGTCCAGTTTGTGGGTATTTGTGCTCATACAGAGCTGGCTCAGTGTGTACAATGTGTTGATCACCATCTCTTCCTGCGCCTTCTACTCCTACTATCATATAAATCACTCCACCGTAGCGTACAACTTGGACTGGACTCTGGTGGCATTTGTCATCATTCTGCCTATGTTGGGCTTCACTTGGCTGGTGAGGCCTAGCTTGGTCATCAGCTTTACTTCCCACAAAGCCCATGATTGTCTGTCTTGCTGACAGCGGTTGCAAGGCAGTCAACTACCTTCCGCCTGTATGGTTGTCACGCATCTCAGCATTTGGTGTGCATGCACAGGCTTTCAGACGACGAGAGGAGGCACTGCAAGATCTTGTGCAAGGTTTGTCTCCAGCTCCTGCTGATAATGTCCCCGCTTGCTCTTCCTGCTCATGTTCTCATTTGGTGCCACCACAGCCCCAGACATGTTGTCAACAGACCATGTATGCGCTGCTTGCAGTGAAGTCGCTTCTCCTGCATATCTATCTGGCGCATCGCGACTGGCTACCATCAGGCTCGGTCTCTTCCATGCATCAGGCCACCGTGCAACAGCTGCTGTTCTCCCTAGTAGGTGAGGTTGGTCAATCAACCTAGCAATCAATGGAATAGTTGAGCCAATCAGTCAAGCAATCAATCAGTCAAGCAATCAATCAGTCAAGCAAACACACAACAAATCGAAAGCTTGCGTGGTCATAGAGACCTGCTAGGATTTGTCGCACAATGTTTCGTCACCAAAATGATATAGAGCTTGCTCACAAAATGTCAAATCAGTAGGAGCACATTGTTACGTGTTTGTGTGCTTGCCAGTGATATTGCCCTGTGTCCTCTTCTTGTTAACACAACCCTTGTAGACTGTGATGTGACTAGTCCACCATGATGCAGATGGCATGAGAGCGTACTTTCTGCCGCCCAGGTTCTACAGCCGGCATTACCCTTACACAGGCGTCAAGAAGAAGATGGTAAGCTCACTGCTGGAATGTGAACCGTGCCAACAAGCTTGCTGCAGCAACAGAACTAGATGTGTGCAATTTGCTTGTGTCAAAGCCTGTAGGCATCTGACCTTTTGCCGGCTCTGTCATGCACATCAGCAAAACTTCAATCTCATCTCAGCTTCAGAATCCAGGTACCAACAGTCTTTCAGGCTTTTCACAAGCTCCCTTGAGATGCGTGTCCTGCTTCAGCACAGCATGCTGTGGCCAAACTGAACACAAGGCTATCTCATGCTGACCTCACCAAGGCCTCAATCCTGTGTGCAACACAACCGTAATTGTGGTGGCATGGGATGACTGGTGTGGCGTGAGTGTGGGGAATGTCAGCATTGGTATGGCACTGCAGATGAGGGTTGCAACAGAAAGGGCCAAGCTGGTGCGAGGCATCACTGCCTCCTTCAAGAAGCTCTCCAAATCCTCTGAGGTCAGTTCTGCTTGCCATGCACCGGCTGACATGATGCTTCACTGGAGTGAGGACCAAGCAGCACTCATGCCGCCACCTGTGCATCCTTGCAGGAATCTTTGGCCTGGCAAAGAAAGATCTCATGTGTGCAAGATGTTTGGGAGCTTCCCTTTGTGGTCACCCTATCACAGCATGTCTCACTGCTTTACAGTGTGTCGCGGCTGAAGAAAAAGGGCCCAGAGTGTGGCATGCTCTCTGACAGCGCATGTCACCTGTAAAGCGCGTACCCTGCATTGTGCAGACCAGGTCCTGCTGGAATCATATACAAAGTGAGCAATTGGAATCATGTATGCTGATATTCCTACAGGTTCTGCAGAAGGCAGGCCTGCCAGATGCGCAGCTGATGCACCTCAGTACACAGGTTTTCCAGCTGCAGTGTGCCTTTGATCGCATGGCCCTGGTCAAGGAATACAGGTACTGCACCTCTAACTTTCACTCACCTCTTTGGCATCAGCATGCACCTGCTGTCTACTCTTTTTGTGTTTTTGCTGTCCTGTGTTCAAGATCCGTCAGATCAGAATGCTGGTGTGGCAGCTTCTCGTTGGTCAGGCTTGTGTGGCAGATGAGCGTCTCAGTCACTTGCTTGATTGAACGTCTATCAGGCTGGACCGTGCTTCAGTGGCTGGATGACCCAGGTTCAATGAGTCAACAGTTCAGGAGAAACACGGCCTGCAAACGCACCCTTGCGCTGTTTGAGAGCTGCAGGATGCTGTGATGACACCAAATCATTCAGACTTGTGGCAACATCATGTCACACAAGCACGTGCTGGACTGTGTACACGCAGGACGCCACAAGGCATCAGGGCGCTGGCGCGGTTCTATGTTGTCGTGTTCATTCCCTTGTTCTTTGGGCCCTATTATGCTGATGTGCGAGTGGGTGCCCACAGCTTTGCCTTCGCCCTCTTCCTGGCCATCCTGGTACACTCCCCATGCGTTGCTACTTCATTGCAGTTGTTCCTGGTCCTGCTTGATTCACCTTTTGTGCTTTGATGGGAGTCTCTGAGGATCATGCATGAAGTGCAATGCACAGCTGCACAGCCCTCACTATCATGTCTCACAACATGGGCATGCACTTCCAGCAGAGGTTGGCAGCCTAGCAAGGGTATATGCATAACCTGTTTCCACGATCAGCCTTGTTTGCAAGGGCACTCTTGGCATTGTTTAGAGGCATGGACACAGCTGGCATCAGGCTGTGAACTTGAGTATGCTGAATACACGGTGGTCTTGCTTGCATACTGTGCATCAGACGAGGTCAAGCCCGCCTGCGTTCTGGCCTTCAACTTAACTGTGAGTGTGTTTAGGTCATGATACGCAACACCAGCAGAAGTCACTGCCCAACTGCTAGATGCTGTGGGCACTGGCTTGCAGGAGTGCATCGCCAACATGTCTCAAGCTTCACAGTTGCATCTGCTCAGCACGTTTGTATGATGCGTGCAGCTGAACCTTGCGCTGGTGGGGCTGTTGAACGTGAGCTTGGCATTGGAGGACCCCTTTGACAACCAGGGGCTGGACGGCATCTATGTTGACGAGGCCCTCTTTGAGGCTGAGCAGGTGTGCATCTTCACATTGTTGCTGTGCCTATCGTGTAAGATGACAAACCTCACGCCTATCAGATATCTGATAGCCCAGAAATGTATGTTATGTTCACTTATACCATCACTCAGGTCCCTGCATGTACCTGACTCATGCTGGCATGTGAGTGCATGATTGTGATGACCATATCCGTACACATGCCTGGACTGGAATTGGACTGGAATTGGTGGTGTAGGCAATTGCCATGGATGAGGATGCTGAGCTGGCCGGGCTGTCAGATCAGGTGGGGCCTAAGGCAGGGGTCATCCCAGCTGGGGCCATGATGGCAACCCCAGGGGATCAAACCAACAGGAAGGTGCCTTTAGACACAGCTCCATCGGAGGGCAAGTCAATGCTGGGCATCACATCTCAGGAGCCAGCTGCCTTGTTGCCTGCAAGCTCAGGTTAGCATTTGCCTGATGTGAAGAAACTGCAAAGCACTGCTGCTGCTTAGTCCAACACTCAGGGTCGTAAGCTGTGCCTTTTGGCTGTGAATTGATACACAATGTGCTCAATGGTGACTCTCTGATGGTTTCGCTTTGCAAGGCAGATGCAGGATTTTCATTTCAGCAGCTCTGGCATGGCTCATGGTGCAGGCCATCTTCCACTTGCAACACTTGCAGGAGTGGAGTCATTGGTCCTGTGCATGAGCAGAGCCTAAAGCTTTTCATGTGCTGCTTCAGCAGCATCAATGCATGCTGAATTGCATGACATCTTGCAATGTATCCTGATGCAGCCTGTGTGCTGATTCAATGCAGAGCCTGCAGACATCCAGACCATGGTTTAGCAGAGCTCTTTTAGTGAAGTGCTGTCTTACTGACAAGAAGCGTTCCACCACAGTGGTGCCAGCAGCACGTGGCGTCCACCCTCGCTGCACTCTGAACACACCAAGCTTGTTGCTCTCGCCGAAGCAGTGTGAGCTTGTTGCAGCCAACTGACCCTAATTAAGATGAATGTTGTGTTGATGCACATGTCTTTTCTAGTGCCATGCTTTGTGGTTGAATTATGCACTGGACTGATGAACACATTGCACTACTAAATGTTTTTGCTTCTACTGTACAGACTTGATCTACCGCTTGTTGACTTAATTGACGAGATTGCTGCCTTTGAGGTCATTCTGCTAAGTGTCTGCTATATTTTGAAATCAGTTGTAGGAGGCAGCACATGCCGTGAAGCGATTGCCACAAACAGTCTGCTCAATGCCGCTCTGAATATACCAGCAATTTGAAGTCAAATGCAGACAGCAATTTGAAGACAACTGCAGACATTAGGGCCATCCCTGTGCAGTGGTGCTGGAATGCACCACAATTAGCAATGTACTGTACATCAGTTACAAGAAATTTCAGCCTGTTGTTAAAGCTGTTGAGTTGTTGGGTAGGCCTGCTTGGATGCCAGCAGACAACTGATGGCCGACAAGAACGGTGCCAGTATGTGGGAACTTGGCCTTGCAACACTGCATACAGCTGTCATCTGAATGCAATTGTCTGGCAATATTCAGAGGTTACCTACAACCAGTGAACAAAGTCCTCCTGCAACTGCAAACCTTCAATATGCAGTAATTATGGTACTTACAAGTACTGCTGCTGTCTCACTAAGGTGAAGCAGCAACAAAACGGAGATGCAGTGTACATAGCACACATCCCTTGAAGCGGGTACGAAAGCCAACAGCTGCCTGCAGTATATATAAGCAGTACTGTGCTGAGCAGGGCTTTGCTTTTTCTTTGAAGACAGCGGGCCTTTACTTGCACAAAGCAACAACAAGATGTTCAGTTACCATATGCAGCTGAAGCAAACACCGGGCTTCTATACAGGGCTGTCGTCTCGCTTTGTATCGCGTGGGAAAGGCATGCACAGCTTGCTTGCGTGCAGGCTCGACTTAAACATGCAGGCTGAGTGGACTCGCAGCAGGTGAGGGCAATGTGGCTATGCGCTCATGTGCTGCTTACTGTGCGGGTTCGATAGTGCTCAACTACATTTTGCTTGCACAGATGTTACAGCTGACACATGCCGTTTCGGAAATGACTTCCCGCGAAATCTGCATGTATTGCGCAAAGTACCACCCAAAGCAGCGTGAACAGATGAATGAAGATTAAAAGCATGCAGAGGTCCAGTCAAGCCCCAAGTGCGTATTATTACACTAGTGTATGCTGTAGCGCGCAAGGTTGCGAGCAGACTGAATTTGTGCACTGTGCAGAATGCATATAACGCGTGTCTGATCGTTGTGCATAGTTGAAAGGTAGGGCCAGGAGACCTCGGCCAGCAGCAGAGCCATAGTTAGCAAAACACTCACAGCGCAGCGGACCTTCAAGGTCCTGCAGGCATTGCACACTAGCGTTGTAGGTGGTCTGATGTCGATGATGGGGGAAGCAATGGCTCCTCTCATCTTCGTTGCCGAGCGTGCATCGTTCAAAGTAGCTGGAACAAGGAGCCGTTGTTGTTGACATTCACTTCGACCAGCACTAAGCGAAACATACCTTCAGTCTTGTTGACCCAGCTTGGTGCAAGCCCGTGACAGCATTGTTGACTTTGTGGCATTGTCGCTGCGCCAGTATGCAACTTTCAGCTAACAGACAGCAACAGACAGGCAACCCGAGCCGGCGTGGTGAGCGAAGCTGACACAAGCGATAGTCTTCTCGCAGTCGTTTGTCAGAAACGAGTCACCTGGAGGCCTGCACAGGCTTTGTTGACGACAGTCGTTTGCTTCTTGCAGTAACTCGGTCAGTTGTTCTATTCGCCAAGGCTTTGACCGCCTCGGATTGCTGCACTAGCATTTCCAAAGGAGGTCGAATTACAATACCTCGAGTTGCTGTTGAGAGTAACTTGCCCTCAGTGGCAGACAAGAAGCATCACGAAGTGGTATTCCGCTTTGCCAAGCAGGACATTGCTGCAAGTCAGGCATGCGTGACACCTGTCTTCCCATATTGATCTTCTGCAGGTTGCCTTGGATGCAAATGACATAGAGTGGACGTTTGTTATCAAATCTTGGCCCAATGGGGGAGAGAACAAACGTGTGTATGTGATGGAGAAGACAGGTATTGAAACCAACTCCTTGGACTTCTGCGGGGATATACTGCCTGTGCATGCGTTGGCATGCACTGCACGCTGACAGTCAGAGAAGCTGAGCACACATATTGTGTGCTGGTACAGCCCCATACATGCGGCGTAACAAGATGAAGATTGGAGATGTGATTGCCATCACGCGTAGGCCAGATGCCCAGCTGGTGAGCAGTGATAAGCACTGAGCGCATCACATTGCCATGTCAAATTCTGCCTTTGACATACTTTGTGTTGGCATGCTGTGGTACTGCATTGTGCCTGCTCACTGGGTGCAGCGCAAGATTGGTATAGTGTTTGTAAGCAACACTTCACTCTGCCTATTATTGTTATGCCCCCCTGAATCCATCATTTTGCTTTTTTGACCTGCAGAGATGAGACGACATGCAGTCTTGTTTTGCTTGCATGATCTTGCTCGCAAATCCTTGAAGCAAGCCGGCTAGCTACCATGCTGGCTCTTGAGACTTCTGAGACTGTGCCTCAGCCTGGCTTTGCCTTGCAAGCAATGCTGTCATGTTACTGCTGTTGGTCATCGCTGCTGTTTTGCTGTTGGGCAACAGTACCTGAGCAACACATGGCCCAGCAGCTGGAAAATTGCTACATTGCTTGCTTACAGGGCGTGGAGTTCAACTCAGAGGGAGCTCTGCATGCAGTCAGCCAAGGGCGAGGTAGAGCAACAGGCTGTGCCAACCTGACTGCAGCAGAGACTATTGCAGCGCAGCGCTGCCTGCGTAACTCAGCTTGCAGTAAAGCCCTTGGCCATGCAGGCTTCTGTGACAATGGCAAGCCTGCAGCCGTGCTGAGGCACAATCCCCTGGCAGGGCTGGCAGCAGCTGCTGAGCAGGCCTCAAATGGGTCTGCAGGTGATTGTGGTCAGACTCATCACATGGCAAAAGGCACATTCACAGTGGTATTGAGCTGAAATCCATCATTTGGCACATAGCTGTCAGCAACTCCAAATCTGGATGGAGGGTTGCATGCCAGCCAGACTTGTCCTGCACGTAGCTAGCTCATCATGAGCTGGAAAGCGTTTTAATTATTATTATTATTATGCTGCCAGCCAGATGTCTAAACAGGAACAAGATGCGCCTGCAGTGCATCAGCAATGACAGCGATAAAAGTGCACCTGTTGCTGTGATGCCATGGAGCTAATGGCAAACACAAAAATGTTGATGCATGAAATGGACATGATGCAGGATATGGTCAGGCTCATGCAAGTCCCAAACTGCGCACCCTGGCTGCAGATCGGCCTCCCTCCAGCCAGTCACCTCAGGTCACCGCCTTGCCTGCTCCCTGCATCTGCCTGCACACTATGCAATTGGTGATAGCGTCCATTGCATGCCAGCTTGGCTTGCATGCACTTTCAGCCTGGGAACCAGTTCATGTGGCAGAGACATCATACAGAACTTTCCTCAAAAGCGCTGTTGCATCATCTCCTGATCAGATGTATGCGCCTGTTCTGAGCTCGGCTTCCAGCAGCAGCTGTGACATCTGCCTTGCACCAAGCTGTTGCAGAAGTAGACCTCAGTTGAAGAACTGCACTGGTGTCAATGGTGAGCAGTGTTTAGCTGTGACATGCCACTGCCTGGTTGAAGGCTGAGCTGACGCCTGCTGCAGGGAATCCTGGTGGGCAAGATTCTGACCAAGGCTGATGTGGAGCACTGTCGTGTGGTGCTGCCCCGCATGGCCATGGAAGCTAACATGCCAGAGGTGGTAGACGCTAACCTGCTGCATGTGGTGAGCGGTGTAAACCTATTGTTATGCTGCTCATGCTGCCTAGCATGCGGAACATACAGTCGTTGCTTGTGTCATGCTGTGCATTTGCCTGGACATCGTTTTTTTGTCGAAGCACTGCTGGCCACCATTGGCGTGTGTTGATGTGCAGCTGTTTTTTAGCAACTGGGCATTTCAGGATTGCACAAGTGGTGTTGCTGCATGATCTGTGAGGAGGCATCTTCAGCAAGTGCATGTCATTGTCGGAGGCATGCTAGACACTAGTGCCTTGGCCTGCAGGACCTGCTGGACGAATCAGGCATCACATGGCCAGTCATGTTATCAATGTCATGCTCAGGCATCGCCAAAAGGATGTTCATACTTGAGAAGATGGGTACGGTTGCGCTCACAGTGCAGGAGCAAGCCTGCACCAGCTGTTTTTTCCCAATCCTGCTTTGTTGACCAGCAGCACTTGCCAGATTGTGATGTTGAAGTCCAGCAACTCTTGTGGGATCTGGCTGTTCACAGACTTTTGTATGTCACTGGACAGCCTTGATTGGGGGCTGCTGTGCTCCAGGTGTGTACCTGCAGCAGCACAATCTCAAGCCTGGCGACTGCATTGCCATCAAGCGAACGTATGACGACCTGCTGCACATTGTCATCAACCCAGATGCCCCTGCTGATGTCCGTGAGGTAACCCTGCCAAATCCTGTGGCCTCTGTCATGTTTGCTTCCGGCATGTCATTGCCTCTTGGAATGTATTAGATTCAGCTGGTGTCCATTGTCAACATTGTACATGATGTCATTGCATGTACCATGTTGAGTAGATGCACCATGGTCATCTAATGCAATCTTAGTCCACATGTGCACATCAATAACCTGCTGTAGAAATTGCTGTCTTGGAGACGTCACTGTCTTGATCGAAAAACCTGATGTGCTGCACCTGCTGCTTCTCAGCTATTGCATGGGGTCTCTTGGATGTCCCCAGACCTGGCAAATTTGTGTCATGTGATGCAACCCCTGCAGAAGCTCTGTCAGGGTTCAAACATGCATGGGTTGCTTGTGAGAATGTATGGCTGGCATGCAGGGGCCAGCAGTCTCAGGCAAGGACATTGATGCGGTGCCTGGTGTTGGCTTGGTCAGTGACTCAGCTGACTCCATGGACGTCAGCCGCCGGCAGTCTGTAAGGTACAGCATCTTTGTGTTTTCATGCTGTATGCAATACATTCGCAACTCGAGTGCACAGTTGTGTCATGACTTGGGATGCATGCAATGCATACATTGCTTGACCAGATGCTTGTCATGTCATGACCCGGTAGGGCACCGATGATTGAAAGATAGGCTATTGTGTCATCAGAGCTCTGTTGGTCATCAACTCGGCCTGTATGTGAGCCACAGGTTTGCCTGTGCTTTCTCAGATAGGATGTCTGGTGAATTGCAGCTGGTTTCACAGCCCTGACTGCAAGAAATTGCATGAACGTGGGTACATGGTAGCTCCAACAAGCCACGAGCTACGGCACACAAAGCAAATCAGGAGTGGTGTGTAACATTCTGTCATGGCAGGTATCAGCATACATTCGGCATGTGACCTGTTTTTCCTCAGCCATGCCCTGAGTAGATAGGAATCAGAGTGATGGCATCTGTCCTGGATGGGACAAGTTCAGATTTGCCATACCTCCTGCAGGCGGCGCCGCTTCAAGTCAGGCTGCGAAGTCAACTTTGCCAGAATGCTGTGCGGCTCCCTCAACAGAAATGGTCTGGCTGACCCCTTCAAGAACAACGAGGATGACACATTCCCGGAGGAGCAGCTTCCGCCGCCACTCAAGGAGCATGAACCCCCCACTGCCTCAGACCACCCACCCAGAAAGCCCCGCCATGCTGATGCTGCTGCTGCGGCCCCTGTCAATAGTCAGCATCTGATGCACCACTTTCCTTTAGCTCAGCTCCAACACCAAGCGCTCCAGCTTCAACACACTGGCTCCCTTCCAGTGCAGTTTCCCTCCTTCTTTGACATGTATCCTGCACATGCTCAAGCAGCGTCCCAGGCCTTTGCTGTACATGGTGCAGCACCTGACACAATGCCCGGACCTGTTGCCAGTGTGAATGGCAATGATGATGCCGGCTCCTCAGCATTTCACGGCATGCTGCCCAATCACCAGATGGCAGGTCTGCCTCTGCCTAGGCCGCTATCTGGCATGAGCGGGGCTACAGACTCTGCCCAAGCTGGGGTCAGTCCTGCTGCCCCCACTGCTGCTGGCCCTGTGGATATGGAGCTTGCTGCAGGGCTCAACCAGACGGCACCGCCCAGCAGCCATGCTGAAGCTGCTGCTGCTGCTCCTATGGGCATGGATGAAATGTGTCGGGCGCAGCAGGCTGGCCCGAGTTCATTCATGGCGCCGCCATACACCTCATCAGCAGTGGGCACCACCGGCATCATGCACAGACCCGTCCATTACCCAACCCCAACCAGCGGGGTACCCTCCCTCTTCCACACCAGCCTCCCCCCTGCCGGGATCCCTCAGCCTGATGCTGCCCTTCCTCAGGGCCTTGGCGCCTTGCCAGGGTTGCCTTCAAGCAGCTTCCCAACCAGCTTCAGTTTCCCGCCAAATTCCTCTGCAGCTGACATGTTCCCGCCAAATCTGTACTACGGCGCAGCAGCTGACGCAGCTAGGCTGTACGCTCACCACATGGCCCCATTCGCGAAGACTGCAAACATCTCTCCCTATGGCCCTGCTGGCTTGAGCACTTTCCTCCCCACCCCCTTCGCTGCGACTGGTCTCCAAACACCCAAAGTTGAGGGCGTGACTGTAGTGCCAGCTGCTCCTAGCCAGACTGATCCTGCAGGCCCAGCAGCTGGTGCAGCTGTTGAGACAGGCAGGAAGCGCAAGACGCCCGGGTCTTCTCAGAAGAAGGCCGGAAAGGGTGCAGCAGCAGAGGCTCACGGCCCTGTCATCGCCCGCAGAGCTGCCAATAGACCTCCACCTCAAGTCCGCCTTCTTGCCCATCTGTCACGCTTGCAATGCTCTTTGTGCCCATCCTGTGTTGCCAGTCTGTGTAGCACTCTGCTGCTTTGCTTTGGCTTGCGAGACAGTCCTGTTCAACTTGTTGAGGCTATATCTCCCTCATGCTCAACCTCTGCAGCTGCCAGCTGGTCGCCACTCTACACTGACAACTGGATTGCTGCATGCACCTGTGCGCATGTTGTTGGCTTGTCACTCTGCTGCAACTTTAAAGTCTGCAGGTGTCATGTATTCCAGCATACTGCCACACTAGCCCCACCCAGTGAAATGTAACAGACCTCAAGTAAATTACTGAAGCGACAACATACATTACAGGCGACAGCGTACGCTACAAACTAGAATCCAGTTTGTTTTTCTTACTATAATAACAGCTGCGTCATCATCAATACTCACTGGCTACCAGAAGTGGCACAAGCAAGTGTGACTGCAGGTGCCGCATGGCAGCCTGGGGAAGGGCAGTGGGACCCCCAAGAACCTGGCACGCTCCCATGTGCTGGTGGCCAAGGTGCTGACCAACAGTGACACCCATGGCCGCATCATCCTGCCTCGCGTCTCTGTGGAGGCCAATCTCACTTTCCTCATGGGCTACAGGTGCCACCTGCAACCTATCACTTTTGCTATATCCTGCATCTTCCAGCTCTCCTTTGCACTGACTTGCTCTGCGTCAAGATTTAGGCTTCCTGTCCACCTGCATGTCTCTGCGCATGAGTCACTGCTTCACCTTACTCAAGGGCGTCAATGCCTGGCTGTTGCTCATTTGCAGCTGTTGCTGCATGCATGGGGCCAACAACTTTCCATCAAGGCAGCATCGGAGCCTGTCACTGCACACTTTCCAGCTGAGTTTGCTGTTTTCTTCAGACCTGTGCCTCTGGGTAGTTAGCATTGATGATGCTAACATACATGGCGCTGAAGACACTTGATTGCCAAGCCTGCTGGGTAGTCAAGATTAGCAAAGTATGAGAGTGTCGCTTTCCATGTGCAGGTCATACAGCTTGCCCGTGAAGGACCGTGGTGGGCGCACCTGGGAGTTTGTCATCAAGTCCTGGGCCAATGGCACTGAGAACCGGCGGGTGTATGTCTTGGAGCAGACCGGCGAGTACCTCAAGGTGATCACCATTGTGCTACCCACCTTGGCTGTGCTGAGGTTGTATTGCGTTGCAGTACGCCAGCGTTCCTGGCAAGTGGTCAAGCAGTATTGAGAGAAGGTACAGTGTACAGTGCAGCCACGCTTCTGCCGCGGCTTGCACCTGTCTCCTTCAGGGCATTGGGAGCCTGTGTCTAAGGTGTTGCAACTCTTGTGTGTCATGTCAGAGCTTGCTAGCATCCAATCATTCTACCACACAGGCAGCCTGAAGATGCTGCTGCTCTTGCCAGTGCAAGATTGGCAGGTCTCTGGGTACACATGAGACTGCCATGAAAGGTCCACACCTGAAAGGCAGTCACTGAAAGGCTGATGTGGGCTGCAGGTGAACCGGTTGGGTGTGGGAGACGCAGTGGGAATCTGCACCAATGAGGATGGGGACCTGGTCGTTGCCTCCAACAGTGAGGAAGTACGACAGGCCACGGTGCGACCCACCTATGGAGCAGCAGCAGTGCAGCACATGCCACCCCCACCCCCGGGCAAGGCTGAGTCCTTCACCAATGGTAAGTTCCCATTCCTTCCCCAACTTCCCTCGCCTTTCTTTGTCCTTCCTGTCTTCCAAAGACCGTGTGAGGCCTTCACAAATGTTCCAATCCCATATCTGGTCCAGTTGTCTGAGTAGTCTACAACACAGGACTGGGCTTGCTTGGTGGCCTGGGTAAATGCTGTCCCAGACGCTCTTGCAAGCCTTGCCGCATCACAGCAGCATCAAAACGAAGTTGATATTTTCTTATCATCATCACCTGTATCTTTTGTTCCTTTTTTTAGTTTTTCTACCTTGCTTAAATCGTGCTTATGCCCAACATCAAGAGCTCTGACTGGTATGGCCATACCAAAGATGTGAATGTTGGTGTATAGGTGCTCCAGGCAGGTGTTTGCGCAGCCCCTGCTGCACCAAGTTTGCAGGCCACAGCGGCTTCTGCTCAGGCCCACGAGCCCTGAATGAGTCCAACGGGGCGGCCAGGCTAAGGCATGATGAGCCTGAAGAGCCCACAGACCAGCTGCAAAGAAGATCTTCCGGTAACGCCACCTTCTTTGTGATTAGAGCTTCGCATTGTGAAGAATGACATCTGCACATTACAGCAGCCAAGTACACTGCTGCCCTCAGCTGTGAGCGCTTGCATAGCTGCAGACCTAATTCATGCTTGACAAGATGATGCCCCTGAGTCGGGCAACAGAAGCTCCCAGTGTGCATGTCTGGATGCCAGTGCCACTGTCTGGCAGCCGCAAACCTGCCAGCCAAAACTGGTGCATGCTGCCTATGCGGCTGCTGCAGCATATACACATAGTCCTGCAGTAACATGGACATGTCCAGAGCAGATTGCAAACGCCATCGCCCTATTGTTTGCTGATGTGGGCAGGTTCAGAGCAGCCCCACTAGCTGCAGCAGCGCAACAGCACACTGTGATAGAAGGCTCTCCCGGAAAGATATGGCAGATTCCCCTTACTGCAAGTGTGCATGAGTCAGACTGATGTACATGTCACCTGACATACGCCTGACAGCAGCTGAACATGCTGATGTACATGCAGCTGCGGCGGCGCAAGAGGAGGCAGAGGACCTGTCAGCAGCTGAGGAGGTGGCGGCAGGGGACATGGCGGTAGGGAGCCTGGTCATCACCCACCTCACCCCCCAGGACCTGCGCGCCAAGGAGATCCTGCTGCCCAAGCAGGCTGTGGAAGCCAACATCCTGCCCGCCCTCACCTACCCCCTCCTCAAGTTCAAGGTCCACCCACCCTCCACCATTTGCCCCAATGATGTTGCTGTTGCTGAAGAGCATGCTTGACTGACTAGTCGTGCTGCTACTTCCCAACACCACAGCAAGCCACCTTTGCGCAATGCCTGTGCTTGGTGAAGCAAAGTGCTGGGACATTTGTTGCTGTGCTGTGTTTGGCGTGTGTACAGCTGAGGTGTCCGTGAGTGTCAAAGCCTCAGCAGGCAAAGCAATGCTACAGGAGACACTGCATTGTCTGGTGCACATACTTAATAAATAAGTTAAAAGAGATTGAACAAGTTCTCATTTAATCTGGATGTAACCGGGAAAAATTGGAGCAGTACTCGGTTTAATCTGGAGAATTTGGACTGTAATTTCTGCAGGTGGTTGATGACAAGGGCAGAGAGCATGAAGTTCTGTTGAGGAGCTTTGTGCATGGGCAGGAGACCATGTATTTACTGGACCGCTTGGCAGACCTGCTGCATAGTGTCAATGCTCAAGCAGGGGACATGCTCATGCTGACTCGTGATGAGACTGGCCCTGTGGTAATCTCCTCATCCCCTGCTTGCACCACAGCCAAGCCTGCCAATGTGTTGTCAAGCAGCTGCCGATGTGTCGTCAAGCAGCCAATGTGTTGTCAAGCAGCTGCTCAACCAGCTGTGCTCGGCTGCTTACATCCGAGTTTGACATCGTCATGATCTGTGTCATGCTTGCAACTGAAGCTGTGACATGGCTGTGGCCGAGGCAGCTGTTCATTAGTCCTATTGTCAATTGCTGCTACCTTGGCATTGCACGGCATGATCTCCAAATCGTCATTGCCTGAGAGATGAACTCCTTTGGGCCCTCAATTGGCAGCATTCCTCATCAAAAGACACATGCTGCAGGTGCACCTCCCAAAACTCTGGGTGGATGCTTGTCATGTGTCGCTGACCTTCAACCTCTGCTTCAGGATACTGTGTGCTGTTTGCATCGTATCAAAAACTCCTGTCTGCTGACAAGCTTCTGTGGCGCTGCTACAGAAGGTGCATTTGGAATCCATCAAGTACAACCACCGGGCAGCCGACAGCATGGCCCGCCGCACTGCCTTCCCTCAAGGTCACGAGGATGCAGATGAGTTTGATGATGACAAGGCGGAGTTTGGTAGCGTGCTGGTGTGCACGCGCACCTCCGGCTGTGCCAAGTCGGCAGGCCACCAGGGCTTCTGCAGCGGGCACAAGGGCTTCCGCAGGCGCTTCTTTGAGGACATGCCTGCCCATGCTGATGACTGCTCCTCAGGGTGACATCCTGTTCACCTCACCTTTTTTTGGATGAGTGCTTTGTCATCCGTTGACTCTTAAAGCAATTCTGAACTTCTGTAGTGTTGGGTGTGTCCTCAGGCAGACAGGCTACTTTTAGCATGCTTGCCTTCGGTGAAAATTGCTTTCATTTGTGAGGCTCTTATGACAAACTTCCAAGGCAGTCTGTTGGTGCATCAGCAGAAGGCAAATTCCTTTCCTGGAATCTGATGTTAGCAAGTGAGTTAAAGATGTGCTCTTCACTCATCCAGCTGGTTTGCGTGCAGGGATTGGTCTGACTGCGGCAGTGGTACAGACAGTGGCCAAGAGGAGGATGATGATGATACAGCCGACCAGCTTGGCCCTCGTGCCTCTCGCTTCTCTGGCAGCCCAAGGTACTCGTACAATGATTCCCAACATGCCTGTTGGGTTGTCATGACAACACTAACCTCAATGCCCCTGTTGCGTTTGGTATTGTCATGATGCATACACGCCTTCTTGTACCAGTTTGCAAAGCATCATGCCACCCTCAATGCATGCTTACAGCTTGTGGCTGGCACGTCTTTGCAAGTCAGGTCATCGCCTCTGCAGCTGCCAGTCCTGCTCATGTTGCCACTGCTATCATTCAAGCACACATCTTTCAGTGTGGACACCCAGCAATGATTTCCTGGCAGACTCAAGCATTGAGTGGTTCATGAGACTTGATGGAAAGTGGGCTTACTGCAATAGGACCTGTGCTTTGCTGCAGAAACAAGCTGGGCAAGCGGAAAGGGCACTCACATGGTGCGGCCCCCTCTAAGCGAGCAGCTGTGAGGCAGGAGGTGCGCGTCACATGCGGCAGCTCATCTGGGGTGTACGACATTACCAGGGGCTGCATAGCACTGCGCGCCGCCCAGCACGGCCAGGTATGCTTCACTCACTCATTCATTCATTCATTCATCCAGTCATTCCAGTCATTCATATTTTTTCTCTCAGGTCAAGTATGTATTCTCTATGCATCAGGTATGCATTAGTGTTTGCTTTGCACAAGTCTCATGTGTTATGGCAGCTTGGTACTGCTGGTTGATGTACGAGCATGTCCTTCCACATTCTATCTCATACAGGAAGCAGTCTGGGCAGGCTTTTGCCGCTCCTCCTCCATGACATGCAATCTGGAGTTATATTGGGAGCAGCTTATCGCTTAGCAGAGCATGGTCAACGTGCACCTCAACAGACACTCAGCTTGTGCTTTTGTGAAAGTTATGGTGTGCAGTATGTGGTGTGCAGCAGTTGTGGTATGTGGAAGTTGTAATATGCGGGGTGGTGGTATGCAGATTGTGAACCTTGAGCTGAGCCCGTCAGAGTTTGAGGAGCATGTGATGGGCCGCAAGCAGGACTGGAAGCAGTCCCTACTGGTGGAGGTGAGCCAGCAGGACAGGGCAGGCATGCAGCAGGCCCTGCCCCTGGGCACCTGGCTACACCAGCACAGCATTGCAGTGGACCAGCACGGCATGCTCATCGCTGCCAAGCCCTCGCGCTTTGCCCGGGAGGCCGGCCTTCAGCCTCAGCCGTCCCTGTCTGGCCCGCCTGCTCACCACACTGCCAGGTATGTGCCGCCCCTTGCACGCTGCCCCACTGGCATGAGCTGTGTCTGTGTCCATGTCACAGTCATGCTCAATGCTGGGGTTACTGCTAGTGCTGTTGATGATTTGCAGCTGCATGGTTGGCCTAGCTCATGATCATGCATGTACCTGGCTCATCATGAGCCAGAATGCGTCCTTATGGTTATTATGGTTGGCTGCAAGTGCTGATTGAAGCATGTAGCTCTGTCTTGATCAAGGTGTGCAGACCATGGCAAAGTGTATAGCAACAGTTGATAATCAATTTATCCTAAAAATCATCATCAGCTGGGACCATTACAATGCTTTGTTTACATCAAACAATCAGATTCCCCTTGTCTGTACCTGTTCTGAATTAGTTGTTCTGTCCATACACAACAATAGCTTGGCTTCTTTGCTTGTGCTCACAGTGATGATTATGGTGCCTTGCAGGACAAGCAAGGCTGGCAGGCCTCTGCAGCGGGTAGAGATTGCCTCCTCAGGCAGGGCTCGCAGCCTGCCCACATTAGCGAAGGCTGCTGCCCACACCCACCTAGTGCGTTTTGCCAGCAAGCCTGTTCCCAGAGCATATGTCCCCAAGCGAGCACGCTCAAAGGCAGGCGGCATGAGTGGGCGAACAGAGCCTGTTACCTCGCAAGACTCCCTGGCTGCTGAGGTCCTGCTGTCCCTCTGCCCCTCTGGCTTCCGAGAAACGGGCAATGACGTCGGCGATGGTGTTGTTGAGTCTGCTGCACCACTGCCTGTGGAGGAACCTGTGCAGTCTGCGGGGTCGCTCCCCATACAGCAGCCTATGGAGCCTGTAGAGTCAACACCAGATGAGCAGGTGACACTGCAGAGGCATCAATTTGTTCATCCAATGTGTTGTTGCCTAATTTTCTGGGCTTTGCTTCAGCACGCAATTCGCTCATGCATAAGAGTTGGCATGTTTGACAGCAAGAGATGTGGATATGATAGTCGTCACATGTTCTGGATATGGAAGTATTTGCAACAGTATGATATTCCAATTGGTTCAACTGTATATTCACCATCAATATTTGCTGCAGAAGGAGTTGTGCCAGACTGAAAGGACTCTGTCTATTCCTCTGGTGGACTCACGCGGGTATGGAGGCATGGCTAACATGGATCCTGCAGGCTCTGCTGTATTGGATCAAATTTTTGATGGAGCTGGACACTTGCTAGAAGCAATGGAAGCAATTTGACCATAGATTTGTTTGGCTGCTTCTTCATGGATCACACAGCGACACCGCTGTCAGTCAGTTGCATTAACCAAATCTTCATGTTCATTCAGATGCGACTTCCCGCTGCACCATACGTTGTCATACCTTGCTTCTGGTACGTACTCCCTTTCTGCATCAAGCTGTCAGGAACTGGCTTTTAAGCATGACCACGCCGCAGGAGCACGTTGGCAATATCGATGCTAGCTCTTGTGCAGATTTGTCTTGCATACTACGTTGATACGCCACGTTGCATTTGATACTCGAACAACTTAATGTTGTTGAAACATCATTCAGACGCAAGCATTTTATAAAAAAAGGGCAGAAAGCAATACGGCCATGAAATAATGATCAAGAGTCAAAATGTTTTGGGAAGACATTACTTTCAAAGCAAATTACACAGAAATGCAGTGTCTGCCATCAGAATTTTACGCCTGCAGAACTGTGTGGTGTTGTCTGCAAGGGATTAAAGTTCTGAGACAAAGTGGAAAGCCACAATGCTGAACAAAGACTCAATGCTGACAGGCCTTGCAAGTTCATATGTTGAAAAGCGTGTTCTACCATTCTCGCCCAAAATGAGTGAGAAGCCAGCCGAAAGGTGCATGGCCATGACTAGATTCTTTTGACTCTGGTGCAGCCTCCACTGAGCGTCTTTCAGCAGCTGCTTT
>JAABUU010002071.1_pt1 | contig 30015 bp, 28 predicted proteins | sample 5559301 | NCBI WGS metagenome assembly JAABUU01 (sample SAMN10711884, study PRJNA513360) | rock metagenome | isolation source: Antarctica rocks | place: Antarctica: Victoria Land, Richard Nunatak white
ATCAACCAAATCAACCCACTGGATCCCCCCCCCCCCCCCCCCCCCAAAAACCCGACTCAAGCAAAACGAACCGCTAGCGAGCCGAAAGGTGTCTATCTATCCATACGGGGTGGAAGGGGTAGATCCAGAGTGGGATGAAGGTAGAGAAATCGAAGGTAAGGAGAGGAATCACTTTGGCCACGCTGGGAATGGGGCTTGTCATTAATGGTTGGTTGAGATGGCTGTGAAGACAGGGGGGGAAGAGCCAAAAAAGAGAGGGATGTAGTTGGTAATGTTTTTCGGTGCGAGGATAGTGCTTTTGAACGTTACTTTCTCCTGATGTGCTTGTCTACCGAGGACTGCTCAAGTGGTCGCCAGCCAGCCAGCACGCACAGGAAAGAGTTGTCATCAGAGGTTCTGACCAACCATCGCAGAGTCAAAGTGTCAGAGGGGTAAAGAACCTGTTTATGCTTAGGGGTTTCGCACGCTCAAACATCAAACATCAAATACGTAGATACAAAAGATTGCTTGTGAAACCAAGCAAAAAGACATACAGACTGCTACCTCCTATCAATGTACCTTCAATCGACTCGTCCTCGCAATCTGTACCGCCTCCCCTCTCACCGTATTCCAACCATACTGCGGCCCAATAGCATCCCGCCCCACTCAATCACAACCTCCCTGCTTTGCTTAAACCCACACGCACGATTCTCTACTCGGCGTGATGCTTGGCCATCGTGTTCAAGGCGCTCCCATCCTTGAACCACTCAATCTGTGCCTCATTGTACGTATGAGCGAGCTTCGTCTCCCACGGCTTGCCGTCCTTGGGGTGCACTCTCAAAGTCATAGGTTTGCCGACCGCGATTTCCGTGCACATGACATCAACCTTGTCGTCCGGGTTGATCTTGTCGTAGTCGGCAGGGTCGGTGAAGGTGAGAGGGAGCATGCCTTGTTTTTTGAGGTTGGTTTCGTGCTGGATAGGGGGATTCAATTAGTTTGCTGATATGAAGGGTCGGCGGTAGAGGGGAAGCTTACTATACGTGCGAAACTTCGTGTGATGATTGCGAGACTGCCGAGATGTCTGGGCTCAAGCGCGGCGTGTTCTCTTGAGCTTCCTTCGCCGTAGTTCCAGTCGCCGACAACGACCCATGGAATGCCTCTCTTCTTGTAGTCTCGTGCGGTTGCGGGAACGGGGCCAAACTCTCCCGTGAAAGTGTTCTTAACTTTGTTGGCTTCACCGTTGGCGGCGTTGATGGCACCGATCAACATGTTGTTGGAGATGTTGTCGAGATGGCCACGGTACTTTAGCCAGGGTCCAGCCACTACGAGGTTTGTTAGCACCTTCTAGTACGGGGTGGAAATAATTTCGTACTGGAAATGTGATCAGTTGTCGTCTTTCCTTTACACTTGATCAAGATAGGAATATCCGTGGCATCTTTGCCGTCCCAGGCCTTGAAACCTGCAAGAATCTGAAGTCGGTCACTGGTGGGAGACACAGCAACGGCGACCTCAGATCGAACTTCAGGTGGTGCCTGATATGTGTCCCGGCCAGGGTCATAGCCATTCTTGGGCAGGCCATCTCCCGAAGGTACAGAGAGCTTGAAGTCATTTCCGTCCTTGTCTTTTAGTGTATCTGTAAGAGGGTTAAAGTTTAGCGTGCCGGCAAGAGTCAATGCCACAACAAGATCTGGCGAAGTGACGAACGAGTGAGTTGCAGGGTTCGCATCGTTGCGGCCGGTGAAGTTACGGTTGTAGGATGAGAGAATGGAGTTTGCCTCGCCCTTCTTGACGTCTTTTCGATCCCACTGGCCAATACAAGGACCACAGGCGTTTGCCAGGACCATTCCACCGAACTGCTCAAGAGTCTCTAGCTGACCGTCACGCTCAATTGTAGCACGAATCTGTTCGGATCCTGGGGTGACGGTGAACAGCGACTTGGCCTTCAAGCCGTGGTCGAGTGCGTCCTGAGCAATCGATGAGGCACGAGACATGTCTTCATACGAAGAATTCGTGCAAGAACCAATCAAGCCGACTTTCAACTCTTCCGGCCATTTGTTTGCCTTGACTGCGTCTTTGAATTTGGAAATAGGAGTAGCCAGATCAGGAGTGAAAGGTCCATTGATATGAGGTTCCAGCTCAGAGAGGTTCAACTCGATGAGCTCGTCATATTCCGCACCCTCATCTTCTTTCAATTCAGCAGCATATGTTCTAGCGAAATCGCCAATTGCTTTGCGCTTCGTCGCTGCTAGGTAATCATACATGCTGTTATTGAATGGGAAGAGGGAAGTTGTAGCACCGATTTCGGCACCCATATTGCAGATGGTACCCATGCCGGTAGATGAAATAGAATTAACACCAGGACCGTGGTACTCCACAATGGCCCCTGTGCCTCCCTTTACGGTCAAGATACCAGCGACCTTGAGGATAATATCTTTGGGAGCAGTCCAGCCAGACATTTGTCCAGTAAGTTTAACGCCAATGACCTTGGGAGCCTTGAGCTCCCATGGCAGGTTAGCCATAACGTCCACTGCATCAGCACCTCCAACACCAATTGCAGCCATGCCAAGTCCGCCAGCATTTGGCGTGTGCGAGTCAGTGCCAATCATGAGACCTCCAGGGAAAGCATAGTTTTCAAGCACGATTTGGTGAATGATCCCTGAACCAGGTCTCCAAAATCCGATGTTGTATTTCGCACACGACGTTGACAGAAAATCGTAGACTTCTTTGTTGATATCCTGGGCCCTTGCAAGATCTTTGTCACCTCCAAGTTGAGCCTCAATCAGATGGTCACAGTGGACTGTCGTGGGTGTTGCGACAGAAGGCATATTTGCGGACATGAATTGTAAAATAGCCATCTGGGCTGTGGCATCTTGGCAGGCGACACGGTCAGGCCTTAGTTTCAGGTATGACTTGCCCCGCTCGATGTCCTGACCATGAGGATCATCAAGATGGGAATATAGGATTTTTTCAGCATATGTCAAAGGTCTGTTAAGGCGGGATCGAACAATGGCAAGGTTCTCGGACATCTTCCTACAAGCAACATCTTGGTAAGTATCTCCCTCGGCAACAAACGGCGTTGGGTCTAGACGCGCAAAGGATTCGACCGTTTTGATAAAGGAATCAAAACCCTCTGGCTGTGGAAACAACATACTTGTAGTTGATGTAGTGACACTAAGCTTATGCATTAGCAAAACTCTAGTATTCTGAAGTAATTGACCCAAGAGACAGGCCAAACGTCATATGCTGATACGGACCTTCTCCCAATTGGTCATCTCAACCTTCTTGTCTAGCGGTGAATCCGAAACTGTGGCCATTGCCCGAGTCCTCGGGAGCTATTCGAAATGGAAGTCAGCATGCTACCGATTGTGAAAATCCTGAAGCTGCCAGCTGCTTGGCCGAATAGATCTAGACGAAGGGATGTTGCACGGGAAACGTACGACTCGGAAGCTAGGTACCTATCAAGATCGAAGTAAGTAAATGCAATCCATCCTGAGTCAACCTGTTGCTACACCAGAGGCAAGCAAAGCGCGCCGCCAGCGAGCAAACCAGTCATGCGGGGGAACGGATGAGCTTACCACCTTGCCCACGCGGGCAAACTGCCTCGTGGAAATCATATTGAAGCTCCTATCCTTACAACCAGCCTCTGTGGCTATCTGTATGTACGGAGGTCGGTGTGAACCTGAAGGAAGAAAGTTTGGTGGTTGGTGGAGGAAATGAAAGCCCGTTATCTGCAAGCCGAGGGAGTGGAACTCAGTTCCGCTGGCACCACGGCAACAAAAGCAAAACTTCAGGATGGGATTTCTAGAGCAAAGTATTTTCACACAATTTGGTCAATTATAATACAAGCCTCAGCTCTAGGAATCATATCTATCACGAAGGTTGTAATTGATGGAAGCTCTTCTTTCATTCCAAAATAACACTATTTCCTATGATATCCACCGCCGTTGATTTAGTGGATGGGCAACAACTGTCAAAACGAACCTCGGCCGACATCCCCTGCCTCACCTCCTATCGTCAACAAGTTCAAGGCTTGAGATGACTGACAGACAAAGAATTTGATGCCTTTGGAGTTGCAATTAACCTAGATACCTCTAATCCCTCACAATCACTTAGGGAAAGCAAAGGTTAGTAGATAACAGCCGCGATTTCGGTAGCGACTTTTCATATATGTAGTCACTTTTCTTCACCATTTACAAATGGAGGTTCAGTCCCGTTAACGGAAGAATACAATCAATAGCTTGGGTTCAATGACAAAGCATGTGCAACACGGAGAATTAGAAACAGGAACAGATGCAATTTGTCAAGCTTCAACTTAACCCAGATTGTTCCTATCCTGGTAGTCGACCTGGCTGTTGGTGGGTTGTAGTTTACTGACTTTCGCCTCCACGGGTAAATACTTGAGAAACCTTCCTTTCTACGGAGATGGCTTGCTAAAAAAGAATGCTTGCGTGGAGTAGGGTCCAGTCCTCCTCGACCACTGTTTAAGCTGTTTGTTAGGAATAAGAGAGGCCCACAAACGCATACCAAATCAAAGAGTTGGAATATCAGGAGGTTGCAATGTGACCTCCAAAACAATATTTGTAGAGGGTCGTCGCTCATTGCGAAAATAAAGAAGCGAGGTTTTCTTGGTGACGCTTCTAAGGCTAGAACCGTGCAGCAAATTCCTGAAATGAAGAGATTGCCTTCCATCTGCCAGTGCATCCCCTGTCTCGCTCTTCTCGTTTGAAGCTCTGTTTTCCGAGGCTCTGAATTTCTTGGGAACTCTAGATTCTTCCTATTTATATTGGCTTTTCTCCTCTCTCTCTATCTGGTGATCCCAAACGTCACACACCCACTGCTGGGTTCGAGCTCTTGATGCTGCAATAGATGATAGGAATTTGAGAATGATGCTGTTCAAAATCTGGCTGAGGATTTTGATAGGTCAAGACCTTGAGTGACGATTACGTGCAAACACCAATTGAGGGACTAAGAGTAGAATCGTTCAGCGGAAGAGGCTATCTGGTGAATCCAGCCACGCATCAAGAAGGTAAAAGCTACTACATGTAGTTTGAATCATATCATGTCTTGCACCCGAACCATTCGTCAAAGTTCTCTGTCCTCCAGTTGAAATATATATGCTACATTGTCGTTCAACGAAGCAAACTGAGCTGAAGACAATCTTACTATCTGGATGCCGATTAAATACTGTCCTCTCAACCACCTTTCAGTAAGAGAAATAAGGCTGTTCGTGGCAAACTCTGCTCAACATTTGTGTCTCTTCATATACGTCCCTCCTCGAAATCACCTCCACCACCACCACCGCCTCCACCCCCGGCTGCTCCACTACCAGCACCTCCGCCCCCGGCCGCTCCACTACCAGCACCACTCCCCCCGGCCGCTCCACTACCAGCACCACCGCCCCCGGCCGCTCCACTACCAGCACCACTCCCCCCGGCCGCTCCACTACCAGCACCACTGCTCCCGGCCGCTCCACTACCAGCACCTCCGCCCCCGGTCGCTCCACTACCAGCACCACTGCTCCCGGCCGCTCCACCCCCAGTTACAGAACCATTGGAGCCGGTTGAACTTCCGCCAGAGGATGCTGTAGATGAGGATCCGCCTGAAGGGCCTCCTGGAGAACCCTGTGATGGAGTACCTGGAGAGTTCACACCCGATGATAGACTATTCAAATCTGACATGCCAGGACCTGAGCTCACACTGCCGCGTGAGGAGGATGAGGATGAACTAAAGGGGTTGGGACCTTGCGACGAAGAAGAGGAACTACCCGCTGCTTGGTTGCCACCCGGTGCAGCTTGATTGCCGCTTGACGAGGAAGATGAACCCCCTGGAGCTGGAGCCGGACCTGGAATGTTGCTTGAGCTCCCTGATGATGAGATCCCAGTATTTCCCGAAGAAGATACACTTGGTACTGAGGTACTGTCGCCGGGAAGGGCGGCCCAGCCGAACGGATTATCCATCTGGGGGACCGGCACAGGCCTAGCAATGAGGCCTGTAGGGAGGAGGAGACCAACGAGAATTAAATGGTAATGCATGTTGAGTGACTAATGGCGAGGTAAGAGGCGTTCCTGCAAAGCCAGTTAGAAAGGAGTTCGTCGATTTCTGAAGAAGTGAACGCAGGGCAGTAAGACGATTGATTTTTGTTCTTGAGGTGCCTTTGATTGATCCGCACAGATGATGCCCGATGGTTGCGGAAAAGGTTCCTATTTTATAGCTATCTTTCCGCTGACGGGGTGATCCAGGTTCTGCCTTCCCTCGACTCAGTATCAACTTATTGTCTCAAGTCGAATGGTGTGAACATAGGATTGCTGCACGATGCGAGATAATATTCGAAAGCTTTCGAAAAAGAGTGCATGTTGCCGAGTTCAAGAGCACCTGGCTGCCCATGGCCCCATAACTTTGCGTCTCGAACCCAGTCGAAAGAGATGCGGAAGTATCAGTGCCTGGTGTTGAAACAATATCGTTTATGGAAAACCCCCATGGCTGAAACGGTGAGAAGTTCTGGCCCCATGCAACACCGTGCTGGGGACAGATCTTTGCGGTTCATGGGATGGCCGATGGGATCTTAGAGAACTTCTGAAGACTATACCAACACGGAAGCAATTCACCCCTTTTTCAAGAATGTGGAGAGGAAAAGATTGGGACCTGTAACAAAACAAGTTCCCGACACGGCACATCTGAGCGGCCCCATATACGGCTTTATAAGCCGGACGGAATGGTATAATTCTATGAATGCTTTGAAATACGAATATATGAATTGGACGGGATGGCATATGTCAGATGAAACAACACATGTGACGTTCCTGCATATTAGACAAGATAGGAAGCATCTGCTGGGAAGGACGAATCAGAACTTTAAACAATCATAAGATGCAAGTAAGCATCGACATGATAGAGCATTATAGAAAGTACATCCGTAGGTAGTTTTAGAGACGAAGCCGCCCTTGGATTGGACTGGAGAAGTATTGACCTTAGTAAGCGGGGTGGTCTGAGAGGATGGCTGGCTAGCTCGCTAAAGTGGCAGCCTCCGGGTGTGATTTCTCACAGCCTTCCGGGTCACTTGCAACTGTACCCAGATCACAATATCCCAGTAGCTCAACAAAGCATAACTCGGTGCATTTTGAATCGCACAAAGAAGACGTTCGTAGAGGTGATTTTATCAGTTGGAGGAACAGTTCAATTAAGACAACAACCACGAAGCCATGGGGTCAATACGGCGAAGCAAGACTAAGCGTAGGACCAGGTACTAGCTCTGCTTGGAGGAGAGGACTATATCATTGCTAACAGACAAAGGGACCTTGACCAGATTCATAACGACCTCCGCTCCCCGAAACACCTTGCCCAGCACAAAACCATCAAGCCAGCCGAGGACCTGCCTGGCCTAGGGCAATTCTACTGTGTGGAGTGCGCCAAGTGGTTCGAGGGCGAGAACAGCTTGGTACAGCATAGGCGGGGAAAGAATCACAAAAGAAGGTTACACCCCCCCCTTTGTTCCGTTTATCAGAGTGTAGCACATTTATAAGCTTTCTAACTCGTCACAGAGTACGCTCTTTACGTGACGAACCATATACGCAGAAGGAAGCCGAAGCTGCCGTGGGCTTGAGGACAGACAATGGCACGAGGGAGACAATAGCAGATGCAGCTTCAGCACAGCAGCCTGCGCCAATGGAGGTCGAGGACGCTATGAACCAGTGATACGTTCTAGAAACGTTCCTATTCCAGGTCTACCCGGCAGCTTCGCAGCGCACATCACAAAGACGACTCTCCAACGCCAGGTTCAGACCCTCAACAATGGCCGTCTCAATCACTGCAGGGACCTCCAAAGGATCTTCACCGCAAAGTTACCGTCGATCTTTATCATTGATCGCGACGACACGGAATCGCTAGGCGAGGTATCAGAGCCCTTGTCAACCGCACAAGAAAGACTACGTTTACCGTTCAGAGTGGAATCCATGATGACGCAGGATCTGTGATGACGGCCGCTGATCAGCACCTCAAAATACCCGAGCGCAAATTTTCTGAAGCAGATTTGGTCTCAAGACTTTGCTACCCGAAGCAGCTGCGTTCCGCGAATCGAGGGACCCGTTGCACCCGAGAAAGGGCCTTCAAATAATTTTAGCCATATCGAAGACTAGATCCTGAAGCTTGAAGACTTTTTTGGCTATGAGATCAGTCTATATCTATTCTGTGTATTTATCCATCTCAAGTTGCCCACAGTCTTCCCCTAACTTCCGAGCAACCCCCCAAAACCAAATCTCCCAAACCTCTCCGCCTTCACCCACACTAATTCCCCCCCACAATCCTCCCCTCAAAATCCTCCCCTTCTGAAGCCTCTACCCCAAAAAGCCCCCAATTCCTCACACACACCGACTCCACTACCTCATCTCTCATCCTCCTCCCCGCTTTCACCAACCTCCCATATCCGTCCTCCCCTCCATCCCTCCCTACATCTTCGTCCATGGCGTTGCCGGCAGGCGTAGATCGTGCTAGCGCTAGACTCTCACCGGGAACATGCGGGATATTGACCGTGATGACGATATCGGTAGATTGCGGCACCAGCCGGATAAGGGCCAACAGGATGGTAGAAGTAGGCTGGGCGGTTGGGCCAGGGGGTGTCGTTGTAGCATGCAGTGTCAGTGCAGGAGTTCCGGAGCTGCACCTCAAAACAGTATCGATTAGCACACACAAACCACCAACCATCCCAAACCCCGCTCAGCCAAAACCTCCAACATGAAAAGCTCACACATACGGAAAATTGCCCAACCGCACCTCCGCACTCTCAAGCACCGTACACTCATCCCCTTCGGCAACAATATCCGCGAGGTGGAACCTTAGGGCTTCGGCGTCGGTGTCTGGGTCCGGGTGCACGCGCTCGGCGAGGTCGAAGAGGAGGGAGGTGAGGCCGGTGGTGGAGAGGTAGGCTTCTTGGTTGTCGGGGACTTGGCGGATTGTGCTGTTGGGGGGGACGGGGGGGTTAGGGGGGGTGTTGGATGTTTGGGGGGATGACGGGAGGTAGAGAAAAAGACGAGGGGAAAAGGAAGGGATGTGGGGTGGGAACGGGGGGGGAGGGGGGGGGAGGGATGACAAGAAATGTGGAAAGACGATTGAGGCAATGAGACACCAACGACAGTATCCTCTTGAAAAAAATCACGAATAAACCCCAGCACAGAAACACCCCCCTCCTCTCTAACCCAAACCCCACTCCCCAAACAGAAATCCCAACCCCCCACCTCCAAAACCCCCCAAAAAAAATCCAACTCACCTAACATCAGCAAACCCCCCCGGAATCCCCGCCGTAATCGCCCCCCCAAAAAGCTCCGTATGCCTAAGACCCGCCGCCGCCATAACTTCCCACTTTTTCTAATCTTCTCTGTTCCCCTCCAAAAAAAAAAAGGGGAATGCAAATTTCGAAATTCAAAGCCAAGAAAACACACACACGAGTCAATCCAGACGTTTCGCCATATGCCGGATTCGGGCGGTTTTTTTTTATATTAAAGATCCTGGAGATTTCTAGGCAGCGCAGGCAGCGGGTTTATGTAGGCATCGGTAGGTGGCAGCGCGAGTGACCAACACACTTACAGTACTGTACGAGCAGCGAATGAAGAGGGATTTTGATAAAAAAAAAAGGGTTCTGGGGTCTTGAGTCGCTAGGTTCTTGTAGAGTTGTTGTTATTGTTTGGGGGTTACTTTGGGGATGTTGTTATTGTTGGGGGGTTACTTTGGGGAGGAGGGACTACGGGGGGGGGTTAGGGTTAGGGTTATTGGACTGGAGTTGGGGCCTGTCATTACATTCTCTCGGGGTATGAGATGATTTAAAAGCGAGAGAATCCTTGGTTCTAGAAGATAATACTTTTGCGACGATTTAATTGTATTTCCTTTTGCGTTTGGACTCTAACACATTTCAGCAACATTCGCGAGTCAACTCAGATTCAAAAAATCCAACTTCCTCGCCACATCGTCCACCACCTCTTCATCTCCTCCTCTCGACCCCTCGTCCTCCTCGGAGTCCTCAATGACCACAGCTTCCGCACTGCTACTTCGCTCTTCGCCCTTCTCAGCTTTCATCTCCCTAAACTTCCTCCCCACCACCGCCATCACCTCCTTCTGACCCAGTCCCTCATTCTCCCTCTTTAACCTAGCAAAGTTGACCTTCATGAATTTCTGGTACTCCGACAAGCCGCCCATCTTGCCGTCATTGGCCGCTCTCGGCGCCGGCTGCACCTGCACCAGCTTATTCTTGCACGAGCCACAGGAATGGCGGGAGGGGTCGATAGACTTTGAATGGCGCTTGAATTCCATGCCGCAAGACGTGCAGGCCCAGATGTATTTGTAGGCGATGGTGTAGCTGTGTTTGATTGTGACATGGATGTTGCGGTGGGAGAACGCGGCGGTGCATTTACGGGCCCTGATGTGGGGAGAGAGAATTAGGCTGGATGGATTGGGGATGGTGGAGGGCTTAGACAATGAGAAAGGGAGATCGAACGGGGGCGGTACCATGCTTTGAATTCTTTGCCATGAGGGTTGTTCTTGACCCCTGAGATCATGAAGTTTGCAAGGTGACAGTACTCGTGAGCGATTACGTTAATGAGACGATCTATGTGTTCAATTAGTAGTTTTTCTTGTCGGCCGGATTAAAACGTGCAAACCTTCATCATCAATAACCTTCTCAGCAAGCTCGATTGATGCATGGTGACGGTAGCTTGTTGTGATCACAGTACCATCTGTGTTCTTCGGCTTGAACGCTTCTCTTCTCCAATTTGCTCTCCCGGCTGTGGAGTTCAGTTTCTTGCTCCAGATGATATGAATGCCTCCGGCGGAAGAGGCCAGTGCGGAGACTTTGCCGTCATTGATAGTCTGATCAAGCTCATTTAGGAATGAAGTAGCGAGCTCGTATTTCTTCTCATTGAACGCTTTCCGTTGCTTTGCTGCTCGTTTGTCTATATTAGGGCCTTTACTAGGACTTCTACGAGGAGATCCGGGAGACGGCGATTCTGCTTCATTATCTTCGCTGACAGAGAATAGCTTACGCCTCCTCGAGGTGTTTGGGGTCTTCTTTGGTGAATATTGGTCATTCCAGTCGTTGATGACTTCTTGACTCCAGAAAGCATCTATACTAGGGCGATGAGGAGATTGGGGAATGCGAATCCCTCTTGATGGAGAACGCAGCCTGGGTTTGGATGGACTTGCGGGAGGCGTAATAGGCCGTGCGCCTTCGAGGATCTTATGAGGTGATCTGGACCTCGGAGGAGAACTTTCTGTTTGTCAGTAGAAGCCAGAAATGGGGGTTTGTTAGTCTACGTACAATTGCAAGACTGCAGGAGCTGCATCACTATTCTGATCTTCAGAAGACCCGGGCTCAGTCATGGTGGACTGGCGTTTTGGTAAAATATCAGGGCAGGCAACAGGAGGCACGGCTTTCGCTGGGGATGTCAAGTCGATAACTTCAGTCAACGGGTTTCGTGCAGACGGGACTGGCAGATAGGGCTTTCCTATCAGTAATTTGAGCTTGCTTGAAGGTCTTTGAGGGTCTTCTTCAGGTTTCTGCAGGGGCATATTTTCTCCATCGCTGGTAGAGTCGTCGATGACAAAGGGGTGAGATTTCCTGGACAAAGGCGTAGACACCTCCCTAGTCTGTGGGACACTTCTTTTGGGTGACCTCGTTGATACCATTTCTGATTCACTAGCAGATTCGTCTACAACAAAGTCTGAAAGATCGTCAAAATAGCTCTCGTCATCTGATCCAGATGCGTTCCCTTGAGGGATAAAGACTCTGTAATTTATAGGTTGCCTCGCCGTCCTTCTCGGACTCGAACGTACCTGTCTGACATCGTTGAGACTGCCAGTACTCGTCTTTAGCCCAGGGTTCTTGGCCTTTACGAGCCGTCCATCGGTAATTGGAAGTATGAGGGAATTGACTTGAGCAGTTCCGAGTGGTCGCTGACGGCGGGACTGCTTTTCGTTGCACGAGACATCGGTGACGGTCTTAGACATATTACCATGATATTCATGAGCAGCAGCGCTCTCCACTATGCGCTTTGAATCATTGTACCCAAGAGGCACTTTGTTCCCATGCTCTTTCGTTAATACCTTTCTAGGTATCTTCGGAATATCTGTCCTAGACCGGCGTAGAATTGTCGAGACGTCTGGGAATTCCTCATCACTGTCGTAAATTGCATTCAACCTAGCCATCTCATGGATCTATGTTCGTATCCCGATCACGTTGCTAGCGCTCCATTGAGACCTGCCTGCCAAAGAAAGGGATGTCGTTGAGTAGAGTGCAAAAGTAAACAAAGAGGCGTTACTAGGGGCAACGCTTACTTCTGCAGAGTTAACTTTTAGAATACGGCAGGTCCTTCATATACAAGTTGCTTTGATAGTGCTTGTATGATTCACGTGCAAGCTTCTCTGGCCCCAATATGCACACAAATGCCAAAACAATGTAGTTTAATTGTACAATACTAACAATCATAACCAACGGCCATCAGAAAGACCACATCCTATGCGTCCATAGTGCACCATCTATGCGAAAAGACAAAGGGCTTTCGAAACAGTACTCCGGCCGCCAGCAACTTGAACTGATCCGAGAACGTTGTAATTTACAGCAAAACCATTCCCGCACCAACCAGCGCAGCTACCGTGACATATACCGCAAGTTGAAGCATACCAAAATCAAACCTGGGGACAGTAACCAAACCCGCTGAACTCTTCGTGCTGCTCGAGGAGCTGCTGGAGCCAGTGCCTGAAGGGCTGGAAGTGACGACGCCAGTGCCTGCCGGACCAGCTTGGCTTACCAACGCTTGACAATTTCCGTTGGATTTGGGGCTCTGCTTTGTAGCGGCACTATTGAAGTCACAGGGATTGGTGTTTGCCTTATTATTCGTGGTTTGGTTGAGGTAGAACTGATTGAAAGCCCAGGAAAGTCGTTCAGTAGAGTTACACATTGAGTATGCCCCATACGCTCCAGTGGTAGCGTTGGCGTTGATGCCCTCGCAGTAATTGCCGTTGTGCGGATCGCAGACATAGGCGAACTGAGTCGTGGAAGTGGTGTTGTCGAGGTTGGATTTGGCAACACAGGTCAGGTTCTGCATCATGCAGCCGCACAGCTGTGTGTTTGGGGTTGGAGGTAGTACGTCGCTCTTAGCCTTCCAAGTGGCATCGACACTCGGGCAAGCTTGAGGGCTATTGGTTGGGGAGTATGACGCCGATTGAACGCCAGTCGGGGTGACCTTGGCTATCTGGCTTGAAAATGCTGTGAAGTCAGGAAGCTTGGTGGCTTTGTTGTCGGTGCCCACGGAGACAAGACCTTCCATCGGTATCAATAAACTCCACAGTATATTCCTGCAGCATACATAGACTCACCAAAATCGTTAGCCTCCTGGAAGTACATGTAAACAATACCACCAGACCACACTTTCGTCATGTTGGATCCGTATAGGGCCTGGACTTCTTCGAATTTCCGCGGTGGCGATGTGTTGCAACCATATTCAGCGAAGAACGCTGGCACATTATAGGAGGCAAATTCCGTTGTTCGGACATCGTACTTTGAGGTCTCGTAGGTGTCGGTACGTTTACACCACGAATAGATGTTGTATCCCCAGAAGTCGATAGCCTGCTCTGGTGGGCCGCAATCAAAGTAGTTTGCAAGCTCGGTTCGCGTTTCATCATCGTTGGTAGCATATCCAACTCCCATAGGTCGGTATTTCTTCTGGACAATATACGCTTTCATATCTCGTACCGCTGCCTTGACGAAAGCACTGGCGACAGTGTTATTTGGGGCATTCGAAACTTCGTTGCCTGCAAAGAAGCCAATGACGTTTGGGTAGTTCGCAAGAGAGTCAACAACTGCACTGTACCGGGAATACAACTCCTCGTTCCACATGGGTGTATCCCGATTTATGGAAGTTGCAGGCTCTCCTAGATCTGAAATAACGTAGATGCCAGCATCTTGGAGCAGCTTCATACATCCCGAGTGATCAAGTGTGGGATTAATGGCGTACACACGGATCGTATTCGTTTGTAGCTGTTGCATAAGTGGGACATCTCGCGCGCAATTCGAAGGATTGGCCAGCGGGTCCTGGTAATTGGTACTACCACTGATCGTTCCGTTGGCAGAGAAATCCTCTATTGCACGTTAGATCTCCGGTCTATCGTGATAGTTTTAGGATACTGACGCTGATATGCCACACCCTTAATGAAGCTATACAGACCGTTTATCAGCGTATGATATAAACACATCTTCGTACTCCCAAACTTACAATTCCGTCCCATTGGTCTTGTAGAAGAACTTGGAACCCTAAAAGTCGAGATAGGTTAGCTAGAAACAGGGTAACATTTATCAACTGAAAAGGCCACGAACCTTGATAACAATGGGATCAAGCTGGGCAACAACAGATGAAGTGAACAGGGCCGCTGCCACGATGGCAGCTGATGTGCACCCGAGGCCCTTCATCTTGATCAAAAAGCTGAAATGGAATATTGGTATGTATTGTAAGAAGCAGCCAGGTTCTGGTGTAACTATGCTGGGTTGCTGAACGCAGAGATGATGGCCCGGCAGGTTAAGGACAGTTCAGGAAGTAAACAGGAAGTCGCGGTCCAGGATAAAGGGAGTCAGGAGACCAAGCAGGTAACAAAGCGACCTTCTTGAACGAATGTGAACGATCAATACTGATCCCAGTTATGAGAGAAGACAATCAACGAAGGCAAGAATGTTTGGGCGTTGACACGGTGTTGGCTCCTTGAAGTTGTTACTGTGTGTACGGACTCTACCTGGCATTACCCGATGCCGCGCAATCAAAAAAACCGGGATCACGTGATGTGCCGCAGCCGGCAGAGTAATCCTCTACTGTTTCATAACTGGCATCACCTCACTGTTCCTTCCATAAAGTAAGGTGAGGTCCTCACTCGTACACTGGTCGATTTCACACTCAGGAAAATACCACCAGCTGCCACCACATAGTAACGCAGTCGCAAACCGAACCCGGCAATTGCAACTCCGACGGCGGTCTTTACACGGTCGTGATATTCACTCCAGGGATTAATTACCATCCTTATTCCTATCCTTCCAAGATTTCGCAGAATTGGCGGAACCAACGGCGAGTTAATATAATAAAATACCTGTTGAGATTACAGTGGAAGTATTCCGTACGGAAGTACGGAATACGGAATACTGTAAATTTATCGGGGGCTACAGCGGCAGAACCGCCGGCCTGTCCCCCTTTTCCCCCCTAAACGACTATCTCGAAGATCCATGCCGGTTCAGGCATATCCTTATGCTTAGTGCTCCAGACCAAACCGTTCGCGGCCATCTCGCCACTAGGTAAGCTCGCTGCAGCTATTTTTGGCTTGCAAAGCTGCGATGATGCTATGATAAAACTCATGATTGGTGTAGGCATTCGATGAAATAATGGTGATATTCCAATGCGAATAGTAGTACATCAGGTCTAGAAGATCGTCAAAGAATATAAAAAAATAGACTCGCAGATGGCAGGGTTTTAATAGCAACACGGCGTCTCGAAGCTCCCAAGCAAAGCCGTTGGTATTATTATTATTATCATTGCGGTTGGAGGATGCGGTCATGGTCGTTGTATGTCCTTTACCCACAACCGCCACCCGTCAAGCCCTTTCTGTCTTCTCCGGATGTCTAGGAGATTAAGTGCTTGGCGTAGGAAGGAGTTGCGTACATGATTTATCATACCTGGGATACTGGGATATTCTTTACCCAGCAATACAGTGATTCCTCAACTTTCTATACTTGCCAGTTCTGCCAGAGCATATCCGTAGAGCTGGATGTTTAGTGTACGGCCTTTTGATTCGGAGACATGAACAACAACCAGCGGTTACCCTAATCCCCTGCGAAAAGGGTCTTGAATTTATGGTACGGAGCTAGTCCGTGTCAGTATTAAATACCAACAGTGGATCTCGTAAGCCGTAACCCAGTCAATTACACCAGGGGAAGTGACTTACTTGATTCTCCTATTTTTCCTTCCCATCGAGGTAATACTCTCAGCGTTTCACGTCTTTCGTTACTTTGATCCTCAACCCATCAGTCTGGTCGTTGGCGACATCTCGCTCTCGCTTCAGGTGTCACTGAGTACGAGAAACGGTGCAGTACTAATTGCAGTGGATATTACAGCCGGTCGTAACAGCAACTGCGCGCTTTCCTCTTTCACTCTCGTTGCAAGTCAGAATCAACAATCACAACCCTTCATCTACGGCCACGGAAATAGGGAGCCGATCAAACCGATATAATCTCGTCGGGAATCTTTGGAGGTTATCAACGGCTATACATCGAGTTTCTTTCTTTCACCAGATCAACTAGTTTTCACGCGACGGCTTCCAGTTCACGACACCGAACCGCCTGGCTTGGCACTTCTTCACAATAGTAGAACTGGCAATCCTGTCAATGGAAAACATTTGATGTAAGTTCATTCTGATGCTTTTGAGAGACTGTATTTTGTTGGCTTCACACTTTGCACAGCCCTCTTGTTACGCACGCCGCAACAACACAATTCCCCTCGTCTCTCTCTTTGACTGACAATGAGCAGCAGCACGAAAGTTTCACCTATTCCTAATCATGTCCGGCCATCCACAAGGTCAGTACGACGATGGCTATGGCCATCAACCCCAGGCGACAGATTCGTACTATCAAGACGAACACGACCAAGGCTACTATGATCAGCACCAAGACTATCACGGTGGTCAACAGCAAGAATACCAACAGCAACATGGAGGTGCCGGTTATTACGACGAGGCGTAAGTTTATGTATGAAATTATCTTTTACTCCGCTCACGTTCAGTAGTGGCTATTACAATGCCGACGCGCATGATCCGCATCAGCAAGATGGAGGATACTATGAGGGCCATCAAGGCTATCAAGATGAGTATTACAATGATCAATATTACGACCAAGGTACACCGGCTGCTGGTCAGCAACCTCAACACGGGCAAGCAAACTATGGGTTCGTACAATGAGAAGAATGAACGGCTTCCAGTAACATTAACATCTATTAGGGCCAAACCTAGACGTCGCGGTCACGACTCAGAGGAGGATTCCGAGACGTTTAGCGATTTCACCATGAGATCGGATATGGCTAGGGCCGCTGAAATGGACTACTACGGCCGGGGCGATGAGCGCTACAACAGCTACAACGAAGGCCAACCTGGTGGTCGTGGGTACCGGCCACCATCGTCCCAAATCTCTTATGGAGCAAACCGATCCTCTGGTGCATCGACACCTGTGTATGGCATGGATTACGGAAACGTGCTTCCAGCTGGGCAACGATCCCGAGAACCTTATCCTGCATGGACTTCTGATGCTCAAATTCCCCTTTCAAAAGAGGAAGTCGAAGACATCTTCATGGATCTAACGGCCAAATTCGGTTTCCAGAGAGACAGCATGAGGAACATGTATGATCACTTCATGACCCTGCTAGATTCTCGGGCATCTCGTATGACCCCCAACCAAGCTTTGCTATCACTTCATGCCGATTACATCGGAGGCGACAACGCCAATTACAGGCGTTGGTACTTCGCAGCACACCTTGACCTCGATGACGCTGTCGGATTTGCCAACATGAAACTTGGAAAAGCGAATCGTAGGACTAGAAAAGCGCGTAAAGCTGCCAAGAAGAATCAACAGGATCCCCAAAACGAAGAACAAACCCTTGAGAATCTAGAAGGCGACAATAGTTTGGAGGCTGCAGAGTATCGATGGAAAACTCGCATGAATCGTATGCCTCAGCATGACCGCGTCCGACAAATCGCTTTGTACTTGCTCTGCTGGGGAGAAGCCAACCAGGTGCGTTTTATGCCTGAGTGTATGTGCTTCATCTTCAAGTGCGCTCTCGACTACCTGATGTCCCCCAATTGTCAGAATCGGGTCGAGCCAGTCGAAGAGTTGACCTATCTCAACAACGTGATAACTCCTCTGTATCAATATTGCAGAGACCAGGGTTACGAGATTGAAGATGGCAAGTATGTTCGCAGGGAGAGAGACCATAATCAAATCATTGGCTACGACGACATCAACCAGCTGTTTTGGTACCCTGAGGGCATTGAAAGGATCGTCTTCGAAGACAAGTCGAGAATGGTCGATGTACCAACGTCGGAGCGCTACCTAAAGCTAAAAGAAGTGAACTGGAAGAAGGTCTTCTTCAAGACATACAAAGAAACTCGATCATGGGGCCACATGCTCGTCAATTTCAACCGTATCTGGGTCATTCACGTCACAACCTTTTGGTTCTACACAGCCTACAACGCGATCACTTTCTACACTCCTCACTATCAGCAGCAACTAGGCACGAAGCCAACAGCGGCAGCTCAGTTCTCTGCGATTGCCCTGGGTGGTACTCTCGCCTCTTTGATCATGATTGCGGCAACCTGTGCGGAGTGGACTTACGTACCGCGCCGATGGGCTGGGGCTCAGCACTTGACCAGGCGCCTGCTGTTCCTCATCGGTATTTTCCTGATCAATCTTGCACCCAGTGTATACATTTTCGGATTCGCCAATAACAAGACTATCTACAACGCAAAGATCGCCAAAACCCTCGGCATAGTACAGTTCCTGGTCGCCCTTGCAACGTTTTTCTTCTTCTCTATCATGCCCATTGGTGCTCTCTTCGGCAGCTACCTCACCAAGAAAAACACGCGGCAATACGTGGCCAGCCAAACTTTCACCGCGAGTTGGCCACGTCTACTTGGTAACGATATGTGGATGTCCTACGGACTGTGGGTCTTGGTGTTCGGGGCAAAGCTCGCGGAATCTTGGTTTGCCTTGGCTTTGTCTTTCCGTGATTCTATCAAGATTCTGTCGGAAATGAAGATTAGCAGGTGCGCTGGCGATGCGATCATCAAGGACATTCTCTGCAAACACCAACCGAGAATCCTCCTCGGCTTGATGTTCGTCGTTGATCTTTGCTTGTTCTTCCTTGATACGTATTTGTGGTACGTTATCTGGAACACCACCTTCTCAGTCGCCCGCTCTTTCTACCTCGGTGTCTCCATCTGGACCCCGTGGAGAAACATCTTCTCCCGATTGCCAAAGCGCATCTACTCAAAGGTCCTGGCTACCACGGATATGGAGATCAAGTACAAACCAAAGGTGCTTATCTCCCAGATCTGGAATGCCATTGTCATATCTATGTACCGAGAGCATCTACTGGCCATTGACCATGTACAAAAGCTGCTCTACCATCAAGTCCCATCGGAACAAGAAGGGAAGCGGACGCTGCGCGCACCGACGTTCTTCGTTTCTCAAGAAGATCACTCATTCAAGACCGAGTTTTTCCCAACACAAAGCGAGGCAGAACGCCGAATATCATTCTTTGCTCAGTCCTTGTCAACACCTATTCCCGAGCCTCTACCGGTTGACAACATGCCAACCTTTACGGTGTTGATACCACACTACGGGGAGAAGATACTGCTTTCTCTTCGTGAAATCATTCGTGAAGATGAGCCATATTCGCGAGTAACGCTTCTGGAGTACCTCAAACAGTTGCACCCCCACGAGTGGGATTGCTTCGTCAAGGACACCAAAATCCTCGCCGATGAAACTTCTCAGTTTAACGGTGACTACGAAAAAACCGAGAAAGATACTGCGAAGAGCAAGATAGATGACCTTCCTTTCTACTGCATTGGTTTCAAATCTGCTGCCCCTGAATACACATTGCGAACACGGATATGGGCTTCCCTTCGATCTCAAACGCTGTACAGAACAATTTCTGGATTTATGAACTACAGTCGTGCGATAAAGCTTCTGTACCGTGTCGAGAATCCAGAAGTTGTCCAAATGTTTGGCGGTAACTCTGACAAGCTTGAACGTGAGCTTGAGCGTATGGCTCGGCGCAAATTCAAGATCATAGTATCGATGCAGCGTTATGCCAAGTTCAATAAAGAGGAGCGAGAGAATACCGAATTCCTTTTAAGAGCATATCCAGATCTGCAAATCGCATATCTTGACGAAGAGCCTCCAGCGACTGAAGGCGACGAGCCTCGACTGTACTCTGCTCTTATAGATGGTCACTCTGAACTTATGGACAACGGTATGCGTCGGCCTAAATTCCGCATTCAGTTGTCTGGCAATCCCATACTAGGTGATGGCAAATCAGATAACCAGAACCACTCGCTTATCTTCTACCGCGGCGAGTACATCCAACTTATTGACGCTAACCAGGACAATTATCTCGAGGAATGCCTGAAGATTCGAAGTGTTCTCGCCGAATTCGAGGAGATGACAACTGATAACGTCTCTCCCTATGCTCCTGGGCTTGCTCCTACTAAGACTAATCCTGTAGCTATCCTCGGTGCTCGTGAATACATTTTCTCGGAAAATATAGGTATTCTTGGTGACGCTGCCGCCGGAAAAGAACAAACATTCGGTACCCTGTTTGCCCGTACTCTTGCGCAAATCGGAGGCAAGTTGCATTATGGTCACCCAGATTTCCTTAACGGTATTTTCATGACAACTCGTGGTGGTGTGTCCAAAGCGCAGAAAGGATTGCACTTAAACGAAGATATCTATGCTGGTATGAACGCTTTGCTTCGTGGCGGACGGATAAAACATTGCGAGTACTATCAATGCGGGAAAGGCCGTGATCTCGGGTTTGGGTCTATACTAAACTTTACGACAAAGATTGGCACAGGAATGGGAGAGCAGATGCTTTCACGGGAGTACTACTACCTCGGCACTCAATTACCCCTGGACCGCTTCTTGTCCTTCTACTACGCCCACCCTGGCTTCCACATTAACAACTTGTTCATCATCATGTCGGTCCAGATTTTTATGCTTTGTATGATTAACCTTGGCGCACTACGACATGAGACCATCATCTGCACTTACGATCCGAACAAGCCTCCGACAGACCCGCTACGACCCACAGGATGTGCGAATCTTACTCCAGTGATGGACTGGGTGTATCGATGTGTTGTGTCTATCTTCATCGTCCTGATCATCTCTTTCCTTCCCCTCTTGGTCCAAGAACTCACAGAGCGAGGCTTTTGGCGTGCCATCACCCGTCTGGGTAAGCATTTCGCCTCGCTGTTGCCTGTATTCGAAGTGTTTGTCTGCCAGATCTACGCCAATTCCCTCAGCCAAGATCTATCATATGGTGGTGCTCGCTACATCGGTACCGGTCGTGGATTTGCAACCGCGCGGATTCCTTTCGGTGTTTTGTACTCAAGATTTGCGGGGCCATCAATCTATCTAGGTTCGCGCCTGATGATGATGTTGCTCTTCTCGACCCTGACTATTTGGGGGGTGTGGCAAGTGTACTTCTGGGTATCCTTGCTCGCATTCTGCGTATCGCCTTTCATATTCAACCCTCACCAATTTTCGTGGAACGACTTCTTTATTGACTACCGTGATTTCCTAAGATGGCTCTCCCGTGGCAACTCAAGATCTCACGCCTCTTCGTGGATTGCTTTCTGCCGCCTGTCGCGAACACGCATTACTGGTTACAAGCGGAAGAATCTTGGCGATCCGTCATCGAAAATGTCCGGGGATGTCCCTCGTGCACATTTCTCCAATATCTTCTTCAGCGAAATCATTGCACCCCTACTGCTTGTCGCGGCCACCCTCATACCCTACCTCTTCATCAACTCTCAGACTGGCGTCCAAAACAACCCGAAACCCACCAATTCTCTAATCCGAGTCGCGGCAGTTGCATTCGCACCAGTTGCAATCAACGCCGGAGTTCTGGCGGGCCTGTTTGGAATGGCATGTTGTATGGGTCCTCTTCTAAGCATGTGTTGCAAGAAGTTTGGATCAGTCTTGGCCGCAATTGCCCACGGAGTAGCTGTTTTCATGCTACTAGCTTTCTTCGAGGTTATGTTCTTCCTCGAGGGATGGGTCTTCTCGCGGGCTCTTCTGGGCATGATTGCCGTCGTTGCGCTGCAACGATTCATCTATAAGCTCATCATCGCCCTCGCTCTTACACGTGAGTTCAAGGGAGACTCTTCAAACATTGCATGGTGGAGTGGGAAGTGGTACTCTATGGGATGGCAAGGCTTCTCGCAGCCTGGGAGAGAGTTCCTCTGCAAGATTACTGAACTTGGCATGTTCGCCGCGGACTTTATTCTTGGCCACGTTATACTCTTCATCATGCTTCCGGTGATCGCCATCCCATACATCGACAAGCTCCACTCCGTGATGCTATTCTGGCTCCGACCAAGGTATGATACAAGTCAAATTTCCTGCTCATTCGCTTTTCGCTGACTGTACTCTAGCCGTCAAATCAGACCTCCTATATACTCGTTGAAGCAATCTAAGCTTCGAAAGCGCAGAGTCATCCGCTTCGCTATTCTCTACTTCCTAGCCCTCATCATCTTTGTTGCCCTCATTGCTGGACCAGCGGTCATTGGCAAGTTGAAAATCAAACTACCGTCGATTCCCATGCAACTCATGCAGCCTACGGGCCAAAACAACAACGATACCACAACAGGCTACACTGGATCCGCCCTGATCAGTCTCCCGGGCATGACGGGAGGAGCTGCGGCTACCTCAGGTGGATCTTCAGCAGCGGCAACGTCGTCGGCATCGAGTACCGCTTAGACTGTTGACATTTCCTGCTAGATTCTAATATAGAGGAAGTGAGGAGGTGCAACACGCATTGTACAAACCCTCAGCCGCGAGATTGAGGACCTCGACTTCCCACCCGGCAAAACTCCAATGTTCTTTCCTTTCGTGGTGAGGGATTCACGGCGTCTAGGAACATAGACAGACTGTTGCATCATTCGTTCATCGTGCTGCGTATACAAGACGCAACTGTAACTTTCCAGAGCGACACGGTGCGAATCTTGAATCTTGGCTTGTTTGGTGGGAGACGAGGAAGCGTTTCAGCATTAATGGATGATACTTTTTAGCATGTCGCATATTGGAAGTAGTCTGGGGTTTTTTGTGGTTTTATTGTGGTCTGATGAATACGAAAGCCATAGAGCAATTAGAAGAATGTACTCGCTTCAGCAATCGCTGGGTTATTATTCGGGTTCACCAATATTTGATCGTTGTTATGTGCTTTTGGCTAAGTGCTTGGTTCATTATTGACTGATTCTTTTAACCCTGGGCCTCAAATAGTAAGGTCGCTGATTCTTCTGAAACCGAATTTGATCCTCTGTTGCGACGAGTTCACCACTTCCGACCTGCTCGAAAAGAAAGTCTGTACCACCGAAACGCCCTTCTCAAGTTGATCTGCTTGCAGACCTTCCCAATCAATCATGGAAGATTACAATTTGTATAGGATTGTGCAGAAGTCAAGAACAATTGATCGCTAAATGGCTCCCAAGCTTAGGGCCGCACTGATAGTTCACGGTATCATCAGACCGGATTCCATAGAAGAAACCATCGCTGATAGTACGTTTGGGCCCTCAATCAGTCGGGACCATCTCGAGGTCCACAACGCGACGCTCTGCCACTGATCTTTGAGTTTTGCCGACATCAATTCAGGGATTACAGGAACCGGTGTCCCCTGGTGCAGGATACTTTTGTGGTCCATGAACAACAGTAACGGTAATCAGCGAGGGATTGATTGACTCATGTAACTTTTAGGGAATTTCAGATGCAACAGCAGCTGATAGTGGCTTTATGAGGAACTATTTAAAGCCCATAGTCTAAACCACGCGTCTTGATCGCAGTGGGCCATGTCCATCCGTGGACCCCACGCCCAGGTCGCCATCCTTGATAAGGAAGCTGTAAGAAAGCCATCCAAACCCCGTCCCTCGGTATATCTGCGAAATAGAGAGAGGGGCTATATTATTTTCGGGAGCAGGGCTTGCTCGCTCTACGGTGACAAAACAGTTTCCTAAGGATACCTTACATATGTTACCAAAAAGGTACTAGAATATTGACTTTTGCACTCTTGACGTCTTGCCTCCCTGAGTAGACCATGATGGTCTACTATCTGAAAAAAAGGCAAGATGTCGAACCTTGGCCACTGCTTGAAGACTTTCATGCTCGTTAAGATGATTTTCAAAATGAAAGTCGCTTATACATAGATTTTGGGCTGGCTGCCCTTCGCATTAGGGAGGTCCGGCTGAGAAGACATCCATATCACATTACAAGGACATGTTCTAATGAAGTAGGTTGAAAAGTTGAAGAGGGCGCGCCGCATGCTTCTATCATATGGAAAACAGTACCGAGCCTTTTCTCAGACAGAACTCGATCTTTTTAAACAGGTCCTGACGGCACAAGGAAAGCATCCTGCCCTGTAGGGACCGTACTTTGACGACCCCTTCAGAGCTCTTCATGTACGCCCTATCCGATTTCTCAACGGAAACGCACGCCCAGACGACACGGCTGATGGTGACAAGCCTTGTAGTTTTGCAAAGTCAAACTCGTCCTTGATTAAGGTATAAACGCTGTAAGAAACCAGAAGAATTTGATGCTGATTTTGAGTGGTCAGATGTGCTGCGATAGACCTTGAGCGTACTGATGCATACGTGTTCATGATGGAGTGTTTCGACTTGTAAACGTAAAAGATGTACGATGCTTGATATGATGAACTTTCTACATCCGCGTTCTGTCATAAAGCGCAAGCTATCGATATGGACCAATCAGAAACACAAGTGGCAGAAATTGCTGCTTAGTCAGGATATCCAGCTGGAAGTTGGAGCTTTGCCTTAACGGGGTTAGTGTGACACGTCTGAGAACCTTGAGGCAATTGGAGCTCCGCGAAGTCCCGACTTTCAATGGCGCAATGGATCTGCAAGACGCTCAAAGCTGGCTCGTAGACGTCTTGAATGAGGTATCCGTCCAATTTCAAAAGGTCCCTGGTTCAGCAATTCTCCTAAGATATATCAAGTCAAGCTACCAGAACGATCCGGTGCGCTCTGCGGTCGAGCTCTTTCTCTTCCTCTTCGCCGTTAGGTACCTACTTGCACCCAAGTACTCGACGCAGAAGAAGAGCTACGTAACATTGTCGGAAGAGGCTTGTGAACCACTCCTGTCGCTATTGCGACCTTCTGACTTTGAACTAGGAGGTCGACGAGCTGGTGGAAGACTGGACTCCTGATCCCCTAGTTGCGTCTCAAACTACGTTCGAGGAAGCCGAGAATGAGAAACGGCCAGTCATCATTGGGTAAGTATTAGCTATTCCATCAGAGGTATATGACTACTAGAATACTGATCGCGCTCCAGGCCTACCGGGCCCAAGTCGAAGCTATCGAACGGGCGAACGGTGACAAACCTTGCGTCATATAACTTCTACAATCTTGTCGCAAACGAAGCCCTCAAAGAGAAAGCCATCCAGACCCTAAGAACATATGGTGTAGGCCCATGTGGTCCTCCAGGCTTCTATGGGACGCAGGATGTACATATGAAGACAGAGGCCGATATAGCTACGCACCTCGGGACTCCTGCTTGCATCGTATACGCGCAAGCATTTTCTACAATACCGAGTGTCATACCCGCATTCTCTAAGAGAGGGGACATCATTGTCGCTGATGAGGCGGTCAATTATGCGATCCGGAAGGGCATTCAAATATCCCGGAGCACTGTCCGGTGGTACAAACACAATGATATGGAGGACATGCAGAGAGTGCTGCAGAGGGTGACGAAAGAGCAGGCAAAGAAGCCGTTGACCAGAAGGTTCATTGTGACCGAAGCGTTGTTCGAGAACGTGGGGGACATGGTGGATTTGCCGAAACTCGTACGTTTCATCTGACTACTGCTTTCCTGAAACTCATGACTAGGAACAGATCGAACTCAAGCTCCGTTACAAGTTCCGACTCATCCTCGACGAGACCTGGTCCTATGGGGTTCTGGGACGAACCGGTAGGGGGATCACCGAGCACCAGAACGTGGACGCTACTGGTGTTGACATGATCATTGGCTCACTAGCGGGGCCTCTATGTGCTGGCGGTGGTTTCTGCGCCGGTTCCGAAGAGATCTGTGAGCACCAACGCATATCGGCTGCGTCTTATACCTTCTCCGCCGCTCTACCTGCAATGCTGGCCACGACAGCCAGTGAGGCGCTGCTCATGTTGCAGAATTACCCCGAGATACTGTCCCAGGCACGGGAAAACATCAAGACTATGTGGGCGCAACTGGATCCGAGGAGCGATTGGGTGCACTGTACCAGCGCCATTGAGAATCCCATCATGCTTCTTGCCCTGAAGCCGGATGTGATTGCGAACAAGAAGTTAAGCACAGGCGATCAAGAGCAGCTGTTGCAGGATGTCGTTGACGAGGTGAGTTGATGACATGGCACGATATCAAACACGAAGACCGTCAGCTGACGCGGACTTTTAGACGTTGGTAAACGGGGTGTTGATCACAAGGTTGAAGAGTATGCCTCGTGCCATCAACGCAACGACGAAGGATATTGGTTGGGAACTACAACCAGCACTCAAAGTTTGTATTACTACCGGGCTGACGAAAAAAGAGATGGAGAGGGCTGGGATTACAATTAGGCATGCGATCACCAAGATAGTTAATAGGCGGAAATGAAGGCTCCTGGACAATATTGTAATATCTTAATATGGAGCATATCTCTCCGGTAGCGATCGCCCAACCGTAAGGCCATTGCGTCTCCCGAGCGCGATTCGAGGCTTGGGTTCCATTTATATATCACACCCGTCCGTCCACTGAACGATTCCCCGGTAGAATCCTATCTCTCGAGGAAATGCCCAAAACAGTTCCAATCACACAGACTTCTCCCTCCTTCCTTCCGGAAGCGCAGGCAGTGCAGCTATTACGAATGATCCACCACGATAAGGTATGTAGCTGTCTGGTCCTGTGGCATAGCTTTAGGAACGTGCATATGTCTGTCTGCTTTAGGGATGGTAGTTTCGCTGTTTCCACCAGAATCCTTCTGGAACCCGGTACTCGGTATACATTTGGTATTCATGCTGGGTGTGCGGGCGTTGGACTCCTCGTTATGGGTTGCGATCTAGTGATACAGACTCTAGATCAAGCCCTATATTCAGGTACAGGTACAGGTAAGGTACACAATGGGCACTGACAGAACTGTGCCATGCGGGGCGGGAAAGGGAAAGGGAAAGTGCAGCCAATCAGAGGCGGAGGCATGGGAGGGGTACTGCGAGTCTGACGATAAGCGCCCGTTTGTTATAATAGGATTGCCCGAGAGGACGACCCCATGTTGAGCCCCAACTCCCTCTCCCGTAAATCCGTCCTGATTTCTCGAATCTGAACGACAAGCACCTCTCGCGTCAGGATTGGATGATTGGATTAATCCCACGCCGTCCATGGCTGCGAAGTCGAGGCCGTGGATCGCCGCGTTCGTGTCAGGATGCGAATGCCCCAATGCCATCGTGCATCAGGAAACCTGGACTCTTGTTTGCGCCTTCTTTGTGATGCAGATTGACTTCGACTTGATGTTTCCTTCATTTCCGTCTTCTTCAAGGGCTTGCCAAGGTACCTGGTCGGCCCGGCCAGGAAGGTGAATGGGCATTAGACGTTCTATCCTTCCTGCATCGTGGGGTATGAGATTCAGAATTAGGTACGGAGTACTTAGGGCTTCACTGCTCTTGCCGCCTTTCGGTGAAACATTTCACCCGCCCTCCCCCCCCCCACACCACTCTATCCATTCACTATCTTAAGGTACCTACCTTACCTTACCTTAACACATCTGACATCTACTTCTTCTTTTCTTTTCTTCTTCCTTTGATTGCCTTCACCACCTTCACCACCTTTACCTTCATCATACGAGAAACACTGTTGCAAGCGTCAGGGACGCATTGATCTTCTACATTCCTTTGGAAACACAACACGAGAACATCGACTGTTTCTCACCAACGATCCTTTCAGACCACGCCTCCTCAAGTGCCGCAGCCGTAACTACGCATTAATCCTCTACTCAGTGGCCAGATTCACTCTCATTCCGTTGTCATTGTACCATACGTGTGACGGAAAGAATTTAATTGCAGCTTCCATTGTTGGTTACAACAAAGACACGTGCGTGTTCATTATTTACATATCCCTTGACCCTAAACCTCCAACCCCTTGCTTCTCGATCTCAACATTGCTCTAACACCGCTGAGCGGTAACAGTTCACACCTTGACCGTATCGAGTACACAACCTTTCCAACAGCCACAGTTATCTTTGCAAGATGAAGACTGGATTCTTCTGTATCGCTGCTCTATCCGTGGTCCAGCTTGCTGTATCGCAGCCTCATCGTAAGAAATCTATTGGCTTGCTTCGTGTTGACATGGTTTGACAGTAAAGATAGGTCAGCAGCAACACAAACACGGGAAACGCCAAGACGTCGTTACGGATGTTGTCACAAACGTGGCTTATGTTACTATGGACACCGAGGACATTGTCGTCTACGTGGACCAAAAAGGCAAACCTATCTCTACCTTGACTAAGTACAGCAACCACCATGGACCTACTACGACCCCATCTCCGTCTCCGCTAAGCGCGCCAGCGTCAACTCAAAAAGCGGTTTCAAACCCACCGCCAGCTTCTAAAGTTGCTGTAAGCAGTCCGCTACCGCCACCTCCTCCGTCGTCGGCTCCTGCATCGCCACCATCGTCACAAGCTGCGCCGCCGCCAGCTCCATCATACTCTGCTCCTCTACCCCCGCCCCCTCCCCCAACATCTTCCCGACCAGCACCACCGAATCCGGCCCCTTCATCAACTAGTTCATCGGCCCCTGTCCATTCAAGCTCGCCCCCTAGTGGTCCGAGTGGTGGCGGACCTGGTTTCAGCTCTGGAGTTTCTTACTCACCGTATAATGGCGACCAAACCTGTAAGTCAACATCACAAGTAGCAGCCGATCTCCAGGGTGTCAGCGGCTACGATGTAATCCGCCTATATGGCACGGACTGCAACCAAGTCGCGAACGCAATCGCTGCAACAAAGGGGAAAAACGTCAAGCTCTTCCTCGGCATATTTGATCTCGGCAGCATCGCAGATGAATGCAAAACAATTACCAGCGCCGTCAACGGTGATTGGAGCCTTGTCAATACAGTCAGCGTCGGCAACGAATTGGTCAACAACGGTGGAGCCTCAGTCGGTCAGGTCACTGCAGCTATCGGCCAAGTTAAATCTACACTCAAAGCCGCGGGCTACAATGGTCCTGTGGTCACAGTGGACACCATGATCGCCATGAAAGCCCACCCCGAGCTCTGCCAAGCCTCCGACTTTTGCGCCATCAACTGCCACGCCTTCTTCGACGGCAACGTACTTCCCCAGAATGCCGGCGACTTTGTACAAGGCTGGGCCAAACAGGTCTCTCAGGCTGCGGGCGGGAAAAACGTGGTGATCACCGAGACAGGATGGCCCACACAAGGAAATACTAACAACAAGGCTGTGCCGTCAAAGGAGAATCAGCAGAAGGCTCTTGATTCGATCAAGACCAGCTTTTCGAGCAACGCGATCTTGTATAACATGTTCAATGATGCGTGGAAGAAGGATAGTGCCACTACGTTTGGGGCGGAGAAGTTTTGGGGGATTCATGGGGACGCGCCTGCTTAGGCCGGGCGTGGATCGCGTCTTTTCCTTTTTCTTCTCTACCTCGTTCCCTTTGTTGAACAAAGGGCCATGCGAGTGTATTGGTACTAAAGCATGCACATACACGTGGGGACTTGTCCAATAATGATTGCCTTGGAGGTAATCTTTACATCTTTTTGATGATGATTGCTCAGTGGTAATCTGGATACAACCGATCGTTTCTTCGAATCATTCGGCGGGGGTGTAGCGTTGGTCTTTTTTTTTCGCAATGGGGATTTTTCGATTCTTTCGATTCGATGTACATACGATAGGGCGCTAGCATCATTTATTCCTCTTGAATCTGCCACGGGTGTTTTGGTGTCTTGAGTGGGCCAAGTGTGGGAAAGCCATCGTTGTTTGCTCGAAGACTTCGCGGGTTCGTAGGGCTTTGACAAACGTTTGGCTCGTTTGCGTGTCCCTTTCCTCCCTGTCCTGACTGACTGACCTCCCACATGAGCCAGCTCTATACATACCTATGTATCTGTGACTGACTGAGTACCCTTTCTGGGTCTTGGGTTGAAGAGCAATCTCATGCTACAGTACGGAATATCCCCTTTTGTATCTCTTTTGAGATGAATGGATGAGGGAGGGGGGA
>JAABUU010002075.1_pt1 | contig 29975 bp, 31 predicted proteins | sample 5559301 | NCBI WGS metagenome assembly JAABUU01 (sample SAMN10711884, study PRJNA513360) | rock metagenome | isolation source: Antarctica rocks | place: Antarctica: Victoria Land, Richard Nunatak white
CGGTCCGGTCGCGTCGAACTCGACCGCGTTTCGGGTCGTCGACAGGGTCGCGTCAACACCGGGGCTGTTAGACGCTGTTCGTGCGGCGCACGCGCGAGCGAGGGCACGGTTCTGGGAGCTTGATGGCGCGCCGGAGCGGTTGACGATCGACGTCGACGCGACGTTGATCACGGCGCATTCGGAGAAGGAGAAGGCGGTCCGTCGCGTGCGTCTGGTCGGCGCCCAGGCGCAGCTGTTCCCGAACTGGCGCCACTACGCCGCGCTGACTAACCGCACCGAGATCCTCGCGGTCGTCGAGGCCTCACACCGCGACCACGCGAACATCGAGCTTGAGATCCGCGATCTCGTCGACCAAGCGCTCGCGCACGCCCCCTCGGGCCAGTTCAACGCCAACGCCGCTTGGACCGTGATCGCCGCGATCGCGCACAACCTCCTGCGCTGGATCGAGCTGCTCAGACTGCCTGACACGACACCCCGCCGCGCTCACACCCACCGCAGACGACTACTTCAGATGCCCGGCCGCCTGACCTGCCACGCCCGCCAGATCACGCTGCACCTCCCCGCCCGCTGGCCCTGGAAAGCCGACTGGCTCGCCGCGCTGACACGCATCCGCGGGCTTGCCGCGCTCACCTGACCATCCCGCCGGCCGCCGAGCCCGGCCAGACCCGAGGTAGCCAGCGACCAGCACGCCCGGACCACCCTCGGTCGCTCACCGCCGGCCGGAACACGCCTCCTGACAGTCGACATCACCCAACCGAGCGCAACACACAACCCCACCAACCGCTCCACACCCCTACCAACCCCGCCGACGCCGCGATCAGCCCAAACTCGGGCTGGCCCCACCCGCCGCGGTGGATCGAGGCTTAGCGTTGTCACACCCAGACTTCTGGTCCGAACCCACTGCAGCGACGCTCGATTCGACCGGTCGAGACTTTCCCTGCGACGGCGAGCGGGAGTGAGCTGAGCGCCCGCGGATGCTCCTCTCGCTCGCCCAGGGCGTCGACCTTCAGTCCCCGAAGTCAAGCAGCACACAGGCCGACGAGCGGCGTCGCTAGACCAGCTGGACGTTGACGGCCTTGGGGCCCTTGTCGCCAGCCTCAGTCTCGTAGGAAACCTTCGCGCCCTCGGCGAGTGAGCGGTAGCCCCCGCCGACGATCGCTGTGTGGTGGACGAACAGGTCCTTGGACTGATCGTCGGGAGTGATGAACCCGAAGCCCTTCTCGTCGCTAAACCACTTCACAGTTCCAGTAGCCATTGTGTTTGCTCCCACGTCGTTGCGTGCTGCGAACGCCGAGACTACTCAAAGCAAACGCTATGACCGCTGGCGCTGCAAGCGTCGGGCAACGCTGCCCGACCCGACCCAATGACCATACCGGTTCACAAACGCAGCCATCACACCGCTCCTCCCTACTGGATCATCGCGCAGCCTGCCGGCTCCCGCGCCGCTGACTGCTCCCAGGCAAACGGGACCAGAAGCACGCCGATCGCGAGGCGGTCGAGGTCGTGACCGTCGTCGGCGACGTTGGGCGTCCGTGGCTCTCGGTCGCCGCGCTGCGGTAAACCCCACGGTGTGCCTGACGCCACCCGTGACTGCTTGCGACAGACATCACGCTCGACAAGCTCGGAGCGCAGACCCGAGACGACGCGGAGCAACTCCCACGCAACCGACGCGTCGTCGTCGGCAACCTGCATGGTCATCGTCAGCCGTGTAGACAGCCGAACCGCGAGCCCGGGACGTCAGTGATGAACCGGCGATGGTCAAGGCCATAGTCGACTGGATCACATCGGCCCGAAACCTCTGTCGCGGTTGGGTAGCGGAGGCGTGCGACATCGGCGTTGTCTCTCCGCGCTGATCCGCGGGCGCTGGGGCGCCGTCGCTGGGACGGTCGCCGCCGAGTCGGTCGCTTACTGGCTTCAGGCCGGGGACGCCACCGGGCAGGCCTCTGCCCCGTTCGAGGCTCGCCGGCTCGGGCGTTCGGTTCTTACGATGCCCCGGTCAGAGCAGCACAGCCGGTTAGCTTAGGTGCTCGCGGAGTTGATCGCAGGTCTCTACTGACCACCGTTCACTGGTCTGCAAGGTCTCGATCAGAACCTCGGCTGACCGGACCGTCCACTCGCTGTCAGGCTCGCCGAACAGCAACGCGTCTGCGGCCTCCAGCAGCTGCTCGCGCTCCCCGGCGTGCAGTTTGGTGGCTCCCCGGTGATCGATCGTGTCGAGCAACGCCGTGTAGTGAGCGCCACGAGCAATCATTGGCTCTGCGGTCATCATCGTGGCACTCAAGTTAGCGACCCCTTCGCACGCGCGGGCGGTCGATCTCGTCGACCAACCACACGCTCGCGCCGACGGTGCCGCGCAACGACTCAGATTCCAGCTACGCAACCGTAGCCCGGATCTTGCAGAGCGCCCCGACCGGGGTCGGGCGCGCTCAAAAGCGGGCGCGTGCGGCTGCGGGTCATGGCCTGCGCCGGCTCCTTGGCCAACAGCTCGTGCAACGTACCCGCCGGAGCACCCGCCTGCAGGCCCAGAACCACCTGAGTGGCCACATCAGCCAGCACCAGGCCATACGCCAGCTCATCCGCGCTCAGCGCACCCAGACGATCGCGGTAGAGCACCAGCCCACCGATCCCTGCCGCGCCGAGCGCAAGCGGAAACGCGAACACCGCCCGCACCCCCGCTTCAACCCCTGCCTGCGCGAACGCCGGCCAACGCACCACCACCGGGTCAGACAAGTCGGGCTCCAGCACCGCCGCGCTGCCCCGCCAGGCATCCACACCCGGGCCCTCTCCAAGTGAGAGCTGAAGCTCCTGCATCAGCGCGATACCCGGATCGGAAACGCCCGCGGTCCCACGAAGCTCGCCGTCGACCATCAGCGACAGCCCCGCCCCCTTGAGCGACAGCAGCGTGACTCCCGCCGCGCACACGCGGTCGATCGCCGAATCGGCATCCCCGTCGACGTCGGCCATCGCGGCCAGCACCACGCTCATCCGATCGTTGGACACGCGGCCACCCCTAGGACGACGAGGTTCCGTACGGGCCTGCCACCGTCAAGACGCCGACCTCCGCTGGAGCCCGCCCAGCCATGACGCGCGGAGCGCGGTGGGGGCGAGGGTAGAAAAGCCGCGCCGCTTCACAGGGTCGGGTCCGCCTACCGTGCGCAGGGCGACCGTGAGCAGTCTCCCCGCCGCGTCGTCGCTAACCCCTACCCGCTCCGCGGCCTGATGGCGAGTGTGCTCACCGAGCAGGACCAACGCCAGGAGACTCCGTTGTTTGCGGGGCAAGTGGCGAGCGCACCCAGCCCGGTAGCCCGGCGGCGCGATCTCCGCAATCCCCGTGCCTCGCCGCAGCGACTGTAGACAGCATCGGCGAGAGCGCCACGGAGGCTCTGCTCCCGAAGGTCGACGTTGCCGGGGGCCTGCCATACACCGCTGAAGGCCCCGGCGACGGCTTCCTCGGCTGCCCCGCGATTCCGGGCAATTATCAACGCAAGTCGATAAAGCGCGTTGCCGTGCTCGTCATAGGTCTCCTCCAGCGCCTCGATTCGCCCCGCGGCGAAAGCGGCCAGGCTGGCCATGTCATCCTCACGGCTTCGCGGCCGGGTCGGAGTCTTCCATGCCGACACCGCCGACCGCCTTCGTCACCGGGGCGCGCACGCTTTCAGGGCGAATGACGGCGGCGAAGAACTGCGCGGGAAAGACTCTCTCGCATCCAATTTCGCCTGGCTGAGCTGCCGCTCGGCCAGCATCGTGGTTCTCTGATCTGATCATGCTCCAGACATATGGGGGTGGCGTTTGACACACGTCACCGGGGTCTGGAGCGACGCTTGAAATTGTGTCCCCACGCGCAGCAAAGTAAAACGGCGGCTCCGGCCGGGACGCCCGGCGCCCAAGGCCCCGCATCGAACTCTCAACTACTGGCCGGAGCTCCGCCGCAGGCCTCGCCGCTACCCCACTGTGGCTCGTGCGGCGGCGCCGGGAGAGGGTAACGGTTGCTTTGCGCGTCCGGGTGTGACCGGGAGATGCGTCCGCGTCGGTAACGACCCTTGTGCGCGACTCTTCAGCCGCCGGCGAAGGCTCTCATTAGGCTCCTCCACGTTGAGGGTGGGTAGCGTCCGGCGTGGCTGATTGCCTGACCGGCTTCTGATCCTCGATGATGGGAGCCGGTGATGCAGGCGCAAGATCTTCTTCTGTTCCAGGCCGCGCTTGGGTTGAGCGATCCGTGGCAGGTCACCGGCGTGGAGTTCGACGCTGAGCGCAAGCGGCTGGATCTGCGGGTCGATTTCCCGCGTGGCGCGACGTTCTGCTGCCCGGAGTGCGATGTCGCTGGCCTGAAGGCGCGTGATACCGAGGAGAAGACGTGGCGGCATCTGGACTTCTTTCAGCACCAGGCGTATCTCACGGCGAGGGTGCCCAGGGTGTGCTGTCTGGAGCATAACGTTCGGCAGGTGGCGTTGCCGTGGGCGCGGGAGCGCTCGGGGTTCACGCTGCTGTTTGAGGCGCTGATCATGGCGATGGTCAAGGAGATGCCGGTCGCGACCCTGGCCGCGCTGATCGGCGAGACCGACATGCGGGTCTGGCGGGTCGTGCATCACTACGTCGATGCCGCGGTCGAGGCGCAGGACCTGGCGGGGGTGGAGCGCGTCGGGATCGATGAGACCAGCTCCCGGCGCGGGCACGAGTACGTGTCGGTGTTCGCCGATCTGGACGAGCGTCGGGGGGTGTTCGTGGTCGAGGGTCGAGATCACGAGACGGTGCAGGCGTTCTCGTGCTTTCTGGAGACCCACGGCGGCGATCCGGGGCAGGTCAGCGAGGTGTGCCAGGACATGTCGGAGGCGTTCTTGAAGGGCACGCTGACGCACCTCCCCAAGGCGGAGATCACGTTTGATCGCTACCACGTCCGCCAGCATCTCTCAAAGGCTGTGGACGAGGTCCGCCGCGAGGAGGCCAAGCACCACAAAAACCTGCTGGCCAACACCAGGTACATGTGGCTCAAGCGGCCCGCGAACCTCACCGAGCGCCAGCGCGACCTGCTCGACGAGCTGCTTGCCCAGCCACTGGACACCGTCCGGGCGTACACGCTCGCCCAGCAGTTCGACAGCTTCTATGAGATCGAGGACCCCGACACTGCGCAGGAGTACCTGCGCCGCTGGATCACCGAAGCGAAGCAGAGCGGCCTCGAGTCGGTGATCAAGTTCACCGAGATGCTCGAGGATCACTGGCTCGGCGTGGTCCGCTGGCATCACAGCCGCGTCTCAAACGGTCTGCTCGAAGGCCTCAACTCGCTGATCCAGGCCGCGAAACGACGCGCTCGCGGATACCGCACCAACCGCAACTTCATCACGATGATCTACCTCATCGTCGCCAAACTGAACGCTGGGCCAGTGATCGCTTGACCCACCCAAACCGTGGAGGAGCCGACTGTCCCTGACCTACTGAAACAGCGCATTGTTGCGAGGACCGATTGAGTCTGAGCTGCGAGCCGGCGTCTGGTGCACCAGCTGGACGTCGGCGCCCGTGAAGTCCCGGGAGACGAGATCCGGATGGCGCTGGGCGTCCTTGCCGGGCCTGGTGGTCCGCCACGGTTTGCCGCGACGCTTGGCGCCCTGGATCCCGTTATCGGCCATCAACCGCTGCACCTGACAGCGCGGCCCGGTCTCGCCCGCGCGGAGAAGCGCCTTCCACATCCGCCGACACCCGTAGGCCTCGTCGTTGCGCTTGTGCGTCTCTGAGATCACGGGGCAACAGCCGCTCGTCCTCCAGCACCCGAGCCGAGGGGTCGCCGGTCGCCCGGCGGTAGTAAGCGCGCCGACACGCCCAGGGTCTCACAGATGCACTCGACCGCGAAGTCCTCGCGGCGCTCATCGATGAACCCGCTCACCTCGGTCGGTCTGGGTCCCTCACGGCATCAACGCCGCTCGGCAGCGGACGCTCGGCGCTTCCCTTTTGCAGCTTGAGTCGCGCGTTCGCCCTCACGAGATATGACCGTGGCGGCGGGCTGGATACGCATCGAAGAGTTGGTTCGAGCGGAGCCTTCGGCGAAACTCCTGCCAGACGTGATGGTTTTACACAACGGCGTGGCAACTACCGGCTCGGAGAACGCGTGGAGATCTTTCGCAGACACCTGATCGCTATCAGCACAGCCTTGTTGGCGCTCGCTGGAACTGGGGTCGCCACCGCCTCCGACGGCAGCCCCCGCGGCTCTTTGCCACACAACCGCGCGCTGACGCGGACCTATCTGGCCTGCCCGGCCCGTGATCGACGGGTGATTCGCAGCCCAACGGCCGGCTCGAGCACCGAGCTGGTCCCGGCCGGTGTCCGACAGGTGCTGCTCTGCCGTTACAGCGCAGCTGGTCTGGCCCCAGAATCTGTTCTTCCGGGACGGCTGATCGTCCATCGCCTCGTGGCCAAGCTGGCGACCGTGAAGAGCTTGGCGAGCGGGCTGGACGCCCTCAAGACACTGCCGGGCAGCTACTCGTGCCCCGCCGACAACGGCACGGCGATCATCGCCTTCTTCCGCTACAGAACCAAGTCCGATGACCCGGTCACGATCGGCTTGAGCGGCTGCCTGAGCGTCACCAACGGCCATCTGAACCGCCTGGCCGGGATCACGGCGCCGGGCCGAAACCTCCTCCGCCAGCTCGAGGCCCTGACCCAGCCTACGTCGGCTTCGAGCAAAGGGATTCTGACCGGGAAGATCCGGTGGGTTGGTGGAGATCCGCTATCTGATCGGCCCATGTTTACCGCCGGCGTTGTAAGGATCTTTGGCCTTGATCACAAAGCCGTGACCAGTGCGCGAGTGCGCACTGGTCATCGCTTCCGCTTCGAGCTTCTACCCGGTCAATACCAGCTCAGCGTCGACAACAATCACGGCTGTCCGCTGGAGACGGCTCGGATTCGCGCGGGTCACACGACTCGCATCAACGTTCCTACCGGCTGCGGCGAGTATTAGCGCCGCCAGGCTGCTTCATGGCCTGCAACGAGTACCAGCCAGATCGCCGCCGCTACACTGAAGTGGTTGTTCCCTCAACCAAGGACTGTACATGGACGTTGAGATCTGGTCAGACATCGCCTGCCCGTGGTGCTACGTGGGCAAGCGCCGGTTGGAAACCGCGCTGGCCCTGTTCGAGCACCGAGACGAGGTGCGGCTGAGCTGGCGAAGCTTTGAGCTCGACCCGGACGCGCCGCCCGAGCGCGGGGGTGACCGCGCGACCCGGCTGGCCGACAAGTACGGCCTGAGCGTGGAGCGAGCGCGGGAGATGGAGCAGCAGATGACCGAGACCGCGGCGGCCGAAGGGCTCGATTTCCGCTTTGACATCGCCCGCAGCGGCTCCACCTTCGACGCCCACCGGGTCGTGCACCTGGCCGCCGACCACGGACTGCAGGACGCGATGAAGGAGCGACTGCTGCACGCCTACTTCACCGAGGGCCAGCTGGTCAGCGATCACGCGACGCTCGTGCGCCTGGCGCGGGAGCTCGGCGTGCCGGGCGACGCGACCCGCGAGACGCTGACCGGCGAGCGCTACGCCGCGCAGGTCCGCGAGGACGAGCAGCTGGCCGTGCAATTGGGAATCAGGGCGGTTCCGACCTTCGTGATCGATCGATCGATCGGCGCCTCTGGCGCTCAGCCACCCGACGCCCTGCTCGAGCTGCTCTGCCAGGGCTGGGGAAGTCACGAGGGCGTACCGGCGCTGGCCGGCGGCATCAGCCCGGCGGCCGACGGCGGCTGAGCGGGCGTTTACTCGCCGGCGGTCGTCTGAGCCGGCGGCGACGCCAGTTCCCGCTCGGGATCGGCCCCGGTGTCGCTGGCCGGGGGGGTGACTTGGCTGCTGCGCTCGCTGCCGTCAGCACGGGTCACCCGGTCGGTCTCCACGTCGCCGGTCAGCTGATCTCCGTCGTACTCGCTGAGCTCGTTGTCGGGCTGGTCAGGCTGGCTGGCGGCCAGCTTCCTGGCCTCCTTGCGCGCCTTCTTCTCAACCCGACGTTCACGAAGCCTGCTCTCGCGCGAGAGCTTTGCCATCGTGGTCTTCTTCTTGCCGCTTGAGGCCATGAAGGTTCATCCCCTGGTCGTGATGTCCCGGGCGCACGATCGCGCGCCCGGCGGTTGGCGCAGGTTCCGAGCGGTTCGTCTGAGGACGGCGCCAGCCGGCGTAACCCGTTTGATCGAGGGCCGCCGGCTTGCCGCCGGCTCTAGATCGTCTGGACGTTCTCGGCCGCGGGACCCTTGGGACCCTGCTCGGCGTCGTAGCTGACCTTGGCGCCCTCGTTCAGCGACCTGAAGCCGCTGCCCTGGATCGCCGAATGATGCACGAACAGGTCCTTGCCGGAGTCATCGGGGGTGATGAATCCAAAGCCCTTGTCGTCGCTGAACCACTTTACGGTTCCGGTTGCCATGTGGCTGCCCTCCGGGGGTATGTGCGCTGCGAAACGCGGAGGGTGCTGAACACACGACTGCGAAAACGCGGGGCACTGCTTTTGGTCGAGCTGAAAGGCTCGACCCGTCCCACGAGTCTAGCGTCAACGCCGATCGCTGAGCCGCTGCCGCGAGGCGTCGATCTCCCGCAGAGCCTCGTCGTGTGAGCCCCAGCCGACGACATCGACCGATTTGTCGGCCTCGAGCACCTTATAGATGGAGAAGAACTGCTCGATCTCCTGGCGCAGCAGCAGCGGCAGGTCCTCGATGTCCTCGTAACCGTTCCAGTACGGATCGTGGAGCGGCACGCAGAGGATCTTGTCGTCGTTGCCCTTCTCGTCGGTCATCTTGAACATCCCGATCGGCTTGACCGGGATCAGGCAGCCGGGAAACGTCGGCTCGGTCAGGCAGACCAGCGCGTCCAGCGGATCGCCGTCTGCGCCCAAGGTGTCACGTAGATAGCCGTAGTCGGTGGGGTACGTCGCTGCGCTCATCAGCAGACGGTCGAACTTGATTCCGCCGAGCCCAGGGTCGTATTCGTACTTGTTGCGACTGCCCTTGGGGATCTCGACCACGCAGACCCACGACTGGGGGCTGAGATCTCCATCGCCGGTCATCGGGCCATCATCTAATCGGATCAGGCGGGCCGCCGCCGCGGGGCGGCGAGGGCGTCAGGGGCGTCGGCGCGCACGTGGTCGGCCAGCCGCGCCACCGCCTCGGCGATCTCGTGCCGGGCCCCTTCGTCGCAGATCAGGCCATCGGCGCCGATCTGCTGGCGCGTGACCGGTACGCGCGCGCAGGCTGCCTCGACGATCTGCGCCCCCGCGTAGCCCAGGACCTTGCGCAGCGAATCGTGCGCGTCGGCCGCGCCGCTCGGTGCCCCCGGGCCGGAGGCATTGATCCAGGCGACCGGCTTCTGATAGGTGCCGGCATCGCCGATCGTCCACTCGAGCAGGTTCTTCAGCGCGGCCGGCAGAGCGCCGGCATACTCCGGCGTGCAGATCAGCAGCGCGTCGGCTCGGTGCACCGCGGTGCGCATCTCGGCCACCCGAGGATCGACCGCAGCCCCCTCCACGTCGTCATCGGGGTTGAACAGTGGCAGCTCCCCGACGCGCTCGTAGATCTCGGTCGCGACTCCCCGCGGGGCGAGCGCTGCCCCGGTCCGGAGGACCGCGAGATTGGTGGAACCGGCGCGGCTGCTGCCCGCGACCAGGAGGATCTGGACGTGGTCCACCGGTGCCGGGGACGTCATCAGGCCCCCGCCACCGCCAGCTGCTCCGGTAGCTTGCGGGCGTGCCGCGCGATGCCCTTCCAGGCGTCGCCCTCCTCATGCAGCCGTGGCGCCGCCGTGCGCACCGTCCAGCGATCGGGCCGCAGGTTACGGTCAGACAGCTCCTCCCACCGGACCGGCATCGCCACCGGCCCCCGGGGGCGCGGGCGCACGCCGTAGGGCGCGACCACGTGCTGGGCGTAGTTGACCCGGTTGACGTCGACGTAGATGCGCCCGCCGCGCTCTGAGCGGTGCCACTCGAGCGTCAGGTGACGGGGGTCGGTCGCCACCATCTGCTCGGCGAGCGAGCGTGCGAAGCCGTGGACGGAGTGAAACGACGGCCCACGTCGCAGCGGGCAGACGACGTGAACGCCGCGCGAGCCGGTGACCATCGCGTATGGAACCAGGCCCGCGGCGCGCAGCTGCTCGCCGGCCGCCCGCGCCGCCGCCCGGACCTCGGCGAAGCCGATCCCCGGCGACGGATCGAAGTCGAGGATCAGACGGTCGGGCTGGCGCGGCCCGTCGACGCGCGAGAGCCAGACGTGGGGCGTGATCACGTTCTGCCCGGCCAGGTAGACCAGTGTGGCGGCATCGTTGGCGATCACCTGCCGCAGCGAACCGCCGCGCTTGGGCACCTCGGCGGTGGCGATCCAGCTCGGGAAGTGCGCCGGGACCGACTTCATGAAGAACCCCTTGCCCTCGATCCCCTGCGGAAACGCCTGCAGGGCGAGGGGTCGGCCCTGCAGGTGCGGGAGCATCGCCTCGGCCACCTGCTCGTAGTGGTGGACGAGGTCGAGCTTGGTGATCGGGGGCCGCGCGAACAGCGCCTTGTCGGGATGGGATATCTCGACCGTCCGGCGGCCGACGCGGATCGCCGGGCCGGCGCCGGCGGAGGCCTGCGCGACCGTTCGCCCGCGGGGGCCCTTGCCGGCGATCTGCGCGATCGCCTGACCGCTGCGCACCGAGACCGGCTCGTCGGACTCGGGATCACGCCGCGCGTCGGCGTGCTCGTCTCGGCGCTTGATCAGCAGCCATTGGGGCTTGGGCTCCCTGCCGGTGCGCTGCAGCGTCCACCCGCCATGCAGCTTTCGGCCCTCGAGCCAGAACTTGACGTGCCCGGCCTCGATGCTCTGGGCGATCGTCTGCTCCTGATCGAGGTTGGCGTAATGGCCCTCGTCCCAGATGATCACCGCGCCGGTCCCGCGGCCGCCTTCGGTCACGCCCTCGAAGTCGGCGTGCTCGAGGCGATGATCGCCCACCTCAACGGCCAACCGCTTGACCCGTGGATTGGTCGAGGGGCCCTTCGGCACTGCCCATGACCGCAGCTTGCCGTCGACCTCGAGCCGGAAGTCATAGTGCAGCGTGGTCGCGTCGTGCTGTTGGATCACGAACCGGGGATCGGCCATCCTGGTCAAAGCGTCTCACGCCGGGCTCCCCGGCGTGACGCCGAGCTCGTGCAGGCGCTCGGACAGTCGGCCGTGGCGCCGGCCGGTGTCGGCCGTGTGGGCCGCCCGGGCGACGATCTCGCGGGTCCCGACGATCACGGTGGCGACCTGGGCACGGGTAACGGCTGTGTAGAGCATCTCCCGGCGCAGGAAGAAGGCGCCCGCGGCGGGGTGAGCGACGATCACCGCGATCGGGAGCTCGATCCCCTGGCCGCGATGCACCGAGCACGCGTAGGCCAGGCGCAACTGGTCAGACTCCTCGGGCGCCAGCCGGAAGACCGAGTCCTCGGCGGCGAGCAGCAGCGCCGCCTGGTCGCCGTCGGCGACCCCGTCCGAGCGGCTGTGGGCGTCGCTGGCCGAGCGGCCCTCGACCTCGTCCAGCAGGCGCAGCAGGGTGCCGTTCATCAGCCCGAGCTCGTGGAGGTTGCGACCGGTCATCATCAGCTTGTCGCCGACTCGCAGCCGACCGCCCCGCACCGGTTGGCCGTCGGGGTTCAGCGCCTCGCGCAATGCCCCGTTGAGCGCGTCGATCCCGAGCTCGCCGCGATAAACCGGGGCGAACACCTGGATGTCGCGCACCGGGTCGACGCCATAGTGGGCGGGCAGGCGCTCGCTGACCAGCGAGACGATCTCGGCCAGTGCCACTCGCGGCGCGGCGCGATCGATCAGGAACAGATCCCGTCGCATCTCGGCGGCGGCGGCGAACTCGGGCGCGAGCCCGCGCCGGATCGCGTGTGCACCCTGGACGATCATGCTGTCGGCGGCCTGGCGGAAGATGTGGGTCAGCCGGGTGGTCGGCACCAGCTCGGAGGCGACCAGCTCGGCGAACGGCTTGCCCGCGCCGACCGGTGCCAGCTGATCCGCGTCGCCGACCAGGACCACGTGGGTGTGGTCGCCGACTGCCCGCAGCAGCGTCACCAGCAGCTCGAGGTTGGCCATCGAGGTCTCGTCGACGATCAGCAGATCGGCGCTCAGCGGGTCCTGCTCGTCGTGGGTCGGGCCCTCGCCGGGGATCCAGCCCAGCGCCGAGTGGACGGTCCGGGCCCGCAGCCCGCTGGTCTCGCTCATCCGCACCGCCGCTCTCCCGGTCGGCGCGACCAGCATCACCCGCACCCCCCGCCCGCCCGCGGTCGCGGCGATCGTCTTGATCGAGGCGGTCTTGCCGGTGCCCGGGCCGCCGGTGATCACCGACAGGCGACGCGCGAAGGAGCCCAGCAGCGCGCCGTGCTGCTCGGCGGTCAGCTCACCGCCGCCGAGCTCGCCCTCGGCGGCCTCGCGCAGGCGATCACTCGGGCCGGTCACGACCAGCTCGGACACGCGGCGAGCCAGCTCGGCCTCGAGCTCGGCGGTCGCCGCTCGATACACCCAGTCGCCCTCGCGGACGATCCGGCCCGCGTCGGCGAGCCCGGCGAGCAGCGCCTCGGTGATCCCGGCGCCGGGCGGCGGCTCGCACGCCCCGGCGCCGGGCGGCAGCTCGCCGGCCCCGGCGCCGAGCAGCTGGCCGGCCTGGGCCAGCAGCGCTTCGAGCGGCATGCAGGTGCTGCCGTTGCGTTCTGACTGGGCGAGCACGTGCATGACCGCCGCGCGCTCGCGCTGGCCCGCGACTGTCGCTTCGCCCTGGGCTCGAGCGATCCGGTCGGCGATCAGGAAGCCGACGCCGAACAGGCTCGTCAGCTCATACGGATTGCCGGCCAGGACGTCGTGGGCGCCGTCCCCGTAGTGGTCGTGGATCCGCCCGGCGAGATATGCCAGGCCGTGCGGCGCGAGCATCAGGTGCAGCCGCCGCGTAACTCGGATGGTCTGCCACGACTCGGCTGCCTCCTGCGCTCGGCGGCCGCGCAGGCCGGTCTGCGCAAACGCGCCGCCCGGGTCGGAGTCGATCGCATCCAGCACCTCGGCCGGCCCAAAGCGCGTGACCAGGTCGGCCGCCCGCTTGACCCCGACGTGCTTGACCCGGCGCAGATACGCGATCAGCGTCTGGGGATCGGTTGGCGGAAGCGGTCTGGCCTCGGTGACCTTGACTTGACGGCCATAGCGGCTGTCGTTCACCCAGGTCCCGCAGATCCGCGCCCGCTCGCGCTCCTCCAGGTGCACGAGCGGCCCCACGAGCGACACCGGGACACCGTCGGCGGCGGCCGCGTCGAGCACGGCCCAACCGGTCGTCTCGTTGGCGTACCGGACGAAGCGGATCGTCACCTCGGCCTCGAAGCGCGCATCCATGCCCTGAGACGTTAGAGGCGTACCCCGCGGCGGAGCACGATTGTTCGGGAGATGGCACACCCGCTCGTGTACCAGTGCAGTGGTACACTACGGGTTGTGCGGCGTATCCAAGTCACTGTCGACCCCGAGCTGGCCGGGGCCCTGGCCGAGTTCGGTGGTCCCTCGCGCTCTCGTGCGGTGCGTGACCTCGCAGTCCGCGGGGCGCAGGCGCTGCGCGAGGAGCAGCGTCGTCGCGAGGAGGCGATCCAGTTCTTGCGGAGACTCGACTCCGGCGAAGACGACCGGTTCGACTTCTCCGTCTCCGCCGAGCTGCATGCGGCGCGCCGCTGAGCCGTACGGCTCAGGTGCTGCGCTGGTGTTCGACACCTCGGCTTGGAATCGCCGCACCGATCCGAAGGTTCTGCCTCGGTGGGGTGTCACGCGCGACGCCGGTCGGTTGGCGGTGTGCCCTGTGGTGGTCCTCGAGCTGCTGGCGGCCGCGCGCAACGAGGAGGCGTTCGGCGATCTCGATCGGACGCTCGGCGCGCTCGTGCAGGCGCCGGTGACCCGCGCCGCGTGCGAGCGCGCTCTGGGCGCGTCACGCGAGCTCGCCGGCGAGCGCCGCTTGCCCGCCGCCGACTACCTGATCGCGGCCGCGGCGGCCGAGCGCGGCTTCGGGGTCCTGCACTACGATCGACACTTCGATCCTCTGTGCCGTGTGCTCGGGATCGAGAGCGTCCTCATCGCCCAGCGCGGCGAGCTCGACTGAGTAGCTGAGAGCGCTGGTCGGCCGCCGCGCACCGCTGTCGCGCAGGACGCGATCATCTGCCCGTGGTCCGTCACCTGCTCGCCCCGGTCAACCTCGCGGCCGCGAATGACCTGGGCGTCGCGCGGACGCTGCCGGGCAGCGGCGGCGTCGCGCTCACGTTCGACGACGGGCCGCACCCCGTCGGCACCCCGGCCGTACTCGAGGTGCTGGCGCGCGCGGGCGCGCGGGCCACGTTCTTCGTGATCGGCGAGCAGGTGCGGGCTCGGCCGGCGCTGGTCGCCGAGATCGCGGCCGCCGGTCATCGAGTGGCGCTGCACGGCGACCGGCACCGTCTGCAGACGCGCTTGAGCGCCGCACAGGTTGATGACGACATCTCGCGAGGGATGGCCGCGGTCGAGGCGGCGACCGGAACGAGCCCGGCCCTGCACCGTCCGCCGTACGGGATCTACAGCCCCTTCGGGCTGCGGATGGCCCACGCGATGGGCATGGCGCCGCTGCTCTGGTCACGGTGGGGCAAGGACTGGCGACGGCGCACCACGCCGGTCCGGATCGCCCGCCGATCGCTGCGCGCCGTGCTGCCCGGTGACGTGATCCTGCTGCACGACGCCGACTTCTACAGCTCCCGTGATTCTCATATGCGGACCGTCGCGGCGCTCGAGCTGATCGTCACAGAGCTCAGTGCGCGTAAACTCGATACCGTCCTGCCTGTCTGACAAGCTGTCGGAGGGCCCACTCACAGACACCAAGGCAGCTCAGAGCGCGCGAACTGACATCGCCGGCCGGCGAAGCAGCGTCTCGGCCGCGCTTGCTTGAGGGCGCACACCAACCCCATGACCACAGCTCGAACCTCCGCCTCCGAACAGGGCGTTTCAGACTTCACGCGCTTTGCGATCGGCTTCGATCCACACGATCGTGCCCGCCTGCACACCCTGATCGACGAGGTTCTGGACTCCAATCGGTGGTCAGAGGCCGACATGGTGGCCCGCTTCGAAGCCGCCTGGGAGGCCTACCACGACGTGCCTGCGGTGGCCGTCTCGAGCTGGACGGGTGGCGCGCTGGCCGCACTGCACTTCGCCGGCGTCGGTGGGGAAACGGTCCTGTGCCCCTCCAACACGTTCATGGCCACGCCGCTGGCGGCGATCCGCTCCGGCGCCGAGATCCGGTTCGTCGACTGCAACCGCGAGGACCTGTGCATGTCGTTTGCCGACTTCGAGGCCAAGGCCGAGACGTATAAGCCGCGGGCGGCGTTTCTGGTCCACATCGGGGGGCACATCGCCTTTGAGACCGAGCAGATCGCCGACTACTGCCGCGAGCGCGGCATCTTCCTGATCGAGGACTGCGCCCACGCTCACGGCGCCGGGTGGGACGGGCGCCGGGCCGGAACCTGGGGCGACGTCGGCGTCTATTCGCTGTATGCGACCAAGACGATCTCCACCGGTGAGGGTGGCGTGCTGGTGTCCCGCCATCCCGAGCTCGTCCAGCACGCGCGAGCCTTCCGCAACTACGGCAAGCCGAGCTACGAGGTCGCGGGCCTGAACTTCCGGATGAGCGAGTTCACAGCCGCGCTCGGGCTCGTGCAGATCGAGCGGTTGCCCGAGATCGTGCGGTGGAAGAACGAGGTCGCCCGCGCAGAGCTGGACGATCGCTACACAAGCCGTCTCGAGCTGCCCGAGGGGATGGTCTCGGGCCTGTACAAGTACATCGTGCTCGACTGGCTGGAGCGCTCGACCGGCCGCGTGTACGACGAGCCGTGTCACCGGATCATGGGCCATGACGTCGACTTGCCCAACTCCGACTGGGTGGCGGCCAACCACTCCTGCGTGCCTCTGTACTACCGGCCGGTGACCGAGTCATGAGGGTTCTGGTCACCGGCGGTTCGGGCTTCATCGGCTCACACGTGGTCGACAAACTGCGCGCGCGCGGGCACGAGCCCGTGATCTATGACCTGCGCCCGTCGCCGTGGCACACCGATCCCGCCCATCCGGTCGACACCGTGCTCGGATCGATCACGGACCGCGAGGCGCTCGAACGGGCGCTGCACAGCTGCGATGCGGTCGCCCACCTGGCCGCGGTGGCCGATGTCAACGACGTCCACGCCGAGCCCGAGGACGCCGAGCGTGTCAACGCTCGCGGGACGGTCGCGGTGCTCGAGGCGGCCCGGCGCGCCGGGGTCAAGCGGATCGTCTACGCCTCGACGATCTGGGTCTACTCAGACTGCGAGCCCGAGGAGGTCAACGAGGAGACGCTGCTGCCCCCTCCGAGCCACCTCTACACCAGCACCAAGCTGGCCGGCGAGCTGTACTGCAAGGCCTACCAGGAGCTGTACGGGATCGACTACACGATCCTGCGCTTCGGCATCCCCTACGGCCCCCGAGCCAGGGAAGCAGCTGTAATTCCGGCTTTTGTCAACAACGCGCTGGCGGGGGAGCCGCTGACCCTGGCCGGAGACGGCCTGCAGTCGCGCAAGTTCGTCTACGTGGAGGACCTCGCCGACGGCGTCGCCCGCGGCCTCGACGCGGTCGCGGTCAACCGGGTCTACAACCTGGCCAGCGACGAGACCGTGACGATCAAGCAGATCGCCGAGACCGTCCAGGAGCTGATGGGGGATGTCGAGATCGTCTACACGCCCGCCCGGCCCGGCGACTTCGGCGGCAAGATCGTCTCCAGCGATCGCGCCGCGGCCGAGCTCGGCTGGACGGCGGCGACGCCGTTCTCCCAAGGCGTGAGCCAGTACATCGAGTGGCGCCACGAGCAGGCTCAGGCCAGGCGCGCGGAGGACGAGGCCGCCGTGATCCCGGCCGGCGAGCCCGACGCCGAGTCAAAGCCCCGCCAGGTCCTGATCATCTCCGCCGACATCGGCGAGGGCCACGATCTGCCCGCGCGAGCGGTCGCCCGTGAGATCAAGGATGAGGATCCGGACGCGCTCGTGTCGATCGTCAACGGGCTGCCGGCGATGGGACCGATCCTCACCAAGACGCTGCGCGAGAACTCGGCCTTCATGTTCCAGTACCTGCCGTGGCTGTTCGACCTCCAGTACTGGCTGTTCATGTACTTCGCGCCGACGCGCTGGATCGCCCGCCGGTTGCTGATGCTGCTGGGCAGCCGCGGCCTGATGCGGCTGATCCGCGCGCACAACCCGGACCTGATCATCTCGACCTATCCCGGCGTCACCGGCGTCCTCGGCGAGTTGCGGCGAAAACGCCGGCTCAACGTGCCCTGCTTCTCGTCGATCACCGACCTGGCCGGGCTTCAGTTCTGGGCCTCCCCCGGCATCGACCTGCACTTCGTCACCCATCCCGAGTCGGCCGAGGAGGTCGAGCAGATCGCCGGGCCGGGGAGCGTACGGTGGGCGAAGCCGCCGACCGCGCCCGCGTTCCTGGCCGCCCGCTCGCGCGCCGACGCCCGGCGCGCGCTGGGCCTACCCGGGCAGGGGCGGGTGATCGCCGTCTCCGGCGGCGGCTGGGGCGTCGGTGACCTGGCCGGGGCGACGCGGGCCGCGCTCGAGTTCGAGGACGCGATCGTGCTGTGCCTGTGCGGTCGCAATGACAAGCTGCGGGCCAAGGTGGCCAAGCGCTTCGCCGGCGAGCCGCGGCTGCGGATCATGGGCTTCACCGACCGGATGGGCGACGTGCTCGCCGCCGCGGACGTGCTCGTGCACTCCAGCGCCGGCCTGACCGTGCTGGAGGCGATCATCCGCGGCTGCCCGGTGGTCTCCTACGGCTTTGGCGTGGGCCATGTGCGCGCCGCCAACAATGCGCTCGAGCGGTTCAAGCTGGCCCAGGTCGCGCGCAACCAGCACCAGCTCGGGCCGGCGATCGAGCGCGCGCTCGAGCACCGGCCCGAGCCCGATCCGGCGTTCGCCCGCCGCCCGTCGACCGCCTCGCTGATCCTCTCCGCCGAGCCGCGCGTGCAGCAGCTCCCGGCCTGGCGCGTGCGCGGGGTCCAGACCGCCACGACCCTGGCCGCCGGGCTGGCCGTCGCCGGCTGGACGCTGACCACCGGCGCCTCCTATTCGCTGGTCTCGCACTTCGCCCACATCCGTCCGGTCACCGCCGTCGCGATTGACCGGCCCGAGGTCGGGATCCTGATCGACGCCCCGGGCGGGCAGATCCCGCAGCTGGCCAGCCGGCTCTCGAGCTACGGGATCCATGTCTCCTTCGGTGTCGGGCAGACCTCCTCCCCGGTCGACACGTCGCTGATCGGCTATGGCGATCAGGCGCTGCCTCGGCTTCCGACCGGGGGCCTGGTGCGCTGGCTCGGGACTCGCGGTGAGCTGCACCATCTGGTCGGCACGGTCAACCGCCGCCACTTCCTGTACATGTCCAGCGGTCCCAGCCTCGGCCAGTGGCTGTTCGCCCACGGTGCCGGCGGTCGCCTGGTGGCGGGCGCGGTGCGCCTGCAGGATGGCGATGATTCGCTCGGCGATCTGCGGCCGGGCGAGGTGGTGGAAGTTACGATCGCCAACCCGCGCGAGCTGGCGCCGCTGCTCGGGAAGCTGCTGCCTGAGTTGCGGGCCGACCATCTCTCGGCCGTGTCGATCGGACGGTTGATGCGCGACGCTCGCACGTCGGTCTAGACCTGGACCGCTGCGGACCTTCGTCGCCCGCGCCATCGTGCCCGCGTCCTCGTCGCCCGCCCCTGAGACGATCGACCTCGATGATGTAAGACGCGCTGCGGCGAGGCTGGACGGTGTGGCCCACCGCACCCCGGTGATGACGTCGCGCACGCTCGACGGGCTGGTCGGCGCGTGGGTGTCGCTGAAGGTCGAGACCCTGCAGCGTGGCGGAGCGTTCAAGTTCCGTGGTGCCTACAACGCGATCTCTCGCCTGGACGCCGAGGTGCTGTCGCGCGGAGTGTGCGCGGTGTCGTCGGGCAATCACGCTCAGGCGGTGGCGATCGCCGCGAGCCTGTGCGAGACCCATGCCGTGATCCTGATGCCCTCAGACGCCCCGGCTTTGAAACGGGCCGCGACCGAGGGATACGGCGCCGAGGTGGTCGTCTTCGATCGGTACGCCGATGATCGGGAGGCGCTCGTGCGGTCCCTGGCCGACGACCGCGGCCTGGCGCTCGTGCACCCGTTCGATGATCCGGTGGTGATGGCGGGCCAGGGCACGTGCGGGCTCGAGCTGCTGTCGCAGGCCGGCGGGGGTGGGCTCGACACGGTGCTCGTGCCGGTGGGCGGCGGTGGGCTGATCTCCGGCTGCGCGACCGTGTTCAAGGCGCTGGCGCCGGACATGCGCGTGGTGGGCGTCGAGCCGGCGGCGTCCGACGACGTCGTGCGCTCGCTGGCCACCGGCCGGCGCGAGCGGGTGACGGTGGGCGTGACGATCGCCGACGGTCAGCAGACGCCGGCTCCGGGTGAGCTGACCTGGCCGGTGATCAAGCGGCTCGTCGACGAGGCGGTGACGGTCACCGACGCTCAGATCGTCGCGGCGATGCGGGTCCTGTTCGAGCGGCTCAAGCTGGTGGTCGAGCCGAGCGGTGCCTGCGCGCTGGCGGCGCTGCTGGCAGGCGTCGTGCGCTGCCCGGGGCAGCGCGTCGGGGTGATCCTGTCCGGGGGAAACATCGGAGCGTCGGCGTTCGGGGCGCTCCTGGGCTGAGGGGGGCGCCGGGGCGGGGCTACCAGTGCACGCCGCGCGTGGCCTGCGCGAATGCCCGCTGCTCGGCCTCGCGCCGGCGGTCTGACTCGCCGCCACCCTCGGGGAACAGCTGGTAGGCGCGGTTGACCACCAGGTCCTGGGCACCGGGGGCGATCGCATAGCTGAGTTGCCCGAGGGTGCCCAACGTCGTCGTGACCCGCTTGGGACGCTTACGGATCGCCTCGCAGATCATGTCGGCGGCCTGCTCGGGGTTGAGCGTGGGTAGGCGGTCATAGACCTTGGTCGGGGCGATCATCGGCGTGCGGACCAGCGGCATGTAGACGGTCGTCACGTGGACGCCGTCGCCGATGATCTCGGGCCCGATCGAACGTGAGAAGGCATCCAGCGCCGCCTTGGAGGCCAGATAGGCCGCAAACCGAGGGGTGTTCACCTGCAGCCCGATGGTCGAGATGTTGATGATGTGGCCAGACTTGCGGTCGCGCATGATCGGCAGCAGATCGAGGATCAGCTTGACGGGCGCGAAGTAGTTGAGCGCCATCGTGCGCTGGTAGTCGTGGAAGCGATCGTAGGAGCGGTTGACCGAGCGGCGAATTGACTTGCCGGCGTTGTTGACCAGCACGTCGACGTGCCCGTGGCTCTCGAGCACCTCGTTGGCCATCCGGTCCACGTCATCAGGGTCGCTGAGGTCACAGGGATGCACGTAGGCGTTGCCGCCCAACTCGCCAACCTCCTCCGCCACCTCCTCGAGCTTGGCGCGCGTCCGGGCCACCAGCAGCACGGTGCCGCCGGCCGCACCGATCTGGTGCGCGGCCGACTCGCCGATACCGGAGGAGGCGCCGGTGATCAGCACGTGCTTGCCCCTCAGCGAGCCTGACAGCGACTGAGCCAGGATCCCGCCGGCGCCCGGGATGCGCTGCCCGAAGGCCCGTAGGGTGCGTACGCCGCCCGTCGCCAGGCCGGTCAGGTCATTGAGATCAGGCGCCATCTCCGGCTACCGGTCGGCGAGCAGCTGAGTGGCCATGTTCTGCTCGCCGGCCTGATTGGGATGCAGCGGGAGCGCCGGTGAGGTGGGGAGGATCCCGTTCACCCAGGCGTTGGATCCGGCGCAGGCGTCGTGCCCGATGCTCGAGCTGAATGTGTCCACGAACGTGGCGCCGTTGGCCTGCGCGGCCTGCCTGATCACCGCGTTGAGCTGGAGCTCGAGCGAATTGAAGTACCTGACGTCGCCGGAGGAGTATGGGACCACCGGGTAGCAGTTGGAGCCGTTCTGGGGCAGGCCGTCCGGGTAGCCGATGACCAGCACCTCGGCGTGCGGGGCGCGCGAATGGATGCCCTGGATGGTGGCGGCGACTTTGGGGCCGGTCGCGTTGATGGCCGCGACGTTGGCGTCGCTGCCACCCGAGTTGTAGTGGTCCTTGCAGCGGCTGCCGAACGGCCAGTAGGCGTCGAGCTTGGCGCACTCCTCCGCGACCGAGATCAGGCCGGCGTCGTTGCCGCCGATGCCCAAGCTGACCAGCGCGTCGTTGGACTTCAGCGAGTCGAACTGGGGCGGATTGGTCTGCAAGCCCTTCTCGAGGCTCTGAGCCTGGGTCATGTCGGCGGTTGTCGCGCCGCTGCAGCTCGTGTCGGTGAAGCTCGAGGGATGGATCGTGCGGGTGACGTCTGACGGATAGTTGTTGGTCGAGCGGCCGCACAGGATCGGGTTGCCGGTCGGGTTGGGGACCAGCGGGGCGGCGGTGTAGGAATCTCCCAGCGAGACGTACGGACCAGCGGCAGCGGCCGCGGCGGCTGGGGCGGCGGCGAACGCGGCGGCGATGGCGGTGGCGGTCAGCATGGCCGCTGCGGTGAGCAGCCTGGACGCGCTGGTGGCGAGGCCGCCCACGCGGGCGCCCAGCCCCTCCACGCGGGTGGTGAGCCCGCCCACGCGGGTGGTGAGCCCGCCCACGCGGGCGGCAAGCCGGACTGACTGTGACACGATCCCCTCCTCTGTCGGACTCGGCCGAGCATATAGCGCGGTCGGTGGCGCGTGCATGTGGGCGCCAGCACGCCTCCTTTGATCCGACGAATCGCGGGCAAGAAGTGTGTCGCCGGGCGGCCCGCAAGGCTCAGCGCTCGATGCTCGGTTTGCCGGCCTCAGCGCTTGGCGCTCAGCTTGCCGACCAGCAGCTCCACCGAGCGCTCCAAGTCGGCGAGCGTGGCCCGCTCGACACTGGCGATTCCGAGCTTGCGGTTCAGCCAGGCGTTGATCTCGCGGTGACTCGTCCCGTCCCGGCGCCGGACCTCGGAAACGAGCCGGTGGCGCTCGTCGCGCAGCCTGGTCCGGCGCTCGAAGGCCGGTAGCTCCGCCGGCTCCTCGGTCGGCTGGGCGGGCTCTTCTCGGTCGGCGCTCGCGCCGGTGGGGAAGGCGGCCGCCCTCCAGGGCCAGCGCGCCGCGGCGGGCGCCGGGTCGGGAGACCCGAACAGGGTCAGCTGCGGCGCGACGTCGGCGCTGAGCGGCACGAACTCGGGCGCCGGACCCCGCTCGGTCTCGCGTCGCTGTGCCCGCTCGAGCTCGTCGATGCCGGGCTCCTCAGGCCGCCGCAGCACACGCCGCAGCTCCTGCTCGATCGTGGCGGCATGGTCGCGCAGGACGTGATCGGCCGGGATGTAGAGCCAGCTGGGCTCCACCGGCTGGTCGGGCAGCGTACGGACGAACCGGCCGACGATCTGGCGAAAGATCAGCGGCGTCTTGGCGGCGGTGGCGTACACGCCAACCCGCAGCCGCGGAATGTCGACCCCCTCGGACACCATGTTGACTGCGACGATCCACGGATCGGCCGAGTTGGTGAAGGCCGCCAGCTTCGCCGCCGCGCGGGGCTCGGCGTGCAGAACGACCAGCGGCACCCGGCCGGTCACCTCGCGCAGCAGGGCGGCGATCCGACGCGCGTGCTCGGAATCGGCGGCCACCACCAGCCCACCGGCATCACGATGACCCGCCCGGCGCAGCTCGCGAAGCTTGATGTCGGCCTCCTTGAGGATCCGCTGCAGCCCATCGGGAAGCTCGGTGGAGATCGCCGTCCGGTAGCGCCGACTGGCCTCTCGGGTCGAGAGGATGGTCTCGAAGCTGGACTCGATCACGTCGTCGCCACTGCGCCAGGAGAGCGTGCCGTCGTAGGCGACGAAGCACACCGGACGGCAGATCGCATCACTTACCGCCTCGGCGTAGGTGTAGGAGATGTCGGGCTCAGCCATCCCGTCGGCGTCATAGCTGACGCCCGGGATCGGAGTGGCGTCGGATCGAAACGGGGTGCCGGACAGCAGCAGCCACCGAGGGGCTGGGGCAAACGCCTTGCCGAAGCCCATCCCCCAGGTCAGGTCCTCGCCGAGGTGGTGGGCCTCGTCGGCGATCACCAAAGTGCGCCGGGGCAGCGTGCGACCCCAGCGGGTCGGCGCCTTGGCGATCCGCGCGTAGGTCACCGAGACGCCGTGAAACCCCGCCGGTGGCCGGGGCGAATCTGCGTCGGGGACGAGATCCAGGCCGAGCCCGGTGGCGGCGCGCGCCCACTGGCGGGTCAGCGGGGCGGTGGGACAGGCGATCACCACCGAGGTGATCGCTCCGGCCTCCAGCTGCTCGCGGGCGAGCTCGAGCGCGGGCCGCGTCTTGCCCGCCCCCGGTGCCGCCGACAGCAGGAACGGGCCGTCGGTCCAGCCCGCCATCGCGCTCAGGGTCCGGCGTTGCCAGGCGCGCAGCACGGAGCGGTTGGTCGGGGAGCGCAGGAGGGCCGTCACGGGTCGGCCATCGTGAAGGACGGACCGGACGTGAGGGCGCGCGTTGCCCTCTGGCGGTGTGACAGCAGATATGTCGAGGAGCATGCCAACGTCCGAGGATCATGCGAACATACGTTCGTTGATTGTCTGTGTCCTGATCCCTCGCCTGGCGCTCACGACGGCCGTCGGCGATCGCGCAGAGCTCCTTCAGGAGCCGGCTGCGCTCGCGCCTGAACCGGGTGGGGCACAGCAGGTGGGGGAGGTGTCGCTCGCCGCCGAGGCGTTCGGCATCCATCCGGGCATGCGGCTCGGAGAGGCTCTTGCCCGCTGCCCGCAGCTGACCCTCATACCTCCGGATCCGGCGGGTGTCGCCGATCATTGGGAGCAGCTGCTGGTGCGGCTGGAGTCGATCGGGGCGGCGGTCGAGCCCGAACGGCCGGGGCTGGTGTGCTTCCACGGGCGGGGGCTGCTGCGGCTGCACGGCGGGATCGAGGGAGTGCTGGCTGCCACCCGCCGGGCGCTGGGTGCCCCGGCCCGGTTCGGGGTGGCACCGTCACGCTTCGCCGCGGTCGCGGCGGCTACGCGAGCGCGGGTTCGTCGTCCCGAGATCGTGGGTGGGAGGGAAGGAGGGCTGCGGATTTCGGCTGTGGACGGGACCTCCGGTCTCCGCTTCGATCGCCCCTCCGCTCCGGATGCGGATCGCGCGCTGGCCCGGGCGTATCTCGGGCCGCTGCCGGTCGCGCTGTTGCGCGCCAGGGCCGCGCTCGCCGACCTGCCGGAGGCGCTCGAGCGCCTTGGGGTGGCGACGCTCGGAGAGCTCGCGCAACTGCCCGCCGCCGCGGTCGCGGATCGTTTCGGAAAGCGGGGGCTGATCGCCCACGAGCTGGCGAGGGGAGGCGACAGCGAGCTCAGGCCACGGCCCGCGAGCGAGTTCCTGCGCGAGGCGCTGGAGCTCCCCGAAGCCGCATCGGGGATGCAGCTCGAGCGTGGCCTCGGCCTGCTGATCGATCGCCTGCTCGCCCGCCGGGAGCGCCGCGGGCGGACCTTGCGGTCGGTGGTGATCTCGGCCGTGCTGGTGGAGCAGGGCGGAACCTGGCGCGAGCAGGTGGTGTTCCGCAACGCGCTCGCTGACCCGGTGCGAATGCGTCTGGCGCTGGCGCCTCGGCTGGCGATGATGCCGGCTCCGGCGGAGACGCTGAGGCTCTCGGTGGAGCGCTTCGGACCATTGGCCAGCGATCAGCGGGCACTGCTCGAGGACCCCGCGGCGGCGCGGGCGGCGCGGCTGCGCGAGGCGATCCGGCAGGCGCGCGCGGCCGCCGGACCCGATGCCGCGCTGCGCGTGCTCGAGGTCGATCATGACTCGCGCGTTCCGGAGCGGCGCGCGGTCCTGGCCCCGTTCGAGGGCTGAGTGAGGAGAGCCATCATCATATACAGCACTTGTGTATTCCATTCACAACACTTGTGGAAAGATCGAGCCGAAGCATGGTCAGCCGAGGGGATCCAGACGCCGCAGATAGTCCGCGAACAGGGGATTGACAATTCGCCAGTCGCCCCGGGCCACGTGCTCCACGATCCCGGCTCGGAGCAGCCGCTTGAGCACGCGGTCGCGGATTGCGGGCGCCAGCCGCCGTGGGGGCGGGTTGTCCAGCGCGATTGTGCGCGCGACCTGAAGCGCGTTCTTGTGCAGGCGCTTGATGTGCTCAACCGTCTGCTCCATCGTGGGGCGGTCGCCCTCGAGCGCGGCGCGGTAACCAAGCTCGGCCAGGTCGAGGTCGATCGTGCGCTGATCGAGCTGGATCGAGACCAGATGAGTCTGCTGGGCGATTCGCATCGTCACGCGTGGATGGCCGCCCCCGAGTTCGACGATCCGCTCGAGCGCGGCCGGCGCCACCACGCAATCGTCGGCGGCGAAACGCTCGGCGATCCCGTCCCGCCAGTCCTGAGTCGCGATCGGACGCAGCGGGTGAAAGCCCCCGAAGCCGCTGAACGCCCGCTGATGCGGAGCGAACAGATCGCGCATCACGTGCTCGAGGCTGCCGGCGAACAGATAGCTGACGCTCGAGCTCTGCTGGAACACGGCGCGCATGCGCTTGGTGACCAGGTCCGGATCTCCGTAAGGTCGGCGCTCGCTGGCCAGCTCCTGGAACTCGTCGAAGAACAGGATCAGGCGCCGGCCATCGGCGACCGCGACTCGCTCGGGCAGCTCGAGGGCCAGATCGAGGGCGCGCTGCGGATTCTGCGCGGCCCAACCCGGTGTGACGGCGATCTCGACCGCTTCGCCGAGCTGCCCCTGGAGCTTGAGCACGGCGGCCGACTGAGCGGCGCTCAGAGCGGTCCGTCCGAGCTCGCGCGCCTTGCGGACGAGCCGCCGCGCCGGAGACCGGTTGGCGATCACCGCCAGCGCCAGGGCCTCGGCCAGCTCGGCGGTGTCCGAGATCCGAAACAGGTCCACGCGCGCCACGTAACAGCCGCGCCGTTGAGCGCGGAGCAGGGCCGCCTGGCAAACGCTCGTCTTACCCGTTCGGCGGGGGCCCGCGAGGATCAGATTGGTGCCACCCACGAGCGCTTCCTCGACTTCTCGGATGTCGTCTTTGCGCCCGATCATCTGGCTCGCCGGAATCGGGGAGTCAGTGGGGAACAGGTCTCCGCTCGCCTGTCGGACCACTCGCGTCATTTCCGCAATCTTACACAGGATGTGAGCTATAAATACACAGCTGATGTAGACAGCCGATGTCGCTGGATGAGCGCGCCGTGAGCGGACCGCGCCGCCTGTCGGTCCCCCGCCGGGTCGCGGTCGGCGTCGGCGAGGACGGGCGCCCGCTGGTCGTCGACCGCCGGGGGATCGAGGCGATTCGCGAGTCGTGGCTGATCGAGGACCGGTGGTGGACCGAGAAGCCGTTGCGCCGGCGCTACTGGGAGGTCGTCACCGTGTGCGGCCGCAACGAGATCGTGTTCCACGACCTGCAGAGCGGACGCTGGTGGCGGCAGCGATGAGTGCGCCGCCGACCACATCGGACCTGGCGTCGCACGCACGCACGCACGAACCCTCCGAGGCCCCCGAATCCCCGAACCCGACCCACTAGACTCCGAGCCCGATGTCAGACCCCAGCGCCCCGATCGAGCCCGGACCGACCGCCGTAGGCACCTGGAGCGGTGGGCGGTTCATGCACTTCGGCCAGCCGCTCGACGACGCGCGCTTCCTCGCCATGATCACCCCGGACGAGCAGATCCGAACGGTGATCACCGCCGACGTGTACGGCGCCGGCGAGGCTGATTCGATGCTCGGCCGGGCGATCGCGGGTCGTGCGCGCGACTCCATGTGCGTAATCGGCACCGTCGGACACGACTTCTACACCGGCGAACGCAACGGCGCCAAGGGCTTTCCCCGGTTCACCGATCCTGCGCTGCGCTCACAGGCCGAGTACGCCGACTATCTGCAGATGGCCACCGAGCGCAGCCTGGAGCGCTGCGGCATCGACAGCTTCGACCTGCTGCTGCTCCACAATCCCGACCGGGTCGGCTATACGAGCGAGACGGTGTGGACGGCGATGGCGGCGTTGCGCGAAGCCGGGCTGACCCGGATGATCGGCGTCGCTCCCGGCCCGGCCAACGGCTTCACGCTCGACCTGATCGACAACCTGGAGCGGTTCGGTTCCCTGATCGACTGGGCGATGATCATCCTCAACCCACTCGAGCCGTGGCCGGGGGAGCTGGTGCTCGGTGCCGCGGCAGCCAACCAGGTCAAGGTGATCACCCGCGTGGTCGACTACGGCGGCCTGCTTTTCGATGACCTGCTCCCCGGACACGAGCTGGCCCGCGGCGACCACCGCGGCTTTCGTCCCGCGGGCTGGATCGAGGCTGGACGCGAGTGTGTCGATCTGCTGCGGTCGATCGCGCAGCGAGCCGGGTTGAGCATGATCCAGCTGGCCTGCCAGTGGAACCTCGCTCACGAGGCCGTGTGCTGTGTCGCCCCGACGCTGATCCAGGAGGTCAGCCCGGGCGCGCTCACGATCGAGCAAAAACGCGCCGAGCTGGCTGCGCTGCCCTCCCAATCCCGACTCACCGACGAGGACCTGCGCACGATCCGCGAGGTCGGCGACAACACCGGCGCGATGGCGCTCAAGGGGGCCAACCCCCAGTACTCCGGCGAGGAGCAGCCCGATCGCTGGGGGTTGACCGATAACCTCGAGCAGGTCGCGCGTCGATGGCGCATCGAGCCCGCCCGAGACCTGGCCCAGCAGGTGACGGCGTGAGCTTCCGACTGACCGGTGGCTGCGGCTGCGGCGCAGTGCGCTTTGAGATCAACTCGCCGTTGGTGTCGGCCAGCTACTGCCACTGCACCCGCTGCCAGCGCCGCACGGGCACCGGCTCCTCGGCCAACGCCCGCACCGAACCGGGATCCTTCCGGGTCCTGGCCGGTGAGGACCGCCTCCGGGCCTGGAAGCCCGGGGGGGGCGCCGAGAAGTGGTTCTGCGGTGACTGCGGCTCGGCGCTCTACAGCCGCAGCCCGGACGACCCCCTGCAGATCGGCGTGCGGCTGGGCGCGATCGACGGAGACCCGGAGATCCGTCCCAGCGCTCGTCAGTACACGGCCTACACGGCAGTCTGGGAGGCGATTCCGGATGACGGGCTGCCCCGGTACCCCGAGTCCGCCGCCGCCGCCGCCAGCGGCGCAGACGCGTCCTAGATCACGCCGAGGCGCTGTTGGGTCCCGCGGCCGCTTGCTCGGCCCTCACCCACTCGCACCCCACCGACAGATCCGGCACTCCCATCGCCGCGGCCACGTTGAGCCACATGCCGTAGCGAAAGAAGTTGTCGATCCGCTCCTGCTCGGCGCCTGACAGCTGCTGCACGTGGCGCACCAACCGGGCATAGCTCGCTCGGACGTGATCGCGGATCACCTCGTCGTCACAGGCTGCGTAGCACTGGAGCTGGAGCATCAGCAGGTCACGGTGGCTGCCCAGCAGCTCCACGTAGGCGTCGCCCATCGCTGTCAGCACGTCGGTCTCCGGTGGCGCCTGCGCCGGGTCAAACTCCGCCGCTGCCGCGGCAAACCGCTCACTCACCCGTTCGAAGTCACGCTCCACCGCGGCGAGGAACAGCTCGCGCTTGCTTCCAAACAGGCTGAACACGTACGGCTGGGCCACGCCGACGCGGCGGGCGATCCGGTCCACCGGCGTGCCGTGCAGCCCGCCCTGCGCGAACTCGTGCACAGCCGCCTCGATCAGCGCGTCCCGGCGCTCGGCGGCCGGGACGCGTTGACGGGTCGGCGGCTGATCATGCGGAGTCGAGCTCGTCGCCATCGCCATCATCGATCCTAGGAACCTTAGGCCGCCGGCGCGAGCTCGCGGGACACGACGAGCGTGTCCCCCGCCGACTCCAGAGCCGCGTGCTCGTGCGCCGCGGCTCGAGTGCTGAAGGGGAGGACCAGCGCGATCAGCGCACCGGCCCCGAGGACCGCCGTGCCGACCCACAGCGCCGGCACCAGGCCGTTCACGAACTGCTGGGGCGAGCCGTAGCCGCCGCGGCTCGTGAACACGGTCGCGAGCACCGATACCCCGAGCACGCCGCCGAGCTCGCGGATCGCGTTGGTCGCGCCCGAGGCCTGGCCGGCCTGATCGCTTCGGACCTGGGACAGCACGGCGTTGGCGGCGGGGGCGAACACCAGCGCCATTCCGGCGCCGGCCAGCACGAACGGGACGATCATGCTCGCATAGCTCGTGCTGGTGCTGGCCAGGGTGGCCAGCCATCCGAGGGCGATCGCCTGCAGTGCCAGGCCCGCGACCATGAACGGCTGGCTGCCCCAGCGCTCGGAGAAGAAGCCGGCCAGCGGCGCCACCACCATTGTCGCGCCGGTCCACACGAGCAGCTTGACTCCGGCCTGCAGCGGTGAGTTGCCAAGCACGTTCTGCATGAACTGGCTCAAGAAGAAGATCGACCCGAACATCCCGAAGTACATTGCCAGCGACACCACGTTGGTGACCGCGAAGCCGCGCCGGGCGAAGAAGTCGATCGGCAGCATCGGCGCAGTCACCCGCCGCTCGTGGACGACGAATCCGACCAGCAGCGCCGCTCCGGCGATCAGCGAGACCAGCACCTGGCCGCTGGTCCACCCCAGCGACTGGGCCCGCACGAGCCCGAACACGAGCCCGAACAGCCCAGCGGAGCCGAGGCCGAGCCCGCCGAGGTCCAGTGTGTTCGCGGGGCCATGGCTCTCCTTGAGCCGGAGCGCCGCGAGCGGGACGAGCACGAGGCCGATCGGGACGTTGATCCAGAAGATCCAGTGCCACGAGGCGGCTTGTACGACGGCGCCACCGACCAATGGCCCGAAGGCGACGGCGATCCCGCTGATCCCGGACCAGATCCCGAGCGCCAGCCCGCGCTGGGCCGGTGGAAACGCATCGGCCAGCAGCGTCAGGGTCAGGGGCGTCGCGATCGCGGCCCCGACACCCTGGATCGCCCGGGCCACGATCAGCAGACCGACTGACGGAGCCAACGCCGCCGCCGCCGACGAGAGGGTGAACAGGGCGATCCCGGC